>Ga0307930_1004249_pt1 | contig 10065 bp, 8 predicted proteins | sample OrgLakmetageno46_FD_203161 | JGI IMG/M metagenome (GOLD analysis project Ga0307930, IMG submission 203161) | Saline water microbial communities from Organic Lake, Antarctica - #46 | ecosystem: Environmental > Aquatic > Non-marine Saline and Alkaline > Saline | place: Antarctica: Organic Lake... | reverse complement strand
AATTTTGAAGTGCGCTTTGACCTTAAAACTGGACCCACGCGGTACTGTTGACTTCGGACTACCGAATTCAATTAAATCCAGGTCTAATGACAGGCGGTGGCTGTTTCTATATACAATATTCTATTTCAAGGGTCGAAGTAGTTCGGCATCGGATTACCGCGAAACGGGACCAACTGGCAGCTAAAGGGGGGCCACTTCTGAAATATCACCTGTATTGGCCATAGCATACGCAAATCGAGGCGGGATTCCCCCTAACCGAGCTCATACGGTCTTACTACTGTGGCCCGATATTTAGGCAATATCGAGGGGGGAATCCTGATACCAAGAAGCACGATATTCTATTGAATTTGGGGCCTAGAATGGGCCAAAATCGCTCGAAATCCCCAGTGCAGCCGAGCTGCACTGGCTGTGCTAGATGAGCACCAAAAAAGACATAATGGTACCCGACGGACAAATTTTTCGTGGTTTTACGTTGCGGCCCTACCGGGTATACCAAATACGGCTTATCTGTGCATCGGATAAAAAATAAATCGTGTCTATGCTCAATGCTAAAAAATGTGCGCCTGATTGGCTTCTTAGGTCTAGTTTGCGCTGCTTTGCTTTTCTTCTCTACCTGTTAGTCTTCTAATTCCGGCCCTTCGGGGCCTGTCTCAAAAATGGCCAATAATGCGCAAAATTTCCGCTTTTGCGAGAAGTGACCCCCCTTTAGCTGCCAGTTAGACACGGATTGGAAGTTATACGTCTTATCAATTATCAACCTGCAACGGTTCTAGCTCTCAATTGTAACTCATTATGGCTGCGGCTTTAGTTTTAGACAGCGGAGAACCCTGCCATCCCCCTCTCCCCGAGGCTTATAAGTACATGATTCCCACGTTCGAGATCTGTCCTCCCTCGAGCCTTCTGATCAACCAGACATCCAAAATCCTAATCCTGACTTCCCGTCATAAATATCCGTAGCTAAAAAATAACCGTTTAGTAACAACAGCCCAAGTCATACTACTCGTGTTCTGGCTGCCTCTTGCGTTGATTGCTTTTACTTGCGATTCACCTTCCACACCATGATGGAGCGGTCCCCTTGCCCCACGGATATGACGTGCTTGTCGTCGCACGTAAACCGCAACCTCGGCACGTCGGCGGTGTGGCCTCGGAACACGCAGGGCTCTGCCGACTTGTTCAGGCAAGGGTACCGCACGATCTGGCAGCGGCCGTCCTGGTACCCTACTGCCAGCAGACCGCCTTCGTGGTTCCGGTGCACCGAGGTAGGCTCCGGCGCGATGCTCTTCATGCTGGTGCGCCCTTCCTCGGCAGCGGCCTGCAGCGCCTCGTCGAGCCTCTTTCCCGTTAACACTTTGGGCCAGCACCCCTGTACTGGCCAACCCATTTTGCAGGTCCAGGTGTGCCACTTCACGTTCTTCAGCTGCGAGGGGAGCTTGAAGAACGCCCCGTCAGAGGTAGAGTAGTACAAGTGCTCGTAATCATCGGCATCCGACTGCAAAAAGGCCCCATCATCACTGAAGTCTACAGAGGTGACCGCGTCATTGTGCTTGTCGCATTTCGCGCGAAGCACGTTTTGGTTTCCGTCGTAAATGTACAGCTTTTGGTCTTGCGACGCCACCACAAAAGTGTTCCCATCGGGGCTATACTTGGCATCGTGCAGCCAATGCCTGGAGTCCCGCCCCTCGTAGAGCACGTCCAAGGTATCGGCATCCAGCAGCACAAACGCGCCGTCTTTTTTTTGCCGCAAGCCGCGCGAACTGCCGCCGAGCCCCACCAGCAACCTCCTCCCGGTAGGTGACCAGGTGATGCAGCGGCTGGGGGCGTCGAGCTGCACCTTGCGCAGGAGCCGCCCCTGAGAAATAGACCACACGCGCACCGTGCCGTCGTCCCCGGAGGTGGCAAAAATGTCCTCCTTGGTAGGGTGCGGGGCCAGGCCCCACAGCTCACCCGAGGCGCCCTCCGAAGGGGGGGAATAGTGGCCCTCGACGAGCATGGTCCAGGACCCACTGCCACGCGCCAGCTCGTAGCATTCCGCGGACTCGGTGCTCACCAGCACCTTGGTGATTTGGGTCCCGTCGGGATTGACGCCTCCGCAGACCCCTTTGATGGCCCGCAACAGCGGCGGTGCCGGAGCTTCGGTTACCCCATACGACCGCAGGTGCTCCAAGGTCGGGCTGTACAGTTTCACGAAGCCGTCGCCTCCACCGGACACAATCCCCGCGGGGCTGGCCCATAAACTCGTCACCAGAGCTTCGTGGGCGCGAATCACCCGCTCGCACTTGCGCCCGCGCCACACGTAGACGTGGCCGCTGACCGCGCCCGTGAACAGTTTGTCCCCACAGCTCGCGGCACACAGCAACGGCTGCACTTTGCCTTCCGCGCCCCACAATCCTCGCTCGGGCGTCAAAGAGCGGCCTTCTTGGCACCAAAACTTGACATGGTCTACGCCACCGGTGGCCAGCGCATAGCCCGGGTGCTTGGGAACCCCGCCTTGACCGGTCTTGGGGCCTCCCGAAGACGACGACGTCGAAGAAGAGGGAATGCAGCCCGCACCCCACTCGGCGGGGTCTAAGAACTCGCAAAAGTACACCGGTTGGTGGTCCCCCGGCGCATAGGCGGTCCGTGCGGCATCGTCCCATTGCCCGGACGACGAATGCCACACTGCCACGGAATGCTCCACGTCGGCCCCCACGGAGACCACTGATTTGGCGTCGTGCGACCACGCGACGCACGCCACCGCCTGACGGTGGAAAGGGCCCAGCACCGCAATGGACACGCAAGTTTGCGCATCCCAAATCCGCACCACCGGGCGATTGCCTTTCTCTCCGGAGGCGACTAGACGCCCGTCTTTGCTCACGCTCACGCAGCAGATTTCCGCGGTGTGGCTGGTGAAGAACTTTTGGCTGTGGGATTGCTTGGAGTACACCACGCAGGCAGAGGCTGAGGGCCAGATGGCTTCTCCCAAGCAATTGTACGCTAAGCTGTTCTTGGCCGAGGCCACCTGTGGAAGGAAGAGAGAGTGCGATAGAGAGGAAGAGAGTGAGACGATGGATGATGGCGTGCGCATTGTCTCCTGTCAAATGAATGAAGTAAAGAAAACGGAAACAAGTAAAAATAAAAAACTATACGTTAGTCTTTGCACCTGGATGCCAAAGATCCGAGTCAACGACGGCGAGCAGGGCGGCTCCGAAGGGTCCGACGAAGGCGCATCCGAGGGCTCCACAATCGCACTCAACCACGGCTTGGCCGCTTGCGACTCGGAGCCTAACCCCTCTGCCGCGCCGCTGGTGTCGGCCACTTCCGCTAGGGCTAAACCTGCTTGGTCCCCGAGTGCCGCTTCCACGAGGACAGGGTCTAAATCCATGCTCTGCGCTTCGGTTAAATCGACTGCGGCTGCGTCATCGGCATCGTGGTGCCATTGCATGATGATCCGCTCCTTGGCGGAAACTGTGACTAAGTACTGGTCACCGCTGACCCACCTGAGTATATACATAGAATGATAGACACATGTCAAGTAAGAAATAAATAGAAACACACGCATACATCTAAAGAAACAGATACTTCAAAGAAAATATTCTTGTTGAGGTACAAGCAAAATCACAACGCAGTGCATAAACTCTCCACTATTCTATACGCCTACAAAATAAACTTGAACTATCAACTTACCGGCACTTGCTGATGGGGCTGTTCCCGCCGTGGGCTCTGTACAGCTTCGACTGCGCCAGCGCCGAGTCACAGGGGTACCGAAACAGCTTCACTCTCCCGAAATTGTCCCCTGTAGCCATCACCATGGCCCCGTGCTCGTTGGCGAGGTTCGCATCGCAAGCAGTGACGTCAGTGCGGTCAGCTTGAGGCGGCCAGCACCCCTGAGAAGCCCACTGCATCGCGCAATTGGCGGTGTCCCAGCGCTGGTCTTTGAGTTTGCTGGCCGAGGCTACGAAGGAAGCGGTGTCGCTCTCAAAGAAGCACAGCTCATAAGCCGCGCAATTGGACATGAAGTAAGTGCCATTGGCCGAAAAGTCCAAACTGCGAATCACTGCATTGTGCTGGGTGGCCACTGCGGTCAAGGCAAAGGCGTTCTCGGTGTCGTAGACGTAAATGCGGGTGTCAAAACTGCCAAACGCCAAAAGACCCCCCGAGGGGGACCACTTCACTTCGGTCATGTACTTCTGCGCGTCGCGGGCCTCGTGCAGCACCGCAAAGTCCGTCGAGTTCAAAATGACAAACTTGCCATCGAACTGCATCGCCGACTTCTTTTCGGGCGCCCCAAACCCCACGGCGATTTGCTCCCCTTTGGGGGAATAAGCCAGGCAACGGCTCGGCATTTCCAGCGGCGCCATGGCCACCATGGCATGGGTGTGGGCATCCCACACTCGCAAAGTGGCGTCGTCACTGGTGGTGGCGTAGCGAGGCTTGGAAGGGTGCGCGCTCAACCCCCAGACTTCATCTCCACCGTGGCTGTGCCCCTGTACCAAGGGACCTCCACCCTCCTTCATGTTTACGCCGTCGCCCCCACCGAGCTCAAAAATCTCCGCGCCCAGGGTGCCCACCACGATCTTGTTCTGTTCGTTGTCCCAGTGCACGCTCCGGACCGCAGGGCACACGCTCCCGTGCGTCGCCATGTCCACAGTCATTTGCGACTCCAAAATCGTGTTCCAGACCTTGACGTACCCGTCTAGGCCACCGGTCGCACAGCCCTCATTGGTCGAGCTCATGACTGTAATGGGACCTTGGTGCGCCGACGCGACTGCTCTCTCTAGGGTGCTGCCCGCAAACAAATAGAGGGACCCGTCTTGGCACCCTACCACCGTGCGGTTTCCAACGAAGCCCACACATCCAAAGGCCTGCCACTGCCCAAGCCCCGCGAGCACCCCCGACTTCCAGGTCATGTTGTGGCCGTTGATGGTCCAAAACCGAATGAAGCCTACGCCGACCTGGCACAACGCGTCACTGCTTGTCGGGGGAAAGGCCAAATCCAAAGTCTTTTCCTTGGGGCTGGCGCGCTTGCAACGCACGGTTTGGTTCTGCCAATCGTGGACGATCAAGGAATGCTGGTCGTCGCAGCCCACGGAAGCCAGCCATTTCCCACAGGGAGAAAAGCTCAAATGCGTGACCCCCCGGCGGTGGAAGCCCCGCATCGTGGCGACCGTGGGGTGAGATCCCCCTTTGGGAGCACCCTCGTAGTCCCATACTAGAATCGACGGGCTCTTCCCCTGGTCCGCAGTCGCGCACAGGCTTTGCGTGGGGTGCACTGCCGACGCCATGACGTCATCGCTGTGGCCGCGGTGGAACGACTGAGCGTTGGCGCGGACGTCATACACCACATTCGTAGCCCCCCCGAAGAAGAGGACATCCCCCCCTAGGGTGTAGCGCACCCCTTGCTTCACGTCCCCACAACGGTGGCCGTGCACCCATGCGAGGCGTAAGGCGTTCGTAGGTTCGCGCAAATCTTCGGGTGGGGGGCGGGTGGGGGCGACCACAGTGCGCTGCCAGGGCCGTACAGGGGTGAAGTCCTGTTCCTGGGCCCGCTCTTCCATGAAAAACACTTTGGTGCGGTCGTCGTTCGCCGCTGCTTCCGCCCACGGCAACTTCTCGAATTCTTTCAAGTCTTTCAAATCCAACGCCGCGCGACCCTGCATGGTTTCGGTGGTCGATGGTTCGTCAGTAGGCGGGCCTTCTTGCGTGAATCGCCATTGGAGCACGCAGCAGTCGTCCGTTCCTGCGGTCAAGACAAAGGCGTCGTCAATGGCAAACACTACCGCTGACGCAGAGCCGCCGTGGCCTCGGTACTCAGCAAAGCCTGGCTGAGGGGCAGCGGCAGGGTAGCGCCACAGCCGCAGCCGGCCAAACGTGTCGGTGGTGGCGAGTGCCGTGCCGCCGCTGGACCGAGCGCAGCAGGTGATCTCGCCACCGTCGGCATAAGGCCCCCAGCAGCCTTGCAGCGGCCACCCGTACACGCAACTGTGCGACTCCCAGGCAGTGTCCTTCATAGCCCGCGCGGTGCGCTGCTCGCCCGTGGAGGCCTCCCACAGCAGGAGCTCGCCACAGTCGTCGCTCGATTGAATGGCCTTGGAGTCGGAGCTGAAGTCTAAGCGAGTGACTCGCCCCTTGTGGCCGCGGCATTTCCCCGTAGACGCCCAATCCGCGGAATTGTACAAATAAATGCTCCGGTCAAAGGACCCCACGGCTAGGGTAGCACCGTCCGGGGAAAAGGCCACGCACGCAATCATTTGCTTCGAGTCGCGGCCCTCGTGAATCACCGTCAAGTCCTTCCGGCTCAGCACTACAAACGCCCCATCTTTGCGTTGGCGCTTAGCGGCAGGGCCAAACCCACCGGGGGAGTACCCCAGCCCAACGACCAAGACTTCACCGTCGGGCGACCACGCCACGCATCTTGCCATGGTGTCCAAAGTGGCCATGGCCTTGCAGCGGTGCAGACTCGCGTCCCAAATGCGAATGGTGCGGTCTTCCCCCACGGTGGCGAACTCCGTCGCGTCGGTGGGGTTGGTGCACAGACCGAAGACCCGGTGCTCAAAATGGCCTTGCACTAGAGGTCCATCGTTCATGTCGTAGCTGTATACAGAGCATCAGCAGATCGTAGAAGGAGGTAGTATTAGGCGTAAGTTGGCGTAGGATAGAGAAAAGTGGGTATTCGTCTGACTTAGAAGGATAAGTCAAAGTACTCAGATTCTTCTTTCTCACTATTTTTTTTTCAAAAATTTGATATTATTACTTACCCTTCCACGTCGTGCATTTCGTAGACTTCAGCGGACCACGAGGCTACCAAAATCTTGTGGTTAGTGTCATCCCAATGCACCGAATGCACTACTTTAGAGACCCCTCCTAGACTCGTCAAGTCGAACGCTGCCATCGCTTCAAGTGCTGCGTTCCAGAGCTGAATTTTACCGTCGGTGCTGCCAGAAACCAGGCCATGAGCCGAGCCGCTGGCCACCTCTTTGGCGTCCCTTTAAAAGGTTGGTGGTGAATAAAGAAGGGATAAGGGAAATCGGCGGGCAGTGAAGGAGAATGATAATGATAATGGCACACACAAGCAAGTGTACTAGGCGTGTATGCAGTGTATGCGCGTGTCTATACTTACATTAGTGGTGTGCACTGTGTCATGAACGTACACTAGCTGCCTCTCTTCGAAATACTGTACTGCTACACCTCTTACCTGGCCCCGAGCACGTGAAGCGCGGTGACGGCACCCGAGTGGGCTTTGATGCTCCGAATGCAGTTGCGCCCCTCCCAAATCGCTAAGTGCCCACTGCTGCAGCCGGTGAGCAAGACCGAGCCGAAGGCTTTCGCGCACAGCAGCGGCTGAGGCTGCGCTTTCTTCCCAAACAAACCCCGCTGGCGACGGTAGGCGCGAGGCCCGTCTTGCGACCAAAAGTGGCAGTGGTTTACCCCTACCGTGACGAAGGTGCCGATACCTGTCCAGGTGCAGTCGAGCACGGGCTGCTGAGACGCTTGAGCGCTGAACAAGAGAGCGGTCTTGCGCCAGTCGTAGACTGCCACGCAGTGATAACCCGTAGCGCCCACCTTTCGCAAACCGTAAACGCGCACACGTAAATATGAATTCACAAGCATAACATCTACCGCATTCCATTCTCCCCATCCTTTACCAAAGCCACTCACACCACCCACCTATCCATCCAGCAACTCAAACATACCGTGAGCACAAGTTCACCATCGAGCGCCCATGCCACCTGCCCCACGCCGTCCTGGTGGAAGCCCTTCAGGCACGCCAGCACTTCGGGGCCCGTCTTGCTGTTGCGGGCGGCGCCTCCAGTCGACCACACCAGCACCTTGGGCTTCTTGCCTGCTTCCCCACTGCACACCAGGGTCTGAGAGTTGGCTAAAGTGTGCGCGCGCAAGCACAAAATCAGGTCAGTGTGTGCGTTCATGTAGGTCTGGGTTTTTACGGTCCCGTCTACGGTTAATACCACCCCCAGAGCACCGCAAGGGTAAATCAACTGTCCCCGGGCCGTGTAGGTCACCTGTTCTCCACCAAGATAGTAAGCAACGAATACAACGAAGAAGAATACAATGAATTGAGAAGGATTAAGGCTTCGAATTACGTGTGCTGTGTTTCATTTACCTCTCGAGTTTGTACTTCCTTTCCGTGGCTGGTCTAGAACTCTCCACACACACGCACACGAGCATACTCTCTCTTTCGCTCTAAATCTGTCTCTCACCGTTTGTCGGCTTGCTTTCGCATTGAAGCCATAGGCCCACTCCAGGTTGAGGTGGGTGTCAGGCGCTGCGTCCGAGACGCCTTCTTCTGGTAGGCCCGCAGGCTCCAAGAAAGGCACGACCGTTTGCCACGGCTGCGCGGCGCAAATGTCCTTGGCGAAGCCTCGGTCTTCGATCTTGATCGCTTCGAAACCAGCGGAATCCAAGTCCATCGCAGCGTAACTGGGAACAATAGCGAAGAGGAAAGCGGAAAAGAAGAGGCGAAACAAGTTGGTTGGAGGCGGTGTGGGGTAGGATTTACTAGAGGTGAACAAGGAAGGAAGTGGGAGAAATGGGAGCTCCGAAAAAGAAGCTACGTCATAGTAGTAAGATGGGATTAGTGGCGAAGACGGCAGAGAAAGAAGAAAAGGTATTGCTCTGATCAATCTTGAGGGAGGCTGCAACCTTTTTGTAGAACTAAGAGACTTACTCGAACGCGGTGCGCGTCCAGACACGAGCCCCGTGGGTCACCAGCAAGTCGCACAACTTGTCGCCCGCGTGCAGCACTTGAGCTCCAAACTCATCCATGTCCCCATAATACTCCAACCACGACGCCACTTCGGGCGAAGACGCGCAAAACTCGAGAAATTGGTCCCGGGTCACCGTGCTGCCTTCGATGCTTCGCACGTCCCCGAACGCTTGAATGGCCACGTGCTCAATGTCGGTCTCGAGGGGAGCGTCGATCGCAGAAAGTTTGCAGAGCCCGCTCACGGTGGTGCGCAGACACAAGATCATTTCGTCCACCGAGAGCACGCCAGACTCATCGAAGTCAAAAATTCCGAAGACGTACCTGGAGGCAGGAAATGAATAAGTGGGAGTGGGCGCCAGATGCAAAAGTGCAAGAGAAGAAAGAGGGAGGGAGCGGGGCGAGGCGGAAGGAGGGAGAGAGGAAGACAAAATCGGGAGTAGGAAGAGAAAGTGGCGCGCAGTTGAGTCAATAACAGAGTTTAATGGTGACCATTTAAATACCCACCGAAGACTGAACGATGAGGCAGGCAAGCAGACAAGCAGACGGGCTGGCAATTATTGCTCGCTTCTCTATGAGACTCACCGGATCTTCTCTCGGGTGTTCATCCCCGAAATGACCGCAAACGCGGACAGGAACTCCAAGGCGTCCACTAAATCATTTGCATCGTCGTCGAGTGTGGTAAAGACGGCTTTTGCAATTTGATCTAGCTTTTTTTCGTCGTACTCTAGGTAGTCTTTCAAGCAAACACGGAGAATTTCCAAGAACTCGTCTAGGGCTAGCCCGAAGCCCTCCGCAATGTCGTTGAAGGCCTCCCACAGTTCGTAAATGCTTGACTTGGGCAAGTTCGTGAAGTGCTGTGGCCCTGGTGTAAGCGGAGCGCGGCCGATAGTTTGGCCCATGCTGATTTAGAGCAGAACGGCAAAATTACGTAGACGAAGTGGCGAGAGGTTTCGACGGTTGTTGCCCTGAGGACAGTGAGCTTTAGTAAAGCTTGAGGAAGTATACGCTTGGAAACAGGTGACAGAGCTATTGATAAGATCAGTCGTGGCGCAAAGCGATGTTTCCCTTCTGTTGCCTCGAGCAGCAGGTAGGCCCACTATATATGTAGGAGCGCTGTTTGAAAGCCTCAACGCGGACAGCGGACCGCGGACCCATCCGACAAACAAAAAAAGTTAGAATTGATCTAATGTGATATGTGGTGAACAATGTTTTGTAGAACTGATACACTTCTTGGTACAGTACAGTACTGTTTGTAAAATTCTGAGAATTCAGAATTGTATTACCAGGATCTGATCGGACGATTCCGCATTTGATCGGACGATTCCGCATTTTTGCACATCACAGCGATTTCGGGACAATTCCGC
>Ga0307930_1004246_pt1 | contig 10067 bp, 11 predicted proteins | sample OrgLakmetageno46_FD_203161 | JGI IMG/M metagenome (GOLD analysis project Ga0307930, IMG submission 203161) | Saline water microbial communities from Organic Lake, Antarctica - #46 | ecosystem: Environmental > Aquatic > Non-marine Saline and Alkaline > Saline | place: Antarctica: Organic Lake... | reverse complement strand
GTGTGGAGTGAAGGTGCATGGGGCTGTTGGGCGTTTGTTGTTTGACTGCGCGTAAATCCACGCGTGCATGTATATATAATATACGCGTGTGTAGGCAACGTGACAACGATGTCAGATGAGCGTGGCAGATTGCATTCCTTTCCATTCGTCTTCGTCTCTTTTGAATTTTCTTAAAAAAAAACTCTTGTTTCTCCATGCGGGCGTGCCCACTTTTCTTGGTTGCAGATTTCCCTGTGCTTGACCCAAGACTTGAAGTTGCTCCGCGAGCAGCTCACTTCAACTTCTTCGCTGGTGCTGCCGTCGTACGGCAAGGGTGGCGGCAAGGGTAGTGGCAACTCGGGCAAAGGAGGAAATGGCGGCAAAGGCAGCGGCTTCGGACTCACCACTGTAATGCCAAAAACCATTTAAAAAAAAAACAGATCCCCCCTCCCCCCCTGTCTTTCCTATCATTTCTGTCATTCTGCCATTCTGTGTGCTGTTTCCTCCTGTTTTCAGTTCTTTTAGTGATGGTTTCATCGCGTGACTTCTGCAGTGAACATTTCCGAGGGAAACACCCTGTCTCAAATTCCTTGCCATCACTGCGCGCCTGTGCGCGAAGCTCGAGAAAGTCTTCCCCGCTATCTTTTTTTTTTTAACTCTATTTGTGCACACTTTTTTCCTACTCAGGTGGGCGGCCGGCCGGCAGTGGAGTTTACGGTGCCGTCTCGGCTGGCGGGGCTTACCATCGGCTCCAAGGTAGACACCAACTCGAAGAATGCAGAAAAGCATGCAATCGTATGGCATGTGCCCACGAGAGCTCGGAGCGCCCGCAGACCTTATTTTCAAATGAGATCACCTGACTCTGTTGAATTGTTTGATTTTTGCTTTCTCTCTTTCTCTTTTTTTTGCTTCTCTGCTCTCACATTATCTTTGTTTTTCCTTCGCCCTTTTCCTTTTCAATCAGGGGTCGCGCATCAAAATGCTGGAGGAGCTTGCGTCGAACGCCAACTCTCAAGTCGCCGGCTGCCGCCTTACTACGCGCAACGTTGGCGGGTTAGGATACCGTTTGATTCTTCTTCTCCTGGTTAAAATTTACGTCTCTCTCTTTGACTCTTTTTATTCTTTGCCCCCGTCATTGATTTTCCCCGATTCTTCTGCTTTTCTTTCTAAATTTCTTCTTCTACAATCTCTATCGATTCTCTGATATAAACGACAGCCAAAAAGCCGTCAACGAAGCCCTGGCCAATGGCACCAACACCGTGGACCTGGTTGTCACCATCTCTGCCCCCACGCTGGACGCTGCCCTGGCTGCACGCACGGCCTTTGAACTCAAGGAGGTGCGCTTGAGAGCGTATTAAAAAAAGTAGCATGAAAAGTGCACACGTGCCAATCGCCTATTTATTCTCATCTGTCGCCTTTCAGCTTTTCCTGTAGGAATTCTTGACATGTAAATGATACCATTACCTGTACCATTACTCTTTCAACATAATTTCCATCCTGTCTTCGTATATGATTTTATTGGGGTTTCAATGGAAATTGTGTATGGCATGGTTCAAAGCATTTCTTATTGGTGTTATGGGTTGGTAATAGTTGGTAAAGAGTTATACTACCGCCGCGGCACTTGATTTTCAAAGTTTTACTCTTTCTCTCACACAAAACTGCGTATTGCTCCTGCTTCTCCTGCATTTTGTATTCAGGTTCGCCTGGACGAAGCGCTCTCGCTGATCGCGGACTCTGCCGCTGGAGGCAAAGGCACCACCACCAGCAACAACGGTGGTCTTTCGTCGCAGGAGGCAGCGTGGCTGCACCGCGGATCCAACATCGCGGGTGAGATGTCAAGGCTATAGCTGGAATATTTCTCACCTTATCTCATTTTTCCTGTGTTTCCTTTTTGTACAGATCCGCAAGGACGCAATTTTTCTCCCTCTTTTTTATTTTTTTATTCGTCGTCATAGGGAAATCGTCTCACCCACTTGGACGAAAATAAATCTTTTTCTGCGCCGAAGTTTACCCTCTTGAGTCTTTTTCCCTTCGCAGGCATTGTGAGTGATGCAGGCTTGGTGCGCCTCGTGACCATTCTCGTGCCGCCGCCGCAACCGAGTCAGAACGGGGCCAACAGCGACACCACTTTCAGCGGCAAGGGAGGAGGCAAAGGAGGCAAAGGCGGGAATGGCAAGGGCAAAGGTGGAGCTACGACCAACAACAGCAGCAACGACACTGGCAGTGAGAACAACACGAAGAAAGTGGCTCTGGTGGCGACTGGCGCGGCCACAGCAGTGGCCAAGGCCTTGGTGTTAGTGAAGGAGCAGCTGTCGTACTTTCGGAATGAGCTCAAGGGACAGGTGTGTGCATGCGCAGGGACTTTTTTTTTCCCCAAAAAGATACATCACTTTTTTTTTTTCATTTGTGAATTGCCTGCCTCCTTTATCTGTCATCTTAATAGCATTTCCCAGCATTTCCCCAACTTAATGCCTTTTTCGCCTTGAAGTCTTTTTTTTTTTCGGCTGTCTTCTTCCTCATCACTCCACGTCATACTGTATACTGCCCCCCCCCTCTGTTCGATAATTCACCACCACCTGCACCACCCACCATCAGGACCCCAATGCCTCTATCAACCAAGCTGCCGCAGAACTGGCCGCCAAGCTGCACGCCAAAAACGACCAAGAAATCGCGCAAAAGCGAGGGCCCGTGGCCGAAGCCGCCAAAAAAGCCGAAGCGGCGAAAAAGGCCGAGGAAGCGAAAAAGGCCGAGGAAGCAACGCAGAAAGCCGAAGCAGCCGCGGCTGCTGCTGAGAAGGCAGCTGCCGAAAAGAAGGCTGCCGCCGCTGCGGCGGCGGCGGCTGAGGCGGCAAAGGGCAAGAAAGCGAAGAACGGCGGCAAGGGGAAGAAGGGCAACGCAGTCGACAGCGGCAACAGCAGCAGTGGCGGAGGAGGAGGCACACCTGCTGAATCAGCACCAGCACCAGCACCAGTGGCAAACGGGGTCAAGAAGGCCAAGGGAGCTGCAGCTGCCGCCGCAAGTGGTGGCTCAGGTGGAGCTGCTGCTTCCAAGAAGCAACAAGCACCCGCTCCAGCAGCGCCTAAAGCTGCCGCCAACGCTGGCGGCGGTGGCGCTGCTGCTCCCGCGGAGAGTAGTGCAAAAGGGAACGCCAAAGGGAAAGCGAAAGGCGCCGCCACTGCTGCTGCCGCTGCTGACGAGAAGGCCAAAGGAAGCACTGCTGCTGCTGCAACTGGAACTGAAGGCAAGGGTGAAGGCGGCAAGGGCGGCAAAAAGGCCAAGAAAGACGCCAATGCCGCTTCTGCTGCGCCCGCCACCACGGCCGGTGCACTAGCAGGCAAGGGAGCTGCGGCGGCGGGGGCCGATGCGAAGGCGGCCGCGGCGGTGGCGCAAGCGGTGGCGGACTCGGCGGCCAAGGCACCGAGCAGCAAGGGCAAAGGCAACAAGAAAGCGGGGGCAGCAGCAGCCAATACTAGCACTGCTGTTGCTGTTGCTGATGCGGCGCCAGCTGCCGACGGTTCTGCCGACGGTTCTGCTGCCGCAGCAGGAGCAGTAGCAGCCCCAGGCGAAGGCAAAACGAGCAAGAACAAGGCGAAGAAGGGGAACCAGAGCGGCAAGGACGCTGGCGGCACATCTCCTGCTCCACTGGCGGAAGGCCAATTGGCAGTCACGCGCGAGTCGGCTCAAGGCCTCAAGACCACCATCACTCTGCCACCGCCTGCTCCAAAAGCCGGGGAAGACGGCGGTGCTACTACTGCTGCTGCTGTCGCTGCTGAGAACGCGCCAACTGCGAACAAGAAGAAGAAAAAGAGCGGCAACAACAAGGGGGAGAAGAAAGGGGGCAAGGGCGGCGGCGAAGCGGCGCCTGCAGCCACTGAAGCGAAAGCACCAGAGCCAGCGGAGTCCAAGGAGCTGCCTGCAGCACCAGATGCAGCACCGCCTGCAGCTCAAGCACCAGCCGTGGCAGCCGCAGAAGTTACAGACGCAGATGCTGCGTCTCCTGCTGCAGAAACAGGTGCCGCCACAGACACTGCTCCTGCCACGGACGTAGCACCAGCCGCAGTCTCGGACTCAGCGCCGCCAGCGGCCGAAGAAACAGAAACTAAAGCGGATGCTGATGCTGCTGTTCCGGCAAGCGTGCCAGAAGAGGCTCCAGCTCCTGCCGTTGTGCCACAGGATGACGCGCCAAAAGAGGAAGAAGACAAAGCTACAAGTGAAGCTGCTGCACCGAGCCTTGTATCGGCCGAGTCCGTTGAAGTCGCGGCCGAATCCGACAGCGCAGCCCCGGCAGCTACTCCTGGTGCTGCACCTGGCGACGCCACCGACCCTGCACCGAAGCCAGAAGAGGCTCAAGAAAGTGCCATAGAAGGCGTTGCTAGCGCTGAAGTAACTGAGTAATTATGAACTATGCTACATTTTGCTACAAGTCCACGGAATGGTCATTCGAGCAGCGGCATTTGGAAACTTCCGGTTGGCAGTTGAAGAAAGGCCTTGAGATAGGATTCAACGTATTTGTAAGGGGGTTGCCATCCGCATTTGGCTCAATAGCTTCGTAGCACACATAATAAGTGTAAATGTAAGCGAAGTCCGCGTTCCGCGTTTGTGCCTGGAAATTTGCATTTGCGATATTGATTTTAGTATGCCATGCCTAATATTCCTGACTAACGGCCTTAAGAGCTATACGGCACAATGGGCTAAGGGAGGGCCCGTATCACAGGGAAATGCGAAATGGCGAACTCGTAGCTCGTACACCAATTAAATGGCGAACTCGCACACCAATTAAATGGAGAACAGCAAACTCCACTATACCCTTTAGCGACTGAGCAATGGCTTCGATGAAAATCCCTAGAAGACCACCAAGGAAAGCTTCAATGAAATGCATAGTCGCCACCTCAGTATGCCTCTCATTTGGAAAAAAGACAACCATTCCTCGACTTTCAAATCAACTGGTCAGTCCATCATCACCTGAGCAGCATAAGCCAACTCATCTTCGTGCCCATGGTCAAAAGCACGTGTAGCTCGTCTTTCTCCAGCGTGTAGCTCGTTTCATCTGCATCCACTTCCTGAAAGAGCGTCCCGTTGAGCACTTCCTTGCCGCAAATGGTGATCTTAAGAGTTTGCTTGGTGCACACTACTTGCACGTCTTTTTTAGTAGCACCCTCAGGCAAAGGACACTTCACTGTGATCTGTTGGCAACAAGTAGGCAGTCAAATTGCAGCTTATATCAGTTCGTAAAAGAGTATGTTGAAACAAACCTAGCGCTACCAAGGGTTTTGTTGGATGAGAACGCACCTCATCTTCTGCGACAGTCCAGGTGTAGCCTTCCTTTTGAGCAACCTCTACACGCGCAGCATTGATGCTTTCCACGGATGGCAATCCTGCGCCCGATGGAAGACTAGCCATGATGAAGGGATTATGGTGAAGTCTCTGACGAGCAGGTCCAGTCTTATTCACTGATGAGGCAGCCTCTATAGGCGAGCAATCGAGCACGCGAGCGAAACAAAAATTGTTCGGCCAGCTTCATCTCGTCATCAAATCATCATAAGCTTCGAGCTACAGTATCATTTACGACCTAATATATACACGAGAAAGTACTCGAACTTTCATTTCTTGGCTGGCTTCATTTTGAAATGTTGGCCGCCGCGTTGCTGCAGGCCCCTACTGCTTCGAAGAATTAGGATATTGAGGGACCATGGACGATATAAGATGTGGCACGAGCTACGAGAAAAATAGTATTTCAAAGCTACTGTTGGAACTGAAGAAGGTTTGTCTCATAAACTCCTTCCAGAGAAAGTTATATATTTTGGCATTCCAGCAAGCACGTCACATGTTTGAATTTACGTGCATCTAGCTTTGCGCCATTCGGGGAGGCTGCAATGACTTTCCTATCACAAATTAGCTTTAGTGTGTCATATCAGCTGCTAATCCGTGCATTTTGTTATGATCATACATGTCTTATTTCTACAGAGCATGGTAGGCGTTCCCCGAGGCGCTTTGGGATCTCGACCAGTGCTTTCGGAGCTGGCTGGTGTGTACGGGGTGTTGTTGCACGGTGCCCCCGATGGCGACGCTTTGGCGCAATTACCCGTCGAACCACTCCAAGTTTATCGTGGCGGTGATGCTTCGATCGAGGATATTGATACGGTGGTTGTTGGTGGTCGTGGGGCTAGTAGGACTGGGATAGTGCACGCAACTGACCCAATAGCTGACGGCTTCACAGCTCGTGCGTTTACCCTGCGCACTCAGGGCTTAAGTGACCAAGCCGATGCGCTCGAGGTGCGTGAATTGACTATTGTCTATGCATCTAGGACTGCCGCCTTTTTTTGTGGCTTCGGCTCTGAGCATAATATTTGGCGTGTTGGCGCTATCTTTCCAACATAAGAATGGTCGAATGCGATTCGCTTGCGACAGCGACCTCTCTTTCGTTTAAAGCGCGTGCAATCTATCGCTTATTCCTCTTACGCGTGTATACATTATGAACCTTGACAGGCACTAGTTGAACATGTTGCGTCGGTTCCGAGCCCTGCTATGACCGACGCGCTCACTGTGCTCTTGGCATTGTCCGATACTGATGGTAATGATGGCCATGCGAGTGCGGTGAATCGCGACCCCTTGCCGCTTGGCCGTGCAGCGCGAGCGGTGCTAGCACAGCAGCGTGCTCGAAACCAGACAGGTGGTAGAAACAACTTCGGCGCGGCTGCTGCTGCGGATGTGGCCCTGCCCGCCCAGCCCGAACGTTTCTTTGCCAATTCTTTCCTGTTGCACCGGAGCGTGAACGCTGACCTATTGGAGCACCGTAGCCATTTTGGGGACAGCCACCGCAGTAGGTACAGCACCGGTAGGGCTGGTGTTGGAACTGTCAGCGACAATGCAGGGCAGGTCAACGATCAGGTCGGAAACAGCAGTGGCAGCAGCAGCAGCAGTGGTGATCCTTGCAGTCACCATGACCACAAGGCAAGCACTTTGGCCCCGCTGCCATTGCCACCCAGTTTGACTTCTGGCACCAGCGCGTTTGGGATGTTCCCAAACCACATGTTCGAATCGGGCCTGGGGAACATTGGAGCGCCACCTTTGCCACCGCCGCAGTCTCATTTCGAGTCGTCTACAGTGGACGGCAGCGTGATAGACGAACACGAGGAATTGAACGACGATCACCACAGAGGCAATGCATTTGATGACGATCAAACCAGAGATGACAGCAATGGTAGCGACGGCAGCAGAGACCACCTCGAGGATGATATGGACCTTCGGTCAGAACGGGCTGGATCTTCATTGCACGGCAGAAGCGAGCGCCAGCCCATCGAAGATGACAGGCGTTACACTACTAGTGGATCGACGTCTATGCCTGGGGCTTCGCACCATCAACCTTCTTACCAGGGCATTGGTATCGACGGTGGCAGCAGCAGTCAGCGAACCAGGAGGACGGATGGTTTTGAAAGCGGGAATGGGCACGGAAGAGCCAGCAGCGGTGGGGGTATCTTTGGCAGTGCAGGGGAGGGGCTGGATTTGAATCTTTTCGCAGCGCTTCCCGGGGCCGGCTTGTCGAGTGTTTTGACGTCAGGCCACCGCAACGAACCCGCGAACCTTGCGCCACCGCCGCCGCCACCTCGTCACCAAGCCAATGCTGTGGCTGTGCCTGCGAGCGAAGGAGGCAGCCTGGTGGGAAGAAACTCTGAGTTTGCACCTTCCGCCACCGTGGAGGAAAACGCGGCCAGCCTTGCGCCCGTGTCGGATTTGTTTGGAGCGCTGCACCATAGGCCAGTCTCCATGGCCACGCACGCGTTTCGGCATTTGGACGTGGAGCTGGCGCTCCCGGAGCTGCCAGAACCCCCCTTTCTGGGGTTTCACGAGCTCGACAATAACAACGACGATGAAGCAGGTAATGCCCGTAACAGTGGCAACTACGATGGTGAAGGAGGAGGAGATGGAGGCGAAGGAGGAGGCCCTCCATCTCACGGGGCTTCAGAGAACAACCATGACGAGCGAAGCGTCGACAGCTGGGGTGTTTATCGCGATGCTTTAGGTACTCCTGGCTCGACCTTCTCGAACCAATTTTCAAGCTTTGCGCGTCCAGCGTCGTTAACGGCCCGCGCCCTCGCTCATCATACGGCTCGGTCAGGGAGCAGGTCAAGGAGCTATTCCTCTTCGCATTTGATTGGCGCTAACAGTAACAAACAAGAAGAAGGAGAGAAGAAAGGGTTCTTATCAGACACTCGGTCGGAAGTCAGCCGTGGATCGATCAAGTCGCAGGCCCTCTCTGCAGCGGCGTCTCAAAGTGCTCGTCGCCAAGAAGCCGCTTTCCTGCACCGAGGTTTTGCGGTGCCCGCGAGCGGTTGGGACCGCGCCCTTGCTCGTGCCACTGCTACTGCTTCTGCCACTGTGAACGGAGCCTGCCCGTCGGAATCGTCGCACGTGTCGGCTTTTTCGGGAGGCATCGGCATCGCCGGCGGAGGAGGAGCTAGTGTGATGGATGGTGGCGGTGCTACTGGTATTGGTGGTTGTGGCGGCAGGAATTATCCCCAGGAAGCACCCGCGCTTGCGCCGCCACCTCTCGTGTCGCAAGCGGGTCTGGAAGCTTTTGAAACCTGTTACCGCGCTTTCGCTGACCATTCCCTTGCAGCGCCGCCTCAGGTTGGAAAAGAATGATGCATGAATCAATTTCTCAAGATTCTGTGCTTATCTGTTCAATCTCACTGGAATTCTCTGTTCACCTCAGATTATTCCGATTTCTTTTCTTGCTCGTTCGCTCAGGTGTTGCCTGCAGCGACTGTTGCTGGATTAGCTATGCAAGCACTTACGGGAACTCCGTCGCCGCCTTTTCTCGACTTTCAGCCTGCGCTCATTCCGTCGATTAGCCAGAGCAACTCTAGCAGTCACGGTGAAAGAGGAGAAGGCAGCAGCGAGTGGACGTGCAACAATTGGCGGCTGGAGGTTAGGATGCGTAGCTTGTCTGAGTATCTTGTTGGTTTCTGCCATTTTGGTACGCTTTACAGCTTCTCGTGCACTAACGTTCTTGCCCGTATGTAATTTAAAAATTTGAGTGTCCTTGTTGTTCGTCTTACTCTCATGTCTTCACTCTTCTTCTTCCATCAACAGGTGGCCCCCACTGCGGCGGTGGGCTGTCGTTTCGCTGGTTGCTCAGCGTTAGCAACCAAGAACGCTCTGCGTGAGTTTGCGCTCGCAGGCACAGCGGCGCATCGGGTTGGTTGCTTCGTGCGGTGCTTTGCGCTGTCCAATGCTGACTTGAACACTCATGCCGGGAGCAACAATACCAGCGCTAGCAGCCATAGCAGCAACAACGGTCAGATTATTGCGGCGGTGGCGGCAGCTGCCGGCACTTTGCTGGAAGGGTACCGAATGGAAATATTGGCGTTGGCCGAGGCGTGGCAGTTGAAGAAGGAGTCCAAAGTGCCACTCCAACCGTCGAAATCCAACCAGGAAGCGGAGCCAAGAGGCACCGCTTCAGCGGCTCATGCTGCCTCTCCCACTGCGAGGGTGCCCAATTCCCTTGCTGCCATGCTCACTGCGACCCGTTCGTTGCGGCGAGGAATGATTCGCCTGGCGCAGGTAACAGTGGTTGGTTCCTGGTGTAGACTTCTGCATTTTTTTTGCTCATTTACGAGTGCAAATCTGATCAAGTTTTTGAGTCCGTGGACGAGCTGACGTGCACGTCGATTGTTACAAGCATATGTTTGTCTGGCACACTCCTAGTGTTTTTTTCTTCGAACTCTTTTTCTGCTTCTTAATTTTCCTACCACTATCTCGTTTTTTTTCAGCTTCTCGGTTGTGGGGCTCATTTGCAAGCACCTCTCAGTGCTGCTGGTGCTAGTGCAAGTGCTTCAAATAGCAACATCCCGGCACAATCGCAACGCGGTGGATCAGTAGGAACTGCAGCCGCCGCTACTGCGCCGACTCCGTCGTCGGCCTTGCTTTCGTCGTCGTCGTTGTTGTCGGTAGAATTACGGGTTGCAGGGCCCACAGCGGTAGAATTACGGGTTATTTTCCAGCACTTTCCGCGCGGCCCTACGCTTTTGTCGTACCTTTACAGCCAAGCCGCTCTAGAACACGATAACGACAGCGACCATGCTTGT
>Ga0307930_1004244_pt1 | contig 10067 bp, 7 predicted proteins | sample OrgLakmetageno46_FD_203161 | JGI IMG/M metagenome (GOLD analysis project Ga0307930, IMG submission 203161) | Saline water microbial communities from Organic Lake, Antarctica - #46 | ecosystem: Environmental > Aquatic > Non-marine Saline and Alkaline > Saline | place: Antarctica: Organic Lake... | reverse complement strand
ACTAAACGACTTTTATATATGATCGACTTTCAAAGATGATCATGATTTACATGCATTTTACAACTTCAATGAGTTCTGAATAGTAAATTTCAAAAAACCTATAAAGAAATGACTTTATAGGTTTTTTGAAATATTTTTAATAGAATTAGCTTCATCAGTTTTATAATTTTATTCAACCTTGCATACTTTCCTTTAAAAAAAATTGGTATAATTGAAAATCAACCAACGCTATATTAGTAAATAAGATTTTAGAATAATATCTAAGCTATTATTACTGGGGATCAAAAAAATAAAAACACCAATTAGAATGAAAAAAGTAATTTTAGGATTAATCGCACTTACACTATTTGCTTGTGTCGATTCTGTTGAAACACATCGAACCAACTACAAGGATAAAAATGCCCCCATTGAAGATCGAATTGAAGACCTTATCAGTCAAATGACTTTAGACGAGAAAATAAAACAAATGAATCAATGGACCTATGGTAAAAATGCAAACCCAAACAATATTGGAGACGAAATGCGTAAAGTAAGTCCAGAAATTGGGTCTTTACTTTACAGAAGCACCAATCCAGAATACCGCAATCAAATTCAAAAGAAAGCAATGGAAGATTCGCGATTAGGTATTCCTATCATTTTTGGATTCGATGCTATTCATGGATACCGTACTGTATTTCCAATTCCATTAGGACAAGCCTGTTCTTGGAATAGAAATTTAGTTAAAGAATCGTGTCGTATTTCCGCTAAAGAAAGCTGGCTATCTGGTTTAGATTGGACCTTTTCACCAATGCTAGATGTAGCTAGAGATGCACGTTGGGGTCGCGTTTCTGAAGGTTATGGAGAAGATTCTTATGCTAACGCACAATTCGCAATTGCTGCTGTTCAAGGTTATCAAGGAAATGATCTCGCCGATAAATATACCATTGCTGCTTGTTTGAAGCATTACATTGGCTACAGCTTATCTGAAGGAGGAAGAGATTACCATTACAGTGATATCTCACGCCAAACCTTATGGGAAACTTTTATGCCGCCATTTGAAGCCGGAATTGAAGCTGGTGCTGCAACGGTCATGAGTGGTTTTAACGATATTTCAGGCACACCAGCATCTGCCAACCACTACACCTTAACCGAAGTCCTAAAAGAAAAATGGGGTCATGACGGCTTTGTAGTATCAGATTGGGGTTCCGTAAGAAATCTTGTAGAACAAGGAGTTGCAAAAGACCTGAAAGTAGCTACTGAAAAAGCATTTATGGCTGGTATTGAAATGGATATGGTAGATAATACCTATGTTGATTATTTACCCGAATTAGTTGAAGAAGGAAAAGTACCTATGGCATCTATAGATGAAGCCGTTCGCCGAATCCTTCGTGTAAAAATGAAACTAGGTCTTTTTGAAAATCCATATGTAGACGTTGTTCCAGAAAACGAACGTTACTTATTACCAGAATACCTTGAAACAGCTGAAAATCTAGCAGCTGAATCTATGGTTTTATTGAAAAATGAAAATGAAACACTTCCCATAAATTCCAACTATAAAAGCCTTGCCATTATTGGGCCAATGGTAAAAGATTCTATTCATATCATGGGGTTTTGGGAAGGCAAAGGAAGACCCGAAGATGTAGAAACCATTTATGAAGGACTTCGAAAAGAATTTAATGGAAAAGCGACCTTAAACTACGCCTTAGGTTGCGATTTTGATGGTGATGATAAAAGCGGATTTAAGGAGGCTTTAAATGCGGCAAACTCCTCTGATGCAATAATTGTTTTTTTAGGTGAAAAAAGAAATTGGAGTGGAGAAAATGGATCACGTTCTACTATTGCCTTACCGAAAATCCAAGAAGATTTAGTAGCTGAACTTCAAAAAACAGGCAAACCAATTATTTTAATGCTATCTAGTGGAAGACCTTTAGAATTGATAAGGCTTAATGAAATGGCTGATGCTATTGTGGAAATCTGGCAACCCGGAACAGCAGCAGGTTCTTCGGTAGCAGGAATTTTGTCAGGAAGGCATAATCCTTCTGGAAAATTATCTATCACTTTTCCTCAAACTACAGGGCAAATTCCCATTTATTACAATATGCGGGAGTCGGCACGACCAAAGTTGGGACACTATCAAGATATTCCAAGAGATCCTTTATATTGGTTTGGTCATGGCTTAAGCTATACCAATTATGACTATAGTGATGTGACTTTGTCTCAAACTAAAATCAAGAGAGATAAAAAGTTAATTGCTGAAATTGAAGTAACTAACTCAGGAAACGTAGACGGAAAAGAAACTGTTTTGTGGTTCATTAAAGATCCTTTTGCAACGATTTCTAGACCTATGAAAGAATTGCAATTCTTTGATAAAAAATTAATCAAATCTGGTGAAACTGAAACCTACCGTTTCGAAATAGACCCAATGCGCGATTTAAGTTACGTGGACAGTTATGGCGAAAAGCACTTAGAGTCTGGAGATTACTATGTCATCGTAAACGACCAACAAATCAAATTTGAAATCATAGATTAAGACCTTCAACAAATGAAAAAAATAGTTCTTGTATTTCTTGTTTTTACGTTTCAATTTTCAGAATTATCTGCCCAAAAGATCAGCGAACATCTCTTTGGTCAGAACATGTGGCTTACCCAAGGTGCTGAAGGTAGACCAGGCTATATCGACAAATTATGGCCTAAAGTTGAAAAAAGTGGGGTTGCTCTCATCCGTATTGGAGGCAATGGCTACAATAAAAATATGCCGAGTTATGACACCTTAACCAAATGGGTAATCGCCATAAAAGCCATTGGAGCAGAACCTTTGATGCAGGTTTCTAAAAATGATTCTGCAGAGGAATCAGCTAAACTAGTAGCCTATTTCAATAAAAGTGAGAAAACGAAAATAAAGCATTGGTCTATAGGAAACGAACCTTATCACATGGACAAAATACCAGTAGATTCAATTTCCATGTATATTAAAGAACATGCTACTGCTATGAAAGCGGTTGATTCTTCCATAAAAATACATGTACCCGATTTAGCTGCTTATTATAATGAGGCTTATGAGCCATTACTACTGGATAACAAATTGAGTATTTCGGGTCGTGATGAAAATGGAAATTGGTATATAGATGGGATCAATTTTCATAATTATCCAAACGCTAAAGACTACGACAGATCTGATGTTATTTTTTATTCAGTAACTAAAATGAGAGGTATGATTTTAGATCTTAAAGAAGATTTGGAAGCTGCCAACAAAAAATATGACAGAACTGGTGAAGATGCGCTTGTTTGGGGCTTAACTGAATTCAATATCACCTATTCTAATCCAGACGATTTAAGTGTGGAAGGAATTGCAGTGCCGTCTTTTATAAATGGACAGTTCTGGGTAGACATTTTTTGTATGGCTGTGGAACACGAAGCTTTTACAGTAACGCCTTGGTGTATTCAAGAAAGCGACAGGGCAAGTACCTACTTTGGTTATATTGGCGCACCACCTAACTTCACCCCGCATTCAACCTACTATCACATGCAAATGTTGGCTGATCACATGAAAGGGGAATATATTAAGATGAAATCTAGTAAACCGTATTTAAAAGTTTTTGCATCTAAAACAGATGAAGAAACTACTGTGGTTATTATGAATCAACATGAAACGGAATCTTTTTCAATAGACCTAAATAGCATCAATAAAAAAGTTAAAGATTCAAAAGTAGTAGTAATTACTTCAGCTAAACAGATCGCTGTTGATTTCTATGGGATTTCAAAACCAAATTCAACACGTGTGCTTAAATTCAATAAAGAGGGAAAGAAGATTTTAGAGTTGCTTTATAATTTGGAGATGGCAAAACAAAACATACCACCAACAAAAATACACTAACGTTTTTTTTTACTTATGAATCCAAACGCTAAAATTTCAGTTAAGGAAAAAATCGGCTATGCCTTAGGAGATGGTGCTGCTAATATTGCCTGGCGAGGAGTATCTACTTTTCTTTTTATTTTCTATACTGATGTTTTTGGAATAGATCCTATTTCGGTTGGTTTATTGATGTTAGTAGCTAGGTCTAGCGATGGTATTAGCGACTTAGTGATGGGTATTATTGGCGATAGATCCAATTCTAAGTATGGAAAATTTAGACCTTGGATTTTATGGACAGCCGTTCCCTTGGCTCTTATTTTATCCCTTTTGTTTACTACACCCGAGCCTGGTGAAGAAAGCAAAATTGTTTATGCGTACGTCACATATATTCTATTTACCTTGATTTATACGGCAAATAACATTCCGTATGGCGCACTTATGGCGGTGATGACGGGTAAAGATAAAGAGCGTACCAGTTTAGGTTCTTACCGAATGGTGGGTGCTTTTGCTGGAGGTATGCTTGTGCAAGGTGCTTTATTGTATTTGGTGGTATTCTTCGGAAATGTAAACCCTGAGATTAGCATTTCGACTATTAAAAATTCTTCAAACTATGAGGTCGTTGTTTCTGCACCTTTGTATGTAGAAAGTGCTCGTATTAAACTAGATGAAGGTCTTGGTAAGTTTACGTTTGCAAACCAAACTTTAAAAGATAACGAACCCACAGCAACAAAAAGTTTTAAGATGGAAGCGGGTAAAGAGTATCGTTTTATTGTTTCAAATTTCGATAATTTGAAAGCCGAAAATATTACAATTATCAACCAAAAGGAAGGCTATAGTAAATCTATGTATTTACTTTCTGTCTTTTTAGCAATTTTCATGATCATCACCTTTTTATCAACTAAAGAACGTGTTCTACCACCAAAAAATCAAAAAAGTGATATTAAAACAGATTTGAAACAGCTTTTTAGCAACAGACCTTGGGCTGTGTTATTAATTATCGGACTTCTCTTTAATATTTATACGGCCATCAAACAAGGCATTGTTGTCATTTATTTTGCACATTATTTACACCAAGAATTATTAGCAGCAAGTTTTATGATTGCGCTCACTTTAGCTTCCATTGGAGGAGCTATGCTGGTTGCTCCGTTAGGTGAAAAATGGGGTAAAAAGAAACTATTTATTTATGCTTTACTGTTTTCGGCTGGGGTAAACTGTTTGTTTATGTTTTGCGGTCCAGAAGATACAACCGCTATTTTCGTGATTGGTGTAATTTCTGAAGCAGCTTCAGCCATGTTTCCTACTTTATTATTTGTCATGTTAGGAGATGCAGCAGATTTTTCAGAATGGAAAAACGGACGTCGTGCCACAGGTTTAATTTATTCAGCTGGTTCATTAGCTACAAAATTTGGTGGCGGAATTGCTGGTGCCATCATTGGTTTTGTATTGGCCTCATTTAATTATAATGGACAAGATGCAGCTGCCATTGAAGGAGCTATTCCCGGGATGATTATGTTAATGAGCTGGGTGCCTGCAATTATTGCTTTTGGTGCCGCAGGAATCATGATGTTATATCCCTTAAATATGACTAAAATGAATATCATTACATCAGAATTAAACAAAAAAAGAGCAACAGCATTAATCGATTAAAATAATACGTATTGAAATGAAAAAATTTCCGAAGGATTTTGTGTGGGGAACGGCAACCTCATCCTATCAGATTGAAGGCGCATCATATCTTGATGGAAAAGGTCCGTCTATTTGGGATGTGTTTTCCAAAATACCGGGAAAAACGCATCGTGGTGAAACAGGAGACATGGCATGCGACCACTATCATAAGTTTAAAGAAGATATAGAGTTAATGAAAAAAATGGGTGTAAAGGCCTATCGGTTTTCAATAGCTTGGGCAAGAATAATGCCTACTGGAAAAGACCATATTAATGAAGCGGGGATTGCATTTTATAATGAATTAATAGATGTTTTAATTGAAGCCAACATTACCCCTTGGATCACTTTATATCATTGGGATTTACCCTTAGCACTTCAACTTGAAAATGACGGCTGGATAGGTGATTCCATTTCAGATTATTTTGCAGCCTATGCAGAAGTTTGTTTTGAACGTTTTGGAGACCGCGTAAAAAACTGGATTACCTTAAATGAATCTTGGGTTGTGGCTATTTTAGGACACGGACAAGGTGTTTTTGCCCCAGGTAGAATTTCAACATCAGAACCATATCAAGCAGCACATCAATTGATACTGGCTCATGCCAAAGCCTATCATATTTTTAAAGACAAGTATGCACATCAAAAAGGGCAAATAGGAATCACGAATAATTGTGATTGGCGGGAACCACTTACCAATAGCAAGGAGGATAAAGATGCAGCAGAGCGCGCACTTGAATTCTTCTTAGCTTGGTTTGCAGACCCAATTTACAAAGGCGATTATCCACAAGTAATGAAAAATCGATTGGGTGATCGGCTACCACAATTTTCTGAAGATGAAAAAATCATGATTAAGGGAACTTCAGATTTCTTCGGATTAAATCATTATACTACCATGTATGCAGCACATTCTGATAGAACTTCTGAAGAAACTAATGTCTACGGAAATGGTGGTATTTCTGAAGATCAAGATGTAAACCTGTCTTTAGATCCAGATTGGAAAGTGACGCTCATGCAATGGGCTGTTGTCCCTTGGGGTTGTAAAAAAATGCTTCATTGGATTAAGAATCGATATAACAACCCAGCTATTTATATCACAGAAAATGGATGTGCATATCCAGATGAATTAATTAAGGGTGAAGTGAATGACCAGGATCGTCTCGAATTTTATAAAACCTATCTTATCGCTTGCCAAGAAGCTATTGAAGAAGGAGTAAACTTAAAAGGTTATTTTGCGTGGTCTTTTATGGATAATTTTGAATGGGCGTCTGGTTACGATAAACGTTTTGGGTTACATTACGTAAATTTTGAAACTTTAGAGCGTACCCCAAAAAAATCTGCCCTATGGTTTAGAGAGGTTACCGCAAAAAATAGTGTTGATTTTTAATACATTTACAAAAAACATATAAAATGAATTACAAAGCAGAAGACAAACGATACGATACAATGAAATACAACCGATGTGGAAAAAGCGGCATTGATTTACCCCTTGTTTCCCTCGGCTTATGGCACAACTTCGGTGGTGCTGATGTTTTTGAAAACGGAAGAGAGATGATATTGCGTGCTTTCGATTTAGGCATTACCCATTTCGATTTAGCAAACAATTATGGTCCACCGGCGGGTTCTTCTGAGGAGAATTTTGGAAAAATCTTAAAATCAGACTTAAGACCCTATAGAGACGAAATGATCATTACCTCTAAAGCAGGCTGGGGAATGTGGCCAGGACCTTATGGTGATTTTGGTTCAAAAAAATACTTAGTGGCAAGTTGTAATCAAAGTTTAAAACGAATGGGACTTGAGTATGTAGATATCTTCTACAGCCACAGACCAGATCCTAAAACGCCTATAGAAGAAACCATGATGGCATTAGACCACATCGTGAAATCTGGAAAAGCACTTTATGCTGGCATCTCCTCTTATAGTCCTGAAGAATCTGCAATGGCGTTCAAAATTTTAAAAGAATTAGGCACGCCTTGTTTGGTACATCAACCTTCTTATAGCATGTTTAACCGTTGGGTTGAAGATGGATTACTGGACGTTTTAGAAGAACACGGTGTTGGTTCTGTTGTTTTTAGTCCGTTATTTCAAGGCTTATTAACTGATAAATATTTACACGGTATTCCTCAAGGTTCAAGGGCATCGAAACCCAATAGCTTTTTGTCCACTTCAGATATCAATAATGAAAATATTGCTAAGGTAAAAGCCTTAAACGAGATTGCTCAAAAAAGAGGTCAAAAAATGGCACAATTGGCATTGGCTTGGGTCTTAAGAGATAAGCGAATAACCTCAGTAATTATTGGAGCAAGTAAAGTATCACATATTGAAGATGCCGTTGGTATTAAGGATAATTTAGAATTCTCTACTGAAGAATTAGAGGCTATTGAAGCGATTTTGAAGGGTTAGACATAAAAAGCTTCTCGGAGTTTACCCCCAGAATGTTAGGGAATGCCAATTTTGCGGTGATACGCTCTGCGAAGTTTGCACCTTCGCAGTAACCTCCAAATCCTTACCCAAAAAAAGAAGAAACAATGTCAGTGTAAACTGAATTAATTCTTTTTATGCTTCAAATATTTCAAATACAAATGCTCTACTTTAGTCCTTGCCCAAGGTGTTCTTCTAAGAAATTTTAAGCTGGATTTTACAGAAGGGTTTTCCTTAAAACAGTTTATATTGATGTGTTCAGCAAGGGTATTCCATCCGTAATGTGCATGTAAATCAACAAGAATTTTTTCTAAAGTAATACCGTGTAAAGGGTTATTCTTTTGTGTGTCCAAAATTCAGTGGGTTTAATAGTTTATCTTCTAGATTTATTAGCGCTATGTCTTGAATTTCCAGATCTAGATCCACTTGATTTCGTATTGGAATTTCTAGAATTTCCAGAATTCGATCTCGGTTTCTGATTTCTTCCTCTTTGCTGTGGATTAAAGGGTTTTGTAGACGCATTTGGGTCAGGTTCAAAACCGGCTATAATTTCCATTGGAATTTTGTCTCCAATCAATTTTTCTATATCTCTTAAAAAGCTGGTTTCATCTGCACTGACTAAGGAAACAGCAAGACCACTTGCTCCAGCCCTTCCGGTACGGCCTATTCTGTGTACATAATCTTCAGAGATGTTTGGCAACTCATAGTTCACTACGTGGGGTAACAAAGGGATGTCTAGACCGCGAGAAGCAATATCTGTTGCAACCAAAACTTTGATGCTTCCATTTTTAAAACCAGCTAAAGCTTTGGTTCTTGCCCCTTGGCTTTTGTTACCGTGAATTGGTGCGGCACCAATTTTGGCCTCTTCTAATTTTTTAACTAATTTGTTTGCACCGTGTTTAGTTCTAGTAAACACAAGCACTTGTTCCCAGTTTCCTTCTGAAATCAATTTGATAAGTAAATCAGTTTTCTTCTCTTTAGCTACCCTATACACTTGCTGTTCAATAGCTTCAACAGCTGTGTTTTCTGGAGTAGATTCTACGGAAACAGGATTCTTTAAAAATTCATTTGCAAGCGAACGAATCTCTTTAGAAAAAGTCGCAGAAAACAACAATGTTTGTCTTTGCTTAGGAATTAATCCCATAACCTTTTTTATATCTCTTAAGAATCCCATATCCAGCATTCTATCTGCTTCATCTAGCACAAGAATTTCAACTTTAGCTAAAGATAAAAGACCTTGATTATTTAAATCTAAAAGTCTACCAGGCGTAGCAATTAAAACATCTACACCATTGCGAAGCGTGGCAACTTGTGGTTTTTGATTAACGCCTCCAAAAATAACCGTAGATCTGATGTCTACAAATTGACTGTAATCTTTTACATTTTGATGAACTTGTGCTGCCAATTCTCGCGTTGGCGTTAAAATTAAAGCCCGAACTGGTCTATTTCTTAAGGTTTGTTTTTGTGCTAATAATTGAAGCATTGGTAATGTAAAACCAGCGGTTTTACCTGTTCCAGTTTGCGCTGAGGCTAAAACATCTTTTCCCTCTAAAACAAGAGGTATTGATTTGGTTTGTATTGGTGTTGGGGTGTCGTAACCTTGCGCGCTTACAGCTTTCACAAGACTATCGGATAGTCCTAATGACTTAAATGACATAGTTTGTTTTTTTGAAATGACAATCTATGGTATCAGTGGTCATTCCTTTATTAATTTGCAAAGGTAGGCTTTAATTTACTAGCAGTCTATATAATTCAGCTTGCTATTAAAATTTGTGAATGGCATTTACAAAAAATGCCACGAAATTCCATAAGTCAAAGACTTGGTTCGTTGCACATTAATTTCTAATCGATTTTACTCTTTAAGTTGATAAAAAGTATTTTTATTTACCCCTTCCAATTGTCTCGCAGCGTAACTGTTCGATTAAAGATTAACTTATCTGCCGTTGAATCTCGGTCTACACAAAAATAACCTATGCGTTGAAACTGAAAACGTTCTTCTAGTTTTGCTTCTTTTAAGCTCGGCTCCAGATAAGCGGTAATTACTTCTAAAGAATCTGGATTTACAAAGTCTAAAAAGTCTTTTTCTTTGTCTTCGGTTGGGTCTTCAACACTAAACAATCGATCATAAAGACGCACCTCTGCCTTCACAGCATGA
>Ga0307930_1004241_pt1 | contig 10072 bp, 8 predicted proteins | sample OrgLakmetageno46_FD_203161 | JGI IMG/M metagenome (GOLD analysis project Ga0307930, IMG submission 203161) | Saline water microbial communities from Organic Lake, Antarctica - #46 | ecosystem: Environmental > Aquatic > Non-marine Saline and Alkaline > Saline | place: Antarctica: Organic Lake... | reverse complement strand
CAGCACCCGCGAGCCCCACCGAGGAAGTTGATCGATGGAAGGTATGTACATGGTCAAACTGCTTCGATGCTCTCTCGACCACAAGAGCATTTCACAATAAGTCGTCGTAGACGATCGTAATGCACTACCTCCTCTCTTCCACGGTAGAAACTGAACCCCGACCGGGCATGCTGTTGAAGAAGGGGTAAACGAAGATATGGCGGTAATGTGGGCATTAGAGTGCGAAAAATGGTAGCCGTAGGCAGTAGTACACCACTGAAGGTACCCATCGACTGGCTATGCAGAAGGATGAAGGAGAAGGGAACTTGCCCAGACTCTGTCGGTCAGAGTCAGACAGACTTGCTCTGGTTGATCTCGAATTAAAACTAAGATAAGCATTAATACAAACGACACAGACGAGTGCAAGTTCTTCGTGAAATAGTTTTGAAACTTGTTGAGTGGTTGATTCATCGGTGCGGAGCTCTGGGCTGGGCTGGGTTTGTTCCATGTGTTGATGTATATTTCCAACTCCAAATGGGGTGAAACAAGTACTGATTATCCAAAAACTATAATTCGCAATAGAGTACCGGGTATATGGCAATGATCGCAATTCGCGTTTATGTTGGCTGGTGGCTTTAGGGTCGAGTGGGCTTGGGGTTGGGCTCGGGTCTGGGCCTCAGGGAGCTGGGGGTGCCATCAGTAGAAATATATGCACCAATCAAGAGTCTCGTGCTGAATCGGACATTGGATCCTGTGGAAGGCAAAAAAATCACAAGCCAAATCATGAGAATTCTGCGTGCTTATATTATGAGAGCTGAGATCGCATCATCGCATCTGTTGGATAACATAGGAGCCTGCTGAGTCTGGGCGCGTTGCGTGTTCGAGCCTCGGGGCTTTAATTGAAAGGCGCAGCCCTTACGCACCCGACGAAGCTAAATGCCAGCTCTTTTACCATACGAAGTAAGTTTGGTGCTCTTGCGATCATCATAACTCTTGTGGTATTGAGCGTTTTGTCCCGCAGTTTCCTTCACCGTTTATGTCATAACAATGACTGACTAACCTTGTATATTTGCAGTGCGCTAGCTTCCTGTGATATATGTTACCTCCACATCTATTAATTGTAAACCATATTTCATTGTATTCCAGTTGCAGACCTCAGGACAGCCCGTTTTGTATTCATTCTTTACCGTTCCTGCACTTATCTTTCCTGACCCTCCGTTTGTGAATGATGCTTATCTTACAGCAAGTAAAGGCATTTAATGAACGCGTAGTAGAGTGCGTGCTGCTTTACAACTTTGACGAAAAAGTGCTGCCACCGTTGTGTACCAACCGTGCTCCTCTGTCTTCTGCGGATGGCAAAAGCGAAGCCGGCGATGTGTCACCTGACTCAGGAGGTGCCAAGAAGGCCGAGGATGAAGCAGCATCGCGAGCACAGCGCGCAATAGAACGTGAGTCGCAGCCTTTAACACGCCTCGAAGAGGGCTCCCATGGCAGCGGCTACAAGCGGCTCCGGTCGTGGCGCGGGGCTCCGTTACAGGGGCGATTTGCGGAAGCGTGGCCGAAGGTCCAGGACCAACCCCCCAAAGCGGGCAATTGCACGCCGTTCAGCGACCCGTCGCAGCTGAGCATGTTTGCGCTGCCTCAGGGCACGGAGCTCCGGGCGTTGCCGCGTAAAGTGCCTCACAAGGGTGGAGGTAGCGGCGGCGGTGGTGGCAGCATGATGGCGCCTCTGCCTACGCGGCGCACGAACCTCGAGCAGCACTCGTTCGTCTGGACCAATTATTGGGACAACGACAGCATGCCAGACATGCCGGGCGAATCATCATCGTCAACAACACAAGTCCAGGATTTAGCGAGTAGCGCAGGGTCAGAGCGGCAGCAACCACTTTCGGGCGCCCTTCTGGAAGCGTGTGACGGAGACGAGGTGCGCACGAGAGCGCTGCAGGACCTAGGGGTAGAAGCAGAGGGGTGCGCGGGGGAAGACCGCTCCAGACTTTACTTTCACGCAGCTACAATATGGACTCCGCTCCCAGCCGACCGCAACGAACAGGTGTGTAATAAGTGTGAACTTTCCTTTAGTTTTTGCAAGCTGGTTTGTTAAAGCCACCTTCGAACTCTTGGTATATTCATCTATTTAAAAAGAAAACGCCAGTTCAAGTTCTTAGCCCCCTTCATCTCTACTCCGCCCCCCCCCTCCTCCTTCTCCTTCTCCTCTGTACAAATTGTGTCAAAGGTCCGGCTGGAGCTTGGGGCCAGTCTGTTGTCCGTTGGAGACGACTCCGACAACCCCGAAGGCGAATTGCCTTCTTCGCTCTTCGCGCCCCAGGTGCTGGTGCTGGTGAGCAAGCTTCCCTACCACGAATCCTTTCAACAGCTCCTCAAAGAGTTCGTGGTGCACCATTTGCCGTCGTGGGTGCAAGCGGGTAGCTCCAGCGGCATTCCCTTGGAGCACTTGCAAGAATTGTATCACGCAGCCGCGCGCCCTGTCCGCATCGAGCTGCCGGCACCTTGGCGCCAACGGAAGTTAACCCTTCCTGCTTCTTCTTCTTCTACTCTTTCTTCTTCTGCTGCGGAGCCTAGTTCATCAAACGAGGCCACTGAGTCTACAAAGCCAGAGACCACGCCGCCTGAGGCCATGTCGCTTGGCGCCTTACAACCAGTGCCTGAATCGCCGAATTCCTTGCCGCCAGTGCCCGAATCGCCAGCCTCCATGTCCTCGCCTGAATCTGGCCCCGGGGACAACAATGCTAGCAACAGCAGCAGCACAACAAAACAGCGAGGAGCAGTCGCTATGTATTTCGAAGAGGATTTCCGAGGCCAACAGGGACTATCGTCTACGAAAGGTAGCGGTGGTGGTGGTAGCGGCAGTAGTAGTGCTTTAGACTCGGGGAGGCGGGTGCGGCGGCTGCTGAGGCCCCCTCCCGGAAGCGTTCGGCACATTTCTGTGTGCGGAAAGCAATTGCTGTTGCCGTCTCGCCACGCGGCCGAATGGGAAGACGAGTTCGGCGCGAGGTGCTTGGAAGCCGACATGGCGCCTTTGTTCACGCACTTGCAGCCGTCCAACGTGATTCGGCTCTTCAGCAGCGTCCTGTTAGAGCGAAGCGTCCTAGTAGTGGCCAATGACAGTGGGCCGCTTTTCCACACTTTGGAAGCTTTGCGCGCACTGGTGTTCCCTCTGACGTGGTACCACATTTACTTGCCAGTGCTGCCCGAGGCCTTTGAGGGCATGACGGGCCAGCTCCAGGCTCCGGTGACCTACCTCATGGGCTGCACGAAAGGCGTTGACGAGCTGATGGAAAACATCAAGTTTGAAAACTGCGTGGTGGCAGACCTCGACGACGATGTGGTGAGGAAGAAAAGTGGCGTATAGAAGTAGGTGAGGGTTCGAAGGAAACTGGAATTTCAAGCGGTGAGATGTAACGTAGCCATCTCGGTTCTAAATCGAGGATTTTATTCCTGGCAATATCTTCACTTTGGGTGCTTTCATGGCCCTCTTGTCTTCCCTTCTTGGCTCCAGGTTATGGATGCGTTAGATTACATGAACCACCGCCACGCGCGCTACGAAGCTGCTACCAAAGCCGCTGAGCAGGCCGAGAAAGAAGCAGGTAAAGTGACGAGAGCGCTGGGCACTAGCTTCAGCGGCAGCTTCAGCGGGCGGGCAAGGTCCAGTGGTCACGCTGTATCGAGCCTTAGCAGCCCTGGTAGGAGCGACCGTGGTAGCAGCATTTCTTTCGTATCGCGCTCTCAAAACTTCCTCGCGCTTCCTGGCTTCAGTGCAAGTGCTCACGGTGCGAACAGTGCATCTGCAGACGCCTCTGCGCCAATCGCCGAACAGCGCGCAACGCAAGCCGCAGCCGGCGCACCTCTGCCTCCCGGCATTTTGAACCGGTAAGAATTGTCCTCCTGCGTTTGCCTCGCGTACCTTTGATCGTGCCCTTGCTTCCACCTGATGTGTACTAAAGCATTCAGTAACTCTGAACGCATCCTTTACTATTTGCGTGAGGAATTTATCCGTGTCTCTATACTCTAGGTGGGATCTGGTCTTAGACTTTGACCTCGAAAGTGACTGGCGGCTCGACCAATGGCGGCCTTTTAACGATCAGAACCCGCCAGAAACCATTGGGGCCCCGCTGCCGCCGAGGTACGCTCTCAAATTGCACCGCCAAATTCGACGCTTCGCCCCCCTGTACGAGCAAGCGGAATCAGCGCGCCAAGCCGCTGTTCATTCGCGCAACGGCCAGCAGCGCAGCGTCAGCCCTTACCGGGTCCGCCCCAGCTCCAGTGGCCTCGCGAGTCGACCAGAGCATGTGCGCAACACTAGCGGGGGCACTAGCAGTTTTAGCGCCCGCTCAAGCCTTGGCAGCAGCTCTAGCAGTCGACACGGTTCGGACATCGCATTTAAACCCATCGATTTGCCCCAAGATGCCTCAGAATCCCTTAAATTGTTAGCTGCGCGAGAAGCCATTGGCAGTCGAAACTCAGGAGACAATAATGGTGCTGACGCTGGAGCTAACCCTGACAGTAGAAATCCAGGCTCATACCCAAAGTCACCCCCAAGAGAGAGTGCCATTCAAAAGCCGAGTAGGTCAAGCAAAAGTCGAGCCTCTGTAAAGAAGAACGCGCATTCCGTACTCACCCTCACCGTCCTCAACGTGATCGAAGGCTCCGACAGTGACGTGGACAGTGACGGCGAAAACACCGACGAAGACGACAGCGGCGATGCACACGACCATCGGTGGCTTGTCGTCCCCAACACTGAATTACTGGGTAGTAATGACAACACGAAGGACATCGAGGACAAAGACAACAAGGGCGAGGAAAGCTCCAGCGGTAGCCCTACTGTTGACAGTGAAAGCGATGCCAGCCCTTCGTCAGCGGACACGCCGCCTTTATTTTCGAAGGGCGCCGAATGGCAAAAGGCACGGTTGTACTCCGTGCGCAAAGCGTTCTTTGCGGTTCTGGCCTCGCTACTCAAGGGCTACCGAGAGTACATCAAAACCGAAGAGCGGCTGAGGGCAACTACTGACCTGCAGAGGTCTAGCACTGCTGGTGCACTGCCTCCGGGCGCTGCCGAAGGGGTATCTAGGCCGTCAACAAGCAGCGACACTTCCGCTGATGCGCCTGCGCACAAGAATTTCTTGGCGTCTCTCACGGAGTCGATGCGGCCCGGGGCCCTGGGCGAAGCAGTCGATAAGCCGAGCGCGTTCGAATTTGCCGACGAATACGCCATGGATGAAGTGTTTGACGCGGCGAGCTTTGTGGCCATGCGCGAGGCGAGCGGGGCCGAGGACTGGCACTTGAAGCACTTTCTGACCATCTTCTTGAAACAGGTGAGCCTTCGTTGGGAGTTTCTTTTGACCTGTTTGAATGCGCACGCTTGGTCGAAATGGGGGACGGTGCGCGGCGATTGAGTCGAGTTATCCAGGCTAAGATATTAGATACACGACGGATCTGAATGGAAACCTTACCGCGACCTCGTTTTGCGTCTTCCATGTATTTTTTCCACCTCTACGCTCCCGTGTGCTTATTTTTGCTGCCTGTAGCCCATATTCGAGAACTACATGCACGCTCGCGCCGCGGCCGAACGAATGGACGCGCTTGACCAATTGATTTACCGGTCCAGAAGCCGAAAAGCGGCTGAGGCTGCCAAAGCTCATGTCTCGCGCGTGCAGGTTCGCTTTCTTCGGGGCCTCTCTCAACTAGCTTCAATACTTTATCAAGCCCCAATTGGAGTAGCCCACTCGATGAAATTACACTGCCTTGCGCCTAACATTTTTACGCGTGTCTTCTAATACTCGCTCATAGCGGTCGCTGATTCTTCTTCCCCTCGCTGCCCTGTTTATAATTTGTGACCACAGGAGTTGGGTGAAGCGTTTAAGGCGAAAATGGGCACTCACTCGAACTCAATGTGGGGCCCCATCAGCTGGAAGCGCCGCATCTTTGAGCTCCATCACCTCGACCACGATTCCACATCTTCGAATAGTGACGCGGCACCGTCGGCTTGTTTGAACAATGCAGCAGCAGCAACAGGGCGAGCCGAGACTAGAACAACTCGTGATGCTACTAGTGACGAGCGGCTCAGCCTCGTTTACTTTGACATCGATCCGATGCTTCCTGACCTGAAGACCAAGATTCATGCTCTTCTAGTGGCCGAAAAGTCCACGCGAGATGTTGGCCCCTTGCGTGCGAATCGATCGGCCTTGGAATTGGAGTATGCGCACAGAAAAGCTAAGTCGAGGAAAGGCGAAATTATCTTGCTCAAAGGCGCCACAACTTTTCAGGTGGATAGTTCATTGCATCAATTTTCGTCGTTGCCTCCAAGCATTCGTGGCTCGGTTCTTTGGGATCCTTACTTGCTCTTGATTATTCGTGCCTACATCTATGCCTATAGTTGAAGACAAAAGGCCTACATCTATGTTTGGGCCTCGCACATGTACGCGGCTCTCTGACCTGGTATCTTTCTACTTCTTTGACTTTCTTCTTCTTCTCCTTTTGTCCAGATTCCGGACCGAGATAAGTACGAAGCCGCCACCGTCTCAATGATGTCCGCCGGCCGAGCGCTGATTGGTGGATCGCATGGCCAGATGCACCGCACTCCGTTTGCCTTCGAAATTCACGTCCATTCCAGCGGCAGTGGCGGCAAAGGCAAAAAGGTGCTCACTGTGTGTGCCGACAGCCACAAGCAACGGCGCAGTTTCATTCGCACCTTGCAGAACGCCCTAGTGACGCGCGCGGAAGTCGAACGCATGCGCCACCGCTTAGCCCCCGACATAGTCCGCGCGGTGCACTCGCAAATGGGCCGGAAGCGCCGCAGCGCAGTGACGGTGAAAATCACCGACACGATGGGCGCGACCGCAGCCACGGCTTCAAGGGCCTCCCTGGGCGTCCCCATGTATTCAGGGCAAGTGGCCACAGGAGCTCGGCTGCGAACCAAGTCCGCGGGCTCGTCTGGCACCAAGTCGAGCTCGTCGGGGGAGCTGGGGCACTCAGCATAGTTCACACTTATTCCTAAGGAAGGCGCAACGCGCTAGACCACTGCATTTGAGTTGCGATGTATTTGAATCGCCCAAGTACAAAGCCGCAGGCCAGTTGTTAAGCACGTATCTATATTGCCAGGTGCGTATCTGGCATTTAAATTTGCTTTTACGAAACGCGAATAGGTGATGTCCAACTCGGCATCTCGGGGGATGGGGAATTTCTAGGAAACGTGAAATAATAATCCAATCCAGGGCACACCTAGATCTTAGATGGGCCAGTCCAGTATCCATCTACCCGAATTCATGCGTTTGCGAGTAGGAAAGCTGTAGATTTGCTAGATCATGTATCAAGTAGCTTCTCTGATACCAATACGAGTTGCTAATAAGCGAGGCCGTTGCAAAAAGAGACACAGCGCACTTCCAGGGATATGTACCATCAGCAAGGCACATTCTTGCCTCAAAACAACGATTTACTGCTTGTCGCTGGGGAAGAATTCGTCGAACGAGTGCGCCGTCGCAAAGTTATGCGCCGGCAGAGGGGCATTCCCGGGGCGAAGCATGAGCACTGCATCGAGCCCCGCAGCTGAGGCTGCTTCAGCTTCCCCTAGCAAGTCCGTCGCAAAGAGGACACGCGAGGCGTCCTCCACTCCAATGGTTTCTAAAATTTGGCCATACGACGAGGGCTCCATTTTGCCCCCCACATTGGTGTCAAAGTAGCCTGCGAGCAAAGGGCGCAAGTCCCCTTCGTTGGAGTACCCGAAAATGAGCCGCTGCGCTTGCCGGCTGCCCGAGCTGTAGATGTACACCGGCAATTGGCTCGCGTGCCACTTCTGCAAGGCGGGCAGCACGTCTTTGTACATTTCCCCCTGTAGAGCCCCTTTCTCGTAGCCGCTTTTCCACAAATGCCCCTGTAACGTCTTGAGCGCCCCCGTCTTGCGGTTGTGGCGAATTTGCCACTGCACGTTCGCCACGAGGGCGGCAATGTTCGCTGCTTTCTTGGAAGAGGTGTCTCCTCCGCTAGCGGCAGCAACTTCTGTAGAAACGTCCACAAAGCCCGGTAACGTCGCCAGAAGGTTCGCATCTTCCTTGTCTTTGGACGCTTGAGCGCGCAGGAGAGCGACGTCCGACTGCACGAGCGCCGACTCCCATTCTTGGTCCAGAAAGGAGGCCACGTTCGCACCGGCATAGGGGAAAAGCTTGTCCTTCACGAAGGTGATGGGAGTGGTGGTGCCTTCGATGTCCAGCACTACCGCCGCATATTTGCCCCGTGTGACCACAGGTTTCGCCTTCTTGGCGTTCGGAGAATTGAGTGGCAAGACGCCACCACTTGCCGCCATTGGTGTCGTGGTGTTAGCGGCTGGTACCACATTGGTGGCGTAATCGCCAATACTCGGCATCCCGTTGGGACCACCACCGCCCAGCCCCGCTACTGTTGCAGACCGCTTCTTGGCCCCCTCTGTGGCCATGCTACCACCGTTGCTGCTCTTCACAACAGGAAAAGCAGCGGTGTAAGCAGTGCGGGCTGGCATGACGTCAGCATCGGGGGATCGGTTGTAGGCCGTCCACACGGGTTCCCCCACAAAGAGGCGCAATGCCTTGATGTACTGCCGCGTGTCCAACGTAAAACGGTGGTAAATCCCCGCTGGTAGGGTAATCAAATCCCCTTTTTTGAGGTGAATCCGCACCCAGGCCGTGTCGCACGCTGACCGGACGTCAAAATACCCGCTGCCGTCCAGCACGTAACGGATTTCTTCGTCGGTGTGCAAGTGCTCCTCGAAAAAACTCTTGATTTTCGCTTCGTAATTCGGCAGCCGGTCGGGGGACACCGTAATGAGGTCGTGGTAAGTGTAACCGCGTTGCTTGCGCAAGTCGGCCAGCACAGGGTCTGTCTCATGCTTGTCGGCATCGAGGCGCCACTGTAACACTCCTAGAGCCTCGAGCTCCGATTGGTTCACTGGTTGGTTGGGCACGCACTGGTGCGGTTGGCGGCAGTCCACGCCGCGAGCTTCTTGCAGAGGGTCCATGCACCACGCCAACACTTTGCCTTGCTTGGCCGGGTCGGTGAAGGGGTTTTGCGCGGGGTTCAGGCCTGCCTTCTTCATCTCCACCGCCCAATGGCACAAGTAGTCCAAGCATTCGGCCTGGGTCTTGGCTTGCTTCCAAGTTTTGCCCCACACGTACACCCCGTGCCGCCGCACCAGCACCGCCGGGCTCTTGGGGTAAGCTTTGATGGCCGCGGCCAGTAGGTCCGCCAAGTTGGATTCGCGCGGCGTGTTTTCGATGATGGGAATCACGAGTTGTTCGTCGAAACGGTGGCCCGCGATTCCTTTGATCATTTCTTGGTGGGACACCACAAACTCGTCTGCATCTTCGTCGATCAAGGTGGCCATCACCACGTTCAGAGAGTGCGAGTGCAGCACAGCGCCGGCTTGGCGAATGTCAAACGCGTGCATGAAAAGCGGGGCGCACTCCGAGAGCTTGAGCGGCGGCTGTGCGCTGTGCTGCTGCGGGTGCTCTAGCACGGTCCCCGCGCTGTCGAGCACGTACATCATTTCGGGCGTCAACGCTTCTTTCATCACCCCGCTCGGGGCCATGAAGTAGCGCTGCCCGTGCTTGATAGCCATCCCACCTCCAGTACCGCTCACCCACCCCAGCCGGTAAAACTGCGCACACACTTGCGGAATCACGTCCCGAGGGTTCGAGTCACCGCTCAATGAGTCGAAACCGTAAGCAGGCGGGGCACTTGTAGTTTCTTCTTGGTCGTCCGACGCCACGGAAAATCGAAACACGGGATCCAACTGGTAAAAAATAAGCAGTGAGTCCAGTTGATCGATGAGCACAAAATTGAATGTAATAGGGAAAAGGTATTCGAGGGTGTTCTTCATTACCTTGGGTGCTCCCTTGAAGAGGCGGCGAGCGACAAGAGGCTGCGCGTTGGGAACCAAGCTCACGCGGTGCTGCATGCCCGATGGCAACACGACGCAGTCGCCTTTGGTGACATGGAGCCGCACCCATAGGTCTGCTGCGCCGTCGCGCACGTCTACCCAGGCTTCACCTTCACTGACCATTTGAGCGATCTCGTCGGTAAAGGAGTGCTCCCGAGAATGTGCAGCTAG
>Ga0307930_1004238_pt1 | contig 10080 bp, 6 predicted proteins | sample OrgLakmetageno46_FD_203161 | JGI IMG/M metagenome (GOLD analysis project Ga0307930, IMG submission 203161) | Saline water microbial communities from Organic Lake, Antarctica - #46 | ecosystem: Environmental > Aquatic > Non-marine Saline and Alkaline > Saline | place: Antarctica: Organic Lake... | reverse complement strand
CAGACAAGCATTTGCCTGCGTTCACGCCGACTCGTGCGTTCAAGAATAGATTCGCGACAAAGTAGTGATGACTCCGAAAGCGCTTTTGAAGAATAATTGTGCCACTCAGTCAAAGCTTAAGAAATGTGCCGCGAGCTACCTCGCTGGTCTTGCGATAATCCTGAACTCTAATGAATTCTGAGCTTGCCTTAGCTTGGTATTGAAGGATTTTTCCCGGCGTATGGCTTCTTATTTACCTAGGAAGTAAAGAATTCAATGGAATTGGAATTCGGGCAGCGGCCTGCTGGAATCTAGCACTCCTCTACCTCCTGTCTAGTTGACTAGTACTTAGAAAACTTCGAACGAGTTCATTTGGCATTGACATTTTGGCTAGTACAACTCTATAAACCCGGGCCCAGTAAAGAAATCGGTTGATGATCCAATTATTCTGAGAAATATTGGGTTTGGACGTGCCGTGGGATACCCACCTCGCCGAGTGAGTTATTGCTCATGCGAAAATAACTATAGCCGGGTAGGTTTTGGGACACACGTCCTATGATTTACGATTTTGACTTGCGCGCAACGCACGCGCGTGAACTTCTACCCGCAGCAATGGCTTCTGTGTCATTTCGGTTTGTATTAGCTCGAGTTCGACGAGTACGGGACTTAGAACTAAAAGTTTTAGTTCTAGCTTTATGCTTTATCTAAAACAAAAAAAACGGCCACGAATTTTGAACCACGAATAACAAATACACGACAAGGAAGTTACACTACAAGGCCATGAGGCGACTAGAGTCACTAGTTTACTACTTCACAACAGCCATCCGCTATGCATCAATGGAAGTATTGTTGTATCCTTCCAGTTTATACATGGCAAGGCGACCTTCGGTGTAGAGCGGCACGAACAGTTCAGCCACGCCGTCGCCGTCTACGTCACCGCAAGCCACAGTGCCTACGGTGCCCGTGGAATTCAGAACACGCGACTTGGCATAGACCCATTCCTGGTCTGGGTCCGAGTTGTCCGTTGAGGGTGGCACTAGCACGTCCACCCAGCCGCCGTCGTCAGCGCTCACTGCGATCCACGGCCGAACTGCCCCGTCCGCAGCGGCATCAGCGGCGGTACTAGGTGGCGGGGCAAAAGGAGTAGCAGTGCCCGGCGAGCCTCGGCCCGGAATGATCGCCATGGTCGGCTTGTAGCCATCCGCAAGCACATACTTGGGCCACGGCTCGGTGCGCCACGCGCCTGCCAAGCTAGGCGAGGGCTGCAAGTACGCCAGCACGCGGCCGCTGCCGTGGTCCCCCTGCGAGGAGGCCAAAATGTCAAGCACGCCGTCGCCGTTCAAGTCCACCCACGCCACGTTGAACATGCCTCCTTCGCTGTCGTCGATCACCACCAGAGTTACGTTGGCGCCGCCGGCGCACGTGGCCCACTGGTTCCCGCTGCTGTCGCAGCTGTAGAGCGCCAGCCGCTGGTTCACGAAGTACTCGGACGCCACAACTTGAGAAGCGCCATCGCCGTCGAGGTCTACCAGCACAAAGGACACGTCTGGACCGTTTGTGTACAGTACCACTTCAGGCCATGCACCCTCAACAGCGGAACCGGCACTTGGGGCTGGAACGTCCTTGAGCTGGGCAGCAGCGGCTGCTGCTGGTGACGGCTGCAGCATGCAAACGAGCTCGCTAGTTGGCGGCGATCCGTCAGTGGGTACATTGACGCGCGCAGCCATCACGTCGAGCAAACCATCGCTATTGCAGTCAATCAAAACTGACTTGTGATAAAAGTAGTCGGTTTTGTCCACTGATAATTGCACTTTGTCGTATCCCGACGGGCCGTCTGAGCACGAGAAGCTTTTGCACTTTTTGCTGCTACTGTTGTGCCCCAGATAAAGGTCTACAGTCCCCGTAGCCTTCGAGGGATAACCTGGGACGGCCGCAAAGAAACCCGATGCACCTAATACTGCGTTGTTGAATTCGAACCCCGACGACGAAGGCATCCAGTCGGCTTGGTTTGGCCACACGGCGTCGCCGTCTACTGTGGTGACATTAAGTGCGGAAGCGCCCGTGGACGTAGCCGCCTTCAAGCCACCAACTTGCAGCACCAAGTCCGCGTCCATTGTAGGGCTAAAGGTTGTGCAAAGTAACAGGGGCTCCGAGCCTGCTTGTTATTGAACAGAACCGCGAGCACAACGTGAGACAATCGTACTGTATCGGGCGTGGGTGAAAACAATTTCAGGTGATGACGTGATGACAGGCGATATGATTACCGAGACTTCCAGCGTTCACAAAAGTTGCCACTGCAGCGGCTTCGAGCGGAATAGAGGCGAATTCGACCACTGAAACTGCTGATACTTCAGAAAATAGGGCCATCGCCGCAAGAACGCGCATGGTCGTACCCATTTTGTTAGGCATTTTGTCTGAAACCCAGAAGTGCGTGCGTGTTGATGCTTTGTTCACAACAAACGTGACGTGTAATGATCATCCCCTAATATATATGGTGAGAGGAACACAATGTTTGTGAAGTCGTGATGACGGAATGATTTTCAAACAATGGGCATTATTAGGTGTAAGCGATATGCGGCGCCTGCATTCATGTTGCCATGGAATGGATGAAGTTCCTAGATGAATATTATGATCTGTACCTGCAAGATTGCCTAGGTAGTGTGTAGCTGCTCTCTTGAAGTTCCGCGCATAAGTTGCTAGCCAGAAAACTGTAACCGTCGCATATTGATTTATCGCAAGCATCGCCCTTTTCATTAGAGGAATAACTTAGTTACGCATTTCTTTTGAAGCGTAGGATCTTTAACTTCTCAATATTCGGTCGTCCTTATCGTAGCTTCCTAGTGATAGCAGGGCATTATGAACATCTTCGAATTGAGCAACAAGGTGCAGTCCATCGAGACGACGCTTCAATTCCTTTTCGAGACGGAAATGCTTTGCGCAAGCTTCCACTGCCACTTGTGCGGCACCGAATGTGTTATGGTAGAAGAAGATGATGATGCGTCTGAATCTGCTGGTGACGAGAATAGCACGAACGAAGACGGCAGTGCGCTCACACCGCAGAAAAAGCGAAGTAGCCCTCACCGGCTCAATAGGAGCCCAGGCAGTGGGAAAGATAGCGATGGCCACAGCGGTGGGAAGCGACGAGCGAGCCCTCCTGGCAAAGACGGCAACGGTATGAAGAGTTCTGGGGCGCGGCGCAATCTCAGTGTAGAGGACGACGAGGAAGCCAGCCGGGCGATCGCGTACGCCGCAGTTCTAGGCGGGTCGGCTGCCGCCGCGAGCGTGGCGTCAGCAGCAGCGGCTCGAAAGGCAACTGAAGCAGCGGGTGCTGAAGCCGCAAATGCTCAACTCCAGAGTGAAGAAGCTGCGAGGGCAGCCTTGGCGGACGAGATGCAGCGTGCCAAAGAAGAAGCCGCAGCTAAACGCGCCGCCGAGAGGGGTAGCCAAGGCGACAGTGATGAAGATGGAGACGACGACGAAGATGACGACGACGACGACGAGGACGACGAGGAAGAGGAAAAAATGATTGCCATTTCTGCCACAGATCACTTTTGGTGGTCATGCCCGCGTTGCGAAGAAGTCTTTTCGATCCGCACCGACTCGTTTTTTGAGGCCTCATCCTTGCCGCTCCAAAAATTAGTGCTCCTGATTTACCTCTATTCGTCCAACGTCCCAAAAGTGCGTCTAAGTCATGCAATGTGGCTCGCTTCGCCTTAATTCCTGCAACTTTTTATTTCCTTGTTCTAAAATTTCGATGCACCATATGTATCCCTTGTCAATTCGATTGTTGCCACAGTCCGTAGCGAAGCAGCTCTCGGGGGTGGCCGCTGAGGACTTGGACGAGTGGTACGAAGCTTGCCGCGGAGTCATTGACTTGGTCGCACCCGTGAACGCCCCCGGAGAGGGCGGCGCGTCGATGGAAGACGCTGCTCGCTTGCTCAACAGCTCCCCCGGTGGCCGCAGCGGCGGTAATGGCGGCGGTAATGGCGACGCAAATCACGGTGGACCACTTTCTGTCACGGACGAGATGCGAGCGCTGCAAGTGAGTGCCAAACAGTTTAGAGTTTTTATTTCCACTTCAGGTGCTCAACTCGGGCATCATTAGTACCACCACACGATATTTGCTTTTCTTTTTGTTCGTTTTGTAATCCTCATGCAATCTCGTCCCTGGCCTCTCCTGCGCTGCGATGCACACATCACTCTTTACTTCTTCGTCAGCTGAGCCAGCGGCACGCTGACGCAGAGTTATCTGGTCAACACCACGCACTTGCTGCTGCTGCTGCTGCTGCTGCTGCTGCTGCTGCCGCGGCGGCGGCTGCCACTACAGCTACAGTGGCCCCTCCTCTCATGACAGGGGGCGATAGCGCTGATACTCACTTCGCAGCTTCCTCCGGCGGCTTAGGTCCTGGATTAGGTCCTGGTTTAGGCCCGGGATTAGGCCCGGGATTAGGTCCCGGACTGGGGCCTGGACTGGGGCCTGGAACAGGTGGCAGCAGTAGCAACAGCAGTGGCGGCCACAGTAATAGCAGCAACGGTAGTGGTAGTGGCAACAGTGGTGGGCCTTCGCAAGGTGTCATCATCTGCCAAGCTTGCGGTGAACCCGTGAGCGGTAGCAGCACCCGGCCGAACGGCGACGGTGACAATTGGCGAGAGGCCTTGGCCAGCAGCGGCGAAGACGAGTTCACCGTGGCCGAAGAAGCGGTGGAAGCGGCCGAGTGCTTGTACGACCGCTTGCTGTACGAAGAAGGGCAGCAAGGGAGCGAACTCCGGGACTTGAAAGACTACAAGCTCGAAGGGAGCTTGCGGAAGCTCAAACGGCTCGCGGATGCAGCTGTGGAGGGCACTGCGGAAGCGTCGAGCGACCAGGTTTGCTTTGAGGTTGTTGGCTATTGATGTCGTGTGAAGAGTGAAGCTTTCATATCTCCAACACAACACCTATTCCTTTTCTTATGGTATGGTGTAATATCTTTTGGTGTTGCTTGTTTGTGGAAAGAGCTGGGGCCAACATACTTTAATGGAGCTCCTATTTTTCATCTATGTCTCCTCGAATGAAAAAATACAGGTGGTTAAGCTGGTTGGACCAGTGAAAAAGTCACCGCTTCTCACGGCTTACGAAGGCCAATCTCCACCCTCAGCAGCTGGTGTCAAAAACCTAGGCCCTCAAGCTGCCAGCAACAGCAGTGGTGATAAGGAGTTAGGAGAGCAGGGTAGCGAGAGTAGTGACGTGGGTGCTCAGAAAGACAGAGTGGACGATGACGCAGTCCCCTGGGCGGTAGTAGGAGCCCTGCGAGATTTGGTCGCTTGCTGCACGAGCGACACAGACAGCAGTAGCAATAGCGCAGGAGCTGTAGCGCGGGGTGAACAAGTGGGGGCGGCTGTGGCCCACTGCGAAGTTACGGTGGCGGCCCGAGTGGACCAATTAGAGGCCAGCAAAGCCGCCCTAGCGTTAGCCAAGGAGGCAGCCCTCGCTGACGTTGAGCTTTGGCGCGCGAGGCAGCACGCCGCCCCCAATTTTGCGGCCGTAATGCGCGCGAGAGAGCTCGAGTGGCTGGCTAGCGAACAAGAGCGCAACGCTGCAGCTCTGGTTGAGATGCGGCGTTTCCTGCCACCCAATGTCGCTAAACTTACGAGGCAAGAACTGCAAGCGGCTGCATTGGAATCCGGCAAATATCAGCAGCAGCATCGGCAGCAGCTCTTGCCGCGACGGCGCAGCATTGGTAGTGGTAAAGACACATCAGCTGCTGGTACTGCTAGCACTGAAGAGGACTCATCCAAGGGAGGAAACAGCAACTTGGCAGGTTTCTACCCTGCAGAACTGGCGGCGTACCTGAAGGACTGCAACCTGTTGCACTGGCTCGTGACCCACCCGGACGACATCAAGAAAGCCAATTTCTTGGTGGGCGACGGCGCGCGGCACTTCACCGATTTGTCCAAGTATGACGTGGTGGAGCTGCGCGCGCTGTGCGCCGTGCTACCCCCCGAGGGTGGGTTTGAGTTCGACGCCGATGGCCGCAAGGCCGAGTGGCGTGCCAGTGTACTAGCCCGGCTGAAGACGTTGGTGCAGCAAGAAGCCCGAGTGAAAGTGCGCTGCGGGTGGGACCCAGTGAAGCAACAACGGCAAGAAGTGGCGCTGCCAGACCTTAGCCCGGACCTGAAGCGGCGAAGCGTGTACTTTTACTTGTCCGACAATGACGCGCAAGCCAAGCTTGCTAAGCTCGATGCGCAAGCTGAGCGGCTAGCCACCAAAAAGCAGCGCTTGCAAGAACTAGACGAGGTGAAACTGCCCCAGCTCAAGGCGGAGTATGATGCGGTACTCAACGACGGCCGCGGCGACTACTTCAAACAGCTCTTGGGGAAGGCGCAGTTGGCCGCCCTCCGCGACGAAGCCAAGAAGGAACTCGACGCGGCGTCGAAAGAGCGGGCGTCGCTGGTTTTGGAAGTCAGCGCTGGCGAGGCCGCCGCAGAAGCGCAGCTCTTGTCCCGTGCGGAAGTCGTGGAAGAATTGCGCCGAGTCCGGGAATTGCCCAACGGTTGCTGGCGCCGCGTGGGGGACCGAAACATTGGCAGTAGTAATAGTAGTGGTAGTAGCAGTGGTAGTGGGGCTGCAACAGCGCAGCCTGTAGCGGTGGTAGGGCCTTTCGACGCCGCTCGCGTGGCGGCCATGGTGCAGCCGTCGAGCCGGGGCAGCATCACCAGGAAGCTTTCCGTGGAAGAAGAAGCCGCCCTACGGCACGCCGAAATGAGCGCGGTGCTCGCCAACTCAGGCGAGGACAACGGCGGTGATGCCCAAGGCGGTGATGGAAGCAGCGGCGGTGCCGGCGGCGGCGGCAACGGTGGTGGTGCCAACGAAGCCGACGGCCGAAAGCCGGCCCGACGGGCTTCGGTGAAAGAGCGGATGGGCGCCATGGAGAAAGCCACATCGGGTGCCGGAAACGGGGGCGGATCTGAAGCGAGCGACAGCAACGGCAACAGCGGCAGCGGAGTGCGGCGCGTCACCGCGGCGCCTGTGCCAGCGAAGTCGAAACGAGTCGCGCGGCTCTTGGAGCGGGTCAACGAAGAACAACAGCGGCAGCTGGAGCAACAAGAGCTCGACGAAGCAGCACAGGCTGCAGGCGGTGGTGGTGGCAGCAGCGGTGCTTTTGGAGGCAGCGGTATTGGCGGGCGGCGGCAGCGCGGCGACGGGGATGAAGAATACGGTGCCGCCGTGGCAGCTGCTGCTGCCGCAGTGTTAGTTCGAGGGGGCGCGGCAGGTTCCTCTACAAGTGACCGAGGAGAGTGGACTTGCAACCTCTGCGCCAAGCACAACACCAGCGGGGGCCACCTCTGCGGTACCTGTGGCAGACCTCGCGGCATGGCAGCTGGTAGTGGCGTAGCAGGCGGGGGGAGCCGACAGAGCAATCCTCTCATGGCCGGCCTCCTCGGTGGGATTAAAGCGCGAGGAGGAGGTAGTAATGGGGCCAGCGGAGCAGCAGCTGTGTTCGGGCGCGTTGCAGAACAGGGAGAGACAGAGGGGCCAAAGAAGAACAATAATATGATGGCGGAGCTCCAAGCAAAGCTTTCAAAGCGAAGGGCATCTACTTGAGAGCCACCCCGCTTTTCCAAAGCCGATTGGTTGGAATTTTTGGGCGACTGCTTGTCTGCTAGGTTCTCCCTCGCGTCTGCCTCCAGTGAAATAAGTCGAATTCTACTGCTTTTCATCTCGCATTTCGAATTTTCAAATAAAATTCCTTCCCCTCGTTTCTGTTCTCCTCTGTTATTTTTATTTCTTTTGTCCTCACTGTGATCTCTGAAAGGACTTAAAGCTGGTGGCATGTAATGGAGTACTAGTACGACTAGCATCGACAACAGCAACGAGCAACGAGCAATGCCCTTAGTTTTTTAAAGTTTAAACTAAGAGCATAAGAGCAAGATTGGGCGTATAAGAGCAATGTGCAGCTGTGGGCTACCTCATAAGGAATGTGGAATTTTGAGGGCTACGTTGTTTTCGAGAAAAACGCATTTAAAGTCCACTTGAGGTAAGACGCTAGCGAGCTCGGGTGCCTCGGCAAACCTGATCTAAATGGCATTAGAACCACGTTTCTGTGCCCGCCCGGCAGCTAGCGCACGTGGGAGGCCCCAAATGTCGCGTAAGACGAAGCCTTGCATGACAGCAGTGTCGTCGCGGCCTGCGGCACGGTTTCGAAGTCCGACAACAACGAGTTGGACTAGGCGGCGCTACGAAGCCGCAACTGCATGTTATACTTCGCCATTTCAATGGATTCTAGCGATCAAGGGCTCTATCGAAGCGGTTCGGCGTGGACTACAACATATTCAAGCTAGAGTGAAATGACAAACCCCATCTAAGAAGATTCGGGTTCCTAATGAGGTAGCCAGCAACTGTTAATGTTAATAACTGATAACTGATAACTGGACCAAGCCACTGCTGGAAATTCGCCAAAATTTAGTAAACGGGAGACTGTAGAGCCTATATACTGAGTTCATTTTATTCGAAGGTGGCTGGTTTCTGGGTACGGATAGTGATTATAGATATAATGAGGCCCGCTGCCTGCTGATGTACTGATTATGATGTCTTTGCATTTGTACTGTAAACTAGTTGCTACTTGTGGGCACCAAGCAGCATAATTCACCCAAAGCAGACTGCATCTCGATAGTTCTCTAGAATAAATTTAGAGAGCGGCGAAGCTAGAATAAATTTAGAGAGCGGCGAAGTAAAACCAAAATTCACGGAATATCGTTCACCTCCTTCACGCCTTTCCGTTGACTTTGTCCTTGAAGGATTTGGATGCCGTGAAGCCAGGGTTCACGGACGCTTTGATTTCAAGGGCTTCGCCCGTCTTTGGGTTGCGGCCTGTCCGAGCAGCTCGAGCACGCGGCTCGAAAGACCCAAAGCCGAGGAAGGTCACCTTTTTGCCAGCCGTTACTGCCTCTGTGATTGTGTCTAGCGATGCTCCCAAAACCTGAGTTACAGTAATATGATATGTTATATGCGACCCGGGAAATTTATTAGTAAAAAGGAACCTTACCGCATCGCAGTCCTTTTTGGTTAAGCCCGTCTTTTCTACCAGAGCGTCAAGAAATTCCGCCTAGATGATGGATGCGCGGTTTTGGATTTGAGGTGGGACACAGGTGCATCATCAAGGTGTCATTCACAATGCAGGCAACTACCAAGATCTTACCTTTTTGACGACCTCAACATCAGACGCTGCCTTCTGCATTAAAGCTATGAAGAAACGAGAGAAGAAAATATCATAACACCGTGATTACGATTGTGTTACTGTGAGTGCCTGGTGTAGGCGTGAAGCTAGAGCTCTGAACCTTAATAACTATAAAGCAAGTAAGACTATCTAAGAGCTCACCGGGCCTAACGAAGCGCGACGAAGGCATAAATGCACTCGCTGGCAACACCAAAGCTAAGAAATAAAAAAGAAACTTCATTTTCAATTTTCAGGATGACGGGGAGCGAGCAAGCAAAGAGTGTAGCGCAAGCAAAGTCGCCGGTTGCTATCTTTGTGTTGATGTTGTTGAGTTTGAGTTGAGTTTTTGTAACGTTAATCTAATCCGTTGGTTTACGTTCACGAACTCGCGATTTCGCGTGCTGATCATCTTATCATTCATCAACCAGGGGACACCCTAAACCACCCCTGCATCAACGTGCTTCACGAGTTCATGCCACCACGCTTTTGCGCCACCACTTCAAAAGATCCAAATTGATGTATAGCCGTGAAGGAGGATCGTTAGAAGGGCAGGTAGCTAGAGGTTTGACATGAGGTAGAAAAGAAGGCAAGAGCCAGGAGCAGGAGCCAGGAGCGTTAAAAGTTCACAGCACCACACGGGATTCACACTTCACACTGCCTCCGCTATTGAACTCACGAAGCCCGAAATTCATACATCTATATCTTAGTTTGGCCTTGGCCTGTATTTCGCGACATTTTTCGCAAAATATGGGGGGTATTTGGTGGAAAGAAGTTTTTTACGAAATATGCGAAATATAGTGCCTAATCCAGCGAAATTTATTTCGTTCGGGGCACTCAAAAAAAAAATCACGCGAAATTTTGCTACAACGCGCGAAATTTTCTTACGGGGGGGTCGAAAGTTTCTTAC
>Ga0307930_1004234_pt1 | contig 10083 bp, 9 predicted proteins | sample OrgLakmetageno46_FD_203161 | JGI IMG/M metagenome (GOLD analysis project Ga0307930, IMG submission 203161) | Saline water microbial communities from Organic Lake, Antarctica - #46 | ecosystem: Environmental > Aquatic > Non-marine Saline and Alkaline > Saline | place: Antarctica: Organic Lake... | reverse complement strand
TAAATGGATGATTCTGTGGAGAATACAAAGTAGCATATGGACTAAAGGTTGGCATATCACTCGCTGGTCTTACCATAGCACCTTTGCGTCCTTTTCCTTTCATTCCATACCCTCGTTTGTTAATATCGTCTGCGAGTGCTTTTCCACCAGCAGTTCCAAGCGATGAACCCATTGCCCCACCAAAAGCACCACCCATGGCAGAACCACCAACTGCTCCTAAAACTCCACCAGCAATGGGTAATACGAATTGTGCTTCATCACCTATTCGTTTTCCAAAAAGTGCGGTTTTGCCTTTGTTTGCTCCCTTTTTAAAATCTTTTCCTGCTTCCTTTGCTCCTTTTTTTATTTCTTTTCCAAGTTTTGAAAAAAATCCACTACCTTGTTTGTTATTACGAATAGATGCCATATAATCTTTTGCTTCTTGAGAACCTTTTTCAAATCGTGGCACACGATGAGGATATGGTTTGATAACTTTTCGTCCTTGGTCAGGGAAAGTTCTCATTCGTCCCAGATCTTCCTCATCAAAGTCACATCGCACGACGGCAGGGTATCTTTTTCGCATTCCTGAACCGCTTAAACCTTGTGCACTCAATCCAGAACCTGATAATCCGTTTCCTGTAAGTCCCGCTCCTGCTTTTCCGTAAAGACGTGGAATCCGATATCCGACTCCGTCGCAATTGGCAGTTGATACGGCATGCGCCTTGTGTCGGGTCATTTGTCGTTCGTAGTGTGTAGTGCCTCGATATAGCACCATCACCCGATACGACCGGGGAGGCAAAAGAAATAATAAAAGGCACCCCTGCTAGGGAATAAAATCTCGATTTCGGCTGTAGAAGAACGCAGCTTCCCAAAATCATGATTATTGACACAAAGCGCAATGTGAAGCAAAGTCCACATATGGCTCCCACCAAGGTCGCACCGCTTTCGGTTTTGCTGTCTAGTCTAGCATCAGTAGTCAATTGAATAAAGAACCGCTAAATAGCATCGGATTTACGCTCCACATAAATGCTAAAATGCTTTTCGGGTGTTATATTCTAAATTACGCCGTCCTTGTGACCCGGAAGCATACCGATGTGGGTGTGTGAGTAGAAAAGATGCCCGTGCACACCAAAATTGGCATATAATTTTGAAAATAGAGGTCTTAGGCATGCCCTTTAGAAAATGATTATAGCTCAATTGGGTTATATATATGATTTCACCAAAGTTCTGTACGCGAAGTGTCTTCATCTGCGCTTATCCTCGGAAGCTACGGGCATTTTAACTTCAAAAATGACCGCGATTTTGTGGGTGTCGAGCATTTAGCCAACTTTAAACGGCGTCGTAACAAGCGTTTCAAAGGCTTTCAGGAACACTAATTAGTTTGTCCAAGCTGATACCTTCCAAAAATGACCCGTTTTGGGGTATGTTCCGATACCAAAAATTATTGTCTAATTTTCCCAGCACAAGAAATGCCGGCGGTCTGGATGGTTCGTACTCCGGGCTCAAAACTTTTTGACCAGGGTTCAATTCCTGTTGTCGCCGTCCCTTTTTTGAGACAATTCCTGTTGTCGCCGTCCCTTTTTTGAGACAGGCCCCGAAGGGCCGAAATTAGAAGACTAACAGGTAGAGAAGATTTTTTTTTTCATTGATTTTTTTTCACGCCCCTTTTTTCAGATCAGCTCGAACGCCAATGCAGCCCCAAACCAAGACTATGCCTGAAACATTGGCAAAAAGATTCCGCCGAGCCCCGCTAATATTTTTCTTCTCGTATTCCTGTGCGTAGAAAGCGCCGGAATAGCCCACCAAATTTTTAATAACTGAACTTTGAGGCGGTAGTCATTCGCATCTAGCTACGCCAATGTGCCTTCACAGCATTTTCGAAGCTTTTATGATTTCGCCGAGTAGAACCCAAGAAGATTTTTTTTAAAGACCACAATACTTCGCAAGAGTACGCAGCAGCGTGTGCGCGTCGAAGGATAGTAAGAACCATTGTCAGAAACCATCACATGTTGCTCAGCTTCGCGGTCGTTGCCAAGTGCCGACGCGCTTCCAACTAAAAAAAACTCAATGCTCTCTACCGTGAGCACACAACTACGGTGCAAATTCGCCCGCATTGATTTTCAACTCACAGACGACTGAGCCGCACCTTCTAAATGCTGATGGTGTGTTAGTCCAGTGCATGTTGGCCGAATGCTTAGAACTTTATCGCTGGAAGTGTTTTTTTGTACTAGCTGGCAGTTATTGGCACGAGCACTGCCGCTGCTGCCAATGATTTACTAATCTTAAGATAAGTGTAACGAAATCATAATTCTTAGGAGCCTCGAAATTGACGATGGCAGATAATCCCTTTTGGTTTCTTCCAGATGGCACTCTAGTCAAGTGAAGGTAGATTTTAAGGCTGGCCAATAAAGATTGCTGCCAATGATTTACTAATCTTAAGATAAGTGTACCGAAATCAGAATTCTTAGGAGCCTCGAAATTGGCGATGGCAGATAATCCCTTTTGGTTTCTTCCAGATGGCACTCCAGTCAAGTAAAGGTAGATTTTAAGGCTGGCCAATATAGAAACCTTCCATCTATTTTGATAGCTCAAAAAGATAATAAATATCAATGGAACTGCATAAAACTTCGAGCACTAAGGTAGCTTATTTCTTGCAAGCGGTGCGCCCGGCTAGCTCCTCTAGCTAGGTAGTGGTAGTGGTAGGAAGCACTAAAAATCTGGCACTTCACCCGTTGGACCCCCAGAAAGGGGCCCCCTTTTTTCGATTTTTACCCCACGTTTTTCTTGCAGTTACTGCAACTAGGCAACGTATGAAGCATTTCGCACTACTTTTCAGCGCTGGTAACAAGCATACGGTCTGTATACGGCCGTCCAAAAATCCTGGAAATCCCCGTACTTTTTTTGCTGCGCTTTTTGGGAGGTGCTCTGCCGCCTTTTTGTAGTGGCTTACTTCCCACTTCCCCCTTCCGGATTTCCGGATGTTACTGTTGTTCCAATAGAAAGACTCCCATGATCACGGCAAAGGCCCCGAAGGACCGGAATTATAGTTATAACAGGCAGAAAGACAACGAAATCCAGCTTATACTAGAAAAGTTGATTACAAGGCACACATGCCCGAGCGGCATGAAAGTGATGGTACAGATCTGTAACAGTGGCCCTTGGTAGAGGTTTCCGGTTTGTGTGAATTTCTCCAAGATAATTCACCTTGTAGAATTCCCCGTATATCAGAACAATCTCGGAATGAAAGAATTCGGGTCGGCGGTTCGATGAATGTGAACAGAACACAGCGGACTTTTTCTGACTTGACGCTTGACGTTTCTCTTTTGAGGAATGGGTCTGGTCTATCTCCTTTGATGAATTATTTCAGGTCTGCCTTCTCATGGGCCCAAGCAATAATCCTAAACCTTCATAACTTCATTGCTTCCGACCACACGCGCTCAGGCGAAGAAGGATTCTCGCCCGATGGCAGCAATTGCTGCTATGTCGGCGGCAGCCATTGCTTACCGCAAAGCGGTTAAAAAGACTCGCACATCAAATGGGAAGGAAATCCCGTTGTGGCTCAAAGAGTTCCGGGATCGCATGCCCGAGCTCACAGTTTTCGACTCGGAAACCAAAGCAAAAGCAAAAGAAAATCAGTTTGAAGTGAAAAAGCGCGAGCTTGCAGACTCCAGCGACTGGTACGACCAGGTCGCGTGGTTTACCTACAAACACCTAACATCCAAAAACTGGTTCGAGGCCTTTATCATGCTCAACATTCTACTTCTCGGCTTGGCGACGGGGCTGGACCTAGAGTACTCGGAAGCTGGCTACAAGGGAACCGTTGCCTTCGTAGACTTCGTCGGTGATTTTACGGTGTGGGTATTCACCGTTGAGTGCGTCTTGAAGCTCGTCGCTGAAGCGTGGCGGCCAGAGCGCTATTTTCAGGACCCTGCCAACGGCGCTTTCAATACCTTTGATTTCGTGATTGTGGTTGCTGGCTGGACCTTGGCAAGCATCGGGGGCGGAGCAATTGGTGCCCTCCGGATGCTGCGGCTGGTGCGGCTGCTTACCTTTGTCAAGGGCATCAAACAGCTTCGCGTCATCGTGAGCGGCTTACTAACGGGCATGAAGTCAGTGTCCTACATCGTCATACTGCTGCTCCTCGTCATTTACATGTTCGCAATTTTGGCGTGCCTGCTCTTCGGTGCCAACGACCCAGCGCGCTTCGGAACGGTAATGCTGCCACTCAATTTTTGCGGGAGTTTTCATTACTTCAACCAACATATCCCATCACAAACCTTCTTTAGGTGGCCATCGCGATGCTGAGTCTGTTCCAGGTTTCCACCCTTGCATCTTGGACTTCGATCGCTTATACCTCGTGGTTTGGTTGCTCCAAGTATGGCGGCGCACCATACGACGACTCTAACCCAAGCATGGTCTTTACTCCTTATGGAGCCTTTGAGGGCTATCGTTGCGATGCCGATTCGACATCCCAACTCACCGTGCTCATGTTTTTCTGGCTCTACATAATTTTGACCGCGTGGGTGATCATGGTAAGTAAGGTTGAATAGAGCTTTCTGTCCTGCTTGTGGCAAATAAATCTCTGTTGAATTGTCTGCGTCGTGATAACCTACTGTTGATTTAATGTGTTTTCCTTCGTAGTCGCTCTTCATTGGCGTTATTACCATGGGTATGTTCGAATCATTTCAAGAAATGAAGGCAGAAATCAAAGTAGAAAAGTATCACGAAAGACTCGAGAAAAACAATTCATCAGAAGAAAGTGTCTTATCGAAAATGCTGAGAGCAGCTCTCATCGATGAGCCAAACAAAAAGGTACTTTAAGAACATCATGTGATTCGATAATAATACGCTCAGTTCTGTAGTTGCAGGCATGAAGATTCATTTCTTATGCGCTTATTTACTTGAGCTGTTTCTGAGGCATTATTCAAGCATAACTTCATATCTGTAATCAATTGGCCTAATCTACCTTTTTAAGGTGGTGGTGAAAAAATCAGCCCATATCGCGTTCGAAAACACCTGTGCGTGGTGTAAGAAGCAGCGCGATTCAACGTGGCTTACAACCCTCGTAACTATAACCATCATCACGGTTGGCGTTATTATCGGGGTGGAGACTGATCAGTACTCGAGCTGCAACCGTTACAGTAACCGTGACAATCGCCCACCTAATATTATCCAGCGCTGCGAAGTGACATTTGTTTCCAGCTTTATGGAGGTAGCCTCACAGGCCATCTTTTCCGGCGAGGCATGTATAAAAATTCTATCTCATGGATACGAGCCAATGCGGTACTTGGACGACCCTTGGAACTGTTTGGATGCGTTTGTGGTCTTTACGGGCTTCGTGGAATTGACGCCCGCTCGTGTGATATTTGAGATCTTTCCTATGGTAGTTCTGCGGCTCCTCCGCTTATTGCGCGTGTTTCGTCTTGCGAAAGCTCTTCCAAGGCTTCGGTCGATTGTGGAAGCTCTGATGGAAGGGTTTTCTGCTGTCGGGTATTTATAACATGTACTTTTGTCAGTTTAATGAAATGCTAGATTTGACGATTTCTTCTTATCGCATGCCTTTCAGGTGGATAGTGCTTCTCATTGTTGTCTTTAACTACATCTTGGGATGTATGTGCATGCTCTTTCTCAAGAAGAACGACCCATATCACTTCGGTTCCATCAGTCGTGCAATGGTAATCATATGTTTGTTCAAAAACCTAGAAGGATTTATATGTACAGAAAGGTATAGTACGCAAGTTTGTTCCTCACCCATGTATTGGCTGTTCTGACAACTTTCATACATCTCCTCATACATCACCGTACTCCTGTTTAGTTTACGGTCTTGCGAATCGAAACGCTTGACTCGTGGGATCAAATTTTGCAGATTGCTATGCGCGGCTGTGATGCATATCCTGCCGGCTATGATTTTACTGACCGCCGCGGCAAGGGCTTGGGTGATGTCATCAGTCTGCGCTGCGATAATCCTAATGCATTGGGCTGGCTTGGTGCTTTACTTATGCTGGTCATTGTGATTTTAGGAAGCTTTGTGTTGCCAACGGTTTTGATCGGCATTGTAGCGATTTCTTTTGAAGAAGCAACCCAGAAAGCTATCAATGTGAGGGCGGTCATGGCTTCGATGGACGGGGTCATGGAACAGGTCCATGAACGGCTCCCGGGATACTTCACAGATAAGAAAATGGCAGAACTCAAGGAAATCTTTAACGAAATCGACGCTGATGGAGAACTCTCTATCGACATCAATGGTGGGAAAAGAGAGAAGTGTATACGCAATTTCTACGAAGTGCATTATTCACCATTGTATGTCTGTGTATCACATTGCTTTTATGGGCGGAAACCTTTTCTTATGAAAGTCGGTTTCTGGCACGCAAAGTTGAGCAATGTATCACTCTTTCTCTATCATCTTCTCATTTTGTACATTTTGCGCCACACTAACAGAGATGGTGCCGTTTTACAACATGTCGTTTGAGATTATATTCGACTGCACATGCCCTGAGGAACAAATGGAGGGCATGTTTCACCTCATTGACGGCGATTGCTCCTCAGCACTCGGATTTCCGGAATTCGTACTCTTCATTGCAGTGGTATCCATCATAATTCCACGAACCAATCTAAATAGCTTTCTTTGTGCCTTATGTGTGCACTGAATTATCGTATAATTCTGCGTTGATGTCATCCACTCATCATCTTTTCTTGTTTCCACCGCGCTCTTGAGCAGTTGAAGCGAATTGAAGCAGAATGCGATGCGGATCCAAACTTAGGAAAGCGTATGTTTGTGGGTTTAGATTCAAAATTTCAGCGACTCAAAAAAGGGCCCGACATGGAAGTTGAAACGAAGGAAAGCGATAGCACCCTGCCTGCAGAGAAGACATTATCATTTACGCCGTCAGTAAGGAAGCCCGAGACACCACCCCTCCCTCAGCCAGCAACATTGCCCCCCAAAAAATCTGACTTCGCATCAGTGCATCGAGTAGCAGCAGCGGAGTTGAGCTTGCCAGCCGTCCAGTACGGAAAGCGAGCGCAGCTACGGTATGATCCGCAGATACACTTGACGCACGTGGTACACATTGCTACTGCTTCCATCGCAGAATGCTTTCTCCACCCCTCTAAGGATCCCCCCAGCGCAGGAAAAACCGAAGCTTTCAGGTCTCCTAAATTGCAGAAGGAGCTGACCTCGCGACTATTTGATGTAGTAGCTAGCGAACTGATGTTTCGAGGTGCGGTTGCACGTACGCCGAAAACAGGTCCGGTGTTTGGACCAGCGCCGAATCCGAGAGATTTAGATGGTTTGATGAACGCTACCGTGACTCTCTTCGCTGGTGCACGTGCCAGCAAATCCGATATGGATCACTTGCCGCCACCACTGCAACCGCACGTGCTGCCACCATTGCCTCCTTTGACCACACCCAATCAAAGTAGCGCGAGGTCGATGTCGACCAACAAGACAGGGAAGCTAGAGGCCCTACTCAGCCCGGAGTCTGCGGGTCAATTTTTGGACGGGTCAGTGCGAGCTGCTGGGGTAGGTCATAGCACTGGTCGGTTGCTCAATTATGTTCAAAATGCAGCCAACCACGATCGTGACAACTCAAAGGATACATCATCGGTGGCAGATCTAACAAGCTCTTCTACTGCGGCACGGCGCTTCAAGGTAGGCAGATCAGCAGCGACTGTTGCCACAACGGAAGCACGCCACACCAGCAGCTTTCATGACAATGATGGCCACCTTAGCAGAACTAGCAAGCGCGCTGAAATTTTGCGTCAAACCCAAAAGACCAGGGGTGCATCTGAACCACGAGGCACGAGGCCAATATCAACAAAGCAAGACAGCTTTGAAGATCGTTTTCAGAAAGAACGCCGCCTACCACAGCCCAGGAATAGAGTACTCGCTCCTCCTCGTCCTCCTCTCAGTCGCAGCACAGGCGACGTAGGGGGTGCTTACTTGAGGCGCAATACTGGTGGCAGCATGAAGCATGATTTACTTCATGGCAGTAGAAGTGGCCGCTTTGGGCAAGAACTTGGTGGCAAATTTGATTCGCCGCAGATTCCGCGCTCGCACACTCCACCATCAACGCGCAGTCCACGTCGGCTTACTCCGCCTCCACGTAGCCCTAGTAATCGTGCAAGTGACTTCGGGAAGCCCAGCCCCAGCAACAGTAACACTAGCAACAACAGTGGAAGTAACAGTAACACAAATAGTAGCACCAACTTCATCGCTAGGAAGAACGGCAGCGCCGTCAATATTAACGTCAGCAGCAAGAGCAGTATTTCCCACAGCAGGAAGACAACGAACGAAACCAGTAGCTTTGGTAACAGAGACTCAAAGTATGAATTAGTTCCCCCGGTTAATGGACAGCTCAGTCGTGCGGCAGTCGAACGAAGCACCTCCGCCGCCTCTGGAGCTAACAGATGTACATCAGCAGCAGCGTGGGAGAAAATTTTGGCTCTGTTGGCTGCCGATAACCAAGCCGCTTGTGCGCTTGAAGAATTATTTAAAAGGGCACCTGACGGCTTCTTGGACCTCGATGAGCTCGCATTGAGCTTATCAATCAGTGGTGTGCCCTTAAAAGGCCCAGCGTTGCGGGGCTTTCAAGCAGACTGCGACCTCAACGGCAACGGCACAATTTCGCTCATTCAGTTTTTGCTGGCCGTGCAGTCCCGCCACAGTGGCGCTAAGGCAAATTCATATTCAAAAGGAAATGCACATGCTGCGACTAACACCTTGCTGTCTGGAAGCCATCATTGGTGAAAATCCTTATTGGGTAAGAGGTTTGTGCGTAGTGCGCGCGCAAGTCAACATCGATGAAAGGAAGTTGGATATTTTTACTACGACCCTTTTGTAAATTAGTGGGCATTCGTGATTTAGGGCTAGCAGCTAACATTTGGTGTTTCGTAATTTAGTTCGAATTGGGAGATATTAAATTTCGGAAGTAATTTCGGGCTTCCACGCACACGCACATCCAAAATGACACAGAACGCTAGCACGCTAGTCCTAGTCATAGTAGCTGAGACAACGATGCATATTATTACAAAATTGCAGTCGCCCGTGCTGTGTAAGGTTTAGGGGCGCAGTGAGCTCGCTGTGGAACTATGTACGTGTGTATGTGTTAATCGTCTAAAGTCTTGACTCTTCCTCTTCGTATGCGCCCCTCTTGTGGCTTGTAGTGCCTAGTGCTCGGGCCCCGATCCTTCTTCACGTTGGTCTGTGCGACTGCTGCACGAAAAGAGCGAAAAACTCCTGCTGTCTTCCAATACATACGCCGGACACGAATCATCAAGGGCGAATCTAGCATATGGCTAGCATCAATGAATTGTTAGGACGTTAGGACAAGTATAGGTGCCCGCGCGATGCACGATTCAGGAGCGCCATGAGTTCACCTGCGGTGCACAGTATGTGTGTGTATTTGGCACCTTACTGCGCGTCCTTCTTGCGGTTGGTCTGTGCGACTGATCCATGGACCGAACAAATAACTGTTCTCTTCCAATGTACGGACCCGTCCAAAAATATGTGCCGCATACGAACGAACCACGAACGAACCAAACAGTAATAAATTCTGAGAATTCAGAATGTATTACCCAGGAAGTTATCACCTTTATTGTGAAATTATCAAATTGTTTCACGGTCAGCACGAGAAGAATTTACGAATTATTGCATGTTGTAGGTTGCACATGTAACATGTATTCAAATAATGTACTTGTAGATTGCAATTGTAGCGCGATCAAAACGCCATCAAGATATTTTTCATCGGTTTAGCAGGCGCAACGTTCTACGCGGTCAAAAATTTATAACGAAGGCTTTGAAGAGAACAAGTTGTTTGTCGTTGCCATCAATTCAAAGAACAAAGAATGAACTCATCTTTAAAAGTTGTGCTGAAAGTGATTTGCATTTTTGTTGCTTACCTTTCGCTTATCAGTTGCGTACCACCACGTATTACTTATTCATTGACAACTGCGGATATCCGTCGGAATTACATGCGTTTAGAGTTTACCTTATTCACACAAAGTTGCGATGTTCGTAAATGGGTCGACACGAATTCTTGCCAACTGGAAAAGACGCAGTCTGCAGCAGGTACATGGCGTCACATGACACAGAGTGGTTCATTGTAT
>Ga0307930_1004230_pt1 | contig 10088 bp, 8 predicted proteins | sample OrgLakmetageno46_FD_203161 | JGI IMG/M metagenome (GOLD analysis project Ga0307930, IMG submission 203161) | Saline water microbial communities from Organic Lake, Antarctica - #46 | ecosystem: Environmental > Aquatic > Non-marine Saline and Alkaline > Saline | place: Antarctica: Organic Lake... | reverse complement strand
GGGCATCACCCGTGAAGAAGCCGATTACATGCTTGCCGCTGACATTGAGCGAGTAGAGCGAGACCTGAACATGGTTGATGAGTACATGGACCTAGACCGAATTCGCCAGACCGTCATCGCAAATATGGTTTTCAATTTGGGGTTCAACGGCTTAATGCAGTTTAAGCGCATGTGGAAGCACCTGGGTACGCACGACTATCCAGCGGCAGCAAAGGAAATGCTGGATTCAAAGTGGGCTCGGCAAGTGGGCAACCGGGCCATAGAGCTTTCAAAGATTATGCGGACCGGTGAGGTATGAGTATTGGACTGCCGGTGATTGACGGCCTGCTCGACGTAGGCAGCAAGCTCATTGATAAAATCTGGCCAGACCCTGCCGAACGCGAGAAAGCAAAAGCCAGGCTCATGCAGATGCAGCAGGACGGCGAACTCAAAGAATTGCAAACGCGAATGTCTGCAATTGTCGCCGAAGCCAACAGCCAAGATCCGTGGACTAGCCGCGCGCGCCCATCGTTCCTTTACGTTATCTACCTGATGATCCTCGCCAGTATCCCGATGGGCATACTCAGCGCCTTTGACCCGGCCATGGCCATTGCTATATCCGAGGGCATGAAAGCCTGGCTTGGCGCGATACCGGACTCACTGTGGACGCTCTTTGGTGTCGGTTACACGGGATACGCCGCTGTCAGAACATTCGACAAGCGCAGCATTATGACTGGCAAGAAGGGGCAGCCGTGAGATTGCCAGAAAGCATTCACCCGCTCGCCTCAATAGTGCATACAAAAATCGAATCCGCGGCTCCAGCGGTTGCATACGCCGCTAACGGAGCCGTCTTCACCTGGGGCGCAATCTCGTTTAACCAAATTATGATGCTAATAGGCATAGTGTTTGCCGCTGCCACCTATTTCACCAGCCTGTATTTCCAGCGACGCCGCGAAATTCGAGAGCAAGAGTTGCACGAGCACCTGTTTTTGGTAGACCTGAAAAAGCAGATGGCTGACTCACTTGATAAAAAGAGAGATATATAATGCCCGGAATCCCCGCGAACATAACGATTGCAGGCCGCACCCCGGCGACGATCAAGGGCCGCGTTGCGCCGCTGATTAATACACTGGCATCTGCGCGTGGTGGGTTTCGGGCTTCTGGACCCGATGCGCCAGAGTTTACGGTTAGCAAAACCGACACCAGCATTACTGCATTAATCACCAATGGCTATGGAGCCGAGTCTTATGAGTCACGCGCAGGTTCTGGGGCTTGGTCTGCGGGCCTAACGGTTAGCGGATTAACAGCAGAAACGGCTTACGCAATGCAGGTGAGGGGGATTAATTCTGACGGTACGGGTTTAGCAGCGAGCGTAAGTATAACGACAAATGCTCCTTATAATTCAGTTGGCGTGATCTTTAGCGAGAGCTTTGACGACCAGCCGGATTGGGTTAGTCCGCTCGGGGTTTTCCGAGCAACAGAAGCGACTATCCCTGATGGCTGGTTCTCGACCCGTGCATTCCCAAAATGGGCCCCGTCAACTGGCCATCCAGACCGGCACGAAGCAATTGAAATTCTGGCGTCAAACGCAGATAAAAGCCGCAGCGGCATAGGCAAAAGTTTTGTAAGCTACAGAGACTGCAATGATCCGGGGCAAAGTTATTGGAACTCGGAGTCAATGCTCACAAAGTATTTCCCGGATGGGCACAGTCAGATTTATGCTGAGTTCTGGATTCGGTTCGGCCCGAACTGGACGCGGGAAAACATCACCGGGTCGCCTATGCCGTACTCTAAGCTGTTTAGAGTATCAAGCTGGCGCGGTAATGGCTCCGAGTACAAAGCCTTCTCTGACGGCAATCTAGGCCCAATGGCCCTCTGGATACACAACACCTCGGCTTACGGAATGCGCATGGGGATTGACCTACGGGGCGGGCCGCATAGCGATAACTACCAATTTGTAGCAGGTGATCTTCCCGACTTGGGAGGGTTCATTGTTTCGGGCAGCAATGGCGACTTAAATATGTCCTTTAAAAATAGCTTGTCTGGGATGGCGAAAGACGGAGGCTACCCATCAATTCCAGATCGAGTAAACGGCGGCTTTATAACGCCAAGCTCAGGTGATATTGAGCACGATAATGTGTTCGGCCCCGGCGATGCTTGGACGAAAATGGCTTTCTTCGTAAAGATGAACTCAGCGCCCGGCGTAACAGATGGCGAGTATCGGCAGTGGCTGAATGACGAGCAAGTGCTTTTTAGCACGCAAATACCGTGGATACGACCGTCCGCAACAGAAGATGAAAACGCTAAGTGGAATATTGTCGCCATAGGCGGAAATGATCTTTTTCAAACTTACCCCAACGCTGACCGTCGAGAAGAATGGTATTCCATTGACGACCTTGTAGTTCGTGACTCAATACCGGAGAATTTGCTATGAGCTTGTTACCTGTTAGTTTTTATGCGGGCCAAACAACAAGCGGCTTTCAGAACCTGGCAATAGGCACGACCACGCCGAGTGCGCTAGGGGACGGCTGGTCAATCTCTTACGATGCCGCAGTGGTAGAAGACTCCGCCACGGGCGGGGCTTCAAATACGTCTGGGGATGCCGCGTGGGTGACAAGTGATGCTGCAAGTGGAGGGCACCGCTCCATTTCTTGGGCCACATTAAATATTGATGGCCCCAACAATACAGCATTTGATTTTGAAACCTTCCTGACAGGCCCAAGTGGTGGGCGTGTTATGGAAATGCGGATCAACAGCGGAGATTCTGTTGTCTTTGATTTGAGCGTAAATGCAACCGTTACACAGGTTTTTTCTGCAACAACAAACGGCTCAGGCCGCGCAACCTTTGAATACAGGAAACATTCAACATCTTCAGGCCATGCTTATATGGTCGCTGCTAGGGTTATACCTGAACCCAATCCAATCGTCACCACCACCGACACCCTCCAGCCCGGCGAAGATTTCACACTAACCGCAACAAACTACGCCAGCATTCCGGTATCACCGGCCACGCTCACCGACACCGAAGGCAGCACCATCACGGTTGCTGTCACAATCAGCGGTTCAGGGCCATACACAGCCGTGGGCACAATGCCAACCCTTGCCGAAGCGGTAACAGCGGGAACGTCACTGCTATTCGGTGATGTGACCATTGAGCTGTCCACCTGATGGCTACCGCCACGGCAACCTACGCACCGGCAGCGGGTCGCCAAGCTGTCACACTGACAAGCTGGGCCGGTAGCGCAGCATTCGCTACCACTCCGACCGCTGGCAGTCAGATCGAAGGCGCAGACGCGCTGACGATTGGTGTGGATGGCGTTATCACTGGCCCCGACGGCACATACGCTCTGCACCACATCACCACGGCAGGCGTCATTGAGACGGACAGCTTCGCGATAACCACGCCTGACACCACTGCGCCTGTTATATCTGCGCTGACCGCTGCGGGGACTGACCCTGACACGATTGATGTGGCATTCAGCACGGACGAAGACAACGGCACGGCGTATTTCTTTGCGTCCGGCAGCACAAGCGAGACAGCCGGAGCAATCAAAGCCGGAGCACAGGGCAGCCAGGCCGTATCAGCAACCGGCGAGCAGTCTCTCGCACTGACGCTTGCGACGGGCACTTACTACGTTCACGCTCTGCACGAGGACGATGCAGGCAATCAGTCGAACCTTCTTGTAAGTTCGGCCATTATCCTTGAGTCGGTTAATCCAGCCATTGACACGCTGACAGCCGTTGGTACCGATCCTGATACCATCGAAGTCGCTTTCAATACCGATAAAAACAATGGCGTGGCTCACTTCTTTGCCTCTGCCAGCGCGACCGAAACTGAGAGCGCGATCATATCCGGCGCGCAAAAGTCGCCAGTAGTTACGGCAACAGGCACGCAGTCCGACACTCTCACGCTCAGTCCTGGTGCTTGGTACGTTCACGCATTACACGAAGATGCGGCGGGGGATCAGTCAAACATCCTATCAAGCGCTGAAGTGGTGCTGGCCTTGATACCCGAAGTGGGCACAGGCACTGCGACCTACTCGCCGCCTGCGAATATGAGTCTGGCCACATTGGCCGGCCCGATTGATGGCTATTTGGCCGTTGACTTTGTTTCGCCACCTGAAGCGGGCGAGCAAGTGCTTACGCTAACCGCAGATGGCGCGTTTGACAGCGGGTTAAACTGGAGCGGTGATGCAGAGGGCGCATTCCCGTACTGGTATATCAATAACGCTGGGGCCATTTTTGAGCGCACGATTACAACCGGCAGCCTGCAATCGCTACCCGATGAAAACGTCGTTATTGATTCGGTTGAGGCTACGCGTACCACGATCACTGTTAACTTCAGCTACAGCGGCGTGGATGCAGAGTCTTTTGAAGCCCGGCTAGACGATGGCACTTGGGCGACAACCTCAAGCCCTGCCACATTTACGGACCTGACTTCAGCGACAGAGTATGTGGTTGCCGTGCGCCCTGTGAGTGCCGCTGGCGCACCGGGCATCCCGACAACCCAAACGGTGACCACTTCTCCAGCCGTTGACATTACGCCGTCGCCTTTCTCTTTCCCGGCGCTGGTCAATGTGGCCCGCAGCGTGCCACAGGTATCCGCTTCCGTCACCATCCAAGGAGTGGACGCGGCCACCGATGTTCCAGTCACGGTAACAGGCGGCGAGTATTCGGTATCGACAGACAACGGCGCGACTTACGGCGGCTGGACTTCGGCAGGCACTAACGTGCGGCTCAACCACCGCATTCGACTGCGCCATACATCCAGCGATGAATATTCCAGCGGCGGCTATAACGGTGTTCGCACTACGACATTAAGCGTTCCCGGCGCTGACAGATCGTTTATCACGACCACACTGGCCGATACCACCGCGCCTGTGATTACACTGACCGACGGCAACGTGACTCACACGCAAGGGCAGCCGTGGGTTGAACGTGGCTACTCGGCCATTGATGCCGCAGACGGCGATATTTCCGTATCCGGCGTGGTGATTAACGGCACGATTGACGTGGATGCCCTCGGCCCGCAGTCGCTGGAATATGTGGCAACGGACCAGTCGCTTAATGTGGCGCGCACTACGCGCACGGTGACGGTGGTGGTTGCCATACCCGACGACCAGGTTAAACCGGTCATCACTCTGGACGGCGGCAACATCACGTTGAATGCCGGGGAGTCGTGGATTGAGCCAGGCTTTACCGCATTTGATGCGGTGGATGGCATTCTGACAGGCTCTGTGAGCGTAACCGGTGCCGTAAATACCAGCGTGCCAGGGCCGTACACAGTCACCTACACCGTGAGCGACCAAGCGGGGAATACAGCAACCGCTACGCGCACCGTGACGGTTGTTTCGGTCGTCGTGTACCCGTTCGACAGTCCAGCCCCAACCCGTCGCACTGTCATCGCGGATCGCTTCACCCTGTACCAGCCGCCCATGAAAATTATGATCTTGCAGCCCGGCGAAGTGCTGGACTTCGATTATGACCTGACGAATTGGCTCGCCACTGAAGGCGATCAGATTGTGTCTGGGTCACATCAAACGATGGAGCTATCAAGCAGCTTGACGATTCTGGACTCCGGCGCGGTGACTGGCACCAGTCGAATCAAGGTCTGGATGCAAGCTGACGATGTGAATGAGGCCGAATCCTCACTGGTACAACTCACAATAACGACCACCGGCGCCCGACAAGCCGTATTTCAGTTCCGGGTGCTAATCATTAACCGGATGCAGTAATGTCCAAAACGCGATCTTTGAACCCCCGCCCCTCGCTAAAGGAGAAGCTGATTCGCTTTGCGGATCTGTACCGCGGCAGCCCTAACCCCGATATTCGCGGCAACAAGGCCGCTTGCTACAGGGAAATCCACCCGCGCTCCAAAAAAATATCGTCAGTGGGACCGAAAGCCTGCGAATACTTCAATCATCCGATTGTGCAGGAAAGGCTAAAGGAAGCGCTGGATGCGATTGGGCGTAAGTCGGACATTACCCAGGAGCGAGTGCTGCGCGAAGTGGCGCGGCTTGCGTTCTATGACGTGCGGAGGCTTGTGGATGACGACAACCAACCTATAGCAATTAACAAGTTGGAAGACGGCATTGCAGCAGCCATAGTGGGCGTGAAGGTCACAACCGTATTGGGCAACGAAGACAGCCCGGCAATGACGCGCTACGAGTATAAGTTGGCCGACAAGAATACTGCCGCTGAAAAGCTGATGAAGCACCTGGGCATGTTTGAGAAAGACAACGACCAGAGGGCTAAGTCGCTGACCGAGCTGTTACAGGAAGTGCGAAGCAACGAATGAAGAAATCTGCGGAGGTGCGGCTTGGGGATGCGTACCTGACCGCGCTGGCGCAGGGCGAACTTACCGAGAAGGCTCACATTATCGAAGCCTTATCGGTGAAGTGGTTTCGCATTAACATCCTGTATTACATCAAGGACAAGGGCGGACGGAAGATCAAGTTCCATCCCAACGCTGCGCAACGTGAGCGCTATGTAAACGGACATTCACGCAACATTATCCTGAAGGCCAGACAGCTTGGCTTTACCACCTTTGAGATGATCGACGCACTGGATGATTGCCTGTTTACGGACAACTTCAGCGCCGGGTGCATTTGTCACAACCTGGACGACGCCAAAGATATTTTCCGAAACAAGATCACGTTCGCGTATCGGCACATTCCAGACACCTGGCTGGCACTGTTTGAGGAAATCGGGTTACGGTTCCCCCGGCCAGTAAGTGACAAGGGTGGATCTGGCGCCTACGTCTTCGACAACGGCTCCAGCATCAACGTCAGCACCAGTTACCGGGGCGGCACGCTGCAAAGGCTTCATGTGTCGGAGTTCGGCAAAATCTGCAAGCAGTTCCCGCACAAGGCGCAAGAGATTGTGACCGGCGCGTTTGAAGCTGTTGGCTTGGGCAATCAGATCACGCTGGAATCTACAGCAGAGGGGCGGGAAGGCTACTTCTTCGATTACTGTCAGGACGCTCAGCACCTGCAAGAATTGGATCGGACGCTAACGGATCTGGATTTCCGGTTCCACTTCTTCCCTTGGTGGCAAGAGCCAGCCTACGCCATGGATGCCAAAACGGTCATGGTTTCGGCCAGGTTGCACGAGTATTTTGAGAATCTTGAGAAGATGCACGGCATTAGCACAACGCCAGACCAGCAAGCCTGGTACGCCAAGAAGTCTCAGATACTGCAAGACGATATGCAGCGCGAATACCCATCGACGCCCGGAGAGGCGTTCAGCCAGTCTGTAGAGGGCGCGTATTACACCACACAGATGAGCTTCCTACGCACAAACAAGCGACTCACGACCGAGGTTCAGCCTAATCCGCAACTGCCCGTATTCACCGGCTGGGACTTGGGCATGAACGACGCAATGGTGATCTGGTTTGCGCAAGTTGTGGGCCGAGAAGTTCACCTAATTGACTACATGGAAGGTCAGGGCGAGGGGATTGAATACTACGCTAACGAATTGAACAAGAAGGGCTATCGCTACGGCGGGCATTACGGGCCGCACGATCTGGCGGTACGTGAGCTGGGCACAGGATTGTCACGTGTCGATGTGGCCAGGCAGTTCGGTATCAATTTCGACGTAATCCCTCGCATCAGCAATCAAGCGGAAGGGGTACAGGCGGTTCGCCAGTTCCTGCCTACATGCTGGATCAATGAAGAAACCTGCGCACAGGGCGTCGCCTGCCTGGACAGCTACCGGAAGGAATGGGACGACAAGCGCGGCGTTTACAAGGACAAGCCACGGCACGATTGGGCATCTCACGGTGCAAAGGCGCTTGAAACCCTCGCAAGGGCTGACCTCTTCGCTCGCATTTCACGACAAGATTTTGCCAAGTCACGCCCGCCAAGTCGGCGCGGTAGCTGGGCAGCACACACTTAGGAGCAACCATGGCCATTCTTGATTCCAACAAACCCGTTAGCTTGACCCAACGGGAGATTGCTGTGGTGGTCGCGCAAGCCGTGGCCAAAACCGGATTACCCATCCCTGGCGGCAAGTTTCGCAACGATGTAGATCACATTCAGATTGACCCGATTGTGATTGAAGCCCGCGTAACCCAACCAAAGCAGGGCGTCCGGCTGCAGTTTGAGGTCACCGGTGGATTCGGAGTCTCGTTGAACGTCAACCTGGAAGAATTTGAAGAAAACCCGGTGTATTACCTGAAGGATCTGTTCAATCAGCTACACCCGATGATGCGAAATGTTCAGAAGCTGCGCGACAAGAAGCGCATTGAAAACCAAGCCATGTACGACTTTCTGACCAAGGGAGCTGCCGCGAATGGCTAGTCTGGGGCTGATGCAGTACAAATCTGCCGGTGATCTACGGGCCGATGATGAAAACGAAGCCCAGCGCACGTCCGATGCCGACTCGCGCAAACGTGAATTGATAGAAAGCTCTCTGGGCTCTCACATACGGCGCTCGTGGGAAGAGGCTAAGATGGCCAAGCAAGAAGTGGATTATCGCTTGCTGGATTGCCTGCGCCGCCGAAAAGGTGAATATGACCCGAGTAAGCTGTCCGCTATCAAAGCCGAAGGCGGCAGTGCCATTTACATGATGCTGACCACCACCAAGTGCCGTGCCGCTTCAGCGTGGGTGCGCGATATTCTGATGCCGTCCACCGAAAAGCCGTGGGGATTAGATCCAACCCCATTAGCCGAAGTGCCGCCCGAATTTGTGCAGCCTGTATTCCAGCAGTTCATGCAGCAGGCACTGCAGCAGGCGCAAGAATCCGGCGAGCAGCCTGACCCTGAAAAACTGATGGAAGATGCTGAGAAGCACATTCGTAAGGTCGTGCAGGAAAAAGCGCGGGAGGCCGCTGAGCGCCACGAAGAATTGATTAACGATCAAATGGCCGAAGGTGAGTGGGATGAAGCGTTTGAAGGCTTCATTGATGATTTTGTCACCTACCCGGCAGGGTTTGTTCGAGGCCATAACCTGCGCCGAGTTTCATCCCTGGGCTGGATGGAAGGCTGGAAGGCGGTTAAGACGCAAGAGATTAAGCCTCAGTGGTATCGCGTCAGTCCGTTCGACATTTACCCCAGTGCAGACGCTACCACTATTGATGATGGCGCCTACATCATTGAACGAGCCCGGTTCACACGCGCACATCTCAACAAGCTGATTGGCGTACCGTCCTACAGCACTGAATCCATCCGTGAGGTTTTGAGTGAGCACGGCCAAAGCGGATTGCGCGACTGGCTGTGGACGGACGGCGAACGCGCTGAACTCGAAGGCCGGGGCCACGAATGGCTGACCCGAGGCCAGACCATCGACGCATTGATCTATAGTGGCGGGGCGCAAGGCACGACTTTATTGCAGTGGGGCATTGATCCCAAAGAGGTGGAAGACCCGCTGGCCGAGTACGAAGTAGAAGCTACGCTGATTGGTCAGCACGTTATTCGGGTGAAGTTCAACCGTGATCCACTGGAGCGCCGCCCATACCACAAAGCGAGCTTTCAACCGGTGCCAGGTTCCTTCTGGGGCCATGCCATCCCTGAACTAATGGCCGACATTCAGGATGTGTGCAACGCCACGGCGCGAAGCCTGATTAACAACCTGGCAATTTCATCCGGGCCACAGGTAGAAGTCTACGAAGACCGGCTAGACCCGGCTGAAGATCCGACCGATATGTATCCGTGGAAGGTGTGGCGCACCAAAGATTCAGCCGTAACCGGTAACAACCCTGCGGTTCGCTTCTATCAGCCGAGCAGCAACGCCGCTGAATTGATGGGCGTGTACGACAAGTTTGAAATCCGCGCTGATGACGCCACTAACATCCCACGTTATTCCTACGGCAACGAAAACGTAGGTGGGGCAGGCCAGACCGCATCCGGCCTGTCGATGCTAATGGAGAGCGCTAACAAGGGTATCAAGGACGCCATCCGGCACATTGACCGGGGCGTGGTTCGTCGTGTAGTGGAAGCCTTGTGGCTGCACAACATGCAGTATTCGGACGATAACAGCATCAAAGGCGATGCGGCGGTTATCCCTCGCGGCTCATCGGCCATGTTGATTCGTGAACAGACTCATCAGATGCGCTCACAGTTCCTGCAAATGACCAATAACCCGACCGATCTGGCGATCATTGGCCAGGA
>Ga0307930_1004229_pt1 | contig 10088 bp, 9 predicted proteins | sample OrgLakmetageno46_FD_203161 | JGI IMG/M metagenome (GOLD analysis project Ga0307930, IMG submission 203161) | Saline water microbial communities from Organic Lake, Antarctica - #46 | ecosystem: Environmental > Aquatic > Non-marine Saline and Alkaline > Saline | place: Antarctica: Organic Lake... | reverse complement strand
ATTCCTCGCTTTTTGCAAATTTTTCGAGGAATTTGGCCAATGCCCCTCTCCCTCCTGAATCATTCCGAACTTGCTTTGTTTGCGCAACGCACGCGCATTCCCACTTCTGCCCGCAGCATTGGCTTCTGTGCCATTTGGGTTTGTATTAGTTCGAGTTCGAGTTCCAGACCCTCGGAGGTAACTATTTCACTTCCTTCTCCATGTCTACACCCGCCCTTATTATAACCATAAATAAATTCGTATTCCAGTTCACGGCATACTTCGATCCGTTTACATGTCAAGCTCAGTGCGGGTGGGCCACTCGTGCATGCGCACGTGCATGCGCGCTTTGCCATTGCCTTTGCGCCGGATGTTCTCTACGTACTCCACAGCTCGGCTGTCAGGCACAATGCCGTAGTCCTGAACAACCATAGTTGGATGCACAACAAGAAAAATAAGAGCATTTGTTAGGCAACTGGGTCAGATTAAGGTAACAATTAGAGAGGAAGGAGAGTCTGCGGCACTTCCTGTACAAGAACGGGGTCATGATTGCAATTGGCTGCAATACCTTAAGTTCAGTACGAACGCCTGGGACAGGGAAGCTACCGTCGTCGTTCTCAAGAGCTAAGCAAAGGGCTAGGACGTCTACCACTTGCACGTTCGGTGGCTTTTCTGGCATGCGGGGGTTTACCGTGCGCTCTTCCTTCCAGGCTGCCTCCAGGTCCCGCCGCGACAAAAACACGGGCCGGATAGGCACGCCGTCGCGCTTGATCGTCAAGCCTTCGCACTCAAAACCTGGCAGTGATGGAGGCTTGACCAGCTGCCCTTTCTTGCTCACGCCGAGCTTTTTCACGTGCGCAGCGTCACGCGAGGACGGAGAGAAAACGTACTCCATCATGATCTCGCCACCCAGGCGAGCTTTGGAGCCCGTGGGCCGAGGACCGCCGCGGGCCTGGTTGTAGGCGCGATCAAAGGAGATGCAAGTAATGTGGGCGTCCTCTGCAGCACCGCTAGACGTCTGCCTCATTTCGCGCAGGCATGCCTCGGCGTCACGCGGGTCGAGAAACATGAACACTTTCACTTGCGCACCGCGAGGTGAGAGGTACGGGCTCATGTGCTCGTTTGTGATAATGAACACAGGAATGGCAGCTGTTCGTTCTGTGAGGGAACGGTCCGAATACTTTTTGAAGATTGAAGCGATTGCCATCGGTGCCTGAAACCATCCGTCTCCTCCACCGCCGCCGCCGCCTCCGCCGCCTCCGCCACCACCACCAATCACACCACCACCGCCGAAGAATCCCCCGCCCGCAACGATTGCCGACCCGGCAGCCCTTCTAGCACCTTTCCAAGAAATGGGCAGCTGGAGCGCCGAGGTGGTCACCCCCAGAAATGCTAGGAGAAGTGTCAGGCCGCGTGCAAATGTCGCCATTCTTGCTTCAACCTAAATTGTTCTACTACAGGGGGATTGGTGCAACGTTTCTACAGTTTCTATCTGTAAGTACAGACAGAGACAGGACTGTACTGTAGCGTTGTTCACGTTTGCCATATTAGAGCAGTTATCAACATCGAGAAAAATGGTAAACTAACGCGTTGGCTGGCTATACACTTACTTCTGCCTCTGTTCCTATTAAGTGCCTCTCACATAACATTCTGTCTGCTCATAGAGTGAAGTGGAGGATACACTCCAGCGGGTCCGGGTGCAGCCTGGAGTCGAAGGGTAAGTTCTGGTGTCCAGCATTTTTGTAATGAATAGCGGTTGATTATCATTTAGAGCGCAGCGAAGCGTAACCCATCCAAAACACACGCAGGTATGTAATCTGTAACAAGGCAGGGACTGTACTTCGGCGATTTCCTCAAATGTCGCAAGAGCTGGCGGAGCAGTACGCAGAGCAGGTGAAGCATTTGGCTCTCAAGGCACGCGGCATAATCCGCGACCTGGAACCTACCAATGAGCTTCAGTACCTGCGCATCCGGGCCAAAAAGCATGAAGTCATGGTCGCATACGGTAAGCGCTCAGTCTTATTTGTGCCTGCTGATATATCCTTCTGCATTCTTCTTGCGAGGTTAAGGTGTCATTAGGGAAGAGAATTGTAGTGCAAAATGACAATAAGCACTTAGACTCGTGCTTTTCAAGGCACTAGCTAGGAAATACACATGACACAGGTCTTATTCGAAAGTTAGGTAAACGTGTGGTTCTGGCATTAGCTATGTGCTTTGATTTGATTTGATTTCTTATTTGTACATCACTCTCTCTCCCTATAAACATCTCCCTTGCTTCTACAGATAGCGAATTTTTGGTTATTATCATTCAGAGGTGGATGCCAGCAGGCTCAAGTTGAGGGGCGCGCATTTCGCATGAAACTGAATTCGAATGTCAAAAAGATTCCTATATATTGCCTTCAAATCAGCAGAAACATTATGCAAAGAAACCACCAGCAGCTGATACTGATCGGCTGAACGCGGACCGCCACAAACAACTAAGACCCCTAAAAATCTTAAATTATTTCCTTACCTCAAGAGATGCGGGTTTAGCTCTAGCATTCAGCATTCGATTGCAGATATTGCTAGGGTGTCGGTCTCGTTCACGAGAGGACTGCCTTTGCGTGTTGCGCCTTGTTCCTTGAGTGGGGAGTGGCCACTGGCAGTGGCTCAAGCGAATGACGCATAATTCCTGATTCGAATAGGGGAAATTAGGATTCGGCCTTAAAAATTTGCTGTCACAAAAGATTTCATTTCACAGAAAAAAATCCGGTGTAGTGCGGTTGGTGTATCTCTGCGAAGAACGCCGACATGCAGGCATATGCGATTTCCTAGGAGCTCTGCCTTGTTTCTGGGAATTCAGACTGCAGACTGAACTGGCCAATTATGCCGAGTTGTGATTGGTATCGCATAGAGCTATCTAGAGGCTGGATGAAAATTCGTTTATGTAGCATGTAGGTTCAATTGAATTATTTTCAATGCTATGAAGATAGAGGATGAAGCAAAGGGCGAAGTTGGCGAAGACATGAAGATGATGCATTTGCATTTGACGTGATGGAATTGAATTCGTCATCCCTGTATCCCTGTAGAGTGAATTGTGGTTGTGGTTGTGTTGGTGTTGTGTGGTGGCTGCTTTTTAGAGAGCTGCTTCGTGATTCGAGAGATGCACTCAATACAGCTTGCAGTTTGTTGACGTTCGTATTGCAAAGGCCAATTGGCAAAGGCGGTATCTTTCTTCCTTTGCCTTTCGTTGTTCAGTGCCAATTTGAGGCTAATAATTCGGTGCTGCATCTATAGCGGCGTTTTGATTTCACGGGCGCCACACTTGCCGTGCAGTATTTCTAGTGCCGTTCGGCGGTTGTTTATCATGGCTAGCCACTTCGTAGTCTTGCTGGCTTTAGCAGCGACGCTGAGGCCTGCTGCATCCTTTACACCGGGAATACGTGCACCTGGTACCGTGTTCACACCAGGAGCTTATGTCGGTTCCACGCGAAGTCGCTTTAATGGTTGGGGCATGAAGAAGTTGGGAATGGTTCTGGCAGCTAGCGGTGACGAGAATGTCGAAGACAACGGAAATAGCCCTTTGTCGAAGGAGCCTACGATTGCACCTGACAACGAAATTGCACCTCCTTCTGAGATACCAAACCAAACGGCAGACAGTTTGAGGAATCCACCTCTCCCTATGCTTGCAATGGGTGCTGTGATCGTGATTCTCGTGTTCTCTGCCATTTTGGGAAGCTTCACTAGTGGTGACGGTGGCACTGCAGCCAACACAATGGCAGCTGGTGCCGGCACTTTAGGTGGCACCGCTTCGTCAGGGATGACCTTGTCGCAGGTGTATGACCCTCGTACTTTTCAGCCCGTGTGCAGCGCCTCGGATCAAATTTACCGCTACCTCCAAAGTTCTGCTCTCGTCGTTGTTGGAAAAGAAAACTATGAAACCTACGCACCCTTGATCGCTGGCGGTACGATAGAAGTAATCTGTAAACAAAGGATGAGCTGCTTGCTGTACGTGCCTATATCTTCTCCTACAATTTTTTACCTTGACGTCTCCGATTGCACTTCTTGTGTACAACAGGCATTTTGAGGGTGCGGCTTGAGCTCTGCGTGCTTGAGTCTTTCGTGAACGAGGCCATCGTGCCCTTCGTGCGAGAGAAAGGCCTCAGTTGGGTCGCACCTCTTCACGAAACCGTGGAAACTTTCCTGGCTGGGACCGTGTTTGCCGTCGCCACCAATTTCATTCTCCTCGGTTCAACCAAAATCGTAGCCGTTCTGGTGCGTCCAAAGGTTGCCCTTTTGAGTCGTAGCTGAAGTTCACCCTTGAATTATAAAGAGGCTGTAATACTGCAGATTGGAACTCGGAAAACTATTTGTTTTTCGTCGTCTTACTGATAGGAGGTCTCTTTCAGACTAATATCGTCTATCTATTCGCGTTGTTTGATTCTTCTCTTGGTTCAGGTGGCCTATGTCGACGTGTTCTTTGGCCTTCCGAGCCGGTTCATTGGCCGAACGCTTTGGGACTCTGCTTACGACCAACTGGTAGTCTTTTTTTCATGATTGCCGTACAATATGCAAATGGGAATTGAAATCGCTCGTCTTTCCCCACCACGGCCGTGCTAGTTCGGCTCGTTGCTTCAGTATGCTCAGTGAATGCAAACTCCGCTTGCATTAGACCTTGATGTCTTGCTCTCTCCCTCTCTATCTCTCTTTTTAACAATCTTATAACATGCATACTGGTGTTCTCAACTGCTGGATGGGTTGACGTAATATACCGCATTGGTTACTACATTAGGTGGACAAAGATGCTGCGGAACGCGAAGCCATCGAATCGGGCCGTAAAGCAGCTCCCAACGCCAAAAAGGCACGCAACGCAGGCGGCTTCTTCAACATTGGCGCCATTCTCGCGCCCAAGCCTGCTCCCGAGGTGAAGAATGGGGGGTGCTTGTTGTAATGCAGGGTGGGTGTGTTAAATACAAGGAGGGTCAAAGCACCGTGCACGTGTACGCTTTTGGCACGCCAAAGTTATTACCAAATTCAATGGCTGCTTGACTGCTGGAGAGCATATGGGCGTTTAAGCCCTTTTTTAATTTCGTGTTTCTTTGTTTTCTGTACGTGTGCTCCTGTCCGCGTTCCAGCCGGAAGCCTTCTTCCTCGACCAACTCGACGACGTCTGGCGCCGCCCCAACGCGAAAGTCGCTGACAGTCCGGCCGTGCGCGCGCCGCTCGCTGGTTTGTTGGCTCTCGCTGCGGGTTTGCGGCTTGGGGGCGCGACCACAAGGCTTGGCCGTGAAGCGTGCGAGCTCTTGGACACTTTCGTGGGGCGCTACTTGGTGTACGCGACGTTCGGTTACGTGACGTTCAAAGTGCTGCATTTCAAGGTCTTCAACGACTTTCTGCCGTTTTGAGCGGGGTTAGGCTAAGGGAAAGGCAGGCGCAACCGTAACGACAAACGAGAGGGCCGTCAACTCGGGGGTAAATGCTTTGCATAAGCCACCCGATGAGCGTTTTTAAGTGCACGGCCAGGTCGTTCATGTGCTATCGATAAGCAAAAAGGACGTCCCGCCTCTTTCTTAATATTAAATATTAATGGCTATAACCAAGTACTATATATGATAACAACAACAAACACGTACGAAAGCGCCTTTCAGCATTGGAAAACCGCAGCTGCGGCCACCTCGGTGCGACACTAGAGTGACACCAGAGGAGAAGCGGAGGTTCCTGGCGCGGCGTGCCCAGGAGACTGAACAACGGCGCGCTCTCTTCAATGCAGAAACAGACGCAGAAACGACTTAAGTCCGGTTTCAAAATTATTTCATGAACAGTTTCCACTTTAGAAGGGGGTGGAAGTATTATGCTTCCTGCCCTCTACACACTATCCTCTTTACGATTTTGACTTGCGCGCAACGCACGCGCGTACACTTCTGCCCGCAGCATTGGCTTCTGTGTCATTTGGGTTTGTATTAGTTCGAGTTCGAGTTCGAACACCACGCCCGAGGACGAGGAGCAATTTCCCTTGCCCTTGCCCTTATTCCCTTTAACCTCACTATAGCTCAGGGTTGCGATTCCCGTTTCCGCGAAATTCCCGCTTTGGCTGTTTTTTACGGCGGCTATCGAGATATATTACGTAATTTCGTTTCGATTTCTTCTGATGAGGCGAAATCGGCGAAATTTTGTTTGCCAAAATCCACCAAACGCTAAAGGGAGCCATATACAGTATATAGCCGAAATGGGAGGAGGCTGGGGAAGAGGGGTCGTAGGCATAGAAGTAGAAGGCACAGAACGAAGAAGGTAAGGTAGCAACCGGATACCTAGCCCCCCTGCGCCGCAGTATCTTCTCCAGGTATTTCCTTGCGACAGGCCTAATTCCTGAATGCGCCGCTTTCGACAAGCGAGAAGCCTTAGTTGGTCGCGCTTGGGCCTCGTTGCTCGTCGTTCGTATTGTCGTTGCCGTCGACGCTGTTGTCGTCACCAACTGCTGACTCAATAGGTCAGAAAGAGTACAAAGCCGAAATTTGGCGAAATCACACTTACGACCGAATTTCGCCCGATCAGGGAGCCGCAACGAAATTTCGTGAATTTCGTCAAAGTTTGGTGTAACGAAATCCCGTAAAAAGCAGCCAAGATTCCCGCGCGATTGCAAAAAAAATCACTTCACGTGGGATTTCCGCAGTAGTTCCGCGGGTTTTCCGCGGGTTTTCCAAGCTGCTGTCATAAAGGAACTGCTAAATTACCGTCGCGGAAATCACGTCTCATTGTTAAAATTTCCCCTTTCCGCATCCGAACCTAGCTATAGCTATAGCACTCCCAGCTCCCAGTTCAATATTTTTGTTTGATATCACATATATATAACGCACAAAATTCATAAGCACCTATGATAACTTATGAGGAGTACAATAAGCTGCACGCATACATATGGCTAGTAGTCAGAGGCGCCTCCGGCCTTCAGCCTTAAGTTACTTAAGCCTTAGCCCGCAAACTTTGGCGTCATAGAACCCAGTCCCCTACCCACGCACAATTTAAACCGCAACTGCAGCTGTCTCGTTGCTAGTGCACTGGGACCGGCAAACTATTTCATCAGTGGACACAAAATGGTGATGCCTAAGCTACATTTTGTTGTCTTGTGTTTCTATGTATCATTAATTTCTGATCCTGGGCTTTCGGGGCCCGTGCCGCAGTGCCATTGCCATAACCATTATTACATGGCGATAGTTATGAAGCAGTAGAGTAGTGCACTGCGGGGTTACTTTGGAAGAATTTCCGAACACAAGTTGGAGGTCGCTGACGTGAAATAAAGAGGTAACTGAATCACTGAATCACTGATATTGTTCTTGTTGACGGACCAGCAGGGACCAAGTTCTCAGTGTGTGCAGTGTGCGGAGCAGTAACCAAGAAAACCGCGGTTTTTCCGGGGTTTTACCCAGTTCGACTCAGCAGAAGATCCGGTAATAGATCAACGTAGTTTGATGTTTAGTACCTGCATCTCAAAACTGCTCTCACTGAAAAATGTCTGTCTGTCTGTCTGTGTGTGTGTGTGTGTGTCACATCACATTTGTATCTGGGACGCGAAATCCCAAAAAGCGAAACAGGAGGGTCTGATATAAGAAATCTACTAGAAAAGAGGCCCATTGCCGTGTACGATAATCTAGAAGGATGTCTTGAAATAGTTTTGCGGAAAGCGAGCTAAATCCGATGTTTTTAGCGCTAAAAATTCATGATTTAAGGAAAGAGGTAAAATATGCCACATGCATAACCCTAGTGACGAACATCACCAAATATCTCGTTAGCGCTAAAAACCCGTTAGAAAACAATTAACATTCGTAAGAACAACCAGGCAACACCAAGCCAAGCAGCTCCTTTAAATTTCGCTTCGTTGGTGGCTTTGATGAATTTTGAAGGCAAACAGATTCTCTTGTTCGCGTCGGAGCGCAATGCTCCGTCTTCTTTGGCGCCATTTCTGGCTTGCTCCGCGATCCTACCAACTTTAGATTAAAACTACACATAGAATGCAAATAACATGGATGAAAGTATGAACTTCGTGGATTCTCTCTTGGCAGTGGTGGTTGGTGTACGAAGTGGCTTCTTCAAGAAGCCTCCTCTCCCTTCCACACTCACCAGATCCAAATTTGCTACTTACCGTGAAGTATGATGTAGCGAAGCGACTGCTTCGAGTGCAAGCCATAATTAGAGTAGGAGTTCTAGGCGAAGTGTCTCGTCCAGAAGAGGCCGTGATCAGTGGCACATAAAAACTTAGTCGTTGCCTCCAAAGAAGAAGTCATTCGAAAATCCGCATTCGCCACTTCCGCGCGACCTCCTTGAACTAACCTAGGTTACAAGCAATCAACGCAATTATGTGATCGTAAAATTAGAAGACGCAACGCAGCATAATTATCTCGTTCTGCACCGTGTTCTTCGTCATTGCTTAATTTTGTCCTTAATCTCGAGGTCTTGAGCACGTAACTCGCATGCTGGCAATCGTCTTCGGAACCTTGGCTCCGCAATAACTTGATTTGCATTGTGGTCATTGTGGTAAACAGCACCATACTGATAAACACAAAATGTGGGTATACAAAGGACTGGCCATAGCAGACTCGAACGTGGACTTCTCGGGTGCTGCAGTACGAAATTGAGAAGGCTTGGCTGTGCTTACCTGCTCTGATGTTAGCATAAACGGCCTAGCTAGGGTTATTCCATTCCACCTCCTCACCTATTGACAACGTAATTTGGTTCATCTACAGAACAATTAGAAACCCGTCAGGTGGTTGTATTCGCTCACTTCTTGCCTCCAACTCTTGCAGCGCCTGCTATATATTCCAGAGGTGGAGAAAATCAGGCAGAGGCCGCTTTGGAATTGGAATGGATCACTGCATACTTCGATTGCGGTCCTCAGTACGTTCACGGCAACGGTAGTGAACTAGATAATAGGGTAAAGCATAAAGAATACTTTCGACTGAGCTAGCGAAGCGCACTAAGGTGCACACCGCGGGCTAAGCGAAAGGTTAAAGAGAGAGGGCAGATAATTAGCATCATTACAAAGATACGTGGTGTCTCACGTAGGTTCAAAGTAATGATACTATTGCTACCACATGGTTTTTCAGTAGCTATACTACAATACTTCGCACAGTGCCGCTCAAATGCGCGGCCTCTATACTTCTGGTCGCGTTAAAGGATGCACCTCCGTAGCTCCATGGTACATTTTTCAATCATTTTTCATGGTGTACAGCTTTCGTACTGTACAGGCAGCCTCCTAAAAAGGTTCAAAGGTTGAATCTTGGGATCCAAACAAAAACCATTTTACCAGAAAAGTAGTGCAGTAGGCAAGCATTTTGAGCTACTTTTCAGCTCTGGTAAAATCGATGTGACTGAATTATGCCTGCTCAAAAACCGGCAACACCGGGTTTCCCATGTAAATTCGCCTTATAGGATTTTCCCTCCTGGGTACATATGTTCTGACGCCTTACGTATGTTCTGACACGTTGTCACGTCACTGACATCAACCATGTTCTAACACCTCGTCACGTCACTGAAATCAACTACGTTGATCGTGGCGTGGCGGCGCGCACGCCGCTGCAGTTACTAATCGCGCTGAAGGAAAACCCAGGAGCCACCTGGGTTTTCTTGGCTACTGGTGCGGAGAGAGTTGATCTGGGTTCTGCGTTCCGACTTCTGAGTTATGCGTTCTGCGAAGCTTGCTTGGAATCTACCGCAATATATTACTAATACTTCAGCGGCGTGCGCGCCGCCACGCCACGATCAACGTAGTTGATTTCAATGACGTGACAAGGTGTCAGAACATGGTTGATGTCAGTGACGTGACAACGTGTCAGAACAAGCACGCAAGGTTTTTTTGTGTCTGTGATGTGACGGACGGACGGACGGACGGAATGACGGACAAGAATCCTTGGTAGGCACTTTCTGGTCGTGGTCAGATAAAACATCAACTCTACGTTGATCTATAATATATCAGTGTTCCACGCTCGCCATTGCCGAGTACCGAGCAAGGTGCCGAACGAACCGAGCAGCCGAATGTTTCTCGCTGCTCGGTCCAGTTCGGCAATATTTCATGCGCGCCTGTTCGATTCGGCTGTTCGGTTCGGCATATCAGCCGGGGGTGCTGCTCGGCTTTGGTGCTC
>Ga0307930_1004228_pt1 | contig 10089 bp, 6 predicted proteins | sample OrgLakmetageno46_FD_203161 | JGI IMG/M metagenome (GOLD analysis project Ga0307930, IMG submission 203161) | Saline water microbial communities from Organic Lake, Antarctica - #46 | ecosystem: Environmental > Aquatic > Non-marine Saline and Alkaline > Saline | place: Antarctica: Organic Lake... | reverse complement strand
ATTCAGGCCGTTTTAAAAAAGCCATGGCGTGGAGTAAAATCACGGGCATAAGCCATATATACAAAACAAGCCCCTCTATACGATAGAAAGCAACTACGGAAAGCGAACTGCTTTTACTCCGTCTCCATAAGAGAACCCATATCTATAGTGAATCCCAGAAGTCCGAGTATTCTGACGTGTTTTTGGTCCAATCGTCTAGGCAGAGCGCAAGGCCCTTGTGCACAAACAGCGTTTCGTCCAAGTCACTTCCTTCGAGATCCAAGGCTGTTCCGTCAGCCCAATCCAAAATCGTGTGCTTTTCCAGGTCGCCATACTCCACGTCGGCCTGCTCTCGTAGTACAGGAAGCAAAAAAGAAGAATAGAATATCAGTGAGCAAGTGGAGGGCAACAAACATAGATGTCGCATGCATCACACAGTTGGCTAATAAAAACAAACCAACAAGTGCATACGAAAACGCCAAGAAAGCATTTGCAACATTCCATCAACGAAACTCTCTTGATTCCTGCTTTCATAAGAGCGTATAGCTCGTTGGGTGCGTGCACACATTGCCTTGGGGCGTTGGGAAAGTTTGAACGAATTCATGTAATCTCCTCAAGCTAACTCCTATGCCCCAGCGCGCAAGCAATTGTACCTGCCAGAGGTCTTTGATGTCCACGGTGCGCAGTTCGTACGCTTTGTCCGCGAGGCGGCCTACTTTCGAATAGTCCACTTTGCTCTTCTCCGCGGCGCGCGTCTTGGCCCGCTCTACAGCAGCCGTTACGAGGGTAGCTGGGTCCGCCGAGTCGTACCGTTTGGACTGCCGCACTGCGATTTGGTACTTGTCTTCGGTGAGTGGTTCCACTTTCAGGGTGCGAGCGTCGTTGTCCGTATACAGCTCCACGTAGCGCTACGGTCCATCAAGAGAGAAGGTTGCCGCGTTAGACACAACAAGGCGAGGCGTACAGTAGGGATAGCACAGTACTTTTCAGACGCAAGGTGAATAAATGCTATGAACATAGCTCTGCCCAAATTATATTCGAATCTTCATGCCCTCACCAATTCTTTACCTTCTTGCGCTGCTTTGACCTGGACTGGACTTCGTATAAAGCCAAAGGAATGCCAATCTGAGAAAGAACAGTAAGGTCAAAATAACTGAAAACTTGCCCTACAAGTAGACAGCATTACAACCTGGCAACTTTATACCTAGCTCATAGATACAACGCATACGCACTCGGAAAATTTACGTGGAGCTCTGGATTGGTGTGCGCCTAGTAAGTGTCTACCTTTAACCGAGCGATGAAGCGGTCCTTTACATCGCTCGCAGCCAAGTGATTAAATCGGCCTCCGTCTACTGAAGCGCGACCAGCTTCTCCTGTCGATTTGTTGGCCTGCCCACCAAACTTTGATTTGCCATGCATGGTCATGGCGCCATTGAAGGCGCTATCAGCCATGGTCTTACGACTCGATCCTTCTTCGTCTGTTCGTTCTAGCTAGTCTACCTCTACGACCCTCACTCACTTTTGCGGTTATTGGTGGGCCTAAACAGCCAATCAAATTCATGCATTCAGTAGTCTGGTTGCGAAAACTCGCCCCTGTAGTGTTGTTGGATCAGCTCAGAAAATCCAAAATGAGAGTGCCTTTGCGATGGGCAGCGCTCGCTCTGGCTTGGCTAGGTCACTGGGTGGTTGTGAGGTCAAACATGTGCACTACATCAACATGTTCTTCGCTTCACTCACCAATCCCAGGTAATATCTAGGCCTCTCAATGGATGATGACGTAAGATCATAATGACTGGCGGTGGTGCCGGCGCTCCCACTGTTGCTCCTTTGCTCCTTTACATCATCTCTTATACTTCTCATCCGTCTTCTAAGGCAAGGACTTGGTTATAGTTCGTGATGATGTAGTGCTAGCATGGGATCATGATAGCGCGTGGCGGCCTGTCAATGAGCTCGACGCAAGCTTGGTGCCTACTAGCCGCGGCGACTTAGCAGTCGAGTTTTTCGTGCGATTTGAACCCTCGCCAGACGTCTCCAACTACGAAGCCGTGCTCTTTGTTAACAATTCGCCCGAGCCAAACTCTTTCTTTGACATTCGGGTGCGATGTTTAGATGTATGCATGTCTAGCGGTTACTGTTTATTCAGTTTGCCTCATGCACAAACCAGTACTTTCGCAACTCCACGATATTACACCTTTCGCTGAGGTTGCTTATATTCGAATGAAATGTCTCTCAATCTGAATAGGTTCAGTACCCAGCTCGAAATTTAGCTTTTAAGTGGCGAGGGCAGGATATCTTGGAAGGTCGCACGCGGCTGGAGTCGAAGGTATGAGCCAAACGATAGTCTATACACCTCGTGGTGGCGAACGAATCAACACCTATAATTGCCCTGATATGATGTGATCGGTGCTCGTGCAGCTGATCGAAGCGTTGGACAGCATTCATACACTAGGGATGTTAGAACAATCTAAAGGCCTCAAGTGAAATCCGGAAGATGCTGTAACCTACTTCAGCCGTCGAATTACTCTCGCACAGCAAGAAGAAGCCCTCCCAAATCCATTTCCCCCTCACGAGTAATGCCCAATATTCAACGAGCAGGTGTGGCACCACGTGGTAGCGTCTTACTCTGCCAATGGAGGGTGCCGGTGGTGCGGGCGCCTCACACTTTGGGTCAATGGGGCTCTCGACCATGTGTGGGGCTACGTTGAGCACCACGGCAGCGTGCGGCCTCAGCTCCAGAGGCCCACTTTGCTCCGCGGCCATCCAGGCGACGACGTTAAGGTTAGAACCATTCATAGATGTATCCGTGTAGTTGCAGGCACATTGCATTTTCGCACATTTCATTCTCAAGCGCCTTCATGATTCGTACTTCTCGAGACTTGTTTTTTTTCTTTGAATACGCCACCTTCGCCTTCACCATCTCTCTCCTTCTGCAGGGCAAGCATGTCCCAGTATGGGATGCCGAATTTGCCCAGTGCACCGATGCGCGAATTTGGGTGCACGAGCTTGACCTCAGCGACATTCGTGCGCTCGCTGCGGCTGGCCCCTCGGGCAGGAGTTCATCGGAAGCGTTGCTGCGACCGCCGGACCCACTGCACCCGTCTCCGTTCAAGCCGCTGATTGAAGCCACAGCCGCTGAAGCAGAAGCTGCGCGGCAAAAAGAAGAAGAAGAGGGCGCGAAGGAAGTTAAGCCAGCTGGGCCGGTGAAGAAAGGCCACAAGTCGCCGGTGCTCGCAGCCCTGGCCGCACGAGGCACGCTCGCTCGGCCTAGTGCAGACCTCGTGGAGTCGGTTGCTTGGGGTGAAGGGCATGAAGGTGAAAATGGCGAGGATGATGACGAGGACATAGAGTCAGAGGACGAAGGTGGCGATGACGATGAAGACGAGATGACTGAGGGTAGCGATCCTATGGTAGCATCGTCCAGGGCACCCCTAGTGTGGCACTCGATGAACCTAACAGGCAGCAACGGCGACGACGATGACGACGACAGGCCCAAGAACCACGCTCTGAGCCACTGGTTGCCGAACGGAGGCCTCAACGGACCTATGGCCGCGTGCGCGCCGCTGGTAGACTTTGGCGATGCACTGGCCACTGCCGCAGCCAACGGAGATTCCTCCATTCGAAGCCATGTCGCCCTTAGCGACAGTAGCAGCACCAGTAGTAGCAGTCGTAGCCACCACCACAGGCGCGTGGTGCGAGCTCGTAGAGCAGCTCGACGAGCTGCTCGAGAAGCGGGGCCCTGGCCGTCGGTGTCTCTGCTCGTGTGGGCCGAAGACTTAGGCGACGAGCTGCGCGCCGATCCAGGCCAAGTGGAAGCGCTGTGGCGGTCGCTGCAGTCGTCCGACGCGTTCGTGGCCCTCTCGGCCCCAGGCGACCACGAACCCGCGTGGCAAGGCAGCGCCCCAGAAGCCCAGAAAAAGCTGCGGCAAAAGAAGCTCCACCAGCAGAAAAAGAAAGCCAAAAAGCGGAAAATGGCGGCGGCAGGCGGGAAAAGCAGCCACATTTCAAGCTTGCACCCCACTTTTTCAGGCCTCAGTAGCCAAGACGATGAGGGCAGTGAAGAGGACAGTAGCATTAGTAGCAGTGGCAAGGATGACGGCGCTAACAAGGCGTTGACAGCAGGCGACGTGATCGTTGGAGTAGATGACCCAGGCATGGGTGCGAGCAACGACAGCGACACTAGCGACGACGACGACGAAAACAGCGGTAGTAGAGCGAAGAACCGCGGCGGGTGGCAAGCACTCGTGCGTGGCGTAGGGCACGGGCCCGCTTTTCCCTTTCGGGGGTGGAGGCCGATCCCCTGCGAACTGGTGGTGGTTACTACAGGGGGTTTACTGGAAGGCCAAAAGCACAAAGAAACCCTGGAAGACCGCCTCGCGCGGCACAGCACCGGCCGTATCGCGCTCCGCGTCTTGCGCTCAGACCTCCAAGACCATAATCACCCCCAGCAGAGGTTTGGGTTTGCAGAGGTGACGCATTGGGCGGCGTTAGCGAGTGGGGGTGACTTGCTGGTGTTCTTGAAGCCCAATGTTATCCCGCTCAAGGGCTGGCTCACGGACATGCTGCACGTCTATTTGACCAACGGGAAAAACAAACCAAAGGCAACAAAACAATCCAAGACGCGAAGCGCCTGCTCGGATGATGGTAGCAGCAGCGGCAGAAGTAGTAACGACGTTTCTTCCAATTGCAGAGACGGCCATGACGTAGACGGAGACAGAGAATATTCCTCTATGGACGAAGGAGAGCTTGACACAGAGGAGACCGCGGGCATCGTAGGCGCCGTAGTGCTGTACCCCTCCGGTCGCGTCTTCAGCGCAGGGTTGGAATACCACGACACGCCTGTGGCGAGCCCTTCGGAAGCTAAGGCCCTCGCGGCAGCTGCTGCAGAATCGGCCAAAAACTCAAATGAGCACCATCATGATAGTGATGAGAGGGGCAGTAGCGACCACCAAAGTGACCACCATGGTAGCAGTAGCAGCAATCCAGGCGTAGTGCTTCCAGCGCACCGGTTGCGGGGCTACGGGGCTCGCGACGCCCGTTTAGAAGCGGGGAGTGCCTGGCCGGCGGCTGGAGTCACGCGGCACTGTTTGCTGGTGTCTAGAGAGCTCTTCTTTTCCCTGGGAGGCTTTCAAGCCGACTTGAGTGGCAGCCTCGCTGATGCAGATCTTGCCTTGAAGCTCTTTGAAGCCAATGGAAAAGAAGTGAACCGCCGCGAAGCCAATCAGCAGCGGAAGGACCAGCAGCAAGAGCACATGGCTCATGACGAAGAACAAGAAGAAGACGAGAATGACGAAGAAAGAGCAGGCGATGACTCAAGAGCTGGCAACTTAGGCCGTGGAGCTGCTGCGTGGGTTGCGGCAGCTGCAGCTGAGCGCGACGTGGAGAGCCTCGTAGACGTCGGCGGCCATGGCAGCCATACTCACAATAACGCCTCAAGAGCTCACCTCTTTGCGAAGCTGCCGCGGGTCCTGGTGGCGACCGGCGCGCGTGTGGTGAGCTCCAACCCCGAGAGCTACCCGGAGCTCGAGAACTCGTACGCAGCCCAGGCGTTTGATTTTCAGTTTGGAGCCGAGCGCGCGCGAAGCGTGGAAGCCCGAAGGCACTTCGTGTCCAAGTGGGGGGCCACGCTGGCGCGCAGTTTAGCGCACCTTCGAATGACTTCTGCGCAATTGAGCTGGATCGTGCACTGTGGGGGCTCACAGGGCTACGAGGCCGCGTCGATCATCGGCGCGCTGGAGCCGCTGGCGAAGAGCCGGCTCATCGTGCGGCGCTACCGGGACTGCGAGCACACTGACACGCTGAGTGGCACGCCCGGCAGCTTCCGGGACGCGTTTGACCGGGCAGCTCTCCGCCGCTTCGCGGGGGCATACCAACCGCCAACCACCACTGCCACGCCACTTTTACAGTCAAAATTGAGCACCAATCGTCGCCGCCGCTCTCGAGCCTCTTCTAGAGGCAGCAATGGTACAGTAGCCGTGGAAGTAGATGCTGCACCGAGCGACGGCAACACTGGCAACCAACTCTCAGCTGCTGACGGTCAGTCCGCAGCCATGTTGGCGTCGTCAACCGCTGAGAATGCGGACGTTGCAGCATCGGCCGCAGCACGCGTGGCAGCACGAGCGGCGGCGCACAGCAAGCGGCTGTTTCACGAGGCTGCCATTGAAGCTCGCAGCAGCAGCAGCAGTGACGGCGATAGTGGCGGCAGCAGTGGTGGGAATGGGAAAGCGGCTCATGCAGCGGCACTGGCAGCGGCGCGCGCAGCGGGGGTGCTGAGTTTCGGTGGTCAAGCAAGGCTGCCTAGTGCACCCTCATCAACTAGCGAATCGTCACCTGACCCTAGTAGTAGTGGTAGCGGTGGAGTGCTCAATGCCACCGCTGCCGCCACTGCTGGTGCATGGGTGAGCTACGAAGCTTCTGCCAACCACCAAGGCGCGGGCGCCATCGCCGTGTACGCGCGGGATTGGCGAGAAGCGGGGCGGTGGCTCCCGCGGGATGCGGCTTTTGTGGTGGGGCGTTACATGTTTGAAGCGGCGTCGCTGCCGGAAGCGTGGGTGCACCACTGCAATTCGTTGGACGAAATTTGGGTGCCGTCAAAGTGGCAAGTTGATGCCTTTGCCCAATCCGGCGTGCAACGCCACCTTTTGGCGGTGATGCCCGAGGCCTTGGACGTGTGGCACTACGACCCGCGCGATGCGGCCACGTCACCTTTACCCTTAGCGGGCACCCTCTTAGATGGCAGACCTCTGAATGACCCGCTGCGCCCCTTTGTGTTTTTGAGCGTGTTCAAGATGGAAGACCGCAAAGGGTGGCGGGAGCTGGTGAAAGCGTACATGACTGAGTTCGAAGGCACCCAAGACCCCAACACCGGCCGAGACACCGTGGTTTTGCTGCTGCGCACCTATGTGCATGTGGAAGGCAGCGGCTTCGTGCACTCCAAGGCCAAAGTCATGGACAAAATCACGCGGTACCTGTCCAAAACCATCGGGTACCACCCGGACAGCAGCCGGCCGTGGCCCCGAGTGGAAGTGGTGCAGGAGCACTTGCCCGCGGCCTCCATGCCAAGCTTGTACAAAGCGGCGGACTGTTTCGTGTTGCCCACTCACGGAGAAGGCTGGGGCCTGCCCACGATGGAAGCCATGGCGATGGGCTTGCCGGTGATTACGACCAACTGGGGTGGCTCTACGGAGTTTGTGACCCCAGGAACGGGCTACCTCCTGAACATTGAAGGAGTGGTGTCCACGCAACAAACGCTCGACTCCCCCTACAAGGGCAACCGCTGGGCGCAACCTTCGAGCCGCCACTTGCGAGCCCTGATGCGGGAAGTGCGCACCAGTTTGACTGACCCTCACACCGGCCAAGTGCTGCGCGGGCGCCAAGGCCGAGGCTCTACCAGTGCGACGAAAAGGGTGAGCGAGAGCGCAGGCGAAGCCGCGGCGGCGGCAGCCGCCTTAGCAGGCGCTCATGCGGCCGTGCGAGGACGGCCTAGTAGCAGCAGCAGCAGCGCTAGCAGTAGCAGTGCAGCCGCACGGGGCATCATGGCGCGAGCGCACATTGTAGAGTCCTATCGCCCTTCGATGGTGGCTGCCATTTACGCCCAGCGCCTCGACCACATCCACCGGACCAAGTTGTTGCCTGCTGCACAAGCCAAGGCAGCGGCTGCAGCAGCAGCTACCAAGGCCGCGAATTCAGCTGCAGTAGCGGCAGCCGCGCGAGCCGCAGAGGCTTCCTCGACGACCACACCTCCATCATTGTCGTCGTCGTCCGTAGCGTCCATTTTGGCACCTCCCCCCGAGGGGGACTTCTACCGCGGCGACGAGGTGGTGGCCAGTTTGGACAGCGGCTGGCAGTTGAGCGAGTCGTATGCGACCTGTAGCGTGCGCAGTCGGCCTTTCTCCCTGCGGGACCTCCCTTTGAACTCGCCCGCTCGAGCGCCCAGAGGAGTGGGCACGGCGCGCGTTGGCACCAGAGGAGACGGCGGTGTCGGTGGGGGCAACCTTTGCCACATCGCCATTTTGTCGACGTACGTGCCACGGGAGTGCGGCATTGCCATTTATTCGGAGCGGCTGGTGCAAGGTTTGACAAGCGTCTGCGGCGACGGTGCGCGCATTGAAGTGATTCCAGTCAAACATGCCAACATGGCCCTGTCTGAGTACGACCCTGCCACCGTGAAGGTGGCCATCCGCGAATGGGAGCTGGACGACTATTTAGACGCCGCAGCCTACGTGAACCGGGAAGGGTTTGGCGTGGTGCTCTTGCAGTACGAGTTTGGGATATGGCCGGTGGCCCATGTGCTTTGCTTCGCGAAAGCGGTGAAAACGCGGCTCATCACCACGATCCACACGGTGGCGCGCACCTACGCCTCGGAAGAATACCACGCGTACGTCGCGCAGCTCTCGGTGGTGTCGCACAAGCTCACGGTGATGACCGAGCGCATGCGGCACGAGTTAGACGCGTTCCACGCGATACCACCGCACCGGATCGCGGTCATTCCGCACGGCACGCCGCGGAGGCCTTTGCGACGCGTGCAAAACACGCCACGGCAAGTGTACTTTCCCGGGCGCAAAGTGATCATGAGCAACGGGTTGATGCACGGCTACAAGGGCATCGAGTACATGCTCGAAGCCATGCCCGCAGTGCTGGCCCGGCACCCCAACGCCCTGTACCTGGTGGACGGAAAGCCCCATCCCGGCGGGTGGGGGGTCCAGGGCTACTACGCGGGCCTGAAACGGCGGGCGACGGAGCTCGGCCTCATGGGCACTGCGGTGGTGTTTCACAACACCTTCACCCCGTACGACGAGCTCCTGGCCAAGCTCGAAGCGTCGTGGGTGTATGTGAACCCTTACACTGACGCGTCGCAGAGCGTGAGCGGCACGGTGGCCATGGCGCTGTCGGTGGGGACTGCGGTGGTCAGCACCCCGTACCCGTACGCTGCGGAAACCCTCACCAACGGAGTGGGGGTCTTCGTGCCTTTCCGCGACTCCAATGCACTCGCCGTGGCCATTTCGGACCTCCTTGACTCCCCACTCAAAGTCGCCCAACTCAATATAGCTGCCCATGCGTATGCCCAGAATATGACCTGGGAAAAAGTTGCGCGCTCTCACTTGGACCTCGCACGTAGTCTTGGAGACGACTAAAGGAATATAGCAAAATCAAGCCAAAGCCAGGAGCTTTCATTCCAAGGGCACTCGGAGCCTCGAAGAGAATTTCTCAGTGGCCGTGAGTACGAAGCTATAATCAATTCCGTAATTCCGTGCGTCCTGTACAGTATAGAGTATAGAGCATGCACGGTGTATATGTGGGTCTGTGTGTGGACTTCAGGGACCAGCCCTGGCATTTGGCACTGCCTTGTATCGGACCGAGGTCCAATACCATTCACCTACTTATCCCTGGAAATGCACATGGGCCATTTTTAGACCATGAGCACCAAAATTAAGGATAAATAGCACTTTTAGTTGGCTTAGATCGTGGTTTCGGTGCGGTTTTTGCATCGATTTTGCTACTAGAGTCGAGTTTTTGGCCCAAAAACCGTAAAAACCGTATTTTTGGGGTGGAGGCGCTGTCAGTCCTGCACTGCCCTTCGTCGCTCTTATCATCGCCATCGCTGCCCTCCGCTGGTCCTTGAGCCCTATCTGCTGCTGCAATCCCTGTAGCCACTGCGACTTCCACGGCGGCTGCTTTTCTCGCGGTATAACGGGCTTTGAGCAAAATGAAAATTCCCGTTTCGCTCATGAGGATCGGCCTTCGTGTGTCTGGGTCCAGTGTAAGCTCGCCAAATCTTTTACGCATTGCTTCGTAGACAACCCTTCAACGGGGCTGAGAATGATCTTGCTCGCAATTGTCATAATGCAATTTCAAGAAAGACTCTTGAGTGGCAGTTCTCTTGACGTATGTTGGCTTGCAGAACCTTTTCCTAGCGAATCCGCGCATAGGCATAGGAGCAAGAGGCTTTACAAAAGTTACGGTGATTGGCCGCGTCTAGCACAATAGTTCAACAAGGTCTATGATCGCTTGCGCACCCATCACGTCCGTTACAATAATGCCCGTGACTTGAACGCCAGAAACTACGTAACCAGGTAGAACGCATGTCGCAAGTAATGCCCTATCGTGGTTCAC
>Ga0307930_1004227_pt1 | contig 10094 bp, 6 predicted proteins | sample OrgLakmetageno46_FD_203161 | JGI IMG/M metagenome (GOLD analysis project Ga0307930, IMG submission 203161) | Saline water microbial communities from Organic Lake, Antarctica - #46 | ecosystem: Environmental > Aquatic > Non-marine Saline and Alkaline > Saline | place: Antarctica: Organic Lake... | reverse complement strand
AGCGGTAAACAACAGTTGACGAAAGCGCGACGGCCTTCTTCTTACTGGCCTTACTTTCACCTTCTTCAAGTTGGGGTATATAAACATCACTATCAAGTAAGCCCTTTTCTTGTAACCTATTTCTCGATGTCAACCATCCTCCTTTTCTTCTTCCCATGACGACAACAATACAGGTGGCCACCAAGCTCGTGGAAGCCATCGCCCTGTCGTACCCCGCCCTGCGCGACGCGTACAGAGGGGTGGCGTCGCGGATCTTGGAGTCGGCCGAAACCGCGTGCATCGAGGCAGTGGACAAAGTCCTGGCCCGAGAAAAGGACCCTTTTACGGTAACTGCTGGAATTAGGATTGTGGCTCTTGATACACTTCCATGCTTGTACCTCCGTTTTGCACGAGCTTTTCAGTTGCGCTTTTCTCGTCGTTTGCTTTTTTTTTCTAGCGTTGTTTGTCTGTCGCCTTCCTGTAATCCTATCCTTTGGCTCTTTGGTTGCAGGTGAACGACTTCTTGCAAGCGCACATCAACAAGCTGCGCCACGACCGGTTCCAGAAAGCGGTGAATGGCGCCTTCGTGAAGACCAAAGCCAGCCACGAGTCGTGGTCGGCGGCCAAGGAAGAAGTGGCGGCCCATTTGAAGACCTGGTACCGGTCTACGCACGGCGTGAATTCGGCGGCCAACGCCGAGGACATGTCGGCCATCCTGGAAGCGTATTGGAATCTGGCGGCGAAACGCTTCACCGACAACGCGTGCATGTGAGCGTGTGTTTATATTAGGAAAGAGATGGCAGAGATGAGGGAGGGTATGAAAGCAAGAGAGATGAGACAGAAGACTTTAAGGAAGCGTTGAAAAGGGCAGAAGGATAAACTACTTCCTTCGCTTTGTTCCTTCGGTATTTTTCTCATGGCGCGTTTACAAAAATTGCCACCGCTTCACTAATTCAGGTGCCTGGACGAAAACATCTTGGGCGCTTTGGTGGCGAACATGCAGGAGCAGTGCTACGTGTTCGTGCACGACAAGGACAAGCTGGCCAAGTTCTTCGAAGAAGACGCGGACTTGGTGGCGCGGCGTCTGGAAGCCACCAACAAGCGGGACCGGCTGGCTAAGGCCAACGCCGCCATGGCCAACATTCAAGTGGAGCGTGGGGGGTTGGGCCTGGGCCCCACGCGGGTGCGGGTGACGGTGGCTCTGGGCCAAGCGGGCCTGGGTCTGCAGCTGGCCGACGAGGGAGGTCGGCTGGTGGTGCGGGGCTTCCGGGCCATGGAAGGCCCCAACCCGGGGATGGAGGCGGGCATCAAGGCGGGCGACGTGATTGACCAGGTGAGCGATGGTGGCGGTGGCGGTGGTGGTGATGCGTACTCTCCTCCTTTGGTGCTACCCCCCTCTTTTGGCTGTGTTTTTGATTTCTTGCTTTTTCCGCGACTGGCCTCTTGCTCATTTCATTCTTGCATTTACTGTTTCAATTGGGCGCTTGCATAGGTGAACGGCGAGCACGCAGGAACGTTTCACTCAGGAGTTGCCCTCTTGAAAGGCCTCCCTACCGACGCCATTGCCACTCTTACTTTGCTCCGCGCCCAGGCTGAGTAATCCAGCGGAGAAAGGAACAGAAGAAAGGGAGATATGGGAAAGGAAGTGAATGCGCGGGTCTTTTTACTGGCCTTCTCAGCGCAATCAGCTTGGCAGTCGCTATAAGCGGCATTCCGTGGTTCTGGTTCTAGATACGTAGAGAAGCGCAATGGAGATAGCAGGCCGCTGGCACATTTGGGAAAGTATGGGCGCGAGAGAACGCTACGGCTCTGCGTTTAAATAATAGATATAGTACTCAACATTTCCGACTCCCTGCTCTGAACTCTAAACTGCTAAACAAGGGACAATCAAACAAGAAACAAGGCACTAATCACTAAACCTTAATTGGAAATTTGTGGCGCAAAAGCAAATGACAGAAGGACTATAACCCCAAACTAGATGAAATTTTCAGAGGGATTAGTGCGGCTGCGTTCAGACCAAGATTAATAGGCGTTTATTTGCATTGCACTGGCCGTGGCCCATAGCCGCGCCTTTGCAATTGCAAATGCTTTTGTCTCTGCGGTGTAACTACTGGCGCTAAATGCACTGCGCAGCAGCACGAAAGATTTAGGACCCTGCTGGACGTGGCGCACTGAGAGGTTTGAACCCTAGTGTCCGAAAGCGCAGCATTATTCCTCGTTCGGTGAATGATTCACGGCCCACTCAACACCAAGAAAGACTGCTCAAGAGAGGATACACACAAATAATACGGGAAATGAGAGGGCGTATAAAAGAAAAAAGAGCGACTAGACTAGAGAGGGCGTATAAAAGAAAAAAGAGCGCAGCAGTGTAGTGGCCCGGACGTACCACTGTATAGGTGCTTGTGCAAGCGCTGCTACCCGCATTGTACACCTTGACGCTGAACGAGCCTATAGAGCTAATCGACGCGCCAACCACCGACACCTGTCCTGCAGTGCAAGGAGTTCCAATACTGGCTATCACGATGTCCGTAGCCGCAAGAACTTTGGCACACGTGACTGAAATTGTTTCTGCAGTGTCGGTATTCAAGTTGGTAGTCGAGCTACATGGGACAAAAACACAGCGTTCAAAAGAAATTGCAGTACTTTAGACGTAATTGAGTAAGGCAACGAAGTAATTTTCAACGTATACAATTTAAGCGTGCTTTTGCGAGTACAATGACAGGGTCCCTTCAACAATTCAGATCCCACAAGTGTATAACCTTGTAATGATTCCGCTTTGAGCATTGCACGTCGCTGAATTGGTTGCTGCAGCTGCTGTGCACGTGTTGATGCCAGAGAATTGAGTGTTTTGCATGTCGACTGTAGAACCCGAGGCCAAAAAGCCGTCAACTTTCGTCGCAAGGAGGATCGCGTGAATGATGAACACCAAAAAAGCCCGCGCGTTGCCCATCTTGGCTCAATATAATGCGAAACTCCTGCAAAGATGAGATGCACCTAGCCAGTCAGGATAGGAAGAGGAAGACGTGGAAATACAGGAGAGGGGGAGCTGGGAGTCATTGCGAGTTCATAAGAACCTGCTTGCAATGAATGAGTGCGCACTACTTAGAGGATTTAAAAAAAATCGAGAGAAGCCGCACTTCTGAAATTGTGTATTCAGTAGAAATTGCGCAGCTAACTCTTGATGCCATGGCACCTTTGCAACCTTCCTGTAGCTAGTCGTCTGCGGGAGTGAAGCTAAGACGGATAACGGACCCGAAGGTTAGGTCGTTTAAGTAAGTCCGGAGTCAGAAGAAGTCGTTCTGAGAAGGAGGGAGGCAGCTGGCAGGCAGGGCTGGCATAAACATTTTTCAACCCAGATAAAAACATACAGTTTGGAAAAAAACAGGTGTTCTAATTATACACCTCCCTGGCACCAGGGAGTATATTATGAGACCAACAAGTGGCCCCGATAGCTCTCTTGAGAAAAGGTTATAAGCCCGCAGCTACTGTGCTGTAGTGCTTTGATGTACCTGTTTCATTCAGCACCCAGGTGAAATACAGATGTCTTGAACATGCTTTTTTGAGACAGGCCCCGAAGGGCCGGAATTAGAAGGCTAACAGGTAGAGAAGAAAAGCAAAGCAGCGCAAACTAAACCTAAGAAGCTAATCAGGCGCACATGCCCGAGTCATGCATTTTCGGTTTAAAAAAAATGCATGTTCCTGTTTATGCCCGCCCTGCTGGCAGGCTGACCTTGTCTTCTGACCTGTGTACTGTACTGCACTGCTTGTTATTATTACGAAGATATGTCAGTCAAATGGCTTCTATAATGCGCAGTATACACTATTGCTGTAGATAGAGCGCACATACAGGCATAAATTTGATGATGTGGTTGTAATGGTCCCAGCAGACAACACGGAGTCGTAGCTGGTTAATTGCCCTGTGTCCCAGGGGAAAAGGGGGCATATGGCGTTTCTTTTTATTGGAGCTTATTCCAGTGAAGTCTTTGAATAATCTCTCGCCGCAGTTTCGATGAATAGAGTCTGATTACGATAGTTCTGTGAACGCAGAACCTTGCTTTCAGTCTGGACCAGGAGACTCTTTAAATGCCGACTAGGTGGTAATCTGCTTCTTAGTTATTAAGACCAGTCTACTTCGGGGGGGGGGGGGGGCTGTGGCCTATTTCGATGAAAACTGATATGAATACGCGACCGACCCCGGCCAAGATAGATATACGAGCTGCATTCACTTGGAAAATAGTGCTTATGATTATATGGCCGCTAGTTCAGGGCCAGTCTTTTGTACTGCGTTCGTTCACTGCAGGGCGACTTCATTACAATTGCGTCTTCATTTGTAAGAAGCACGATGAGATACCGTAAGCATATATAACAGAATTTGTACAGACAGATTTGTCGTATTCATCAAGGGTTCTGTGATATATACCCTTGTATTCATTGTTATGATGATGGGTTGAACACACTGGAAACGTCGATGAGAATTATAATATTAAATGTGGATCATTTGTAGCAAATTAGCCGGTGGTCAAGACATTTCTGTGTGCCTGGTAGACGACGCATATTCCGCAATGAATGGCACAATTAGCTGCAACCTTCTCTCTGATTAGTGTGTGTCGTACAGCCGCATACTTTTTGACAGTGAAATCATGCATGTATTGTAGTGAGTTAGAGAAGTAAAGAAAAGTCATGAAGCTTACTGTCCAAACGAGTCGAATCTTGTCTTCTGCCAATCACGTAGTAGATGCCATGTGCTGCGATACGAGGACAGAATATGCAGCACACAATGTTTGGAAATGCCATGCTGGTGTTGCTAGTGTTCTTCAAGGCTACTGGTGCTCGTAATCATCATCATTATGACAACAATTTGTGTTTCCACGGATCATCAAAAGTTCAACTTGAAGGCGGTACTATGAGGAAACTCGAAGAAGTCAGAGTTGGAGACCGAATATTGACTGCTAACTTCCAGAAAGAAGTGTCTTACAAGCCTGTGATTTTTATGCCGCACGCAGCGAATTCAAAAGAATCTGTGTTCAGAACTGTACGAACAAGGTCAGCGCTCCTGCATGTAACTTCCTTGCATCTACTTCAGGATTGCCATGATGGCAAATTTGTACAAGCCAACAAAATTATACCAAATGACACTTGCCTAAGTGTGATTAATGGAAATGAAACAGCTACTTCAATATCGATCTCTATTAAAAAAGGAACGTCCACCGTTATTACAGAGAATGAGCTTGTGGTCGTAAATGGATTCATAGCATCCCCTTTTTCGTACTCTCACGCTATCCCTGGCGCATTTTACCGTTTTATGATGGCAGTTATACCCACTTCTAACTTAGACTTGATTCTACAGGGCATAACGGAGACCTTTGGCCCTCTCATCCTTTAATTCTCTCAACTCCTCATTCTTATTTATCAAGTACTTTGCGATCAGACAATTTGAGCTGCCCATCTTACTAAGTAGTTATGTTGAATCGTGTTTTTCTTCACTACTGAACAGATACACTTTGTACTAGGGTTTCAAAGAATATTCGAACCAAATGACAGAATTTTCTGCTACAGATGGTTATATATAGACGTCATAAGCCATTATTGACTCTTTACGTTTTTCTTTTACATTATTGGAGAGCCGAGAAAATTCGACTAACGTTCTGGCTGCCGTTGTACCATCAATTACATATTGATAAGCTTGAAGGACCACGAAGAACAGAATCAGCGATTAACGATTGATGCATTTTAAAATTGAAAATTACTTGAAGTTTGATTTTAATTATATCCATAAAGAAATTTCTCTCACACTTCGAAGTGTTTAAATTCGAACAGAATCAATAAGACTTTGAACAATAAAGGACTTTTTACTACTTAAAATAAAACAAGATTGATTTGTTGAAATTGGAGTTCATCATGGCGGATAGATGAAATTGTACATCATAGAGCTCAAGGCATGTAATGATGTGATGATGTGATGTAGTATGCACCGCGTATCAAATAGCGCTGCTCAATAGCGTCTCTAAGGCTTCACAAATTGTACCCAAACCTCCTGATGCCTGGCGGCTGAAGGACACCTCGAGAGAAAATGATTACAATTGCATTACGCAAAAGGACACTCAGCCCAGTCAGACTTGTTCTGAAGGTTACATTTTTCTGTTGCTATTTGCCATAGTGGTGTTTCTTTGTATTTTGGGGAGTATTAACTAGACTAGACTAGACTAGACTAGAGTAGCCTTGACACCCGCTTGCCTGCATACGGGGATTAATTTTCTGTAAAGAGGCCTCTATTATGATTAGAAAGTAATCACCTTTCCATGAAGGATATAATCTATACTCGGTAAAGAATTACAACAGAGAGAGTAGTGTGTGTAGCGTACCACAAGTACTTTTGTGCAGATTATGAAGAGGAAGTATTTTTTTCTTTGCGTATACACATGTAATGCACTCGCAATGGCGAACAAATGTCGTTACTTGGATTATAAACGGCGCCGTTTGAAATCACTTATAGCATCAAAACTTGCTTCATCATCGCAGATAACACATTTTAAGTGCTGTGCGGTTGCGCTCGCGAACAAGAAATGTCCTTTCGCTGCAGGTATGTCAAAACAGAAATATTTTATGATTGGGGCGTTAGATTTCAAATCAATCATTTCGTTTGCACATTGCTGTCCCTTGCAGAGGTTTGCGAAAGTGTGTCGAGAATAAAGAAGTGAGTTATGCCTACCATATATGGCGGCGATTCACTACTCGTCGAATGCGCCTACGCTTCATTTTTGCTAGAGCACTTCGAAGGTTTAAGCAAGCTCGATTTTCCATTTTTTGGGGGCGTTGGGTCTGTGAAACTATTACTGCGATACAAGCAGAGACACTTAACCGCATTGGTCGAGGATACCTCGGCCGAAAAGAAGCTGCAACAATCCGCATGATCCACGTCAGTATTACTAGAGCACAATCAAGATCTCGGCAGTGGTTAGCGCGGCGTATCATTGATAATATCCAGGTACGGCGTTTGTGGGCTGCAGTAGAGATACAGCGCAATATAAGAGGTTTCTTTGGGCGAATAAGAATGGGTTGGAGAATTGAAGAATATGTTGCCAAAGAACGAATGGAGTTAAGAAAAGATCGCGAGTTTTGGGAACATTCGAAAGCTGCATGCCTCATTCAAAGGAGTTATCGGCGTTGTGTCGCAGTTTCAGTCAAAGTACCCGAACGTAGGCGCCTTCTTCGGGAGTCTTCTGTGTTAAATGAATTTATAGCGAATGCGAAACAAGAGGAGGTGGAGAAATTGAAATACATGCGCGCTTTTGAGCATTACTTTTTAAGTGAACGAAAGAAGTTAAAGGTATACAAGCTCGAGGAAAAATTTATTACTGAAGAAAAGGTCAAGTTGAGAAACAGACAGTGGGTACGAACGCTTCAACAATGGAGTGAATCTAGGCGATACCGTGCCGAATGTGAAGCGATGAGAATTGAAGACAAGTTAAGCTTTTGTTCAAGCTATTGGCATAGCAAAATATTGTCCCACTTGCAGATATTTCAAGATGACCTTCAGCAATCTTTCACTTGCCCGAAGTCTAACCCAAAGGCATACAAAATGCTGGAAGCTGAGGCTCACGAGCACCTCAAGCACATCTTCTACGAAGCTGAACATATTTATGGCCAGCAAATTGAAAGAGGTGAAGCATTTCAAGTAGCGTTACATCGCGCCATTGTCGAGCGAAAAGCAGCTGAAGCAGTGCGATTGGAAGTGGCCATGCGCGCAAATCAAGCAAGAATGCTGGATACTTTGACCCGAGAGCTTGAGCTCGAGAATGAAATAAAACAAGAAGTCGCCACAAGTCGAGCCATCAATGCCGCCGTTGTAATCCAAGGCCTTGCTCGTAAAACATCTGCTCAAGTACAACTTCGATCCATTGCGCGTGACTTATTCTTCAGAGAGTTCGATGAATATCAAGTAATTTGCACCTATGTCAATAAAAGAAGCCTTGAGATTTACGAGACGAGACCTCGAGCTCTTGGACCGTGGAACCTCAAACCCGTGGACCAATTTATCGAAATGTCTGACCCATCAGGAAATCAATTTTTTTTTAACCCTTGTTCGGGGCTCATGCAGTACAAGCAGCCCTCTTCATCATCGGGCTATTATACTGAATCAACACATCAACTTCCAAGGATTCAATCTCAACTTTGCTCCAGCTCCTGCTGCCATGATGAATGTGAGCACTTCTGTAACGCATGCTGCCTACTTTTGCGTCAATTGCTTCAGCAGGGCGCGCGCTAAAGATGAATGTTTACCTTAAAGCATGAAACTTTGCAACGTATAAGCCACTGAGGCAGAATGAAAAAAAATACTCAAATCTTAACACACACAAAAATGTCTTATGGTCCAATACGAGGAGTAATATACTTGTATTATTGTCTAGTTGTCCCAATCTGCCCAGAGTCCGTGGTAGAACTATTGTGCATGTATCTCATAGCACAGAGCACAAGAGCCTTCCCTTTCTTTGAGCCGCCCTCTCTTTTAAGGTGAACAAAAGAGCTAGTAGTAATTTGAATCGGCACTGCCGTTTCCATGATTGTTCGAACTGCTGCGCATAACAGCCGGAGGTCGGTGCCTTCTGATTTTTTTCGTAATTTATCTCCCCCACTTTGTAAATTACCACAGTAACTTATCAGTCGTAAGAAGCACAGAGCGATTAGAGATGCCTTCGTAAGGAGAATAGCAAGGGCCTGTGCAAAAGGAACGTCAGCCCAGTCTTGTCTAGCCTACTTAAGACCCTCCCAATACAAAGAAAGGAAGCTCTATAGTTATACGTGGTGTCTTTCTTCCAAACGAATTGGCGGGACTGGGTCCTCGTTCGTGTGTCACGTCCTAGGTCCAATAGGCAATTCTCCGGGCTATTTTTGCCCCAGCAGGGCACTGTCTTAATGTTTGTCTCATCGGCCAGCCATATTTGTGAACCGAAGGTTTTATTCAATGCATTATCTGCTGCTGTATGCAGGACCACCGACAGGGCCGGGCGGGCGCCCACCCGGCCTTTTTGTGACACACGCCCAATGGGTGGGCGGGCGTCCTTTTCGTTTTTCTGCTCGGGCCGGGCGGGTGGGCGTCGTCTTAAAATACATGCCGGGCCGGGCGGGTGGGCGGTCGATATTTCGACCGGGCGCCCGTGGGCGTCGCCCGGTTTTTGACCTTTTTTTACCGAGGGACAAGGTTGCTTTTTTAAAGCTCAGACTAAAGTTTTTTTCCACATTGAATATTCGGAGCCATCTATCTGCCTGAGTGCAGCATTCAGCTATTGATCGTTGCAACTTATCGTCAAAGGACCTGCGATTTTTAGGTAACTGCGATTTTTAGGTAGGTAAAATGAGCATGTGACAAATGATGGTCACTTTTCGAACATACATCGAGAGAGTTACTGTCGACGACTGTGACTCAGTCATCCGTCATCCGTAAATACCTTTATGAGAGCTGGGCCACAGTCGTCTCGCTCACTAAGTACCTTTTAAGCTGTGGGCATGGACATTTCGTGCAAGAAGAGGGTGTGAGAAGACACTAACATCTCTTCTCATCGTGACTCGGAAGCAACAAACAACCTACTCAGAAACCTTTCGGCAGTATTGTTCCAAGGTCGAATCGTAGCTTTCATGCATCTAGTCGTGGGTTCCTGCATGACTAGGAGCTCTTGATTGTGAACGCGGCGAGGAGCATGATTCTTGAAAGTATCATTGTATCTTGTATCATGCTGTCGTCTGTCTGTCTGTACTGTATCACTTCGTGATAATAAAATATATCACATTAGTGAAAATCTGGTTGTTTTGTATGATATTCAGTCGATTTCAATGAGGACAGTACGATCTGTAATGAGCACATGAATACACAAAAAAACGCTCCGGGTCTCCGGGTATCACGAAGTTGAGGTTTAGTGGCCAACTACACGCCCCCGGAGTTGGAACCCCGGCTTCGAGCCCCACAGGCCACCGGGCGACCGGGCGTCTCTTCAGCGGGGACCGGGCGCCCACACCAAATCTGGTCCTTTTCCTATGGGCCGGGTGGGTGGGCGTGTTGCTTAGGCACTCGCCCAATGGGCGGGTGGGCGTCCATTTTGTTTTTTTGCTCGGGCCGGGCG
>Ga0307930_1004226_pt1 | contig 10097 bp, 13 predicted proteins | sample OrgLakmetageno46_FD_203161 | JGI IMG/M metagenome (GOLD analysis project Ga0307930, IMG submission 203161) | Saline water microbial communities from Organic Lake, Antarctica - #46 | ecosystem: Environmental > Aquatic > Non-marine Saline and Alkaline > Saline | place: Antarctica: Organic Lake... | reverse complement strand
AAGCAGAAGCAGCAGCAGCAGCAGCAGCAGCAGCCGGGTTGGTGCTGGCAGCGCTAGCCGCCGAGCGCGCGTCCAAAATGCGGCTTCGGATGTCAGTGGCTAACCCTTTGCCCAGCTCCACCCCCCACTGGTCCCACGAGTTGATGTCCCAAATGAAGCCCTGTACGGCGGTGCGGTGCTCGTACAGGCTCAGCATTTGCCCGGTGGTGAACGCCGTCAGCTGCGGGAAGAGCAGGCTGATGCTCGGGCGGTTTCCCGGGAAGGTGCGGTGAGGCACTATGCTGGCGTCCAAGCGAGGCTCTTGCTTTCTTAACTCTTCCGCAGATCGACCGAGCGCTAACGCATCAGGCTGGCATACGAAAACAAAAAGAAGTTAAAAATAAGAAATCGCACCACAAAACAAGAGGGAGAATTGCACCAAGACCGATTTTGATTCGATTTTGATTCTAATCAAAATCGTCTCTAGACTGCTCTCTCCGTGAATCGCTTCTTTTTTTTTTCGAGCTAGAAAGCACCCGCCCTACCTGCGCAAAGAAGTTAGCCATCAGTTCGTCGTGGGAGCTCAAGTCTTCGCCTTCTGTGTGCACCAAGTTGTTCTGCGCGCGTATGAAGCCGATGAAGTCACAGGGGGTGGGCTGGCCCATATGCAGCAGCTGAAAGAAACTGTGCTGAGAATTGGTGCCCGATTCTCCGAAGTCAATTTCGCCTACAGGGTAGTGGACGGGGTCCCCCTTGAGGGTGACGCACTTGCCGTTGGACTCCATGTCCACCTGGACAGATTAGAGAACCGAAATGGATGCAATAATTGAAACTGTAATTTGTGAAGAAATGTGGCACGGGGAACTGGAAGTTGAAATGTCAAAGAACGAGAAAAGACAAGGTGATTTATATTTCATACAAAATCAAGTAATGGTTCGAAATGAAGAGATGCAAAAGCAGCAGAAAGCTTCTTACACAATTGTCATCATCACCGTCAGCATAATCAACCCGCCGCCTTTACCTGTTGCACGTGCGCTGGAAATTTGCACATGGCTTCGGAATAAGGCAGCATGGTCCGGGCAGTGTACTTTAAGAAGCTCAAGTTCCAAACCCCTAGCAAGCCCATGAGCACCGGTAAATTGGAGGCAAGAGGCGCGGTCGCGAAATGGCGGTCCATGCTCCGCGCTCCTTCCAGCACCTGAAAGCATTGGTTGGTGGTGGTGGTGGTGGTGGCGGTGGCGGGGCAAAGTATGAGCAAGTAAAATCAAACCCCCGAAAACAAACGCCAAATTAGAAAAAGAAACCATTCTCAAGCTCTAATAGTTTCCTTGCTAACACGCACGAAAACACTCTCGGCGCTCTCCTGCTAGTATTACTACTTGACGTCGTGTTCCTTGTCTTTCAGCTCACTTTTTCCACGAGGTCAAAGCTGTACTTGAGGCTCAAGGGCACTAGGCCCGCTGCGCCGCACACCGAGTAGCGGCCCCCAACCCAGTCCCAAAACTGAAAATAACGGGCGGGCACCACGCCAAACGCGGCCACTCGCTCGGCCGCCGAGGATGACGCGCACGCCACCACGTGGGCGGCCGTGACCTTAAGATTGTACGTAAGTACATAGCGAAGGGAAGACCAGAGGCACCAGCGATGCGAGGGTAAAGAAAAACAAAACGGACAAGGGAGCACTGTGAGAGAAGCCAATCTGAAGGAAATGAACAGTATCATCGAAGCCACTCAGACAAGCACGAAAATGTGCTTGAGCACATACCATAACCAAACAAGCAACTTATCTAGCAACTAAGCCACCATTGCCAACTATGACCAACACCAGCACTACCACACCCACCTCTGCAGACGGTTCGCCATTGCTCATGCGGTCCCACAGCCACTGGCGCATGGTGCGGGCGTTGAGCATGGTTTCTGCGGTGGAGAAGGTCTTGGACACTACCACCACGAGCGTCTCTTCTGCGTCTAGACCCGAGACGCACCTTGGGTGTAGTTTGAAATGTATGCCATCCCATACAAAGTAAGCATAGGCGCAGCATCGATGAGATACCAAGTGAGCATAGACACGCATATGCATGAGTACTAAAAACCAGAGCGCGCGAACATAATTCACCAATGAACTGCTCATGGTGCTCTTTTCCTCTCGATACCTCCTAAAATTTGGACCAATATCTAGCATGGTTCTAGCAGGAAAGGGTGAACACTCTGTATTCGCATCAGAGACCCCATCTAGTCCTCATTCACTCTCACCGTTCAAAGTCGACGGGGTCCACATTGCTCAGGAACCTCAACGTAAAACCTTGCGAGGAGTAAATACCCTCGCGTTCGGTGGCCAGCACTTCAGAGACGTAGCACGGCCCCAGGTAAGAACCTCCAATTCCCACGGAGATCACGTTGCGAAGCGCGCGGCCGGTGTAACCGTACACTGCTTCGACACCTTCGTCGGTGGTCGTGGCAGCGATCTCGCCGATGCCTTCGTCATCAACTCTTTCTTCGTCTCTTTTGAAGTCCTCCGCCACCTCACTCTGCTCAGTGCCCGTGTAGCTGGAGTAGGAAGTTGAAGTGCCCACTCCGGATAATCCCATGGTAGCTCCAACTGCGGCTCCCGCTGCGGCTGCCGCGGCTGCTGCTGCCGCTGCTGCCTCACTTTCTGAAACCTTATCACCAAGTGTATCTGTAGTTGCCGTGCTTGCTGCTGACTCAGCCACTGCTGCTGCCGCTGCTACTGCAGCTGAGCTATCCTCAAGGGGCTCTTCCACCCCCATCAGCTCGTTTTCGTCGTCATCCGTGGGCAGTGCTTCCAATTCCACACCCTCGTCTTCGCCGGATTCGCCCTGTTGCTGCTCTTGCAAGAGACGAGCATCGGCGTCTTCTGCAGCCGCGCCTGCGCGCACAGCATTGGAAAAGCGCCGAATGCGCTCTCGCTGCTCGTGCACCAAAGCAATCTATCAAGAAACCAAGAGAAACATCAACGACGTACATAAAAGAAAGGCAGAGGTAGACAAGGCACCGAAAGTGCAAAACAAAGAGGTATACCACTCAGCGCTAAGCTCAAATTGTATACGGCCGGGAAAAGAAGAGTGAGTAGGACACTACTCCAATTTTTTCGCATATTTTCCTAGTCATTCCCATTCGTCTCACCGCGTTCTCCGTAGTCTCGGCATTCGACGACGAGTCGAAGTTCCCTTTCACCCACACAGGGGGGTCGTCTACTCGCGCGCGCGTGGCCGTGTGCAGGACGGAGCGCTTCTCCGACGTGTTGATGCGGTCCCCGCGGAACATGGCGGCGATTCGGCTTTCGAGCTGACACGCGTTCGCCAAATTCATGAGCAGAGTCATGGTGCCGTTGGTGACCTAAATTAGATAACGGTGGTGGAAACGTGGTGAATGGAGAAATAAAGAGACCGAAGTAAGAATTGAGCTAGATCTACGGGGCTTTTCTACTGTTGATATAAGGTTATATCCGGACTAGATGCCTGTCGAAGCGTAGACACAAAGTAAAAAAGGAGCTAAGGCGATAAGCCATTGGCGATGGGTCACATCGCCTCCTAAAACTTACCTGTTGCCTGGAGTAATCCAAAGTGACGCCATCAGCTTCAGCGCGGAGTGCTTTGCAGCGTGCGGGGTCAGCCAAGAGCACCCGCAAGTGCATTTCCTGCGGTGATATTCCACGCACAAACCTCATTACAACGATTCAATTATGAATATGAATACAGATTGCTTGGTAGACATGTGTACACGGGAAGGTTGCCAAGAGCACAACACGCGTGATTGAAAACGGCTCGAACAAGAAAGAGCAGTGAAGCCTGAACACAGAAAAGCACATTTCAAGCGAAAAACAGTCGAGACGTCGATTAACCTTGATGTGTTTGGCATTGGTTTCGAGCGCTTTCCACTCCTTCAAGTCTGACACCGACTCGTGCTCCTTCGGGTCCACAGTAGTTGGGCTCCCCCGCCGCGCGCCTCCTATTTTACCTAGCTGCCCGAAGCGACTCAGCGGCCAAGGCCCGGCCTTCGTTTTCTCTAGAGATTTGCCGGTGACTTTTTCCTGGCCCTTTTTGATCAACTCGTTGACGTCTTCTCGTATAGCGTACGGTTCACGCAGGGGGTCATCGGGCTCAAATTGAGCACGAAGACGGCTCAGCGATGGTCTCGAGGATGTTAACGATGGGACTTGAGGGCCGATAAAGGCACCCACTGAATAGCATCTGGCTAGCAACAGGAACAGAACTAACGGTATCTTTTCCTTTGCGTGCTCCATGGTCGCAGTTTTTCAAATGCTGTCGTAGTGACTAAATAAACTACATTAGGGCAAAAGTAACGCTCATGATTTTCGTGATCCCTTTCCTCCCCATCCCCATCCCCTATCCTATCCTATCCCGTTGCACCCTCTTGACTGCCGTGAATCACTCATTCGCCCGCACCGCCGTTTGGCAATTGGGTGGGTAGCAAAGCTAAATACTGGCGAGCAAGAATTCGCTGTCATCGCCTTCTTGATCACCAATTAAACCGGAAAACACACAAATGAAAATGAAATGATATGTGATATGGAATGTGAAATGCGCTTCTTAAATTGCCCCTCTGTATAACTTTTAAAGTGGCAGTTATAGAGTTACATGGACAAATGAGACACGCAGAAACAAATTTTAAATCTCCGGGGACGTGATACTGCTGTTTGAATTTAATTTATACTTATGACATAACAACATATGACATATGAATTCGAGAATTGATCCTACAGGGTTCATGAGAGTAAAGATGAACATTGCATTACGCAAAAGGACATTCAGCCCAGTCAGGCTTGTTCTGGAGGGTAGCTTTTTTGCTATTTGTTGATGTTTCTTTGCAATTGGGGAGTATAATCTAATCTAATCTAATATGAATTCTGATATTTAAAATTCAAATTTGTGTAAGAGGGGTAATAAAATTAGCGATAGGAGTAATAGGGGTTTCCCTGTTGGATAATCCAATTATTGCTTTATGGCGGAGCGTCAAATTCGCCACCGCTATCGTCGCTGAATTTACGACCGCCGCTGAACTCCTCCACACCTTTCTCTTCGTCTTCTTCGTCGGTCCAGTCACCCCCTGGCCCTGAAGGCTTAGGGCTGCCCGCATCATCGGCGGAGTTATCGTCCGCTGCACTGCTACCGCCAGGTGATAATGCAGTAGGTGGGTCTCCAGCTCCGTTGTTGTAGCTGGTAGGAGCAGCAGCAGTCAAGTCCTTTTCTGGAGTTTGTTCCGCCGCCGGATTGTAACCGCCATCACCACCACCAACGCCGCCTTCTCCGTCTTCATCTCCTTCGTCGTCGGTTTCTCGGTCGATGAGCCCGCCTAGCAGGATGGAGGCGCGCCCTGACGTGGCGCGTTGCAGTCCTCGCACTTCGAGGCCTACAGAGGGGGTCGCACGCTGGCCGGCACTGTCTTCGTTGTCGCTCAAATCATCTGCAAAAGGGTTTTCCTCGTCCTCTTCCTCGTGAATCTTGCCGCCTCCGCTATTGCCACTGCTATCATCTTTCGAGTTGCGGTCGTCGCGTCGACTACGACTTTCTTCTTCGCCTTCGAGGTCGTCGTCTTCACCCGCTTCAAGAAGTCGCTGGCGGTGCAGCGCTTCCATGATGGCCTCGTCACCGCCTCCTCCTCCTCCGAGGCCGTCGTCGCCGTCGTCGCCGTCTCCAATGTGGCTGAACAAAATCGACTCGCGCATGGACTTGTCTCGGGTCACTTTCGGAGGCCCTGACGACAACAGCGGCGGTGACGCAGTTGGAACACCATCCGGGGGTGGGTCTTCGGCATTCTGAGCGTTTTTGATGGCCTCGTCGTAGAATTTGCGCTCCCATGCTTCCATGCTGTCGTCACCCAGGGCGTCCGCCAGAGATGAGCTGCTGGCGCCACCACCACCACCCACGCCTCCACCACTGCTGCCGTTGTTGTGTTCTTGCTGCAATTGGGCGAACAATTGGGCGGCTTTGGCGTCAGCGTCTTCTTCGCTCACGCCCAGAGCGGCCAGGGACTCGAGCTGATTCACGGAAAACACCGAGCCTCGTTTGCCGGCTCTGCTACTGCTTCCACCACTGCCACTGCTGTTGTTTGCACCGCTGCTAATCCCAGCCAACTCTGGCGCGGCAGCACCACTGCCACCGTTGCCACTGCCGCCGTTGCCACTGCCGCCGATGCCACTGCCGCCGTTGCCACTGCCGCCGATGCCACTGCCGCCGATGCCACTGCCGCCGATGCCACTGCCGCCGATGCCGCGAGAAGCCATGGCGCGCGCGAGGTCCTCGAGAGTGTCCCCCACTTCCAAATACGCCCTTTCGTCTTCCAGTGCCCGCTGAGCTGCAGCTTCCCTTGCGGCCTCGTCCGCAGCTTCCTGGGCTGCTCGTTGCTCTGCGTGTGCCTGCGCGCTGGCTTCGGCTTGGAGCATGCTCGCGCGGTCTGACGCCCAGGCTTCTTCTTGATCCCCTGTAGCCTCGCCGCCAAGTCCTTTCCCTCCAACTTGAGAGGTTGGACCCTTCGGCTCGCTGCCATTGTGACCCCGACCCTGCTTATTGTAGTAAAACTGTTCTTGGCCGGGTTTCACCTCGCGCCCGCCGGTGCCTCGCCACAATTGCGGCCGCCATTTGTCGGGCAAGCACATTTTGGACCAGATTGGCTCCTTGGCCACGGGTGGCGGCAACTGCTTCTCTTCCAAGCCCAGTGACTCCACCAAATCCGCTAAACTTTGCTTCTCGACGGCGAGTTTTTTCTCAGCGTCTTGAAACAAGAACGCCATGCGCTCTTTGAGCTGTTGGTGCTGCACTACTTCGTCGGTGGTGATTTCCGGCTGGACCCCCACCAGGAACTCGTCGTACGAAATTAGGGCGTCTGCGTTCATGTCTACTAGTTTCAAGATGCGCTGAGCTTCGTGGGGGGCCAAACTCCCGCCCAACATTTCCACGCACTGCTGCACCCCTGTGGCCGTCAAGAGCCGCTGCCCGTTTAAATCCCGAGCTAAGGCAGCCTCCATTTCCGCCGTGTCGGCCAAAGTACCCTCGCCGCCGTCTTTCCCGTCGTCGTCATCGTTTTCGCCTTCGATTGACCGCCGTTCGCTCTGCGATGACAGAAGAGCAGTTGACCCTTTGCGCGCTTGGGCCCGCTCTGCCCACGCCGCCAGCTTGGGAGGCAGCGCACCGCCGCCAGTGTCGTTGGCAACCACCCGCGCGTACACGTCTTTGAGTTTGAACCGCAAACGCTGGGCGCGCCGCCGCCGCCGCTGCTGGTCGAGCGGCAAATTCATTTCTTCCACCTACAGTGAGAGTTTGAAATTTCGCAACACGCAAATGCAAATGAATGGACTGTAAAAAGAGAAGGAAAAAGGCTGGACTTTTACTTTTCAAGTAACGTCGAGGTCCAGCTAACCTCGACACACCCTATTAGACGCATATAGTACCTCTCGCATCATTTTCTTGAGACGGGCTGCTGCTTTTCCAGACACTGCTTTCTTTTTCGGCGAAGTTGCGGGTGGTGGTGCGGCAGCCCTCATGGGAGAAGGTGCAGGAGGCGCAGGCCGTGGTAAGGTTTCAGGGCCTGCAGTCTTTGTAGCTGCAGCTCCTTGTTGTGCACCGTCTAGTCTCGCAGTCAGATTGCGGCCACCCTCCTTGTTGTCGCTGCTGCTGCTGCTGCTGCTGCCGCTGCTGGAATCTTCCGATTCTTCAACATTCTGGAGCCATGCCGGCGCTTCGATTCGCGTCTCCGGATTCGTCGAGCCGCTGATATTGCCCTCGGCACTGCTGCTAGCGCCGCTGCTAGCGCTGGCGCTCTCTCCGTTGGCAGAGCTCGAGGTGTTGCCATCTAGAGGCGATGCAGTAGCAGTGGTGGCCGCCGCGCGAGTCATCTCAGGGCTGATTGGTTCGTCTCCTCCAACTGGTGAGGAGTCGTCAACTGTAATATCTTCGGTGAAAGAAGCGCTTTTCGCTAACCTGACAAAAGCAAAGGATAGTGAAAAAAAAAAAAGTCAAACAGGGAAGAAGCAAGCGAAGAGTAGGAAACACAGCAGCAGTGTTGAGATGCACAGAATTGAACTAATTTGAATTGTGAAGACTCACTTCTTGAGGCCGCCTGGCTGCTTTTTACGGAGTCCGCTCTTCATACCCGACGCTGGCGAAGTAGCACTTGTGTCGAGGAACTACATCAACATTTGCACCACAAAAACGAAAGAAAACGATCAGTCGGTCAGTCTGCAGCTGGGGACGTGCAGTGATTAAAGAACATATGCAAATGAGCGCGTTTAAGTCTTATAGTGCTCGCGGGACTAAGATAAGGAGACATTCACTGTGTAAACGAAATGAAGCCTGCGGCCTAGAGACACTCACTTCCTCGCGCATTTTCTTCATGCGCTCGGACTCCTTCATAGCTTTGGAGTGGGCCATCTCTGGAGACAACTCGACTGGCTCATCTTCGAAGGAAGCCTCGTAGATAGGACGCCGTGTTGGCTTTCCTGGGGTTTCCATGAGTGCCTTACTGCTCCCCCGCGGACCCCGGTAGGAGGTCTTGATACTCTGTGCTCCTGCGCTATCACGGCACGCTATCACGTACTTTTTGTCGCAACAGCCAATCAGAGAGCAGAGAGAACTGCAATAAGTACTGCGCATTTCTCCCCTGTAACCTTCCAGTCCATGTGCTCGGCTTCCTCACTCTCACTCTTGAGCCCTGATACTGAATCCCGACACTCCAGAACTGGACTTGTATTGAGTTCAAACAAAAGAAAATAAGAGAAGATTGTGCTTTCTGTGTACCTGTACCTGCGTGGGCGAGAGGGAGCGGCGCAGGTGAACGTGAGAACAATGCCGGGATGGCATTGTGAGCTCTGACAGGCTCTGACTCGTAGGCACAAGCACTGCCCTGATTGGCATGGTGGAGAAAACCGATCGCCCTCCTCAACGGATACCACGCTTACAACAAGACAAGCGGCATCGAACCGCTGGTTGTCTGTTGAAGTTTCGCTCAAGTTTGAGGTGGCTGAGTCAGACATCCAAATCCAAATCCAAATGCGATAAGCAGAGGCAGAGAACTATATGCTACATAAGAAAAAGGGCTTTCGTTGACGGCGACGTCTTCTTTAAGAATTTCTGTAATTCTTTTCGATTTTCGAGAACAGCTGGATCTGAATCAGAATTATTCTATAGTATCCAGTTCAAACTCGCTAAAAAAAATCTAAGGAAAACCCGTTGGACAGGAGTCACGAAAGTTTACCTCCAATTAGCCAAGTAAGTCAATGCACATGCTTTTATGACCTTGCTGTGAATAGAGGGCACTTGAATTGGAGTGTCATTATGATGAACCATAAGACGCCCGACTATTCCTCCTAACCAATTTCCCCTAAGCTAATGATCCGCCACCCAAAAGTTTGCGACCCATTTTTCGCCAGCAGCCAAAGGAAGAGCAGCATGAATTGCCTGCGGAGACAAAACAGAAGCGCGCGCGATTAATGGACCAAGGTCGTATCAAGCCAGTGACAAGAGGGGAAGATGAGTACGGGAGAAGTGAGTGAGAGGGAAATGCAGACTTCTTCACATGAAAGAAGAAGAGAGAGAACACCATCATCCGACATGACGATGAAAAATAAGGTATTGAGAAAGTAAAGCACATATAATACGTTGGGTGAACGTGACAGTTGTTCGTCCTTTTCAAGTACCGCAGGGTCAGGTTGGCCAGTGTGCCAATCCAAGTTGTAGAAAAGCATCGCTTTGCCGCGCTGTGGAGCTACTTTTACTCCGCGCCGTGACTCAGCGTCAACTCCCCCTTCTCCGTCTCTTCCTTTGTTTCCGCTTCTCGGTGAAGTAGTACCAGCAGGAGGAGGCATGGCGGCGTGCCGCAGCGCTGCTTCCAGGTCCTCGCGCGGCGATCGTGTAGTAGTACTGGAGGAGTCTGCTCCTGTTACCCGCCAAGGAGGCGATGCTGGCAACTGCAGTGGTGACGACGTCGACGAGGAAGATGGAGTTGTGCCTGCCTGCTGCTGGGACGAACTCTTGCCCTGATTCCCAACCGCGAATGGAAAGTACGTTTCACCTCCTGAAATACCCCCACCACCACTGCTACTCTCACTAGCCCTGTCGCTGCTGCTGCTGCTGTCACTGCTG
>Ga0307930_1004224_pt1 | contig 10097 bp, 13 predicted proteins | sample OrgLakmetageno46_FD_203161 | JGI IMG/M metagenome (GOLD analysis project Ga0307930, IMG submission 203161) | Saline water microbial communities from Organic Lake, Antarctica - #46 | ecosystem: Environmental > Aquatic > Non-marine Saline and Alkaline > Saline | place: Antarctica: Organic Lake... | reverse complement strand
CGATCCATGAGAACACCACTGTCTCATTATCCTCGCATTTGACCGCCATCGGCAGCGATGTGACCTCGCCGTCTTTCACGTCGTCGCCCCAGTTCTCGACCATCCTGAGCGCGCCGTGCTCCTTGAAAACCGTTACCGCCTCTTCGGCGTGCTCGATGTACTTCTTCTTGTTGGCAGTCGGAACTGCCGCGACGAATCCGTCGATATAGGTCATAGTTACTCTCCTTTTTAGTTCAAATTTTGCCGTTCACGTAGTTGATCTTCGGCGTTCTGAATCCCATCGCTGCCCATGCTTTCATAAGGTTCCACATGAACTTGCCGGGGGCGTCGAGCAACGTTTCCAGATGATGCCCCACTTTCTGGCAGCTCTCGCAATAGCAGGCAACGGTCATGATGGGAGTGCCACTCGTTTCGACAATGACGTTCCCGCAGTTGCAACGTGCGAGAGAGAGTTCTTCTGAACTCGACATCACTTTCTCCCCTGGAATGCTGCTTCCAAGGCGGCGATGTCAATTTTTCCCATCGTCATCATGGCCTGCATCGCGCGGCCCGCAGATTCGCGGTCAGGATCGCCAAGCATGCGGGGCATGGTTTTCGGCACAATCTGCCACGAGATACCGTAGCGATCCTTGAGCCAGCCGCAGCGAAACGTAGAACTCAGCGGCTTCGTGGCCATTGTGGTTGAACCACAGACAGGTTCGAACTTTTGCGTTGAAGTTCATCTCATTCTCCTCACAGCGTTTTCGCTAGCGATTCGAGCTGACGCGCGCATTGCGTCCAGCCGCCTAAAAACCCCATTTTCTCGTGCGCATCCCGATCCTCGACACTCCAGTGGCGGACGCGGGCGACATAATGGGTACCGCCCTGCTCTGCGTCATCGAAGGTGATAATGATAGTCAGAAATGGCTTTTTCGAGGGCGTCCACGCATGACCACGAAAGTCTTACCCCCGACCCGCACATCCAGTTCGGCGTGCGGTGTGGTATAGGGTTTTGGGGCGAACCATTGTTTCAGCAGCTCGGCTTCTGTCCAGCAGCGCCAGACCTTCTCGCGCGGAGCGTCCAGCGTCAGTTCCAGTATCAGGTCGCGAGGGTCGTTCATCATGATGATTCCTTATTTTTTGAATAGCAGTTCGATATATCGATGAAGGTGATCGACGCTCTCACGGGCGAGGTTTCGATCGGCGGTTGCTTTAGCGAGGATAAAGGCGCCCTGCAGAACGGCCTGGGTGTGGCGAGCAAGGCTTTCGGCGGTCCAACTGGCATCTATGCCGTGATCCAGCCGCGCCGCTTCAATGTCCGGCTCCAGTGTGGCGGCGTGACTGAAAATGCTTGCAGCGCAGGCGTCCCGGATAGTGGGATAAGAATCGTAGGTTTCCTGTGTCATCGTTCCGACCAGACAGGTGAATTCGGCTGGATCGCCATTGATGATTTCCTTTCGAAAATCGACATAGGCCAGTACCCGCTGGAGCGGATCGTCGAGTAAGTGATAAGGGGCATTGGCAAATAATACGGATGTGGTTTCGGCCCAATAATCCGCAGCCGCCACGCCAAGTGCTTCCTTAGTGTCGAAATGGTGGAAATAGGCACCCTTAGTGACACCCGCCACCTTGCATAGATCGTCGACGGTGGTCGCGGAGAATCCCTTCCTGCGGATCACATCTCGTGCGGCTTCCAGTAGCCGGGTGCGGGCATTGCCGCGTTCTGGAGTTTGTTTGGTCAGTCTGGACATAGGTAAAACATACCGTATGGTTGGTATGCGAGTCCAGCGATTAAGAATTATTCGTTTGGATTCTTCAGAACATCAACCGGTTTTGAGGACAGCACATTCTGTTTTTCGTCAGGATCACCCGCAGCGATTTCGCCCCGCTTCAGGGCCTCCTCAACTGAGTCGCGGGCGGCCACGACGAGCAGCTTCCGGCTTGATTTCAGACTTAATTTGTATTTAGTAAACGCGTTCAATCTATACTAATTCGTACCCTGATATATTTCGAGAATGAATATGAAGCCTGCTGATGTTGAGTTAGATGTCATCATTGTTGGCGCAGGTCTGGCCGGGCTGAAAGCGGCGCTGGAACTGAAAAAAGCTGGCAAACGCATAGTGGTATTAGAGGCTCGGGATAGAGTTGGCGGGCGCTCCATGCCGGGTGAAATATGCGGCCAGACAATTGACCTGGGCGGTCAATGGGTGGGACCACAGCAGTCGCTGTTACTGGATCAGGCCCAAAAGCTGGGTGTAGAGACCTATCCCCAGTTTACCCGCGGCGCCAGCCTGCTGTCGCTAAATGGTAAGTTGAGCAAGTATCGGTCGAACATACCCAAATTGCCGCTACTGTCGTTACTGGAACTCGGCCTGTTGGATCGCCGCTGGAAAAACGAAATCAACAGCTTGCCGGCAACCGCTGAGCCCTGGCTGGCTGCCAAAGCGAAACAGTGGGACGCTCACACCCTGGAAAGCTGGATTCGTCAAAACATCCACACTCACAGTGCGCGTGAATTCGCTCGTACCCTTGTCCGGGCCCTGCTATGCGCCGAAACTCAACAGGTGTCTTACCTCTACTTTCTCGAGTACCTGCGCCAGGGTCATGGTTTGCAGACGCTCACAAGTGTTGAAGGTGGTGCCCAGCAAGACAAATTCGTCGGTGGCGCCTGGCAGATCCCCAGGCGCATGGCCGAGCAGATTGCGGATAGCTTGGTTCTCAACAGCCCTGCCCTTGCCATCGACCAAAGTAGCCAGGACGTTACCGTCATCACCACATCGAATCGGTATAAGGCCAAGCATCTGATCATCGCTGTGCCACCCGCTCTGGCCTCAAGAATCCATTATTCTCAACCTCTGCCGAGCAAACGCAACGCCCTGCTTGAACGCATGCCTATGGGCTCGGTCATCAAAATTCACGTCGCCTATGAAAGCCCCTTCTGGCGCAAGCGCGGTCTGAACGGCTCTGTTATCAGTAACGATCGAATATTCAATGTGGTCTTCGACCAATCACAAAGCGACGACGGTATAGGCATCCTCGTTGGTTTTATCGATGGGAATAATGCCATCACCATGAGCGCGAAGGACGAATCAATGCGCCGCGAACAGGTCGTCAGCGACCTGGTTCATTATTTCGGGCCGGAAGCCGCCAACCCAATAGCCTATGTGGAACAGGACTGGACCAAAGAACAATGGAGCCGGGGATGTTACGTTGCGCACACTGCCCCGGGCACGATCACCGCATTCGGTGAAACAATTCGGGAACCCTGCGGCCGCATTCACTGGGCGGGTACGGAAACGGCCACTGAATGGACAGGTTATCTCGACGGCGCCCTTCAATCGGGAATACGGGCTGCGAAAGAGATCCTGTTGGACGGCCACAGAAAGCATTAAGTTCCGCGGCGGCCGCTATCGAATGCAGTATTACCGTACCCGCCTTTAGGCGCTGAGTTGGCGGGCGAGCTCCTTCAGTGCTTCCATGGCCTCATCGGCTCGATTGCTGGGCACGAACATATGGTCCAGTCTATTTGGTCAGGCGTAAAGGTGCCTAATTAACAGTGACCAGTTGCAGTAGTCACTATGTCGATATATAGTAGTGACTACGCCCAATGACTATGGTGTGACAATGAACCACGAACACGTAACCAAATCTCAGTTCAAGGCCAAAGCCCTTGAGTATATGCGCCAGGTTGAAACCTCGGGCGAATCCGTCGTGATCACTGATCGCGGTCAACCAACGGTCGAGATTCGCCGCTATCGGAGCGACCAGCGCTCACCTCTTGAGCGGCTGCGCGGGAGTGTTTTGGAGTACAAAAACCCGACCGAGCCGGTAGCTGAGGATGACTGGGAGGCGTTGGCTTGATCGCTCTCGATACGCACACCTTAATATGGTGGGTAAATGGTGATAGTCAGCTTTCTCCGAACGCCAAGGCCGCCATAGAGCACGAGCAGCAGAATGAGGATGGAATCATTCTGGTGTCAGCTATATCAGCATGGGAGATTGCTTTGCTTGTTGGGCGCGACCGCCTGACCCTGGGAATGAATCTCGATGATTGGTTAGAGACTGTCAGCGAGATTGAAGGAGTGCGGTTTGTGCCAGTTGATGAGGTCGTAGGTGTTGAATCAACTCGCTTGCCGGGTGACTTCCACAAAGACCCTGCCGACCGAATGATCACCGCGCTCGCCAGACACTTCAACGTACCGCTGGTTACAGTAGACGAACGAATCCGAGCGTACAAACACGTTCGATCAATTTGGTAATTGTGTAGTGGTCAAGTGTTTTAGGCCACCGTCTTTCTAGTTCAAATTTTGCCGTTCACGTAGTTGATCTTCGGCGTTCTGAATCCCATCGCTGTCCCAGCCTTTAGCCGCTGGGTTGGCTGGCCAGCTCCTTCAGTGCTTCCATGGCCTCATCGGTTCTATCGTTGGGTACGAATAAGTGGTCGTGATAAAAACCGGCTATGACATTGGAGGTAATGCCTCGCTCTGCAAGCAGGCTCGTTACCACGGATGTGAGCCCCAGAGCTTCAAGACTGGAGTGGCCTTCGAGCGTGATTCGATTAAAGACCCTGTAGTAGTCCAGGCCCTCGGCTTTGGCCTGTTCCACAGGAACGACCAGCGTAAGACCTTCCAATTCAGCAATGCTGACAATGGGTTTGAGCTTTTCCAGCTCGCCATACTTTGCGTGAGCCACTGTGCAGTAAACATAGGAAACCGAGTCAAGTTTTGGTGAGAGCTGCTTGATCAAATCCTGGAGAACCTGTTTTCGCTTCATCGTTGCGTATCCTCTGGCCTAACGTTGTGAGCATCATCATGCGAGCTTACATTAAACTACAAAATTGTACAGTTATATAGTCTAAACCCGCTAAACGCCAGATCCATTAAAAACTATACCGCTAATTAAACCCCATGAAATAAATAGAAATAATACTTTACAAATTAAAGTTTATAAATGTCAGTTAAAATCGGCTTGTAATTTCAACTAACTATCTGTTTTATATAATTTATATGTTATCTACTAATATAGGGTTTGTCGCTTAAGTGTACAATATATTTTTTCAATAATAACGCCGTAGACTGTGCTCGAATTAAATAATTGGCTAAGAGAACATATAACGTTTTTCTTGAATCCAAGAATTCAGTACTAGTATTGCGCTGAATAATTATCAATATAATCACCAGGGATAGGAGTACTTGCCAGGAGTGAATTAAGATTATGTCCATTGCCCGTAGTATTGCTGTAGGCACACTTATAACAATGAGTATCACCCCTGGTCTGGCGTTAAGTGAAAGCCAATCAGGCATGGTTGACATCCTTTACTGGAATGACATCTCAGGCACCAAGGTAAGCGATCTTACTGCATACCCGGATTACCCCAACAGCCCCCATGAAGTGCTTGAAATAACCAGCCTCGACTCCCCCAGAAACCGGGGCGATAACTTCGGCGCCTTGGTCAGAGGTTATATTGAACCACCTTTGGATGGTGATTACCGTTTTCACATCACCGGCGACGACGAAACTCAACTATTTTTAAGCTCATCGGAACGATCGGATAACGGCGAACTGGTTGCCAGCGTCCCCGGATGGACCAAAGTCGGTGAATTTGATAAGTACAGCTCCCAGAGCTCCGATTTGAAAACACTTGAGAGCGGCCAGCGTTATTATTTCGAGATCCGCTTCAAAGAAGGCGGCGGAAGTGATCATTTCACCGTAGCCTGGGAAGGCCCCGGCTTTGCCCGCAGCGTTGTGCCCTCAGGCGCATTGCACTCTTGGGCGCCGGCGGCAGCCGAGCCTGACATGTCCATTCAGGAGGCTTACCACCTGGGTTACAGGGTCGGATTCCTGGACGCCGATGCCAACATCGGCTTCGACCCATCCTTCTCCCCGCGGGACGAGGACGGTGACGGTATTTACGATAATTGGGAAGTGGCCCATGGCCTTGATCCCACAGAGCCCGCTGATGCTCAAAGCGATCCGGACGGCGATCTTCTTGTAGCTTTTGACGAATTCTTCCTGGGTACCGTGGAAAACAACGCTGACACAGACGGCGACGGCATTCCCGATGGCGTTGAGGTTGGCAGCTCTCTCGATCCACTTGATAGCGCGGATGCCCAGCAGGACAAGGATAGCGACGGTTATAGCAACCTGAAAGAATACCAGGCCGGCACCGATCTGAACTCAGCGAACGAAACGCCTTTACCCAAGGATAGTCAACAGCACCTCGCGGGCTTCGTAAGTCAGTATTTTCGGGGCATAAATTTTGATCAGCTAGTCGTCGTCAAAGATGAACCCAGGATCGATTTTGACTGGGGTGGTGGTTCACCGTCCGGCGATCTGCCATCGGATGATTTCAGCGCTCGCTGGGTTGGCGAATTTACTGCGCCCCATGACAAAGGCGACGTTGTATATCGCTTCACCACACGCACCGACGACGGGGTTCGGCTCTTTCTGGCCGGTCGGGCTGTCATTGACGTCTGGCAGAATCAGTCAGCCGCCAGCTATTCCCATGAGGTCACACTGGAACCAGGAGGGTCGATACCGGTTGCCATGGAGTATTATGAAAGGAGCGGAGACGCAGTCGCTGAACTGAGCGTGGTTGCGATGTCCACCGGCGCTGAAGTGGATTACGGGAGCGTATTCCGGGCGCCTGATCCCAGTCAGTCTAATGTCACGGATACGGACCAGGACGGCTTACCGGATACCTGGGAGCTCAACAATGGCACCAATGTCTGGGTGCAAGACGGCGATGACATCCTGAATTCCAGCAACGTCACCAACTTTGAGGCCTATCAGAACGATCTGGACCCCAGAACTCTGGAAACAACCCTGGCTGATTCCGATTCAACCTCCGAGCCTAAGTCCACTTCCGACCAGGCCGCGCTGGCGACCCTGACCTGGACAGCCCCTTTGAAGAGAGTCAATGGCAGCTCCCTGGCGCTCAGCGAGATTGATCATTACCTTGTCAATTACGGACAGAATCCCTCTGACTTGGCTTATCAGGTTCAACTGGCCAGTGATGCCACCGGTTACGAGTTCGATGAGCTGGATTCAGGCGATTGGTACTTTTCGATTCAGGTTGTTGACTCTCAAAGCCTGGTCAGTGTCCCTTCCGACCAGGTCTCCAAGTCAATACTCTGACCTGAAGCTCCATTAAGATCCTAAGACCCCGTTTTGGGCTGAGGGCCGGTTCACCCGGTACTCAGCCCAAGTTACAGCTCGAATCAACTGGCCAGGCTCAGGAATTTTTGCATTGCATAAGGCCTTGGGTAATAACGCAATTCAAAACGCCGTCAGTTGGCAGTGCTGAGCGTTTTTGGGCTACTTGCTGGTAGCTCCGGGATTTTCGCCGTAGTTGTCGTGATCACCCATCCGTTTGCCGTTTAGTTCCTTGCCGTAGAAACCGTCGTGGTTATGGAAGGTTTTGGCGGTGCTGTCCAACGAATCCTGATTGCGGCGGCGTGGGTCCTGGGGTCGTTCGTGGCTGTTTACGAAGGCGGCGAGATCCCAGGCATCCTGATCACTCAGGGAGTTGGGTTTGCCCAGTGGCATGTTGGCTTTAATAAAACCGGCAGCGGTATTTACACGGTGCATGCCTGCGCCCCAGTTGTACGCTCCATCACCCCACAAAGGCGGGAAAACAACCTGCCCTGCTACTTGCTGGCCGTTGCCATCATCTCCGTGGCACACAGCACACTGCGCGGTGTAGAGCTTGCCACCGCGCTCCCGGTCATAACCACCTTCCGGCTTTTCAAGCTTGACGTAGCCACGGCCAGGCAAGGCCTGGTTGATGGGGGCACCGGTTGATAGCCAGTGAAAATAGGTTTCCATTGCTACCAGGGTTCCATCGCCAGACTCTGGGGGGATGCCGTTCATGGAGTAAGTGAAGCAACCCTGGATGCGCTCACTCAGGGTATTAACCTTGTCATTTTTACCCCGGTACGCGGGATACATACCAAAAGCTGCCCACATGGGTGCAGAGCTGGCCAATCGGCCGGCGTCCAGATGGCAATTGACGCAGTTCTGCCCGTTAAACACGTTTTCGCCACGCAACTGCTGGGTATTTACGAACAGGTCGCGCCCCTGGCGTACCATGTCGCCGTACTGATTGTCGGGTATATCCCGCTCTTGAGGCGGCTCAAAGCTGACTTGGCCTTCAGGTGCCGCCGGCAGCTCTTTCTGGTAGTCCACTTTAGGTTCTGCCGCGTTAACCAACGTAGATACGGCCAAAACCGACACGGAGCTGGCAACAACCGATAGCGATGATTTCCAAAGGTTCATTAGCGGCTCTCCTTTGCTTTGGCCTGCACAGACAGTTGCTCTGGCAGTGTTGCGTAATATTCCGTAATCGCTGAGATCTGTTGTTCGCTCAGGCGTTCAGCAATGCCCTTCATCAGCTGGTTCGGGTCGTTATCGCGACTGCCGGTGCGCCACGCTATCAATTGTGCTTTCAGGTAACTGGCATGCTGTCCCGAGAGAGCCGGGAACGAATCCCCTACGCCCATTCCGTTAGGGCCGTGACACTGGTTACAGGCCGGAATGTCGTTGTCCCAGTCACCGCGCATTGCCAGCCATTCGCCCTGGTTGTCAGGGTCTGGCGTCTGTTGAAGAACGGGTGAAACCGGCGACGCGAGGCTCTGATAGTATGCTGCTACGGCTTGGATATCGCTTTCAGATAACGCGGAAGCAAAGGGCTGCATGATCGGATTTTTACGCGCACCGTTGGCGTAGTCATGAAGTTGCTTGCCAAAGTAACCGGCATTAAGGCCCGCGATGTCCGGAAAACCGGCAGCACTGTTGCCCTTCCCATCCGGGCCGTGGCAGGTAACACAAGCCAACGCGCCCGCCCCATTGCCCTGTGTCGCGATGGTTTCTCCCCGGGCTGTATCTCCGGCTGCGACGGCCACACCTGTGTTCAGCATTACGATGGATGCGAACAGAAATAAAGAAGCTCTCGTGGTTTTCGACATTGGTGTCCTCCTGACTTTGGCATTTACACGCTGAAACGCTTAGCTGGGCTTCCGTGCGATCCCTTTGTAACTATAGCCGGCTATTTTCGGTGCGATGGGAATGTAGAGGTTTTAATTAAAGTGCCAGGTACTGTTTCATTCGGAAGCTCCAATCCAGGGTTGAATAGGGCGCAAAGGTGCTCAGGGCACGCAGGCGGTGTTCTGCCCATCTGATATGACTATGCGGGCAAGGCAGGGTTCGATTTCAGACAGGTTATTATGAGACAGACGATCACTGTTCACCTGAAAGGCAATGGTGATTCCACTCCCGGGGTAGTGGCGGAGGCTTGAACTGTAGCAGGGAATCCAGCCGCCATGACCATAGACTGGTGATATCGGGCCCGACTGTTTAATGGCGATGCCGAGGCCGTAATGAATGCCGGGCGCGGGCCACTTTGTCGAAACGGCTTCGATAAAGGCGGGCACGTAGACGTGATTCGGTAATCCCGAGGTGTGATTGAGCAAGTGACGAAGGTTTTGCCAATACTCGCGGCCAGCATCCTGGACTCTACCGTCATGGCTTCTCGGCGTTCCAGATCCGCCCAACCAGCAGCTGCGGAGTAATTTTTACCGCTTGGCAAAAGGTAACTGGCAGTAATGCCCGGAAACTCGTGCTCTAACCGAAAACGCTCCAGGGCGTTTGCGAATGCGTGCTCCAGCGACGGGGTGAGTGATGGTCTGTGGGTGACGGAGCAGGAGATCAGCCAGACGAGTACGACCGCAATAAGCGCAAAAAGATAGGTGTCGTAGGGTTGGGCATCTGGCCAGACGGGATTGATGAGCATGAAATAAAACAGCGCTGGCAGAAAAATGCTTCCCCGAGAGGCATTGAATAGTGGCGTGACAATAACGCTCAGGGCGATGGTGCCCATAAAGAAAGGCAGAAACGACCACGCACTTTGCTCGGTGCCGCTGAGCAGGAAGGCCGGTGTGTGCCAGGTCCCCCAGATTACGCCAATAATGAGGGCAGCCCAGGTTGGAGCCATCTTGCGCTGGAGGAGGGGCAGTGCCAACCCACGCCAGCCAACTCCTTTCGGGCGGCGACTTCTCAAGCCATTCGCATATATTCTATAGTTCAATGGTTAGAGTCTGGAGGCTGTTCTGAGTCTTCAG
>Ga0307930_1004222_pt1 | contig 10099 bp, 7 predicted proteins | sample OrgLakmetageno46_FD_203161 | JGI IMG/M metagenome (GOLD analysis project Ga0307930, IMG submission 203161) | Saline water microbial communities from Organic Lake, Antarctica - #46 | ecosystem: Environmental > Aquatic > Non-marine Saline and Alkaline > Saline | place: Antarctica: Organic Lake... | reverse complement strand
AAACACCGCAAAAGCGACGTGGTCTTCGGCGGTTCGGAACCCCCCCGGCACAAACGGGTTGGGAACGGGACCTTGCCCCGTGGCCGCCACAGCGCGGTGCACCAAATCGCAAGGGATCATGGACTGCCGCCCCCCCCGTCCCATGGCCCGAATCCGCACGTCGTCCATCATCACCAGCCAATAGTACAGCAGGAACGCCAGGAACGCCGTGGAGCAAAAGATGTGAAACTTTTCCAGGCCGTCCGCGGCCTTGTACGAGTTGACGCGGAACACCATGAAGGGCTCGTTGTACCAGCACAGGCCAAAGAGCAAGAAGGCAATCCAGTAGTGGTTCGAGGCCAGTTCCTTGGGGTTGGTCTTGGCCAGAGCTGGGAAGTAGCCCACGCCCGGCATGAACATGACTAGCAGGGTGGCCACCAAAAAGAAGGCTTTGAAGCCCAGTTCAAAGCCCGTGTACGCGGGCTGCATGGTCGTGACTACGATGCTAAAGGGTGCCAAGTGATCGTCGTAGTAACTGCCGTGTGCGAAGGGAGAGACAGGCCCAAAAGACAGGGGGAGCAAAGATACACAAGAGAAGGAATGTTATAATTTGTTGTCTGCGCGTTCTATCGAGGACGAGTAATTAACATAGCGAGAAGCTGATGGGCATTGTGAATAGGTGCTGACATGGATCAAGATAATGGGATTAAAATGGTGGAGGAGGCTCGAACAAGATAAGCGTAGAGGAACAACAAGGAAGACAAGGAGAAAAGGCAAGCAGCGAAAAGATACGCAGGCGCAGACTCACTCCGAACTGATGAGGCCATTCGGAGCGTTTTCGATGAACACTTCGAAATAGTACCCAGCTTGCTTGATGTGGTCCATGTTGTACATCATAATCTGAAGAAAGAAAGGCCGAAGATAGACAGTGAAAGTTGAATCGTAAACAAGAAGGAGAAAATGAGGCATAAGAGTTGGTATGGAAAGAAGAAAGGCCGAAAAGGAAAGAAAACTCAGTGGGAAAAGCATCAACACAAAAACAACCAAAGGGCAAAGGCTTTCCCGACAATAAACTCACCGGTTCGCAGTACTTGCTTTCATGGTGGCAGTGCACTTTGGACACGTGGTGCTTGGCGTAGGCTAAGGGGCCCTCGGTCTTCCACGAGTCCATGATGTCTTCCGTCACGCCGTCTTTCCCACCGTGCATCGTCCGCGACGATATCGCCCACCGCTGGTAGTAGTGCATGCCTTCGTCGAACACTTGCGGGTTCAGCGAGTGGTTGTTGGTGTACTCGGGGTAGTAGCCCGGGTGCATCATCTTGAGCTTGATCACGAAAAATTGCTTGTATTGCACTGCAAACACAGAATCCAGGAGGCAGCAAGAGCCACGGAAACAAGAGGTAGAAAATATCATCAAGCGCGTGCAACAAAGCATGGTCTATATGTCATTGAAGTCTCCTAGGCTGCAGGTTTTCAACAACAATGTCATTTGTGCTCAAACTCCCGGCAATAATATGTGCTAGTGACAAGCTTTACCTGGGTGGAGGTGCATGAACACCAGAGTGCCGTTCTCCACTTTCGTGTAGTTGTCACCAATGTTAGTGAAGTTTACAACGTTGTCACCCTTGCCATTTTTCACGAGCACTGGGGGCCCTGCGGCACCAGCGCTGAAACTTATGATGAGCGCGACGCACCATGCTGCAAAGAGGAGAAGAGGGCCCCTGTGTGCATGCAGTAGGCATGTGCGAGCCAATTAAATGCGCGAATCATTTTTACAAACCAAGCAGGGAAAAGAAATGCAATATAAATTGCTTGGATCGAGGAAAGCATCTGCACACGATGCTCACTAGAAGCGAAGTAAATCCTGACAAATCCTCCAAACATTTTTCTTTGATGGTCTTATGCCAGCCAGCTGGTCAAACACCGCATGAGAAGGTCTACGAAACAATTTTTCGAGATCGTAGCGCCCACACAAGAACCCAGTCGACTAGTGCTGACACGTTGTAGTGTCACAAAGAGTCTGAAGAGCTTCTACGGCATTTGCGACCCAAGGCAATGGTCTAGTGGATGTTTTTGTTTGATAGTAGTATGCCTCTGAATCGGAATACAAACCAAATGACATTACTCACTTCTTAGCTCGAAACTCCGGACTCTCGATGCGGACCATAGTCATGCTCGTGTTCTCCACCATGCCGGCACCATCACCAGACTTGGACATATTGCTCTGCTCGGCGACCCCAGCGGCTGGCCCTTCTTGTTGGCGGAGGAGATGCCGGGATGGCTTTTGATCTTTTCGTCTTCTTTTCGTGCATCGTCTTCTTGGCGTGAAAGAGAGCCGGTAAAAAGTAAAAAGGAGTCCAAAAAGTGCCCAAAAATCAGAAAAAACGTGATTTTACGAGCGTGATGGGACCATGCAACCAGGGTGATCTGTCTGACATATTGCTCTGCTCGGCGACCCCAGCGGCTGGCCCTTCTTGTTGGCGGAGGAGATGCCGGGATGGCTTTTGATCTTTTCGTCTTCTTTTCGTGCTTCGTCTTCTTGGCGTGAAAGAGAGCCGGTAAAAAGGAGTCCAAAAAGTGCCCAAAAATCAGAAAAAACGTGATTTTACGAGCGTGATGGGACCATGCAACCAAGGGTGATCTGTCTAAACCTGATCACCCTTAATGCAACCACACAACGACAAAGCTCACGACTCACGACCCCACCCTTACTACAGAGAATCATTTCTTAGTGCTTAGTGGCTCTTTCTTTTTTACTGGCACATCGCATTCCCAAGAAGTCGCCTGTGGTTCTCTCAGCCATCCAAAAGCGGTACTATGTTTGCCTTGGCTCATTCCTAAACTCCTCAAGGGCTGAAGGCTCTTGAGGAATGAATTAAGCTTTCCTTGGGGACGCTCTTTTAGTGGATTTGGTAGTGCGGGATCTCCGTCTCGTCTTCTCTACTGTGAATTTCTTTAGAAATTCCGGCAGCAGACGAGTGTAACCTTCAGAACAAGTCTCATTGGGGTGACGGTCCTCTTGCCTAAAGCAATTACCCAATGGACTTCAGAAGATTTTTCGGGACTGAAGTGAGCATGCTACTCTTCAAATTCCTTGCAAATGCCTTATACTCTTCCGCAAGTCAGCTGGCAAACAACTGCAGCAGCACCCAGCTCGCCGCTCATCAGAGCGGATGTGGCCGATCATCAGATGCTACATCTATGCCCTGCCATTGAACTTATTTGAAAAAGCAGATACTTCTTCTCTTCAGGGCCCCACTTGAACTCGCAACGGAAGCCCAGGAAAGGAAGAATCAACACACACGGTTTATAGTTTCACGTTTCACTGTGCCTGTATTGTATCGCAATCGCGGTTTGATGCGCATAAAGTTTTGGTTTTGGGTTTCTGGTTGGTGGTTGTTGCTTAGCTGCTCTGCTCATCAGTATCTCATGCAGCATAAACCGACTTGTTTCTTCTTGAATCCCGGCCAAATCTTACTAAATTGTGGGACCTATGTAGGCTATAAAATATGCGACTGGAAACTGGTCGGCTAAAAGCAAAAACCTAAAATCTGTAATTCGCTTTAATAAAAATCATTGTTGCATAATCCAAATGCGCAAACTTCCTCGCTCATATACTACAAACAACAAGGGATTTCACAAGGGCCATAACAATACCAACGGGGCAGAGAACGCAGTCGCCGGGCGCATCAAATGCTGATTTTTAAGACAGCGCCTGCACATAAGCTTCTCTTAAATGGTACTCTTGGCCGAGGAGACCGCGAAGGCTTTAAATGGCGTCGTCAAGGACGCGGTCTGGCAGGTAAACAATGATGCCATCAAGCTCCTTTGTGAGTTCAATGCAGCACGCAAGCCGCGATGAGTCAGTGACTTCATCCTTGTCCCAAACGGACTTCATCAAGTCCTCTTCGAAGGTGGCGCGCGGCGGCACTTTGTCCCGCCACTCTCCGGGAAGCATCACATGGTCGTAGCCCAACTGAGGGCCTTCGCCAAACAAATCTTCTGTCCACCGCTCGCTGTGAATCTTGTAGACAGGGTCGCCTACAATCTGATACCCAATGTCAATCTGCCAGGGTTTCAATGGGGAAGTTGGGGGTAAGTGAATGACAGGATGGCAGTCCCAAGAGAACAAGGCACCAAGATAAGCGACAGAGTTTAACATGAAGCACACAAGAGAAATTTTTGACTATCAAAGTATTTAAGCTGATGCAGTACGCAAGCCTTTCCGTGGCTACCCTACTGGTGCCAATGTAGGGACTCAAGTCAACGATTGGACAGCATAAGTGCCAGTCAAACTACGTCGTCGCATCGAACTTACCCCGTGCATGACAGCAACGTCGTAGATAGTCTGGCCAATTCGCCCTGGAACCGTTACGCGGTAGCCCTGTGTCCGCGCGCCGCCAGCGACAATAAGGAAGCCGGCACATGAGGGCGTACGTAACAACATTGGCAACGCGTAAGCGTGGGCACATTGCGTACAGAATCAGATGGCAGGGGCACATACCTCCTCCTCAACGAAGTTCACTTTAACTGTAATGTCTGAAACCATAGGGGCAGCTGACGACAGTGCCCTGCGCGCAACATGCGGGCGCGCAGCGCATGCAACCCGAGCCAAGCTGCGAAGCGACATTTTTTTAGCAACTTTTGACTTCGTGTACTAAATTAGAGCAAGTCTTGTTTCAGAAGAGCATTTACAGGGAGTAGTTGTTGGCTCATCAGCTCATCAGAGAGTGCAGTGCAGAAAACGCGTTTTGAGACAGGCCCCGAAGGGCCGGAATTAGGAGGCTAACTAACAGGTAGAGATGAAAAGCAGAGCAGCGCAAACTAACCCTAAGAAGCAAATCAGTCGCACATGTCCGAGTGTCCATGGAAGTGATGGTAGCGGTCCAAAGTGGCACGCTCCTCCGAGCTCTGAGAGTGCAGCTCAAAAGAAGATTTCGTTTTCGTAAGTTTTTCGTACGTCCTACGTCTCTAGCTAATCACCCTTATCGCAATTTGAATAGGCGGCCTTATTTGTAGCTCCAGCCACGCCCCTATGTATCGTTCTATCGCGGTCTATTCACCCTGGTTGTTTTTGAGTGGTGCTAAAAGGGTTAAAGGGTGTCTTGGGCGTCTTGGGATATGGTTTGGAATCAGCAACGAGAAGCTCCTCGGAACATCCGCCCTGCGACTGGGAGTAAGGAGTTCAACACGAAACTACCCTATGCGAAGCGGTTGGCGTGGACATCCGCGCATGGGCCGCGGTTCATGAATTTGGAGCCATAGAGCCAGGAGCCAGCCAGGTTAGTTCTTATTCGTACTGGCGAGAGCCCGTAATTGAGGTTCGATAACAAGAGACATACGAATCTTCAGAACTTCGTTGGGGAATGAAATCGACATCGCAAATCGGATTATTCTTGCTTCTGATGCTTCTACTGTACTCTCTTACTTTATACTCACACTTATAAATAGGCTTCGAGTCTTCAGCAAGGGTGCGATTTACGTTGACGCGTAATTTACGCGCCTCGAGCTCATTTTTTACTTTACGCGTTATTTACGCGTAATTTATGTGCCATACGCGCGGTAAAAATCGTTAAAACACGGGCTCTTGGTATTCCTCGGTGGTGCTGTGCGGCTGTGCCCTGCTTCGGAACTCCTTTCCCTACTTCTTACTTCACTAGCTCACTGCCTTTCTGCCTTTCTGCCTGTGTTCGATTTGCCCTTCTTTTGCTGGGCGTGGTCTGTGCCCAGAGGCAAGTGCTACGCTTTGCCGGCATGGGTACCGTGCAAAGGAGTCTACCACGAAGAGTTGTTGCGCGGATGAGCCAAAAGATTCAAGGAGATTCTGCGGTGATGTCACTAAAGTATGCGCGGAATTTTGTGACGTCATTTACGTCTGATTGGTAAAAATTACTTCCCCGCGTAATTCACGGCGTAAATCGTAACCTAGGTCTTCAGATTCAGATTTAATCTTTAATTCAAGAACGAAGCGAAAGGTTCTTTACAGCCATCAAAAAAGAAGGGGAAACTTGCAAAAGGGCGAGTCGGAGCTAAAAGCAATGCAGATCCGCCTTTTATTTACGACACCAGATCTCCGCAGGGAAACCTATCCCCCGCCTGAAAGAGCTATGCGAGGGATAGGGCGAGTGCCGGGTCAGTGTCCATTGGAGGCTGACTTCAGTTGCACTTGCGCTTTGTCTAAACGGAAAGCGCTTTCCACTTCTTATTTGTCGGCTCATTTCCGAGGAGCCTTGACGGGGACCTGGGCCGGGTTCATGCTGCTCGGCATTTCTACTTCCCTGATCGAATAGTTGCCGTTGCCCGACGCGCCATGCTCCGAGACGTCCATACCGTCGCTTTCCACGTCCGCGGCCACCCGGAGCAACCCGACGAACTTGAGCCCCCCAAACACGCAAATCGAGCACACTGAAGTCCAGCACAGGTTCGCGAAAATGAACAAAATTTGCGCCGCCAGCATGTTACCGCTGCCGCCGTAAAAGACGCCTGCGCACTCGGTTGCGCGAGCCGAGTAGTACGCCATGCCGTAATTGTGCGGCGTAGCAAAGAAACCTGCCATTAAGACGCCGTAAATCCCGCAGAAGCCGTGCACAGGAATCGCGTCGATGACGTCATCGATGGTGCCGGTCCCGAAGTTCCCGTCGGCCCCGAAGCACGGCACGCGCGCCAGCATCTTGGACGTAAACATGTACACGGGCGCGGTGCCAGCGCCAATGATCAGCGCCGCGTACGGCTCCACCACACTGCAAGCAGCAGTGATCCCCACCAAGCCCGAGAGGACCCCGTTGGTGGCGTTTCCGAGCCGCACCGTCAAGTGGACGTCGGTTTGGGCGCCGTACTTGTCCCAGAGTGCGTTGAGGTACAAGTTGGAGACCGCGCCCGCCGCCGCGGAAAGAGTCGTGCAAACCATAACCTTGGCGGCGACCTGACCGTAGCCCACGATGTACAGGGTAGAGACGCCGTTGAAGCCAAACCACCCGAACCACAGGATCAAAGTGCCCAGGCACTGAAACACGAACGCGTACCCAGGCAATTCTGGAAATTTGTCCCGCCGCTCGCCCAAAAAAAAGCAAGCCCAAAACGCGGCCACCCCACCGGTCATGTGCACTACGCCGCTGCCGGCGAAGTCAGTCAGGCCGCACCCGTACAGCAGCTCTTCTTCACGCCACGCTGAGGCCCAGCCATCGGCGTTCCAACCCCTGTCAACCATGGTTAAAAAAACACCAAGTGGACATACATAAAGAGGAGCGCAAAAGTCACTTGAATCGAATGGCAAGCAATAATTCAGTAAAATAAATGGTGCAAATACAGCGTTTTGTAACTGAATTACAGTCAAAGAAGAAAGAGAGCGGAATTCATTTGCGTGCTCATTATAATGATTCCTGCTTTAGAAATGAAATTGCTCACAAAGCCCTCGAACGCACCAGTGCACGACAACGGGGTAAATGAACGAGGTGAGGAGCGTGGCGTAAGTGCAGTACGCTGTAAAAGTGCACCGCTCGGCCACAGCGCCGCTCACGATAGTGGCCGTGGTGGCCGCAAAAGCCCATTGGAAGAGCCAACCTGCGTAGGAGTAACCGGTGCCGTCATTGAAGTCTTCCAGCTGAAGAGCGAAATGGCTGGTGCCCACCACTGAGCCAACCTATAGGTTGTCGAGACAAGAATCAGAAGGAAGTGAAAGTGCGTGTTGAAGGTTCTGGAAGAAGACTAACACGAGGGCCATATGCTACTCCCTGAAACTTCAAGGAACGATCCCATTAGCTAAGCACTTCTAGTTTCGTACCTGAGCACCCGCGCCGTTGCTAATGCCAAAGCCAAGGAAAAAGAACATGATGGCACCGATGGATGCGTCCATGATGTTTTTCAACAAGATATTCTGCGTGTTCTTGGGCGACACGAGGCCAGCTTCGAGCATCGCAAAGCCCGTTTGCATCTGCGTTCAGTATTCAGCCAACAACAACAAATGAGAAAGTAAACAGCGTGGGTAAATTCGAACTCGAAGGTATGAAATAAATTCACTAGATGTGCTAAGAACTTACGAAGAAGACGAGGATGGAACCGATACTTCGTCATCGCGCAGTGAGCAGAAGTTGTGCGAGAGATTCGTCGTCAAAATGGAGCACAGTTCAAACAAGGTGAGTCGAAGTGCAAGAATTATGGTACAAAGGCACCGAGCTGAAGCGACCAGTTACAAGGGAGCTTGTCTAACTGCCAGTTCTATCATTTTCAACGATATATGTTTGCAAGATCAAGAACGCTCCAGGAGATTCGTCGCATTGAATGATCGAATGTTGCCGTTAGCTTCAGGGCATGGCTGTTATGGCACGCTACAGATGAAAAGAAAGACACTGAACTCACAGGAGCCACATCGAATCCATTTCGCCTCCACCGCCCAGGAATTGTGCATAGCGAGCGTCGGTATCATCACTCATTTTCTTACTGCAGCAGTCTACAACTCGAATTCTTAACCAGTAGTTCTAGCGTGGTATTGCTGAATGTTCAATAAAATGCGAACAGCAAAAATTGGAACAGCGTACGTACAGGTTGACAGTGCGTCACCGCCGGTCGGTCTGTCGGAAGCTTCTCGAATCACAAAGCTCTACCACCCTGCTTCGAGGGCGGATGCGCTCCAGTCCCAGGATGCCGGCACGCACAAATCCAAGAAACAAGGATAAGGGGATTGAACTTAAAGTCGAAATCGGGTTTTCCATTTGCAATCAGGGTAAGAAGTGAGAAGGTCACTACAAACCCGCATTTTCAAGACGGCCAGAAACCCAAGAACTCAGAATCCGATAGCAAACGAAACCGCTGGGACCTTTAGCTCGCAGCACGTGGCCTCGTGGCTCTCATAAAGTAGAGAGAAGTAAAATTTGAAGGGCGACATGCCCCATATTTGCGTATCGGGTTTTAGTCGCATTCGGCTTTATTTGACACAGGCCCCGAGGGGCTGGAATTAGAAGGCTGATGACGATGACGACTAACGCTGACAAGTAGAGAGAATAAGAGGTGCTTACAGCAGATCGATTTACGAAATATAGCCTTAAAGGAGGTGCTGGTCCGCCGCCCAGCACCTCCCGGAAGCGCTTCGAGTGCAACCGGGATCTCAAACTTAGTGAGATAAGGTGTTTACGACCTGTCGACCCGTCGTGCAATTTTTACCTCTTCATCACGTTCGAGTCGTCAATTCTTGGCGCAGCATCCACCGCACGGGCTTGTAGTTGCGTCGCCTTGAAGTGTAACGCGGCATGCCTTTCCGCTAACACGTTTAAATTAACTCCGTACATGAGTCTTTGTCTGTGAGTGGTTGTCCAGGATGATTTCGAGGAGAGTATGGACTGCAAACTCCGACGGAACTCTGACACCGGAGCTCATGGCTGTGAATCCAGAATCGTATAGTGGGACTTCAAAAGAGGCGGCCCGTCTGTGAGGCACAGTCATAAACGGTGGGCATCAGGGAAGAAACGGATTCCTAGGAACTTCAGGCCACCGACAGATGATGAACCCATCCGTTATGAATCTGCAGCACCGCTTTGTACTTGAGTTATCCGTGAGACTCCCGTTTGATCAAAGGCAGGCACCATGGAGGTCTTTAATTATTTTGGCGGCAGCTACAAGCATTATCAGCGCGATCTTGCCGATCACTAGCGCGGAACCTGCACTCTTCGGGGTATACGTAGACGACATCCTTTTAAGGTGGAGGGACCGCCTTGGCCACTTTGACCTCTGCCGAGTGGACCTCGTGTTCCGCACGTCACAAGCTTATTTGCTCGCGCGCCTTCCTCTCTATTGTTCTGCGGAGTGCGCAGCACCCTCAAATACCTCGCTACTTGCAAATTTTCCGAGGAATTTGGCCAATGCCCTTCTCCCTCGTGAATCATTCCGCAATTGCTTTGTTTGCGCAACGCACGCGCGTTCCCACTTCTTCCCGTAGCATTGGCTTCTGTGCCATTTGAGTTTGCATTAGTTCGATTTGGAATTTACGAATTATGGTGCTATTATTTTTGAGACAGGCCCCGAAGGGCCGGAATTAGAAGACTAACAGGTAGAGAAGAAAAGCAAAGCAGCGCAAACTAGACCTAAGAAGCTAATCAGGCGCACATGCCCGAGTGGCCATGGAAGTGAT
>Ga0307930_1004220_pt1 | contig 10101 bp, 12 predicted proteins | sample OrgLakmetageno46_FD_203161 | JGI IMG/M metagenome (GOLD analysis project Ga0307930, IMG submission 203161) | Saline water microbial communities from Organic Lake, Antarctica - #46 | ecosystem: Environmental > Aquatic > Non-marine Saline and Alkaline > Saline | place: Antarctica: Organic Lake... | reverse complement strand
TATGGACGTATGCCCAACATAAATTTCTTCAAACTTGCCATAGAGTCTTTGTGTTGCCCTATTGTTCCATAAAAACCTGTCCCACATTAGGACTTCTGAGGTTTGTTCTTCAAGTGAGACATTGTCGTCATAACTGGCATGAACAAATAGCTTGTTGTCTTTTGAGTATATATTAACTGGTTTGTTTTTAAGAAACTCAATAACATCGTTATCTGCGTCACTCATTGATTTTAGTGTTGCCATTCCTCCTTGAGAGGTCCATACTTGAGGTATTTCTCCTGTGTTGTAATGGCCGATAGCCCAGTCGTCATGATTCCCTCTGATGAATATTAAATTCTTAATAGTCATTAATTCTTCAAGAACTTCTTTTGTCTGAGGCCATCCGTCTACAGCGTCACCAAGAAAGATTAATTCATCTTTCTCTTTATTAAAATCAGAGCGTTCTAGGCATTGTAGTAATGCTTTGTGCCCTCCGTGTATGTCGCCGAGTACGAATGTTTTCATTTTCTGTTCTTTAGGTCGTAATTTCTTAATTTTCGCTTATTTCTCCTCTGTAATTTTATATATCTAACCTTATTTATCATTCCTCGAAATGGAAATAGAAAATCCCCTTTCCCCATTGCTTGATTTATATATGCTTGTCTAGCAATAATAAATATATTTGTTATCATTAGTCTATATATAAAATTCATTTAAAATGTCAAAAAAAGCACAAGAAAATCTAGGAGTTATTGCTCTAAGGGAGCAAAGTCCTCAAATAAAAGCAGCACTAAAGCGTTATGGTCATGAGGTTGGTGATGCCTATATGGCTCCAAAAACTATAACTTCTCTTGCTATTATGAATAGCTTAGAAAAAGAAGGTATAACTTTCGACTCTATAGCCAGTGCTTTGAGGCAAGGGTTAGAGGCTAAGCAGTACATCACCCGTAAGAACGGAAAAGATACAGAAGAGATAGTAGAAAAAGACGATATCAAGACACGTCTTGCTACCGCCAAAATCTTTATCCAAATGATGGGTATTGATAAAGGGATGGACATCCCTGAACCAGTACAAATAGAATCATCTTCAGATTATGTAGATGTTAAACTTAACTTTTTACCGGATGAAGAATATCAAACGACTGAAGAAGAAGTGATAGCTGAATAACTCCGTCAGCATTAGGAACTGAAAGTACATGTCCCTCCGCTCTAATGACGGGGGATGTTTCCAGTATCTCTGATATATTCTCAGGGAGCTTATTCGTATACTTAGCTGGGTAGCTAAAATACTCTCCTTTTGAGGTTCTGTGGACAATCATAAAGAATGCCGTTCCATCTTCGTGTTTTTTAAAGAGTGATATTTTGCCTGTTAGTTCGAATTTTGGTGTTTTCATGTTGTTTTATTATTTACCTAATAATAAAACAGATGTACTAAAAAACAACCTCAGGACTTTTTTCACCACTAAACCCCGGATTTACTTTCTTGTCCTCAAAGAATCCAGTCTTACGGTTGAATGCAATATAACAGACTCCCTGCTCTCCATGACGATTTAAAATCACATCAAGCTTAGCTTCCCCGTAGTCGCCTCCGACTTGAGCCTCTTCGTCGAGGTCTCGATAAAGAGCTATCCCCAAGTCTGCAGCAGCACCAATATTGGCACTCCCTTTGAACGGAGACTTCTTTCTTGTTGGATTAACCGCGGCCTCGTTCCCGGTTTGACTGAGAGCCACTATTGTTTTTCCTGATAATCTAGCTCCATTCTTTAATTGCATTGGCATTTTTTCCATTGCCTTTAGCTCATCCACTTTTGAGGATATAATTTGGAGGTAGTCTACGAATATTATTTCTTCTTCACAGGTATTAATTTCATGAAGTACTTGCTCAATTGAAGGAGCTTTAAGCTCAGAAATAACAAAACGAGAATAATCCTTATCTGGCATAGGGTTTTCAGCAACATGATTATACCGATGAAATCTTGTAGCGAGTTCGGTCTCCGCCATTTCCAGCGATATAAATCTAATAGTCTTTCCTTGTGTAACCCAAGCATGAGCGAGTTGTATCGACATACTTGATTTACCGACTTTTTGATACGCTCCCAGTATCCATAAATGGCCTGCTCTAGGCGTTTTTGCATTAAGTATTGTGTTTAGATATCTAAATGGAGTTTTTGGTGCAGGACTCTCCAAATCCTGTTTTGCTGCTAATTCTAGTAATTCTAAAACCGATTTAGGTTTTTCGATTTTTACCGTTCCTTTCTCTATCTCTTGAATACTTTCTTTGATATTACTGATAGTTTGGTGAGCATTCTTGCTCCCAAGCTCTGATAGCTCTAGCTTTAGTGTTTCTTTTATTTTTCTACAGGCAAGTCCATGACGTGCTATCTGTAGATATTGAGGCAGATGAGTAGTCACAGGCACCTCGTTCTGCAATATTGCTAGATATTCCGGACCACCTACATCGTTCAATTTCCCCATCTTCTCTAATTCGTTAGAGATGGTAACTATATCGACCTTCTCATCTTCTGCCATAAGGTTGTAAGCTGCCTCCGCTATACCAATTAAGTGAGGCTCTGTGAATAATTCAATATCAAAGCTCGAGGCATATTTCATAAAACTTTCATAGTCTAGCAATAGACACCCTAATATAGAGCGTTGCGCATCAGCGTTTGCTGTACCATTCGTTAAAGTCATTACTTAATTTTTTATGAGCTAAATATTCTACGAGCATCTCCTTGTAAATAATAGGGACGTTTGCTTCTTCTTGTGAAACTAGCATAGCCTCTTTTAAGGCACTTTGCAATGCTTTCTTGGCTTTTGCTAATGTTTCCTCCTCAACCTCTGCGGAACCCTCCATATTACTGAAAGCTATTCCTGGGATTGGTTTTTTGACAGCCGCTTGTAGTTTAATCTTCATATTCTAGTGGTTGTTCATAGTCTACATCGTTTTCGTAACAACGGTCGCACCTTCTATATTCTACCACTCTAGTCTCACAAGATTCGCTTCTGGGTCTATTATCAATATAAATAGCATAGTTCTCATCTGACTCATCTTCCTCCTGGTCTCGTGGGTCTTCAAATTCGTCATTATCTTCATTTTCAGAATAATATTCCCAATCTTCGTGCTCATGGCACTGACATTCGCCATCCCTATCTTCAATGCCTGTTCTCCATGAATCAAGTCTTATATATGGATTGCTGTGTCCGTATGACGACATCAATCTAACGCATAAAACCACAGATTCGTATATATCTAGTTTTGACATAGCGACCTGTGAGGCTGTTTTTAGGTTTCCCCAGCAGACCTGATTCTCGCCGTTAACATTCGGATGCGGGTAATATTTATCCGTATATGTTAGATTGGAGATAGATATTCTCCTATTCTTCATATCTATCATGAACTGGAATTTCCCCATAGTATCTTCGTATATTGAGCCCTCCCATTCATCAGGGCACTCGGTAATGTAATTATCTTCTAGGAAAATATCATTAGTTCTAACCACTAAGAAATCCCCGCTTATGTCAATAGAATCAATCTGTGGTAAGCTTAGAACATCCTCTAGGGCCTCTTTAAATTCTGTCTCTAGTCCAGAATCATTTGCTTTTATTCGCATAGAAATGTTTCGCGCCTGTTGGTAGAATTGCATAGACTTATCATGCAGCTCCTGTTCCGCGGCTTCTTTCCTGACCCCTTGGAACGTTTCTATATATCTTACCAGATTCGCAGCGTAGAGTTCTTTACGACGCTCTTGCATTTCCTCCTCAGAAAGTTTATTACAAAACTCTTCAGGAATATACGCTCCACGTACACTCAAGCATCCATTAGTGATTCTTATCCCATCTGTAGCAACGTGTCGTCTCACAAAGGATATGTACGACCTGTCGAACCCACAACTATCCATAATCCTTGGCTTTAGCATATACAGGTCAGCCGATTCTATTACTTCTATCTTATTCTCATCATCAAGTATTTTTTCAACCATACTCACAACAATGTCATGTCCAACTCTAGTCCCAGTGCTTCTTGGCCCTAGAATATTTTCTTGATGTAAAACCTTCACTGCCATCGGTAATCTGTCTCTCACTATATCAGCTAAGAACGCACCTATAGAGTATATTGCTAATGTACCGCCCCCAAAAACAGATAACCGGAAAGGTACCGGACCTGATAAGTAGAATATTAAACCGATGAGGTCTTCTTCGATTTCAGTATAGTGGTTTTTAAAGTATTCAAAGGGTAAAGTCAGCGTTGTGCCATTATTTTTGCAGTTCTTGATTTCCTCTTTGATTGCAGTAACTCTATCTATATTATTCGACACTTCTTGTGTGGCATCTGTTGGTTCAACCAAATTCCCATTAAAATCTGTTGACGTCGCCACTCCAGTGCTTGTAATAAAATGAAGTGCTTCATCGTCGTCATACGTATTCATAGTTCCTCCGAAAGCATTTTCATGATTCGTAGTCTGTGAATTGCTCAGTTGGGTCTCGTCCTCAGGTCTCTCCGGGATAACCGGTTCATACTGCAGTCGAATAGCTTCTCTTAATAAGGCGGCACTATCCTCCTCAGGGTCAACACTAGATAATGTCCTAATCCTCATAGAACCCCTAGGTGTATTCACCGTCTCGTCAGAAAACGTATTCATCTCCACATTGTCCTCATTAGTCATCGCAACCGCATCATCATTTTGCATTCTATTAGTGTTTAAAAATCATTAATTCTTTGAAAAGGAATTCTATATTTCGCTCTATTTTCTCTCCTTTAGTAAATCTCTTTACTATGTTCCCTATCCAGCTTCCGATAGTAAATGTGTTGTAGGCTATTGCTTTGCCCGTACATATTTCATAAGTTATTTCCTCTTCCGTAGGCAAGGTTTTTTCAAAGTCATCAATTGTGTAAGGGGTAAAGGTATAAAGGTCTACGACCTCCCCTCCCATTCTTCCATCTATGAGTAATTCAAAATCTTTCCCCACAGCCCTTACTATATCCTTTCTTGAGTCAACAGAATCAACCGCAAGTATTACAATCCTAAACCCTTTTGGTATAGAGTCTGTTATTTTGTCAGTAGATACATTTATATCTACTCCGGACAAGAGTTCCACATTCTTCTTTAGGGCATTTACCTTAAAGAATCCTCTGTCGTCTGGCCCATATAGCTGGGAGTTTATATTATGCTCCTCTACTTTGTCATAATCTATGACTGTCATATTATTACAACCCATTTTTGCCAACACCATAGCTGTTGTACTTCCAATTCCTCCGGCACCTATAATTAGTATAGGGTCGTCGATTGGCACAAATAGGTCGGCTTGTCTTATATGCGCGTTTTGCATTTTTGTTTAAATTAAAAAAAGGAGGGATTTTTAGTCCCTCCGAGTCAAAGGTTACTGAGAACCTCCTACAACTTTTTGTCGTACTGTAAGCACATCTCCATTTTGAAGCACGTAAGAATCGTCTTTTGCCTCTTCGTTCACATTGAACGCAGAACCAATAATTCCTTCATACTCAGGAGATTCACCTAAGCCTTGACGAAAGTCGTCGATAGTAGAATTCGGGTTTAGGTCTACAACTGCTCGTTGCCGGCCTGGTCTTCGAAGTGTTACTGAAATCATACTCATGTTTTATATGTTGTTAAGAAATATAAATTATTTAATGCCTCTTGTTTGCAAGGCTTGTGAGATGTCCCAATCTAAATCTTGGTACAAAGTCTCAACCCCTTTGAATTCATCATAAATATCTTGCAGAACCAAAGGTTGGCATTCTTGCCCTATTTGGAATTCTATAATATTTTTTATGAGGTCTTTCGTGGGAAGTATCTCGTCGTTTGGATTCACTATCCAAACAGGACATTCACCTTCTATGTAGTCTTCTTCTTCCTCCTCAAGTTCTTCGTCTCTGCGTTTATAGTAATCTGACATAGATTCACCCTCTCTCATATAACAATAATCACTATAGAGTTCCCAACTGTCGTCAAGACTACATTGGTGTAATTTTGCCTTAGCTTCTGCAACAGTCTCTGAATAGGTCCCGGTAAAAAGCTTAGCAGGGGTGTATGTCTTTATTTTTTGAACTTCATCTAATTTAGCCTGATATATATCATCTAAGTCTGTATCAGGTAACTCAACTCTGACATCTAAGTCAAAATTACCCTTAATCGGTTTTTGCATATTTAATGCAGCTTTCCTATCTCCAGCGGCGTTTACGACTAAGGAGAAGGTATGAAGGCCGCTAGCCCTGGCCTGATTGTCCATCTGGGCGTAATCTGTGCCACTCCAAAAAACTTCCATAGTGTTATGGGAATGAATCCAGCAGAAACCCTTTGTGTCATCCATTTGAATGAGGATGTTATCATAGTCCTCTTCATCAGTGTCAGTAAGGTGTGGGCTGTTTTCTTGCTTAGGGAAACGAAGGTTATCAATACGATACTCATGTTGTCCTATAGCAGTTACTTCAGCGAGACATTGCCATTCTTCTGGGTTGTTTACGGCCAGGCTCTGTAGCCCTACTTCAACTTCCCAAGGGATAACCAATACTCCATTAGAAGCTTGGCAAGTCCTTGTTAAATCTTTAGTTTCTGTCATTTGATATATTGGATTAGTTCTGGTAATTTCTTAGTACTTCCTATAAACCTCATCATTTTTTTCAAAGCAAACATATGTGAATAAGAAAGAAGGTTGGGAGTACCTGTTTTATGTATCTTAAAATGGGAGGTCTTGGGAGGGTTCATTCTGTTTTGGTTTAGGAGTTGAGTTTTCGAATTGCCATGCGCCCATCTCGGCGTAACGCTTTCCGGTATTTTTGCTTTTATTTATGGTTACATTAACAAAGGCATCAGGGCCTTTCGAGTTGATTACTTTTTGTAACCCAGCCTGAAGTATTTCAATGTCTTTTTGTTGTAAACCTATGGTGATTGATAAGTTTCCATCAGGGAAGGTCCTATCTAGTACGGAGCCGATAAATTGTTTGTCTGTCATTTTTTAACTAATTGTCCACCTTCTGGTGATTGAGTTGATAATAATAATTTAGCTATAATAATTAATAAGCCTGTATTGAGGCCATTGAAAGCTAGCATTTGTTCGTCCTTGTCTTGAAGCTGAGAAACACTAAGTGCTTGCTCCTCTAATTCAAATAAAGCGATTCCGATTCCTTCTTGTATACTCATGTTGTAATTTTGTTATATCTTTCTTTATTTATTGTTTTATTCATAACTCCCATAGGGGTTAGGTCATCTCCACCTAATACAGAAGTTAGTATCGCCGGAGAAAAACCAGAAACCAAGGCTACATTTTTATTGTTTTTGTTTACTGGGGAATTCCCAGTCCTTCCATTTACATTCCAGAAGACTATCCCAGGAGTCTTGTATCCCGCAGCCTCAAATTTAGCATCTATAACTTCTTGATTTGTGTTTTGACCACAATAGTCAAACTCCATATCAGAGATTAATAAAATCTTCGATGGCATTTCCGCCTGTGATAAATTATTTTCTATTCCCTTGTTCAAGAGTAAATCCATAGTAGCTTGAAGATTTGTGTTAAATCTCCAATTAGCCTGCTTCAGTTGCAAGAACCTTTCGGTTGCTGAACCTTTGAGTACCTGTAACTCTGGATTGCTGGAGAATGTTACAAAAGCATCTTTAAATGGACCTGTATTTCTTTCTGAAAGATATACACCAAGACTAACTGAAACTTCCATTGGTAACCCAGACATTGAACCACTAACATCACAAACCGGGATAATCATCTCATCTGTTGTGTAGTTTGGTAGATTTTGCCACTGAGCATTAATAGAGTCGCTATCTCCTCCATTAGACCAGCTGCTAAAGATATTCTGTGGGAATATTGCACCCGCATTAACTTTAACCTTACCGGCTATCGCTTTTTGATTAAATTCATTGAACCTATCATTGTCATTCCTCTGAAAAGCATTACGATACTTGTTGAGTGCCATAGACGGTACATGAGAGTAATTTATATCTCCCCATTCTTTGTCTGACATCTCTTGCTCAACTGTTTTTGAGAAATTAGCTAATACAGTTCTATACTGTTTCGGAGAAAGTCTAAGTTGCTTTCTAAGGGCGTAAGCCAAGTTTCTTTTTGATGATTTTTCACGAGGCATCCATTTCGCACAAAGGGCGTCACCAGATGCTAGGGCAATCTCAATCATTTCTGAGGCCTCATCAATGTCTCCATACAATACGTCATCCCACCTCCCAAACTCAGGAATATGTTTTGTTATCTTTTTAAATACCTCAGGCTGATTACCTTGTAGGTACTGGAGACAGATACGGAAAAACCTTCGTTCTCCCGCACCTTCTCTTACATCGCGCGCCCAGAACATAATTCTTAGGGCAGCGGTGCTGTCTTCATTATAAGCTTTTGAAAACATATTCTGAATATCTGCTTCACTAATATTGCGACTTGCACCCGCTTTAGAGAAAAGGTCTAGACAATGATTCAGCGAAGACTCATTCGTAATAGCACCGTTATGAGTTAATGCATTTTTAGTTTGCATTGACTCTATTAGTCTATTTGTAGTTTTTTTTCTTGGCTTCATTGTTTCCGCAACGTCAATCAGGGTTTTCATGTTTTTTGTTTCTTATTATATAAGCAGGGAGCATCAAAAATTGTCTATTGCTCTACCGCTGAGCTATCAGATAGAATTCACCATCTAAACAGGATTCGAACCTGTGGCCGAAAGATTTATTTTATTTAATGCTGTAAGCTCCCTTAAAAGAGAAACCAAGGTCTGACGCAAAGTGGAGTGCAGCAGATGGTTTCTCGTTAAAAAGAACTGGTATCAGGAGGCGCAAAGTTTTATCCAAAGAAATTTTAAATTGCTGTAGGTTTCCTAGTATCAATCCTCTAAAGCACTAGTAGCAGGAGACATTATCTGGTTGTTTTAATAGAACAATGATAAAATTGCTGTTAGCCTCCTAGTATTAATGCTTTAAAATGCTTGTAACGGGGGGCAAAAAGTTTTCATTGAAAGAGAAATTTTTGGTATTTGCTGTAAGCCCCCTAATACTAGCACTCTATAAGAATGATAGTCCGCCTAATATAAAGACTACTACAAATATAATCCATAACGGTATCTTTATGTCAACTTTGCACAGTGTTAAACCTCGGTCTATTACTGATAATTTTTTAAATACTTTTTTACTTTGATTATTTAATACTTGCTTCTGCCTACAAATTTTTTCAAATTTTTTGGCTCTTTTGATATCGTTATTCGCTTTACTCATTTTAAAAATTAATATACTTTTTCGATGCTAGAATGAGCCATAATTACACTGAAAGCACTGCAGTCCCAACTCTCTCCACATTTTTACGACTTTGTCTCGGTCGTCGAAAACTGCCTCAATATTATAATCATCCTTATATTTGTCGAATAATCTTTTCTTCACGATAGTATCACATACACCATCCTTATGTTCTTTTTCTGTTCTCATGTCTAGGATAGAACCAAGTGCATGTCCTTGGAATCTCGCAATCCACTTAGTAGTCTCCTCTCTGCACACCTCACTTCGCCCAGATAGATAAATTATTTTATAACCAGCCTCAATATAGTTATGAAGTGCTGCCCATACTGCTACAATAGGTTTATCAGTAGAAACTTTTGTGTAATCATAGGGACTTCTGCCGTCCATACGAGCTAAAGTCCCATCAATATCGAAGATGACAGCTTTTGGCTTATCTGTGTTAGACATATATTTGAACTCTTCTTTGTATTTCTCAGGAAGATGCCGTTTAGCCATTTTTATTATGACATCTTCACCAACAACCTCGCTCCGACACATTCTTTCTAAATCTCTTTCAATACATTCCTTAATCGAAACATCAGTAAAATCTTGATATTCAATATTCACCTTCCCAATACTTTTTAATAAAACTAATAAGGCCTTAAGATACTTAGCATTTAAATTTGTCGAGTCTAATATTACGGGATTTCCGGCAAGTAGCGCAGAGCCAATACAACTATATTCCCAGCTGGTAATTAAGTCTTCTTGTTTTGGAACCCAATACTCTCCACGCATATTACGTAGGTCATCACGATTAATTCTTACCCAATTTGGGTTTTCTTTAATGAATTTTCTAGCAAAACTTGTTTTGCCGGAAGCTGGAAGCCCT
>Ga0307930_1004219_pt1 | contig 10103 bp, 7 predicted proteins | sample OrgLakmetageno46_FD_203161 | JGI IMG/M metagenome (GOLD analysis project Ga0307930, IMG submission 203161) | Saline water microbial communities from Organic Lake, Antarctica - #46 | ecosystem: Environmental > Aquatic > Non-marine Saline and Alkaline > Saline | place: Antarctica: Organic Lake... | reverse complement strand
TGCTGCTTTGCCAATGTTGTGACGAGAGTTTTTAAAAATGCTTTGTATTCATCTATTACATCAAGCCTAGTTGGAGGTAACGGTACCTTCGGATAACGAGGCAAACCCGTCCGAATACACTTTTTGTAATAGTGCATAAATAACAATGAGTACAAGTTGTCCTTTTTCTCATCATCTAGGGCTTTTGCTAGTGTTTCAAATGTGTATGGTTGCCCATTAGCGTCTTTGATGCTTAAGGCCAGCGTCGGAAGAAAACCATATGATGCGCCAGCCCCAAATAGAAAGTTCAGGTTTTGCTCATAGACATCATATAAGTTGAATTGTTTTGACATAATTTAACTTCCTTGTTTCAGTTATTAAAGTTGAACTGCGAACGCTTTTTGGCTTAGTGAATTGAATAAGTTTCCTTCTTCACTGGAGTTGTCCACAAACTTACTATTTAAGTTGCTAACAGCCTCAAAAATTTGCTTATATTTAAGAATTAAATTTTCTGGTGGAAGAACTAAATTAAAGTCGGAGAAATAATCTTTAGGTACCCGTTTATGGCCAACTGCCCCAGTGAAATTATCCGCAGCTACTTTCCTAAATATAGGAAGGTGAAGAAGGCTATAAATGAAGGGAGCATAACCAATATTTTTAGGCCTAAAAACATGAAATTCAGTTGAGCCAAAACCTATTCCATTTTTTAATCCTGAAGCAATCGCGGCTTTTCCGTTTTCCATGCAGGGAGTAATTTTTGCAAATAAAACATCATTTTCCATAAACGAAGTAAAGCCTTTCTTTACTTGAGAATATTGTCTTATATCCTTAGCATCAAGCACATGATTGTTTTCAGATACGCTTGCCATGGGAACAAATGATACATCTAGATCATCATCATACTTATTAGACTTTGGGTTCAAGTCACAGATATCTAAAAAAGAGCACTCTGGCCACGCCTTTGGATTAGTGAATGGATCACCAAACATATCCAAAAAGACACTGCGGAGAAAGTCGTCGGCGAGTTGAATGGCTTGCTGGCGTTTGCGGCGGATGGTATCTGCTTTATCTAAAATCACGGCAATGCGTTTTTGTTCGTCTATGGATGGAAGTGGTATTACTAAATTTTTTAAAAAGTCTGTCGGTACTCGCTTTTGTCCTGCGCTACCTGTCATATTTTTTTCGCCTTCCTGACGAAATTGCTTATTCCAAATTAAGAAAAATAGATACTTGCTATCCAGTTTACCTTGAATAGCTCTTATTACATGAAACTCAGTACTGCCAAAACCAATTTGACTATCAAGCTCACTTAATAATGCAGCCTTTCCATTTTCGAAGCATGGCGTAATCTTGGCAACAATCACGTCGTTTTTTTCAAAGTAAGTGAACCCTTTTCTTGTCTCTTTAAGGATTCTTTTTTCTTGATGAATGAGTTTTCCGCTCTCTGATACAGCTGCCATTGGTAAAAATGTCACCTGTTGAGTTTCATCTGTATCTTTAGGTAATCTAGGATTAATATCAGCTACTTTAGAAAGCTTGACTAAAGGCCAGCTCAAAGCATACTCTCCAGACCTTTAAGATCAGCCACTATTTCATTTTCCAGAGCCATCAACTTCTCCAGTATCACCATAGGATCATCATATACCTCTTCAAAATGCACTGTTTCTTTATATCGATTGATAGACAAGTCGTATTTGTTACCAATAATATCTTGCTTACTTACCCAAAAGGCCTTTTGCGTTTTGTCGTTCTCTTCACTGATAGCGACAGCCTTATCTCTGCTTTTAAAATTCGCTACCATTTCGGGAATATCGTTATCTTTTATTTCTGTGCGCTTATCATCCAAGCTAAAACCATCCGCCTGTAAGTCATAAAACCACACATGATCGGTTTGCGAGCCTTTTGTAATAAACAGAATGGCCGTCGACACTCCGGCATACGGCCTAAACACCCCAGATGGTAAAGAAACCACAGCTTGCAATTCATTGTTCTCCACCAGATTTTGACGCAATTGTTGATGAGCTTTGGATGAACCAAACAGTACCCCGTCAGGAACGATAATGGCAGTTTGCCCGCCGTTTTTAAGCATACGCAAAATTTGTGCAACAAAAAGTAATTCTGTTTTTTTAGTTTTAACCATTCTTAATATTGCTGGGTCAACGTCTTCTTCATCTAACGAGCCTTTAAAGGGCGGGTTCGCATAAATTTTTGTATAGGCGTCTTTGCTTTGCATAGGGTAACGTTCTGCAAAGCGACCGCTTAGGGTATCTTGATAATGAATGGCTGGCTGGGCGACACCATGCATTACCAAATTCATAGCGGCTATACGCAACATTGTTGCGTCAAAATCAAAGCCATGGAACATATCTTTATCTACATGTTCACGATAGTCTAGCAAAAGGTCACCGTTATAGGTTTTGAACTCTTGTTTGTCGCCCTTATCATCAATAACTGTTTCAGTATGCACACCTTGTGGGGTAGTGTATTTCTCTAACAAATACTCATAAGCAACCGTTAGAAAGCCTGCTGTACCACAGCTTGGGTCAGCAATCCTGTCCGTCACATCTGGATCGAGCATTTCTACCATGGCACGAATAATGTGCCTAGGCGTTCGGAACTGCCCGTTTATGCCAGCAGTAGTTAATTTACTGAGTAAATACTCGTATAAATCGCCTTTGGTATCGCTATTTTCAAGCGGAAGCTTGTTGATCATTTCAACCGCTGATTCCATAAGCGACGGTTTTTGGATCATGCACTGTGCGTCTTTCATGAACTCAGCAAACACCGAACCTTCACCCGAGATTGTTCTAAATTGAGGGAACACTTCATCGCGCACAATCTTAAGCATTTGCTCTTTTTCTTCGTGCATAAATCTATGCCAACGGATGTGTTGTTGGTCAGCGCCAAAACGTTTGGTAAATGGTCTGCCTGTTTGTTGCTCACGTTTTTCGTCACGTTGCTCGTGCAAGTCCAATAATCTGGCATACATCAAAAAGGTGATTTGCTCTATTACCGTGAGTGGGTTAGCAATGCCGCCTGTCCAAAATTCTGTCCAGAGTTTGTCGATGTTGCTTTTGAGTGGTCCTGTGATCATTTATTTCTCTTTAACTTATAATTGTGGTTCTTTGTGTAAAGGTGTTTGCACTATTAGCTTAATTTAGTTCGTGCTTTAAAATACTCCGCTGCGATAGTCGATATAAGCCACTGCGCTTTTTGCTGCTACCAGTTACTGAATTTAATGACGTTGCCCTTACCTGATAGTCTTGCTTTAGCACATAATCAAGCATGCTTTGTTCGTCTTCAATTTCTAATGAATCTTGTTTTGTGTTGCCACCCTTAGATACACGAAATGCCACCACGCCAGTATCTTTATTCTTCACTTTGACAGGATGGAGTATATCGCCCGACTCATGATGCAGTTTTAATCGTAAGCAAATGTTCTTTGATTTAGGCATTACTATCTCCTTGTATTGATGTAACAAGCTCTGGTAGCTCTAACGTTTTTAGTAGTGCAAACAAATCGTCTTCACTGGTGCCTAGCGTTTGCTCATAAATACGATGATAGGGAGCTTTGTCTAAATCAGCCCATTTTATACCGCCTGTTTTCTGTACCAGGCTTACTAACATATCTATTGTGCGCTGTGCGTCTGCGCTTAAACGATGTTTTTGCATTAATTGAGTAAATAATGTTTCAACATATGCTGCATCCATACCCACTATTGTACGCAGCAGCACGCTCAAATCTTTCGTGGTTTCAGGGTAAAACTGTTTTAAGGTTTTAATATCAACATCAGCATATTTGATGTGAATTAAGCCGTTTAACTGCTCTATTTCGTCTTCGCTAACTGGCTCGCCATTGCGAATTTTAATCAGCACAGGGTTGGTATCAAACATGGGTTCTAGCGCTTCTTGTACTTTTTGTAGATAAATTTTGTAATCTACTGTTTCTATTTTGGTTGCTCTGGCCTTTAACTCATAACCTGTCGCATTTTCTTTGATATCAGTTATCTTCGGCTCTCCGCCCGGTGAAGGAGGTTCTTTTTCTAACAAGTACATTACATCTCTTAATGACTCACGCGATTGCTCTAGTGAATGAAATTCTATGGCGTCCCAGTTAGATTCTTCTTGTAGCCAAGTTATTTCTTTGGCCTTTGCCTGCACCTGCACCATGTTTTTGGGTAAGCGTTCAAGTACCGCAAGGATCGCATGCTTTAATTCAGCAATACCCGCAGGCTCAACAAGCATACCTAGTTGAGTTTGCGTAAGTAAACAATCCCATCGAATGGCTTTACTCTGATTTCTAATATCCAGCCATTGCATTAACGGGGCTATTTCAGTCGCTAATAGCGCTTGAGTCGGCTTTGAAAACTGCTTCAATATAGTGAGGTTTGATAACTGCTCAACTAAGGCCCATTTATCACGCACGTTGATATTGCGTGTATCAAGGGCGTCGATATCATTCTTTACTAAGCTAATAGCGGTATCAAACGCATCTAATTTGAGTTTGTTTAATGCGGTTAGTGCAACCTGCATGCGAAATTCGAAGCGCTTTTGTGTTAGTGATTTGCTTTCACTGGGTTCGACTTCTTCATAATCAAACTCGAAATAATCAAAGTTTCCCCAGTGGTCAAAAATTAAGAAGCGTGACTTATCTTTACCTGGTCCAAACAAGTCCTCACACAAACGTGTACCACGGCCTATCATCTGCCAAAACTTCACTTTTGACTTCACGGGCTTGGCAAACACAAGGTTTACAATACTAGGTACATCTATACCTGTATCCAGCATGTCTACTGATATTGCAAGGGTAATAGGATCGGGTAACGATGGGTCTTTTTCACGTTCGGCCTCGGTAACTTTGAATTGTTCAATAAGGGCTTCAGCGCGTGGCTCGTCAGAATGAATAACTTCACAAAAACCATCGCTTAGCTCTGGATACATTTCATCAAACAATTCTTTAAGCAAGCGGGCATGATCTATGCGCCGAGCAAACACTATTGTTTTGCCAATGAGTTGATCATCTTTATCTTTGATACCGTTTTCCATCAAGTTTCTAAGGATCTGGCGATTGGTATCTTTATTCATTATGGCTTTATCGATGTCTGTCGATTGAAATTCAAACTCGTTTGGATCTTCACCCTGCGCTTCTAGCTCTGCAATTTGCTCATCAGACAATGATTTTTGATTAATACCTTCGCGCATGAACTTGGTGGTCATGGTCATTATTTCGTAAGGTACTAAATGATTTTCTTCTATCGCTTTCTCTAAAGGATAATTAGCAGTGGGGTCTTTGTAACCACAGTCAAACAGTGAGCAAGTTGAACGTGAGACCATTTCTACTGGTGTTGCCGTCAAACCAACTTGCAGGCAATCAAAATATTTAAAAATATTACCAAACACATTGTAAATAGACCGATGAGATTCATCAGCAATGATAAGGTCAAAATAACCCACATCAAAGTTTTCATATATGCTCATCATACCTGGATAGGTTGAGATAAAAATCCTGGCCGTATCTTGATACTTTTTGTCACTAACACCTACTACGTATGGCTTAGCATTTAAAAATTCTACAAAAGCACCGCTGGCTTGCTTGCGCAATTCTTTGCGGTCACACAAAAACAGAATGCGTTTGGCCCATTTTGCATCTTGCAAAGATTTCGTGAGCGCGATTGAAACTCGTGTTTTTCCGGTGCCCGTAGCTTGTACGACTAACGCTTTGCGGCGTTTTGCTTCAAAACGTTCATGCACACGAGTGATGGTTTCAAGCTGATAACGACGTCCTGCAATATCACTATCTATTTCTACTTCACTGAGTTTGCGCTTTTCTATGCGTTGAAACTTGACCAAATGTTGCAACGAACTTTTTGAATAGAAACCATAAATTTTGCGCGGTGGATATTTTTGTACGTCATCCCATATAAAGATGTCGTGCCCGTTGGTATAAAACATAACAGGCCGCTGGCCATATTGTTGTTCTAACGCTTTCGCGTAGTCTTTGGCCTGTTTTTTACCCAGTGCAGCATTGCTCGATGTCTTTTTGGCTTCTATGACCGCAAGCGGTAAACCGTCGTCGTCCCATAACACATAATCTACAAACCCATTACCAGACTTTGTTGGTTGCCCGGTAACAGGCACTTCTTGACCGACTTGCTCAGTTGACTTACTGTTGTCACCGACATCCCAACCAATATCTCTTAACTCAAGATCGATAAGATACTTGCGAGTCTTAGCTTCGTTAAAGCCAATGGTTTTAGTCGCCGCCTCACTTAACGTAACGAACTTGAGCATTGCAGGACCATTCTTTGACGCGGTAGCTTGATGATTCTCAACACTCAGTTCTTCAAATCGTTTTTGTTGTTCTTCAAGTTCTTGCATCGCACTTTTATAAAGTGCGGCGGTATTTTCCAATTTTTTCTTAAGCTTAGCGGCTGTATTTGCATTAGCATCAATGTGCTGAAATTCAGGTACCGTGTTAACAGGAACGTTGTGATAGCTACATATTAGCCATTTACCAAGATGATGTGCTTCTTGCAGCGCAACCAGAGCATCTTTGTACGTTCCTTTTGCATCGTGTGCAGCGCGATTGCCCAAATGTTTAATGGTGAAAAAACTGGTCATTACCGGTGACGGGGTAAGTGAAGAGAAATCTGGCCCTTTCAGCTTGTCGTGAAATGACGCCTTAGGAAGACACGGTAATTTGAGCTCTTGATATATAAAATTGATCATGAACTCACCGTAAGAACGCAATTTAATAAGCGCACTTTGCGGATCAGTATAAGCATATTCTTCGGCATATCCGCCAAAGTCAGCAAGTTCAGGCCAATTTTTTCTCAAGAATTCAAAATTCATTGATTGTTTCATCCTAGTTAATTCCTTCCTGTGTCCTTTCAATCATTGTGCCATCCAACAAATTTAGTTTTCATTGGGTAAACTAACGCCAACATTTTTCATCCAAACCCTGAGTGCCTGTGGGCTTTTTAAAGATAACATATGGCTTGCTTTAGTAATACTTCCACCCGTCGCTTTTAGCGCAGCAAGTATGTATTTTTTCTTATACTTATCAACAAGTTGATTTGCATCAACGGTTTGGCCCAACGATAATTTAATATCAAGGTCCACGGCGTTTCGGTCCCTTACTATCATTGCATCGGCCAAACTTTTTTCACCTATAGTGCTTGAATCTGACCATAAAAATGCTCTATTTAAGGTGTTTTGAAGCTCACGTATGTTACCGAACCACGGTTGAGAAATAACAAATTTTATTCCTTTATTGGAAATATTTTTACTTTTATTTTCAACTTGAGTAGATGCTGTCTTGTTGATTTCAGTTGTTATCTCTTCAACTAAAAATGGAACATCTTCTAATCGCTCTCTTAAACAAGGGATATTGATAACTCCGATTGCCAACCGATAGAATAAATCTTCTCTAAACTGGTTCTCTTCGACCATTTTTAGCAAATCCCGATGTGTCGCGGCAATTACTCTAACATTTACATCAATATTTTCACTGCCCCCTACACGAGTGACATTACCCTCTTGCAGCACTCTTAAGAGTTTAACTTGAACGTCAGGGGTCAACTCGCCTACTTCATCCAAAAATAGTGTGCCGCCACTGGCTTGTTCAAATAGACCTTTGTGAAGATTATTTGCACCTGTAAACGCCCCTTTTTCATGTCCGAATAATATTGAATCAACTAATGCTTGTGGCAAAGCACCACAGTTAACCGCTTTAAAAGGCTTATCAGCTCTTAAGCTTTCTAAGTGAATCGCATTTGAGATAACTTCTTTGCCGGTCCCAGTTTCACCTAAAACAAGAACCGGAAGCTCTGATGTTGCTAATACTCGGGCTTTCCTGATGGTGTCAGTCATCTTCGGCGACTTGGCAACGATATCGTCCAATCGTTTTATCCCGCGAGTTTCTTTAACAGCTTTATTTGCAACACTATTGGCAGCAGCTTTTACGTATTCCTTTGCAAAGTTGATGGGTATATTGGGTTTAATTATTGGGCTTTTTTCAGACGACTGAATAAACTCAACGTTTGATTTGGCTTTGCCTAATATTACCGCCATCGAAATCATCGCTGGAGTACCAGAAGTCAAACTTATGGTAAGCGTATCGCTTTCGCCCGCAAGCTTATTTATCCATTTTTGAGACTCTTCAAGAATTGTTTCATAGTCTATGGGGCTTTTAATTTTGGCTTTGTGGATTGCTACATCATTGAATGGGCGCTCAGATTCAACCAGCCTGGTTTGTAACCAACTTACATATCGCTCCCACTCGTATTCCCATGTATTCGCCAGTATGACTATTTTGTCGAAAGGTACCGTATTTCTAAGTGCGATGTTAGCTATGGCGGCTTCTTGATCGTCAAGCGATTTATCAATGTCGGTTTTACCTAACCAAGTAAGCAGTGTATTCATAAGCAACTAATAGAGTTATATATGAAATATATATTACATTTTTAAATAATAATTACACTGCTTTTATAAGCTGCGTTTTAAATCAGAGAAAATTAAAGCTTCGAACGCGCAGAGCCAAGCTCTTTACCATGATCCTAAATTCGATTGAATGCCTTAATAAATGGCTTCTGATGTTGATGAAACCTAAAGTTATCGGGCGCGTTTAATCGTTTTCGCTTTTGCGTAAAAGGCTTTGTTACATAACCCCAATTAGCAGTGCGTGAAAAATATATTACGAAATCTATAGATGCATCACCCCACTTATTTTCAACAAAGTGAGATTCATCATTCGATTCTATGGTTTTAATTTGAATGCGATAAAAGTTGCTTCCGTCACCAACCAGTAGGTCGGTCTTCATATCGTGGTCAATAACTGGAGTGAAGACTTCCCAGCCATCATAAGTAAACCAACTTGCGGCCAATGTCTCAAAAGACACGTTCTTGTAGTGTTGAAAAGCGGGAATACTGCGGTTTGAGTTTTTAACAGGCATAATGATATCCAATAAATAATTGATGTCGCATGCCAGACGTTGGCTTTCTGTCTGCGAGCAGAGTCCTCGTTTCGAGTAACTCCCAATTAATTATCACCATACACCCTTAGGGGATTGTATCTAATAGAAAGGCTGCCAGCCTCGCGGTTACTCTTATTGAGATTAGCGCGTTAATACTATTATCAGACGGTTCTGCCTGTGATAAAGCTTAGTGAAAGGATAACAATAAAGAATATTAAAGACAAACCATAACAAGAGAAGATTTATGCCCAATCATGGATTAGGGGTATGAATAACGTTTCGAAAAATTAGAATGCATTAGTTTGAGACTAGTATGCACTTGAATGACGCTGGACATCGAATTTCTTATGGAGATCAATTATATTTACAGACCAATAATCTCGGTCTTATTATTCTGATCATTAGGATCAATCAAAGTTAGCTTCATGCCTTTTTTACTGCCCTCTTTCGCGGCAAGATAAAGCTGTAAAGATTTACGAAGTATTTCGCTCTTCGTAGTAGAATCATCCTCAGCAATTTCATTTAGCTTATCATCAAGCTCGCTCGATAGTGTTACGTTAAGTCTAGCCATTTCAATTTCCCAAATGAATTAGTGCGCTAAATAGACGCCAATTATACATCAAATTTACGCATGCCTTAAAGGACTATTGCAATTTTTAATACCTAATGCGCGTCAACATCTGGCCCTTATCGTAATTTTCATGGCTAATCTATCAGTCTAGGATATATATCACTTACTGAGATAACTGGAGTGGATGAGCAATAAGGTATTTGCTCTTTGCAAATTAATAGGTTCTCAAATAAGAAGATGGTCGTTAGAGCATCTTCTTGCAAAGATTATGAGAACCCACAAAAGTTGGTGAATTTATGTCACTACTCAATTAAATGACATTTTAAAAGTCACGAACTTAATTAAACGTTCACCTCGACAGCAGCAAAAAGGCGAATCACTTCTGATTCGCCTTTTTTGGTTTCTAACAGTAGAAAGTCACAATCTTAATTAAAGTCACAAACTTTATTAAAACAGTCACAAACTTAATTAAAGATCATCATTACTCAGCAAAATCCCGATAACTATCTAAATCCGGGCAAGAACAAATTAAATTCCTGTCGCCATAAACGTCATCAATACGATTCACTGTTGGCCAA
>Ga0307930_1004213_pt1 | contig 10113 bp, 11 predicted proteins | sample OrgLakmetageno46_FD_203161 | JGI IMG/M metagenome (GOLD analysis project Ga0307930, IMG submission 203161) | Saline water microbial communities from Organic Lake, Antarctica - #46 | ecosystem: Environmental > Aquatic > Non-marine Saline and Alkaline > Saline | place: Antarctica: Organic Lake... | reverse complement strand
TTTTCATTTTTTTACACCCTATTTTTCCTGCAGTTACCAGAAGTAGTGTAGCAGAGAAGCATTTTGAGCTACTTTTCAGCGCTGGTAACAGCGGTACGGTCTATATACGGCCGTCCAAAATTCCGTATTTTTGGCTTAATTTTTTTGAGACGCTTTATGGGAGCCGTCACGATACTGGAACCTGGAATGTAGAGTCACCAAGCAACACCAAGAGAGCAACTTCTCTTTTAACCTCCTAAGCGCAGCAGCAAGACAGCAACAAAAGACCGCGCTATGGATAGCACTCTAATGAACTGCGCAAAGAACGATGTATAGGGGGCTGTGTATATATACTACTACGCACAAAACACAAAAACTTCTCCTTCTTCTTACGCGGGACTTTCCCTCTTTTGTCTTCATCAGCAACAAAAAAAACGGGACTACGAAATTTTGTCTGCTTTCCCGCTTTACCGAGGGAAATGGGCTGCATTCAGTACTTGTTAGAGAAGGGTTTCATCCATCTAGGAGGCGTCTATACTCCCCTCCCCCTGACCGGACAGAAAACTTAGCTCGAGGTTTATGTATTTATCGTAAGCGGGCTTTTCGTTTTTGTTTGGGAGTCTGGAATTCGCAGATACTGATCGGGGACTTTAGGTATTTCATTTGGCCCCTTCCATTCACGGGCCTTTGTACAAAAGGACTTAAGGGGATGTTCGGGGAGCCCGTGGTTGAATTATTCGATTTATTTTGGCGACAGCTACAGGCTTTATCAACACTATCTTGCGGGGTGTATGCAGACGACTTGCTCTCAAGGTGGAGGGCCTTGCGTGGGTTTCGAAAAACGCTGAAAGAAAACCACGAGTTGCCACTCTAGCGTTCGATGGAAGATATATGAATTTGCTTTCATGATTAGGAGGGGCCGCGAGGTAACAATCGATACACCTTCATTAAGCTATTTGTGCATTGAGGGGGGCGGGGGGGCATTTCGAGGTGCAGCCAATCCGCGGACAAGGGAGGAGTTCCTATCCTGTCAAGACCTTGTATGGCTCAGGGGAAGAACAATAGGCGCCTTGCGCGCTGAAGTCATACTTTGACCTTTGCTAATGGTGCCTCTTGTTCCGCCTGTCGCGAACTTCTTTCCTCGCGCACCTCCCTCTTTAATGTTCTGCGGAGTGCGCAACACCCAAAAATACAAATACCTCGCTTTCGCAGATTTTACGAGGCATTTGTTTGTGCAACGCACGCACATTCATAATTCAGCCCATAGCGCTGGCCGCTGGCTTCTGCGTGATATGACTTTTTATTTGTTTAAGTGCGAGTGCGAGTGCGAGTGCGAGTTGCGAGTTCGAGTTCGAGTTGGTTGCTGATTGCCCTATATGCCTGATACTGATATCGCGTGCGGGCTGCCTTTGCCTTGGTTCGAGGCATCTTTCAGTCTGCCGCCATTATTCCTACGAGAATTATTCAGCACGTTTACATGCGGGTCTATCTTCAAAGAGGGGAGAGCGAAACGCAGGTGCTGAACTAGTGTTAATACTGGGATGTCACGGGAACGGGAAACCTGAACTTATCTTGGACCTTGGAACTAGGAAAACTCCTAAAAACTAGAATTAAGCCAGAAGTGCCAAATCCTGTTCTTGTGCATCAAAAATGACACCGATGTTGCAGAAACTCTTCTCCCAGTAAAATAAGTCGCAAAGTCCATTTTGCTGTTATCAGACGAACCGCTTCAATATGAACTGATACGCCACCACATGCCATAACTGTTGACATATCACCTTTTCTTGAAACCGTACTTTTTGCGCTCGTAAAATAAATCTGTTTTGGAGCTTCCTAAGTTGACGATTTTGGGGCATCCATCGCGGTCCTTTTCTTGCTGGCAGCATTCCCGACAGTAGTACGCATCAGAAATGCCCGGCCCACCGCAAATTACACAGCTGGATAGACACCACGTTAACGAATTTTGCATCCAACAACCAAGGAGAAGCACATGAGGTCACAGCTACAAAGGGCATCGGATAAGCCCACAAGTCATGCAAAGAACAACAAAGCATCTTCTTGCTCACCGTCCTTCGTAGGATCCATAGTTGCACTCATCGCAGACGTGCGACAGCACCGCAGGCCGCACATAGCTGTCGCAGATTACGCACTTGCCATCGCCTGGTGGGGTGTGTGAAGCATAATAGACATATGAACCAGGCACTTACTGCGCATAAAGATAAGCAACAGTGCGTTACTATGTGCACTAGTCATGGCTCAAAACGTAACATTCGCGCGCAGATCTAGAGAAAAGCGCATCTTGGATAAACTAGATAAATACAGTAGGCCCTTGCTTCTGTTCCGTGCAGTTGAGCATACTTACACTTTTCGCACAAGCGGCCGATGGCAATGCCGGGCTGCTTGCGGCACATCACTAAGTCAGGGTGATGCTTCGCCATGCCAAAAAATACAGTTCTGAATAGCTGTTAGGAAGCTGTGCGAGGCTTAGCTCACGCGTGGACTAGGAATTACTCCTCTACTCCTCTGCCATAAAAAGAAGCAGTGCGCGATGAAAGCATGAAAGCACGAGGACTTTGGTAGTACACTTCTATCAATCAACCATATTAGGGTTTTTCTCTAATGTGATATTTAGACATCTCTCTGCTTGTCTCTCCTCCTCTCTCTGCTTCATCATGCATCCATCTCTTCCTCTCCAACGTTGTCTTGTTGAAGCCTAACTTCACTTTAGGAGGAAGACTAATGGCTTCGGCAATGTGCAGAGTGTTAAGGGCCTTCGCAGCTTTAGGTAATACAATGCATTGCGAATGATTTCACAATAGCTAGGTCCCGTTTTATCACTCGTTTTCTACTTTCCAGTAGGGCTCTGGTCTAGTGACTGACTCCGTATGTGCAATAGGTGCTTTACACAGCAGCGGCGCGTTCGTGGCGCTCACACGGCCTGCAACGACGACGCACTGGCTGCGAACAGCTGCCTCGCCAACTGCTACTAGTACTGCTACTACTATTGGCCATCAGCCAAGGCCACGAGGATCGCTACTAAAAGGTTTTGCAGTGGATGCTGCATCTTCCGAATTGAATGAAGTGCAAACAGGTGCTGAAGAGGCCGTGAGAAACGAAAACAGCGTCGCTGAGACGTCTACTTTAGCTGACGAATCACCAGAAGTTCTGGCGGATACAAATGGAGGTGCTGAAGCGCTAGAAGAAGTTGAGGATGAAGAAATAGTAGAGTCCAACGCGAGAACTGTATGGTCGAAAGAAGAAATTGTTGGCAGCGAATGGAAAATCGGAATCATGTGGGAAGGAAATTCAAAGCCCCAGGAGACTTGGATACGCTTCAAAGAAGGCGTAAGTCTCACGCATTATCATTAATCTTCATTTGCCTAGGCGTTGAATGCGCGACAAAATGGCCTTCAATTGCCGATGAAGAGTTGTTTAACATTTTGAAACTCGATGCTTCGCTTGATCGTGTTCGCATTATTTCTTTCTTTTTCGCACGTGTCTTGTGTTTATGACAATGTTTTGCATGGTCGTTATATTCTGGCGTGGGTTGGTTTTTGGCTGTATGCACGTACGCACGCGTGCACGCTTACAGTTTGAGCTGGAGTGGGGTGTGAACGCGAGGGGCACCTGGGACCTCGACGGGCAGTTTCTCAGCTTCAGCCGCGACTTTGCGTTGGGGTGGGGCGGGAAACGGCTCTTTGCAGCGAAACTCACGCAGAAGCAGAACGAGGTCAGTTATTGTTTTTCTTTTGAAAAAATAGTTGTTTGTTCGCAACCCGTCGTTTGTTTCGTCTTTCGCCCGGCCTAGTTCAAGATTATTTGTGAAACAGAATAACACCTACACACTTTCCGTTTTGTGCGTGAATGCAAGTTCCTTCCCTGCCTGTCTAATGGTGCCTCTTTTACGAACAAGTTTCTAATACCAACTACCTCCTCCTGTGAATCTGATTCTCGTCTTTTTTAGGTCTACGTGGAGGGTGTGGTGCGAGGGTGGACTCCTCTGGTGCCCGCGTCAGTCATGGGCCAGTGGCAAGCAATTCGCCTCGGAGTGGACCGAACCCCTTACGGTAAATTGGCTCTCGCGCGGAGGTTTGCACTTTTTCTTATGCTGTGTGGTCTTCGCTCGGACGAGCCTTTTTTTTTTGCCACAGTGAGTGAGCTTTGAGTTGAGGTGCGATGATTTCATACGTCAACCAAATATCAGCCTTTCATTTCAATCAAGTCGTGCGCGCTCCTCTTGCCCGTGTCCTCACAATCATTTCGTTCGGTCTCCGTTCCAGGCATACCGTTTTGGAACACCCCAGAATATGCCGAGCGCGTGAAAGCGGAAAATGCGGCTTTGGAGGCCGAGCGCGCCGCGGTGATTGCTGGAGGCGCTCCTAGCCCTGCCGAAGAGGAACCGGAGCCGTTTTGGTCGGGCCTAGTGACTGGCGCAGCAGAAGTGAAGAACGCGCTTGCACCACCGGTGAGAAGATTTTATTTTATTTTGTTCTGAATTTACGAGGGGTTTGAATCTCGGGGTTTGATTTACAAGGTACAAGGAGTTGTGTCACTCGTGTCAAGGTTGGCCAGATGAAAACAAAAAGGTTCAGAGAAGGGCAGCATCAGCTTTTTTGACAACCTTCAGCAACTTGTTCTTCACCCCTTCTTTCTTCCCATTCCTTTTTTTTTAATTGGCAGGGTACCCCCACTGGTGACGCCATCGCAAAGGCCATGGCCAACGCGGGGGTGGAAACAAGTAGTACACCAGAAGCGAAGGCAGACACACCTTCTCCACCACCACCTGGAGAGGCAACAGCAGCAGCAGCAGTGGGCGAAGAACAGGAGCAGGAACAGGAGGCACCAACGGTTGCCGCGACTGGTGAAATTACAGGAGGCAACAGCGAGGATGCTGAAGATGAAGCCAAGGCAGCAACAGACGAAAGTTTGCAGCCAAGTGGAGCACAGTCCAACGGCGAAAAAAACGAATGAGAAGCACCCTTGGTCTTTTCCTTTATTTGGTAAAGACCAATTACCCAACTGGCACTGGTGTAGCGGTACTTGGCTTCAGCTGAACAATAAGGTCCAGATTTAGTCCCTAGACAGCAGGCTGTAAAGATATAAGATAAGGGCCAGAGACATTTACTAGGTAAGGCTGCCTATATCCAAGTTCGAATCTAATAAGAAAGTTTTATCTCTGATGGTAAATTAAAAAGATATCTCCCAATTCATTTATTCTAGTTCCAGTTTCAGGCTTATCCTGATATCCCGGCTTCCTTTACCTGAAATGCACATCCTTCATTTAATTGCATGCATGCCCGCCGCATTTAAAAATTTCAAACGCACCTTCATCCTTTATCCCCACCTGCCTCCCACAGCAGGCATCTGAGCAGGCACCTCAAAATCACCCATTCTAATTCATTTGCGTTTGTTTGTAGTTACCTGAGCTAGTTCATAGTTCGAGCCCGTTTCTAACAGGTCACGTGCACATGAGCCACACTAAGCATTAAACAACAATGAATCCAGAAGCAGTACAGTCCATGAGCTACAGATATTAAATGTTGACATTAAATGTCACATAAATAGAAGAAAGTAGAATGCATACGACTTTACGTCCATTAAAGTTTAAATTATATTTTTCTCTAATCCTCTTCTGTAAAAATCTAAGAGAGAATCGGGACTTAGGACTGAAGACATCTCTGCTTCATCCTTGCTTAATTGCAAGAAACTGACAGTATCAACGCCGGAATGAGTGATTTGGTGAAGGAGGTCAGGAGGGCCACGTTTTTTTTGTCTCTATCTCCTACTCAGATCTGTCTATTCTCGGTTCTTAAGTCCTTTGAAGGCCTCATAGTTTTTAGTTCCCTTTAGCGCCCTGAAGCCGGGAATTCTCCCGCTACGATTCTGGAGGTAGCAAAAAAAAAAGGACATAGAAATTACCGTAAGGCACTCGCACCAAAATTAGGTACGGATTATAGCCAAATGGGAAGGGGTTCTTGCATAAGAGAACAACGAGGCCCCCTTTGCCTGCCTGAATGAGGTAGTTTTTTAAGGTATAAATGGATATCGCATATAACATATAAGCGCAGGGAGAGAATAAAGACCTGGAGGCGCATAACAATACATGCAAATACATATTGAATTGAATTACATCTGATTGCACTCCCCAATTGCACACAGAAACAACAACTAGCAGCATAAAGCTGCGTTTTGATGAATCCTCCAGAACAAGTCTGGCTGGGCTTGGGCTGAGTATTGGCATTATATATAAAGTAGATATTAAGCAGTGGCATTTGGCATAAGGTGGGTGGTGGGACATCCCAACATATACAAACATATGTTAGTCGTTGGATATTGGACCTGGGTCCTTTTCTTGTCACAAAGCAGGTGGGATGTGGCAAACGTTTTGTATTTTGATAATAACACACTCACATTCGGCTTTCTTTTAATGAGGCCAGTTTGGTAAAATCTCCCTTTCAGACACGCATTTCTCTTCGTAAATCACTCGGGTTGACCACGCAAGCACGATAGGACCTGCGCACACTCGGCTTCTTCATCTTCGGTGGTTCGAGAAGGCAGCTGTGATTTCTTGCAGTGCTTGTCACCATCGAATTGGCATTTGTCCACTACTGGTGGAGGTGCTGCACTGAGAGAGGCAGCCGCCACCGCCGCCGCCGCCGACGACGACGAATTCTTTGCCTTCTTGTGAGCGCGATTGGGAAGCATGCCGTCGTGATTTGGTGATGAAGACGCCCCGTTGTCCAACATTGCTGCACCAAACGAGTAACCCGAGGTAAGCGAATACGCTGCAGAGGCGTTTTGAACTGCCTGCAGCCGCTGGCGAATTTCTTCGCCGTCTGACGTGTAGTCGCTGCTTCCCGATCGAGAGAGAGCGTCTGACGAGATCGACGATGAAAACGAAGAGGGGGTCGAAGAATTGGGGGGATTCGAGGACATTGACGTTGAACACGAAGCAGCTGATGTTGACGACGACGGCGATGTTGACGAAGAACAAGAGGGTGCAGACGTTGATGGTGACGAGGAAACTGTTGAAGACGGAGCGTGGTTCCAGGGCAGCCCACTGTCGATGCCAGCCATCGCCGCCACTGCAGCAGTCATGGCCACCGCGGCGGCTGCTTCTTCATTGGACATCTCGTTGGGCATCTGCTTGGGTGCGAGAACGGACAGCGGCGAGGACGCGGCTGTAACGCTTGAGTGCTGGGTTTCACCCGTTGCTGCTGTTGGCGTTGGTGGTGGCTTGGCTAGTAGTTCAAAGGGAGAAAAATGTCTTCCTCCGCCAAGATCTGGGGGCCCACGATGAGATAGAGATGCTGACGGTGGTTGGCTCAAACTCGGAGAAGGCAAGTGCGGCGGCGGTGTCAGCTGTCGAGGCGGCGGAAGGTGGGGAAGCGGAAACGAAGCTTGGCGGTGAGAATGCTTTTGTTGTTGTTGTTGTTGTTGTTGTTGTTGCTGCTGGTGGTTCTCCTGGCGGGACCGTTTCGAAGCATGCGCCACGGTGGATACGGTGGAGCGAAGGAGGGCCTCGTGCGTGAGGCACCGAAAGTGGTGCAGCACTCTCAAGTGCACTGCGACGGCCGTTGGCACCTGAGGCGGCATGAAGCGGAAGAAGGCGAATGCAAGGGAAGTTGGAGGCGCACAAGAGAGTCATTGTCAGTCCTCACTCGTTTGAAGAAGAGGCAAGCCGAATTAATTCATCTCCGAAAAGGGAAAAAATAGAATAGAAAACAAGAAACAGATCAATGAACAGCCGTTCAATCTCACTCTTCCTTCTCCTGCGCAAGCTTGTTGGCTGAAGGGCAACTCGAGGGGAAACGAATTAAAAGTTGTTCTGGAAGGTTGAGCATGGCTGTTGGTGTAATCTTTGGGGTGAATAAACTGGACCAGATAATAGGGAATTTATCTCGAGGGCATCATCATCACGAGAGCATCAACCTCATCAATCGAGCACGGGCGATGGCAGTCTCTCTTACCGCTGCGTGGCTGGGGGCGCCGCGCATCTGGCACGCAAAAGGCGCACATGTAGTGCAGGGCTGCCAGACGGCGCCGCGCAAAGCTTCCATGCGCTGTTCATGCAGGGAAGCAGCCGAAAGAGAGGGAGGAGAAGGCGAAGGCGATGAAGAAGAAGGCGAATTAAGGCCTGCTGTTTCGCTGCTAGTGCTGCTACTGCCGCTGGTACTACCGGAAGAAGAAGACGAAGTTTCGGGAACTGCGTCGGGGACCAGAATTAAACTCCCTACCGAGAGGGTGTCGCGCACGCTCTGGAGTAGCTTCCATCCGGGGGCGCCGTGGATGTGGGCGCGCACTAATTCTTGGAGGTTGCGCTCGGCCTCGGACAAGCTCACTTTCAACTGTTGAACACACACACACACGAAGTCAGCGAAGAAAGCAAAACACACATGCCCATCGGAAGTAGAGTCTAAGCAAGCAAGGCAACCATTGGCATCGTCAAGAAAGGAATGTAGAAGAATGAAAAGAGCTATTTTTCTATCCAGGGCAGAGGCGCAGGGAGATCTGGGGAAGAAAGAAGGAAGCGGTTTATAATGCGGCAATCGAGATTATCAAATGCGAGCACCAACAAGCCCCAAGAAATGACAGAGACACAAGCACCTCGAACAGAAAATAGACTTAATCCAGGCCATAATGGCAACAGTGAGTGGCAAGTTTATCTCTCATCGCTTTTTTTCATTCGTGCGTTGCTACTTGCACTCAGGGTTGGAGAGAGGGACTTGGCAAAGAATTTCAGACGCACCGTGGGCGGCTGCGCAATCGACGAGGGCGGGCCAAATTCCAAGCTCGCACAAATACCGGTGCCCATGCGCAAAATCGTGTGCACGTAAAAGAGCGTCATGGCAAACCGCATCAGGTACGGCGGCGCCGCGGGTTCATCGGGCATGAGGTGGTGAGGCAGGTGCTGCTCCTGGGGAAGGGCGTCAAAGGGCCCCGTGAAATGCGATCCGTGTGGAACTCGGGCGCTGCTACTCCTGCTCTCCGCGTCGGACGACAAAGCGTTGCGCACGGAATCGTAGTGGGCAAGGAGCTCCGCTGCAAAGGAGGCAGTCGTTAGGCAGCGTACGCCCTGAGAAGGCCCAGATGCAACCTCTGAGATTGCCGATGTTCCCGGCGGTAACATCAGCCGCGATGGTAACGGGTGTAAATTGGAATGGGGCGGGTGCGAAGACGGAAGACGCTGCGCTTCGAGATTTCTCCGAGAATTGAGCAGCCTTTGCATCCCTGGCGGTGGCATCACCGCCGACTCCTTGGCTCCTGTGCTCTTCGGTGTGGTGTTGCCATGTTGCCGCTTGTTGCAGGTCGATCCTTTAGGCCGCCCGCGCCTTCCCCCAAGCCCACAGGTATGTGCGCGGTGACGGCCCATGCAGCACAAGCACGTTTCCCTAGCCGCTCTGGAAGGCAAGTCTGCTGGGGCGGCGGTAATGTTATTCTGCTGCGCCGTGGAAGGCTGCTCCTGAAAGAGGTTCCTTTCAGGTGCTGAGAAACGAACGCAGAGGTTTGGAGCAACGAAGAGCTCGCCACTCTTTTCAACATATGGAGTTTGGGGAAAAAAGTACGCCATGTTACTTAGGTAGAATAGTGAAATGCGAAAGCACGCGGTGCGCGCGTCCGGGGGGTCGTCCGTCGAAAACAATAATTTTTGCTGGTTTCAGATTTGTATGCGATGTGGGGGAGCTCGGATCGGATATCCTGCGAACAATACTGGGGCGCTGACAAGTTGCCCTAAAATTCTGACCGAGCGCGCGGCCTCTTGTGATTAGTGCATAAATATACTGTAGCCCTCGCTGACCTGGCGTTCCCTTCATTCGGTCCCAGTATTTTGATTGGTTGAGATGATGTACCCGCGTCGGTGTTCGCTTGTCGCAGAGTTCTTGTTGCGTATTTTGCCGTGTGGCGGTACAAATCTGCAAATCTGTAAAATACAGGAAGGTGGTAAGCTTAGTTAGTAGGAGTTTCCCAAAATGAAATTTTAACATTTAGACTTTCATCAGTTCGTCAGTCTAGTCTAGTCTAGTTAATACTCTCCCAAAAACAAAGAAAGGCAAGTACACAGCAGTCACAGAGGCACATAAAGAATGCACTTGAGCTGCAAATGCGCCAGCAAATTCGCTCCAGAAGGCCAAT
>Ga0307930_1004209_pt1 | contig 10121 bp, 14 predicted proteins | sample OrgLakmetageno46_FD_203161 | JGI IMG/M metagenome (GOLD analysis project Ga0307930, IMG submission 203161) | Saline water microbial communities from Organic Lake, Antarctica - #46 | ecosystem: Environmental > Aquatic > Non-marine Saline and Alkaline > Saline | place: Antarctica: Organic Lake... | reverse complement strand
TTTCGTTTCTCGAAACATGAAACACCCAGGGAAATACGCTGGTCTGTTTCGAGAAACGAAACGCCGGCGAAAATCGTGTTTCGTTTCCGTTGTTTCATTACCGACGTGTTTCAACTCTGGCCCTAGTTCAGGGCAGCCAGATCGCGGATCGCACTTTTTTCTTTGCGGCTTTTACTAGTAGCATCAACTCACAGCGAAGGGCAAACAAACGCAAGGAGACATAAGACTGCGAGCTGACGCAACGAAACATGGCAATGATAGCAAGCGAGGTTTGATCCACACATCGAATTGAAAATGCCTTTCTCAGAGCCGCATACACTATTGCAAGATTCATTGTGGTCGTCAAGGGCACCCAGATACTTCGATATTGGGCATGCTTGACGTCCCACACGGATGCGCTTTTCGACCCACTCTTGTTCTATCTACACGACATACTTTTGACATTAGATTCTCTCAATGTCATAGCTATGCACTTCGTGTTAACACTTCGCGTGTGTCCCCCTCCCTACTCTCAGGACAAGTTGCAGATGTGGGTGCCTGACGCCCTGGACGTCTGGCGGCTAGCGAAAGTGGTCGAGCGAAACGACACGGACAACACGGTGACCGTGGCCGGCGTAGGCAGCAGCGGAAATCAGGAGACCTTCAACTTGAACCACTCCAATCTCGAGCAGCGCCCGCACCCCTACGATCCTTCCCACGACTCGGACCTCGATGACTTGGCTTTGCTGAACAACTTGCACGAGGTACTGAGCAAATGCGGGGCTGGTGATGGGAATCCGGCGATGCTCACAAGGCATCTGCCAACATTATGCATCCCCATAGCTATGTAACGCGGGTTCAAGGATCTCTAGTTGCCCCTTTATTTCATTCTTTTCATGCCATTCGGGCTTTCATACGACTCTTCTTCATTTTGTGGTTCTTGGTCGATGGTTTGCAGGCCCCGCTCCTGAACCTCCTCTGTGCGCGGTTTCAGCGAGACAAAATTTACACCAACGTGGGCGGCGTGCTCATTTCCGTGAACCCGTACAAGCTGATTCCGAAGCTGTATTCGCTCAAGGCTCCCAGCGATGCCAACAAGGCACTGACCGGTGGAAGCGCAGCAGCAGCAGCTGGCGGTGGTGCCGAAGACGCCGCTGCAGCAGTCGAGAGCGACGGCCCGCACGTGTACTTCATTGCTCAAAACGCTCTCGAGGTTCGTTGCTGCTCTCATCCGGTCGAATCTGTGAATGTCAGCCAAGACAGGAGTGGTTCTGCCATTCACATAAGTTTGGCTTCTTTCCATGTCTATTTCCCTTTCTCTGCCTCTCTCCTGCTTTCTCACTCCATTCTCCCTTTCCTCTTTTCGTATCTCAAATTCCATCTCATTCTCCCAGGAAGTCGAGTTTTCCAAGAGGCTTGGAGCTACTAGGAACCAGTCGGTGGTGATCAGCGGCGAGTCCGGCGCCGGCAAGACCGAAGCGTCCAAGCACGTGATGCGGTACTTGATTCACGCCTCCCTCAAGAAAGACCTCGCTGCCGTGAAGGAAAACAAACGCTCTGCCAAAGCCAAGCAAGCGGCGTCATCGTCGTCGTCGCCCATGCTGAAGGCCAGCGATGGACCAGGAGGCACCAGCCCTCAAGCGCCCCCAGCCCGCGCTCGTCGCCGGAGCTCTATCGCCATGACGGCCCTGGAGTTGCCTCCCTCCGCTGCCGCTGACGATGCTGCTGCTGCGCCTGCTGGTGCTGCGCCTGCGCGCCGCCGCCGGAGCTCCATTACGATGTCGGCCGTGGATCATCCCTCTGCCAATCCTCCTCCTCCTGACGCTGCAGTTCCCGGCACCGGCGGTGCGCGGCAGCGGTCGTCGTCGGCAGCAGCAGCGGTGGCGTCGGAGCCCGCAGTGGTGCAAGACATTGAGTCCAAGCTGATGCAAAGCAACGTGATTCTCGAAGCTTTTGGAAACGCGAAAACGGTCAGTGAAGTGGAGACATTTTTCTATATATATCTGCCATTTCCCACTTTTAAATATACTTATTTTTAACGATATGCGACTTCGACTATCTTGTATGAGCTACTTTCGCCTTGATAACCTTGGTACCATATGTGCTCACATGCTTCCGTGTGTATGTGTCTTCGAGTGCAGGTGCGTAACAACAACTCGTCTCGGTTCGGGAAGTACATCAAGCTCCAGTACAACCCGGACGGCCGCATGACGCAAGCGCAAACCACGCAATTTCTCCTGGAAAAGTCTCGCCTCGTAGGCGTCGCTGAAAAAGAGCGCAATTATCACGTGTTTTACCAGGTAGATGTTTTTCTGCTCGTCCTAGTCGTCATGTCTACTCTTCTATTGCCTCGTGAGAAATGGTACTGTCTTTTTCCCACTCTTTCTTCTCATCGTTTCCCTCATCACTACGGTGTAAATGTGTGTGTATGCGACAGCTTTGCACGGGCTTAGCAGACACTTTATTGGCCGAGAAGCTCTTTTTGCAGCCGCCTAAGCAGTACAAGTATTGCGCCATGGGCAATTGCCTGAGCGCAGGCGACGGCACCGACGACGCCAGCGACTTTCGACTGCTGTCCGAAGCTCTGGCGTCGTGTGACGTGTCTGCCGAAGAGCAAGAAGCGATTTGGCAGTTGTTGGCATCCTTGCTGGCGCTCGGGCAAGTGGATGCGGTTCCACTCAGCGTGGCGGAAGATGGGGCCACGGAAGGTGACACCTCCAAAGACAAAGTTGCCGCGACGGCCGCATCGGACGACAAGGAGGATGCTGCAGGGCCTTGCGCTGCGTTTAAAGCTGATTTGACCCACCAGTCATTCGGCATGTGCAAGTGCGGGTTTTCAAAAGCTGCACATGTGGACCGCAGCGGCTCGACCATGAACCTGGGCGCGGCTACAGGTGTGTCTCCTTTTAAACCCTGAAATACTGTGTGCACTTTCGAATAGTCTCTATACTAAAATCAAGTTCCTTAAATGAACGGCCGACATGCTGACGTTTTCTTTTTAAAATACCCCTTCCTTCTCTACCCATCCCTCCACTTTTTCGAAACAGGCGAAGGGCTCAAGTTGATGAAGAAACCGGAGGTCCGAGGCGCCCCTGCAGCTGAGATCGCGGAGATGCTTGGCGTCAGCAGTGAAGCGTTCCAGGACGCATGCACTTACACGACCATTGGTGCCTCCAACCGGCCTCGGACGGCCTGCAAAGCCTTCGGAGGTGCTTCAGGAGATGTAGACAGCAGCAGCAGCAGCAGCAGCAGCAGCAGCAGCAGCAGCGCGGTCATCAGGAGACCCTTGACTCAGCCGCAAGTGCTGGAATCGGTGGCCGCCTTGGTGAAGTTTGCGTACTCCCAGCTCTTTGCTTGGTTGGTCGCGAAAATCAACGTCGCGCACGCGGCCAGCAAGGGGGCTAGTGTTGGAGGAGACGATACCCCTCCGCCCGCGTTTATTGGCATTTTGGACATCTTTGGGTTTGAAATCATGGAAGTGAACTCTTTCGAGCAACTGTGCATCAATTACGCCAATGAAGTGTTGCAGCAGCAATTCAACGAAACCATCTTCGAGACCGAACAAACGATTTACGAAGCCGAAGGCTTGGATTGGTCGAAAATATCTTACCGGGACAACCAGGGCATCATTGATTTGATTGCTGGCGCCAAACCAACTCCTGGTTTACTGCTCATCACCGAAGAATTTGTCCGGGGTGCCACGAACAACAAGGGCGTGTACGACGACCCAAATTTGTTGACGAAGATGAACGAAGCCTTCGGAGACGCCAAGAAAAACAGCGGCGAGTCGTTCTATGAAAAGAGCCGGTTTGCCGACGGCAAATTTACGATTCGGCACTTCGCGGGTACGTGTCATGTCATACCTCAACCAAGATCATGAGATCAATGGATTGGATTGAGAAGAAGGATAGCATAGGTCTTCTCATTTACTCTACATTGATGGTAGCCTGTATTAATCCAACATCACCTTTTCGTTCTTCTTCTTTTCTTTTTCAAAACAGGCGACGTGAAGTACACCATCGACAATTTCATCGAAAAGAACACCGACTCCCTGACGGAGCAATTGACGGGCCTCATGCGAACTTCCAACGAGCCTTTTCTCGCTGCGCTGTTCGGTGACCCCACCGCGCAAGACGTGGGCAGTGCGGGGTACTTGCCATCCATGGAACAAGCGTTGGCGTCGCCGTCGTCGTCGTCGCTCGCGCTTGCTGAATCCTCAGCATCGTCGCCTGCCAAGAGCTCCGCCGCAGGCGCACCCCCTATCGAACGAGGCCGCAAGACCGGCGCGTCTTCCGTGTCCCTCACGTTCCGCAACCAGTTGGATGCTCTGATGTCCACGCTGCGCAGCACCACCCCGCATTACATCAAGTGCGTGAAACCCAACGGATTTATGGCACCCGGCGCGGTGACCCGGAGCCTGGTGGTGAAGCAGCTGCGCTACAGTGGAGTCCTGGAAGTGGTGCGGATTCGCCGGGAAGGCTACCCGATTCGCATGCCCTTTGAAGACTTTCACCGGGTTTTCGAACGCTTCATTGCGTGCACTCTGGGCCGCCCAAAAGACCCCAAGGACAGTCACTCGCCCATGCCGCTCACTTTCAACCCCAAAGCGAAGACCCCCGAGCAATGCACGCCAGAAGAGTCCCGCGAAGTGTGCGAAGTGATCCTGACCAAGTACCTCGAGACGGACCGCTTTCAGCTCGGCACTCGAAAACTGTTCCTGCGAGACGGTGGAGTTTTCACAAGATAAAGAAATAATACATCTTTCATGATTTTGCATCTTTTTTTAAATTTTGAAACTTCTTCGTTTTGTTCATTTTTATTTCTTTTCTCTATTTTCTTTCAGGTGCCAAAGAAGTGCTGCGAGGCTGCGAAGAGGCTTTCTTCTACGAGGAAGCCGTGAAAATCCAGGCCATCCTGCGGGGCAAGCTCGAGGCGATCCGGTACCGCAAAGCCATCAAAGCGCTGCACCGCTTGCAGCGAGTGGGGCGCTGCGTGGGGCCTCGGCGACTGCTCCAACGCGCGAGGCGGAACGCAGCCACACTGCAAAAGCTGGTCCGAGGCAAGCAGCAGGCAGCCAAGTACGCGCGCATGCAGAAAGGTTCCGTGGTGGTGCAGGCGCGGATGCGGGGCCACATTGCGCGGATGCACTATGGGCGGGACGCGGAGTTGCGCAAGGCCGCGATTTTGATCCAGAAGCGCGCCCGGGGCTTCACGCAACAGCGCAAGGGCCAACGCCAAATGACACTTGCGCGCGCAGCGGCATCAACCCTAAGCCGCGCCACCCGAGTCCGCTTCGCGGTGCTTGAAGTCAACCGGCGCCGGCTCCTGAAGCAACAGAAAGACGCGGCTACCACTCTGCAAGGCGTAGCCCGGCAGCGCACCGCTCGGTTGGAGCTGAATAAGCGCCAGGAAGCGCGCAAATGCATGCTTGCAGCCACCAAGCTCCAAGCGAAAGCGAGGCAATGGGCGGCGGCGAGGGTGCTGAAAGTGGGCATCAAGGCGGCCGTGACGCTGCAGGCGGGAGCGCGCGCGGGGGCTGCTCGCAAGGTTGGGATTGATAAATTTGCCTTGATTGTTGTTCTTGCTTTTCTTTCTCTTTGCATCCTGCGTTGTCTTTTGATTTTTGCATGTTCCTTACGTACAAGTAGGTTTGCATGCACCTTTTTCTTTCTATTTCAATTGTTAACGAATCATTTTCTAACTTTTTTTTCTTTCCTCTCCTACTTTTCTCTTCTTCTCTTTCTTCCTCTTGCCAACAGTTGCACGCTTCTCTGAAGACTCTAGACCGGATCCGGCGCGACAAAGAGCGCCGCAAAGCTCGCATGATTCAATCGGCCGTGCGCCGGAACTTCGCCATGGCCTATTTCCAACAGCATCGCGGCGCCGCCACCAAAGTCGCCAATTTTGCCCGCGTGCGCGCGGCCAAGCTCGAGCGCACCCGCCGGAACGACAACCGGCGGCGCCATTTTGCGGCGACCTCCTTGGCCAGCGCGCACCGGCGCAAGACCGCGCAAAAGGACTGGGTCAAGAACAAGCAAGCAGCGGTGAAGCTCCAGACCCGGGCGCGCACCAAATTTGCCACCTCGATGCTCCAAGAAGCGAAAGGCGCTGCCACCGTGCTGCAAACCTCGGCTCGCCGAAAAACGGCGATGCGCCTCTGGGCTCGCCAAAAAGTGGCGGCTGCGCGAATTCGGCGAACCTTGCTGGCGCACCGTGCGTCTGCGGATTTGGCGTTTTTGCTCAACGAAGCGCATGGTTTAGCGCGCAAGGTTGGTTGCCTAGTGTAGTAAAAATAATACAAATTCTGTGTGTATCTAACATAAAGACGCTACAAAATTTGCGTCTTTGTTGACTCTTGCAGCCCTTGATTATCTACTATCATCTCAGTCCCCCTCCTGTCTTTCTGCTGTCTTCATTTTCAACTAATGTGCTATATAATATATCAGGGCGACGCGAACAACTTGCAGCGGCTGTTGAACTTCGAAGCCCCCCGCATGGACATCTACCCAGTGGAGCTGCGCAAACTTCGGCACCGCGACTTCAACTTCCGGGTAAACCTTCGTAGCATTTTACCGTTTCTTTGATCACATGGCATGCCATAGGCATCTGGGAAGATACGCATGCCTCTTCCTTCGTTGAGTTACTTCTTCAGCGTTTATGCCGACCTCCTTTTAGACGTCGTTGACTCCTGCTCTTTCGAATCTTTTCCCAACATCACCTCTACTTCATTTCTCTCACAATTCTCCATTTTTTTCGCGATATAATTCCCCTTCTGTAGCACTTGCTCCACTCTGCGTGCCTGGGTGGGAACCTCGCCCTCGTGTGCGAGCTTACCCCTACGGAGGAAGAGTTGAACAGCGTCGACACCGAGGGCAACACTTGCTTGTTCTATGCGGCCGTGGCCCTCAATCTGGACTTGGTGAAATACCTCGTCGAACTTATGGTGAGATATTGTACGACGCTGACTCGTTCCCTTCCCTTCTTTTTGAGAGGTTCCGCGCCATCTCCTTTCATTCTCCTTCCCTTGTGGATATTTCACGAGAGCATAAGTTGGAATTTGATTTTCACGACGGCGCCTTTTTAATCCAATGATGCGTATCATTTTTCGAATATGTCTCTCATGCTTCATGTTAGCATAAGTGTCATTTCTATTCTGGCGACTACATTATTTCCTCGCGACAGGTGCCGAATCAAGAAGTGTCCGCAGCTGACGTGAATTCCGGCAACCTTTCTCCCGATTTCGATGATGAAGCGTCGGCGGCCAAGACCGCGGCCACTGCTGCCGGTGGTGGTGATGTTAGTACTGCGCGAGCGAAACCGAAACACCGCGGGTCTACCATATTAGCGCCGGGCTTGCCGCTGCTGCCGCAGGCACCGTCTCCGTCCTCGGCCGCTTCGGTGCTGACTCCGCCTTCGCCCGCCAGCAGCGCCAGTGGTGGCATGCGCCGAGGCTCGTATTGGCCCGGTGGTGCTGGTGGTGGCGCAGCTTCTGCTGCTTCTTCTCAGGGAGGCAACGGTGCGAGTGAAGAGGAAGTCCGCTCGGGCTTTTTGCAGAAGCGCCGGGAAACTGACTTCTTCCGCAAGCGCTGGTGCGTTGAGAAGACGAATAACGCTCTGATTGTTGCTGTTGTTGCTGCTCTGACGTTGCTGTTTCAAGCGCGCATTTAACTATTTTTTCTTGTGAATAGCTCCCTGTGCATTTGCTTTCTTTGACATTCAATTGAAGTTATTCATGAGTATTATTGTCGCCAACAAGCACTGTACTTTCCTTACACAATTGCTCTCTGCTCAAATCTGCCACCAATCAGGTGTGTTCTGCGCCGCGAAGGTTCGAAGCTTATCTACTTCGACACGCGCACCTCCAAGAAGGCTTCCATGGAGATTCCCCTGGAAGGAGCGCTTTTGAAGCGCTCCAGCGCCGAAAAATACTGCTTCGAGATTCATTCGCCCCAACTCATGGCGGCTTCCAAAAAGAACAAGGAAGGCCGGCTGTACTTCAAGGCCGACTCCGAGGCGGAGTTCAACGGATGGTTCAGTGACTTGCGCAGCGTGTGTGGGCGCACTGAAGTCGACCGCTTGCGTCGGAGCCAACCCCTGAGCTTCGTGCCTACGGGTGACCGGGCGCGCTTGCTCAGCAAGACCAACTTGCGCGGGGAGACCCCTCTGCACGCTGCGGCGTCTTATGGTTTGAAAGCGCGCACTGACCTGGATCCTCGGCTGGACCTTGACCCTCGTCGAGTGCAGCCGGAGCGCCCCGTCCAGACTCTGGTGTGGCTAGTAGAAAACGGGTGTGCGGTGCAGGCTGCAGACCTCGAGGGCAACACCGCACTGCACTTACTGGTGGCTGCCGTCAACCACAGTAACGATGCTGTATCGTCTGCTTCGGAGGCAGAGTCCACTTCTTCTTTCAGCTCCGTGAGTTTGGCTCCCGTGAAAGCACTGCTCAAGAAAGGCGCCGAACTCACGCTGAAAAACACCGACAGCAAGTCGGCTCTCGACATGTGCACCACAGAGCAGGTGGCTGAGCTCTTCACCCGCAACGAGCACGCCACCGAGCACTGGCCTCTGAAGCCTCCGCCGCCGATGAAAACGCACAACTGCTGCTACGTGTCCTTTTTGCTGCGGGAGTCCCGCATTGCGGGGCCCGAGTCGGTGCCCAAACCGTATTTGACCGCGACCCTGTACAAACTCAACATGGACACCAAGGACGGTAGGAGCGCGGTGGCGGTAGTGGCCGCAGACGACAAGCACGGCAGCAGCCTCCATGACGTGGTGGAAGACCCGCAGAGCGCAATTGAGCCGTGCTTGGCGCGCAACAACTACATGTGGTGGGGGTCCTCGGTGCACTTCGAAACCCCGCTCGAGAACATTGGCGTGGCGTCGTTCGACAAAATCAGTTACATCAACAACAGCAGCAGCGGCAGCAGCGGTGCGTCAGCGTCGTCGTCAAGCACTGCGTCCTCCTCCAATACGGTGGTGTTGTTCGAGCTGCGCGACGCCTCCAAAGTGCCACCAAGCAAGAGCCTCTCTCAAGCAGGCACCACGAGCAGCAGCAGCGGCCACAGCGCAGATCCTGCTGATGGTTTAGTGGCGTGGTGTGTCCTGGACGTGGGCAAAGCCGTGGTCAACTCCAAGGATGGCCTCCAGCTGGAGATGTACAAGTACCCGGTCGACCTCGCGCAGCGCCGCAGTAAAATGACTCAAGCAGAAGTTTTACTGTCCGTGGATCTCCTTGTTACCCGCGCTGAAGCCCCGTAAACTCACCGAATTGATTATACAATTGCGTAAAAATCAGTGCCCTCCTTATTGGGCATTAAAAAATTGTGTGTTGCTTGCCTGCCTGTGTGCCTTTTCGAGAAGTCTATGAAATAACTCAATCAAGTGTCGGCCGTGTGCCAAACATTGTATATTTTATATTATATCGCATGGCCCTTAGTTCCAGTTTAGGTTAAGTGCTGTAATTGTAGTTGCAGTGCGGCTTTGTGATATGTGATATAAGTGCAGTGAACAGTGAATTAGTGAATTTCCGCATCATAAAAATATGACTTACCTTCGAGCTCGACTTCCCCAACAAGGCCATTAAAAGCAAGGGGAATTGGTATATTTTTTTAATGATGCATGTGCCTTTAGCTGCCTTGTTAGCTGCCTTGTTGTTACGAACGACCGCAATATTTAAGTTTTCCAGGGGCCTGATGAACAGGCTCACGACGAGGGTGCTTCTGAATAATAACGTACTCATTGCTCATGTAAATGTATTCTCAGCCAAGGACCCCTTTTTCTTCCTTGTGCTGTGCTTCTATCCACTAAGCACTAAGCGGGTGTGTTTGCGAGAGCTAAGTTTCGGTGTCGTGAAATCCTTTGAGTTCGACTTCACGCATAGGATTGCCCATGGTCGTGTGCTCCGAACTGAAGTCCGCTGCGAAATACAGTGCTTTGGCGTGCTTTCTACTCACCACTCATCACTCACCACCAACCAAGGTGATGTGTTGTAGTAATATCCCTTGCACCAACAACCAACTTGTTCGGAGGAAAGGCGCCAGTTGGAGCCTTAATTGGCCTTCTGGAGCGAATTCGCTAGCGCATTTGCAGCTCAAGTGCATTCTATATGTGCCTCTGTGACTGCTGTGTGCTTGTCTTTCTTT
>Ga0307930_1004208_pt1 | contig 10122 bp, 14 predicted proteins | sample OrgLakmetageno46_FD_203161 | JGI IMG/M metagenome (GOLD analysis project Ga0307930, IMG submission 203161) | Saline water microbial communities from Organic Lake, Antarctica - #46 | ecosystem: Environmental > Aquatic > Non-marine Saline and Alkaline > Saline | place: Antarctica: Organic Lake... | reverse complement strand
TCGTGCAGCGAGATTAGACATTGTTGAAATGGACAGATAAACCAACATTTAACCGAGAGAATATTATGAGCAAGAAACCCGCAAAAGATTCAGTAACAACGGCTTCAATTGAAGAGCAAACAGCGGCCTTTTTAAAGGCTGGCGGAGCGGTTCATTATGTCGTTAAAGGCAAAAGTGGGCAAATTGCTCCTGCAGGTCCGAAGCCGGTTACTCCTAAGCCGGCTGCCCCGAAGCCGGTTACCCCGAAAGAGGACTGATGCGTCCGTTGGTTGGCGCTGAAGTTCTTGTCAAAATTATTAGAAAGCATTGCTTGTTTTGCTGCGCCTTGGGGGTGGCTTTTACGCTTTACCCCAAAGCTCTGCTGTACAAAAAACGCCTTTATAGCAGCGTTAAAGCCTAGCAAGCTTCTGGGCATTCAAACCAATCCCGTATTAGAAGTGGAGTTTATTGATGAAGCCAAAAGACATCGTGGCGCAGTTCGTTGCTGATATCCAGGCCCAGCGTTTTGATGAGGCAAAGGCCTTGCTGGTTACGGACGGATTTGAATATGTTGGGCCAAACATGCGTTTCGTGAACCCGGATGATTTGATGGCCTACCAATTCGGGATGGTCGCCATTCAAAAAGCCCTGATTCTCCGTCAGCTCAGCGCCGAGGAAGAGCAGGTGTTCGCAATCCTGGATTACCGCACCAATTTTGAACCGATTGGCGATGTGCGGCTTGCAGTCTGGTTTACGGTTCTAGGCGACAAAATCCAAAAGGTTGAAGCCTTTTACAATGCGGCCGTGGTTGAAAATATGTTGGGCGGCAATCTTCCTTCAGCCAGCTGAAATGGTCTCGGTTCCTGGCGGTTAATATGGTCGAAAAATTTAGTCAGAACGCGATAGAAATCGCACTAAAAGAGCTGAATAAAAATTCAGATAAAGTCTGGGCTATTAAGGAAGATAAATTGCACAGGGAATTTAAGTTCCCTGATTTTGTTTCGGCGTTTGGTTTCATGACAAAAGTAGCGATTCTCTCGGAAAGGTCGAATCATCACCCCGAGTGGTCCAATATGTACAATAAAGTATCGATAAGTCTGACCACTCACGAGGCTGGCGGTATATCGAATAGAGACTTTGAGTTGGCCGACGAAATATCCAGATTAGTTTTATAAGCATTGAGAAGTTGCGGAAAAGTTGCTGTGAACATTGCTGTGACCGGTCAAAACCGTGAAAAAGGCACTGGACACTACTGCTGATAAAATCGCTGAATAGCGCCAATTAACTCATTTACGTCGTTTTTACTGACGTCTTGGTGGGTCACAAAGCGAATTGGCTCACCGGCGGTGATGAGAATGCCCCGGCTTGCCAGATAATCACGCAGCGCCGCGGTATTGCCCGCGCGGCAGCGGGCGTAAACGATGTTGGTCTGGGTGTGGCTCGGATCGATCTCCAGCTCTGAAATCGCGGCAAGCCCTGTGCTCAGGCAGTGGGCGTTTTCATGGTCTTCTTGCAGTCGCAGTGGCCCTTGCTCCAGAGCGATGCGCCCGGCTGCTGCCAGTATCCCGGCCTGGCGCATGCCGCCGCCGAGCATTTTGCGCAGGCGTGTTGCGCGCTCGATAAACTCTTTTGAACCCAACAATAGCGACCCCACCGGGGCGCTCAAGCCCTTCGACAGGCAAACGCTGACGGAATCGTAGTGTTTGGTTATGTCTGTCACATCACAGCTCGATGCTACCGCTGCGTTAAACACCCGCGCTCCGTCCAGATGAAGTTGCAACCGGTGGTCATCGCAAAAGGCGCGAGCCTGGCGTTGGTAATCCAGTGACAGCACTTTGCCGCCAATGGTGTTTTCCAGCGACAGCAGGCGCGTTACGGCGAAATGAAAGTCACCGGGCTTTATCGCTGCGCGGGCCTTATCGAGGTTGATGCTGCCGTTGGGCTCGTTCTCGATGGGCTGGGGTTGCACGCTTCCAAGCACAGCTGCACCACCGCCTTCATACCGATAGTTATGCGCTGACTGGCCACACAGATATTCGTCGCCGCGACCGCAGTGGCTCATAATCGCCAGCAGGTTGGCCTGGGTGCCGCTGGCCGTAAACAGAGCAGACTCGAAGCCCAGCCGCTCGGCTGCATAGGCTTGCAGGTTGTTCACTGTTGGGTCTTCACCGTATACATCGTCGCCAACCTCAGCGTAAGCCATGGCCTCGCGCATTTCCCGGGTCGGGCGGGTAACGGTGTCACTGCGGAAATCGATCATGGCGGTGCCTTTTTGCATCATCTCTTGCGTATCAGCCTAGTTTTGGCATTCTACAGCGAAAGGCATGAAGCGATTCAACCTTCGTGGCGGCTGAAGTCTATGGGGTCTAGCCGATAAAAACCGCGCAGTGCGTCGTAAACGTCCGGTTGTTCGGCTTTCAGATGCTTTGGCTGCTGAAAAAAAGCCTCTGTCAGCACCGCAAAAAATTCGGCAGGCTCGGTGGCGCCGTAGGGGTCGAGCCAGCTTTTCTGATGATGCCGCAAGCTGGATCGAAGGTTCTCGTAGGCTTTGGTCATGGTTTGTTGCCACACCCGGGCCTGCTCGCCGCTTAGCGGCGGCGCGCCATCTGCGCTGCCGTCCAGGTAGTCCAGCTGGTGGGCGAATTCATGAAGAATAACGTTGTGCGGGCCGTCTGGATTCATCGCGCCTTCCTCGCATTCAGACCACGCCAATACCACTTGCCCCCGGTTAGACGCCTCGCCCGCACGAACCTGGTCGCCAACACTGACCACGATGCCATCGCTCTGGGCCGTTTGTACGCGGTACACATCCGGGTACACCAGAATGCTGCGAACATCGTCATAGGAGGCATAGGGGCGGGCCAGAATAAGCAGGCAGGCGTGTCCTGCAATGGTGATTTTTACCCGCTCGTCCACATGAAAACCGGCGCAGCCGTAGAACTCCTTCTCGGAAAGAAAAAGCTGAATGTATTCTTCCAGCTGCTTTTTCAAGGGTGGGGGGAGTTTTTGATAGAGTGGCATCTGGGCCCGTAGCAACTTGCGCCAGGCTTTTGGAAAAGGCTGTTGCAGTTCACGCTGTCGCCGCCAGTTGCGGTAGAAAAACAGGTAAAATATTGCGAAAGCGATGAGCGCAAGAGCAAACACGGCGAAGACAAGCGGCGAAGACAATGTGGCTGTGTCCTGTCTGGAGAGCATTTTTGCTATCTTATCCTATTCATCTATGAGGTGTTGTTATGTCGAATAAACGAGTAGTGGTGATTACCGGAGCCAACCGCGGAATAGGGCTGGAGCTGGCCCGGCTTTTTGCCGCAAAAGGCTGTGAGGTGATTGGCGTGTGTCGTGAAACCTCAGCCGATCTGGCGGAAGCGGCTGCCAAGGTTGTTGACGGTGTGGATGTCACAACCGATACCGGTGTGGAAAAGCTGATGGCCGGCCTGAAGGGCGTTCAAATCGACGTGCTGATCAACAACGCAGGTCTGTTGCAGGACGAAGTACTGGGCAGCATCGATTTTGACTCCCTACGCACCCAGATGGAGATCAATGCCTACGCACCTTTGCGCATCGCCGAAGCCCTGTTTCCGCAAATGCCTTCCGGTGGCAAGATCGCGAATATCACCAGCCGCATGGGCTCGATTGCTGACAACGACTCCGGCGGTCGCTACGGTTACCGTGCCTCTAAAGCCGCGTTGAACGCGTTTGCGAAATCTTTGGCGGTAGACTTGAAGCCCCGCGGTATCGCTGTCGCCCAGCTGCACCCGGGCTATGTGAAAACCCGTATGGTTAACTTCGGTGGGCTGATTACGCCAGAAGACTCTGCAAAAGGTTTGGTTGCGCTGATTGAAGGGCTGAATCTGGAGAACTCCGGATCCTTCTGGCACAGCAACGGCGAGCAGTTGCCCTGGTAACCAGAGGTAAAGGGTACAAAGGGGAAAGGAAGGGCGTGGTAGAGTGTCGCGCTTGAATATACAGTATCGCGCTTGAATATAGAGTGCTGCGCCTTGATATTGGGGCGAATCCTTTGCCGGTGTATTGACGACTTTTGAGGTTTTTATGGCCCGTTTTGAACTGCTGGGTACCGCCACCATTCCGGGTAAAGGCACGGAGTTGCGCCTGCTTCAGCGCAATGATGAGTTTTCGATCAAAATTGCCGGCAAGCCCGGTGAGCTGATGAACAGCCGCCTTCACGGTTCTGAAGATGCCCTGGCAACGCTCGCTTGCGAACGGATTGTCGATCACCCCGCACCCCGCGTGCTGATCGGCGGTTTGGGCATGGGTTTTACGCTGGCAGCGGCCCTGGGTGCTTTGGGTGATAAGGCCGAAGTAACCGTGGCCGAATTGGTGCCAGACGTAGTGGAATGGAATCGCGGGCCTTTAGGCCTTGCGGCGGGTTACCCCCTGAACGATCCTAGAACGATAGTACATGTCGGCGACGTGGTGAAGCTGATTAAAGACTCGCCGGGCCATTATGACGCCATTTTGCTGGACATCGACAATGGTCCCGAAGGAATGACCCGTAAAGAAAATGATTGGCTGTACACCGCCGCCGGTATTGCCGCCGCCCAGGCCGCGCTGACGTCGGAAGGCATTCTGGCCTACTGGTCGGCAGGGCAAGACCCCACGTTTACCGAAAGGATCAAGCGTGCCGGGCTTTCTGTTGAGCCGGTGACTGTGCGTGCTCACCGTCCGGGAAAGGGCGCGAAGCATGTTATCTGGCTGGCGTGGTAGAGAGCGTTGGTTATTAATGCTCTCTGTTAGCACTCTTTATGAATAGTCCAGCTTGAATTAAGGAATCCGAATAATGTCCTGGATGGTCATGGTTACTCAGATTTTTCTGCCGGTGCTGCTGCTGTTTTGGTTTGCACGGTTTCCGGCAGCTGGCGTCCTGGCCTTTGGGCTTCAGGCGATTTCGGTTGGCGCGGTTATTCTGGGGGTAGGGCTCGCGGCTTTATGGACCATGCCGCCTTTCTGGGTGCCGTATCTTTACGGCGTTGTGTTCCTGTTGACCATTACCTGGCATCTTGTACGAGGCCGCTTGCTGGGCAACGGATTTTGGCAAGCGTCAGCCGGGCCAACCACGTTGGTGCTGATGGTAGCCGGGTTGGGCACGATTGGCGGCTATATGGGTTATCTGGCGTGGCTGGGCCGTGAACTCCCGCCGGTAGACACGGTGAATATCGCACCGCCCTTCGGCGCGGGCGACTATCTGGTGGCGCACGGGGGCTCAGGCAGTCTGGTCAATATTCACCTGCATACACTGGACGAATCGGTAGAGCGATTCCGGCCCTGGCGGGGCCAGAGCCGCGCGATCGACATTGTCCGCATTACGCCGTTTGGCCGTCATGTAGACGGCTGGCAACCCGCTGACCCAACTCGTTATGTCACCTTCGGAACACCGGTATTAGCACCCTGCAACGGGGACGTTGCCAGAATCGTGGACGGTGTTCAGGACATGCAGGTTCCTGACATGGACCGCGAGAATATAGCGGGTAATTATGTGGCTGTTGATTGCGGTGATTTCTTTGTGGTGTTGGCGCATTTGCGCCAGGGCAGCATTCAGGTAAGCGTCGGAGACAGTCTGGACATTGGCGACACGCTTGGGGAGATGGGCAATTCCGGCAACAGTTCAGAGCCGCATTTGCACGTGCATGCCCAAAGAGGCTTACCCGAAGAGGCTCCGCTGAGTGGAAAACCTTTGGCTTTGACGATCAACGGAGACTTTTACATTCGAAACGACAGGATTAAGGTCTCGGGCCCCGGCGCAGCACAAGATTAATCCTCACGCACAACGAAAACCGACACGTTGCTGTGTCTGACGATGCTTGCACCATTCGAGTGGAGAATGTGCAATCGATCGCCGATGCCAGGCGTGTGGGACGCCATGATGACCAGGTCTGCACCGGTTTCTTTGATGGCTTCCAATAAACGGTCATCCAGTTCCACGGCGATATCTGCCGTCGAGATCACTTTGCTGTCGGTAGCGACGCCGTGTAATTTTCCCTGCTCTTGGGCAAAAGTGTTGAGTTTTTTGGCCAGCTCTTCCGGATTGTGTGCAGCGGCGGAAGGGGCCGTGTTGGTGACCGCGATGTAGCACAGTGCGGCGTTATAGTGCTTGGCGATGTCGATTGCCGTGTTGAGCGCCTTCGACATTTGTGCCGTACGTGACAGGTCGACGGGCACGAGAATTTTGCGATACATAGCGTTTCTCCCTATCCTAATTCAAACGTGGAACCATTTCCTTCCACAATTAAAAGCGTGGCAGTAATTCCCGGATATTGCCACGTATGAAGGCTCAAAAGTTTGGACATGGCGTCTCTGTGTCTTCCATGCCAGAATTCAATAGTACACAAAAAGTGAGGTGTTTCTATGAATCTTCAGAGAGCGTTTGGTGGTGGACGCTAATGGCCCACCTGAAGCAGACAGCTTGGGTGATGATTGTGGCAATTCTCGGAGTTGGCAACGTTATGGCAACTGAAGAAGCTGAATACACCCTTGTACTCAAAGATCAGGATTTTGAGGTGCGCGATTACGAGCCACATATCCTGGCCGAAACCATCGTAGACGGAAAGTTTTCTAGCGCCGGTAACAAGGCATTTGGTCGATTGTTCAAATACATCTCTGGCGACAACACGTCCCAGCAGAAAATTGAAATGACCTCGCCGGTGGCGCAGGAAGCCGAAAGCGAAAAGATTGATATGACGTCGCCGGTGGGTCAGCAGCGGGTAAACGACAGCTGGGTGGTGAGCTTTATGATGCCCGCGTCTTATACAATGGAGACGGTGCCCCAGCCCAAAGATCCCAAAATAACTCTACGGCAGGTTCCCATCCAGCGCATGGCGGTGGTGCGCTACTCAGGCACCTGGAGTGAAAAAGGTTACCGGAACCATAGGGACAAGTTGGACGCCTGGGTAAAGAAAAATGACTTTAGAGTCATTGGTGAGCCAGTGTGGGCGCGGTATAACCCGCCCTTTATGCCCTGGTTTTTGCGGCGGAACGAAGTGTTAGTCCCAATCGCAATTACGGCGGACACTGAGTGAGCTCAGCCAGCCTGCATCCAAAAGCCTTGGCAGCACGTAACGCTGTGAACAATTCCGTTTTGTTAGGGCAAATTCCATGAGTCCATCCGACGAGTCCCGGGTTATTGAAATGGCCTGGGAAGACCGCACGCCCTTCGAGGCCATTCAACAGCTGTACGGCATGTCAGAACCGGAGGTTATTCGGTTTATGCGCAAGTCACTGAAGCCGGGCAGTTTTAGATTGTGGCGGGCGCGGGTGTCCGGCCGTGCAACAAAACACCTGAAGCTGCGCAGCCCAGACGTAGGGCGGGGTTACTGCCCGACGCAATACAAGCAACGCTGATTTCTTTTCACCTTCAAAGCCTAACCTTTCCACCTTTCCACCTTCACAGCCTAACCTTTCCACCTTCACAGTCTAACCTTCCAACCTTACGCGCCTGGCTCTTCTAATTCTGCATTTTTGCCCCTCCAACGGTCGCACACTGCTGCGCCAGTCGATGTATTTACGCCAAGCTATAAGCTGACGCTTTCGCAGGACGCCGTCAGCGCTTTTTCTTGTAGCCCCCTCTGTGCCTGATCCATTTGTTCCTTGACAGTCATCTATATACGCCATATAACATCCATATGGATTCTAATTAGAGTCCATATGGAGTTTTAAAGGGTTCAGCCCGTGCTAATCAACAAGGAAAAGCGATGAGCGTGCATGACATACGACGCAAGGCGGGCGATACCACCGAGAAGCTCACCATCAACCTTGGTGTGGTGGACCTGGGACAGATCGATCTGCTGGTGCAAGAAGGGTTCTATTCCAACCGCAGCGATCTGATTCGCACGGCGATTCGCAACCAGTTAGCAGTCCATGCAGAAGTGGTCAAGGAAACGGTTGCTCGCAAGACCTATGTGCTGGGTTTGCAGTATTACAGCCGTCGTGATCTTGAGGCGCTACAGGCGAAGGGGGAGGTATTACAAATTCAAGTGCTGGGGCTTGCCAGTATTGCCGAGGATGTTTCCCCTGAACTTGCCTTGGCGACGATTGAATCCATCGCCGTTCTAGGTGCTCTGCAGGCCAGCAAGGCGGTCAAGGCCGCTCTGGCGGACAGAATCTATTAATGGCGTATCAGCTCACGCCGAGGAGCCTTTTTATGAATCTTCCAAACACTGAAACGCTTGTGGCCAGACTGCAAGAGGCCACTCGATTGACTCAAACGGGACGATTGCAGGAAGCTACCGCGATGATACAGCAGGCGCTGCAGGGCAGGTCGAACCTTAATGAAGTCACGGCTGCACCCGATCAGGCGCAGACCTCAAGGCCACGACAACCCTTCACTGCTCATCGTAATGTCAGTGGCCTGGGCGATCTTCTGCGCGGCAAACTATCGGGTTTGAATGGGCTGAAAACAGGTCTGAACATGGGTTTGGCGACTCCCGCAGAAGCGCTACCCGAGGGCGCAACGTTCAACAGTGGCACCTTTGCCAATTCGTCGGGCAGCCGGGACTATAAGCTGTATATTCCCAGCGGCTATAATGGCCAGTGCCTTCCGCTGGTGGTTATGCTGCATGGCTGCACCCAGAACCCGGATGACTTCGCCGCCGGCACAGGTATGAATACGCTTGCGGAATCGCAGCCTTGCCTGGTGCTCTATCCCGCTCAAACTGGCTCTGCTAATCCCTCCAAGTGCTGGAACTGGTTCAAACCAGGCGACCAGCAGCGCGAAAGCGGCGAACCGGCGATTATTGCCGGTATGACGCGGCAGATTGTCGATGAGTATAAGTTGGACGAGCAACGGGTTTATGTGGCGGGATTGTCCGCCGGCGGTGCCATGGCAACCACCCTTGCAATGACCCACCCTGACTTATACGCAGCGGTAGGGGTTCATTCTGGTCTTCCCCACGGTGCCGCACACGATATACCCTCGGCACTTGCGGCCATGCGAGGTGATGCCGCACCTCTTGCAAGCCGCAGCAATAAGAGGGCAGGCGCTGGCGTAACGTCGTCAATGGGTCAGAAGATTCCCGCCATCATATTCCACGGTGACCGCGACACCACGGTATACCCTGGCAATGGCGACCGCGTTGCGGCCCAGTATTCTGGCTTTATCGGCTCGGGCAACGTATCGAAGAACGCGATTGACATAAAGAGCGAGCACGGGAAAGTGCCTAACGGCCATGCCTATACCCGCACAACTCATCATGATGCCAGCGGCCAGGCCATTCTCGAGCAGTGGTCGATTCACGGTGCCGCCCACGCCTGGGCCGGTGGGACTTCTCAAGGCTCTTATACCGACCCAAAAGGCCCGGACGCCTCCGGGGAAATGCTGCGCTTTTTCTTAACGCATTCGAAAGGCGTGTTGTCGTAGTGGCCGCAAAAAAGCGGATTGTACGTCCGCTGCCAGCGCCCTCAGATTATCCCTCCAGCTTTCGCACCCGCTGCGCCAGTTGAGAGAAATCAAAGAGCTTTCCTTTTGGTAGTAGCAACAACAGCAAGGACACTGCAATCGGCACAAAGGTTGCCAGCAGGAAAGATTCCAGCAAATAGGTGAGGGGCGCCCCCGGTGCGGGAAACAGCATTAACCCGGTCGCCAGGCCGGCAAACGTGCTGATTGCAGCGTTGTAGCTTTGATAACGGGCGTTGTAAAAGCCGAAAAAGACCGGGAAAGCGGCGGCGCAGCACAGCAGATCGGCCAGCAGAAACAGGTAAAGCACGCTGTAGCCCTGAGCCGCCACAAACAGCACTGGTACCGACAACACCACAATCAGCCAACGGGACAGCGACAGCAGGCTATGGTTGCTCAGCTTTGGTAGCAGCCGGCGTAAGTCTATGACCATGATACTGGTCAGCCCGCTGATGGTGGAGTCGGCGCTGCTCATAATCAGCGCCAGCCCGAAGGGCAGCAACCCAATCGCAAACCACACGGGCACATCCGCCAACAACACGCTGAACAGCGCGACCGAGCCGTCACCCGGCAAGCCCAAACCGACAAACGCCAGGCCGAACAAACCCATGATGAAAATGATGGGGAAGCTCAGCAGGCCGCTGATGATAAAACCGTTGCGGATAACCTTGTTATCGCGGGCGGCGAAAATGCGCTGCCAGGTGCCCTGGTAAAATAATCCAGTCAGCACCACTGCA
>Ga0307930_1004202_pt1 | contig 10129 bp, 10 predicted proteins | sample OrgLakmetageno46_FD_203161 | JGI IMG/M metagenome (GOLD analysis project Ga0307930, IMG submission 203161) | Saline water microbial communities from Organic Lake, Antarctica - #46 | ecosystem: Environmental > Aquatic > Non-marine Saline and Alkaline > Saline | place: Antarctica: Organic Lake... | reverse complement strand
CTATGGGAATCTACGGGAATCTATTGGAATCTATGGGAATTCCCGGGAATCTCGGGAATTCCCAAGGCCATCTCCTGGAGTCGGGAATTCCCCCCCCCTAGTAGGAACACAGGCCGGGGTGTACTTGTCGTTCCATTATATTAGAGCAAAGAGAAAGTTGAAGATTTCCGATTTCCGCGTACGCAGCGCAGCAGGGCAGTGGAAAAAAATGAAGACAAGAAAGCCTCGTTTGGCGCTTTTTTACCTTCTGGTTTCTAGCGCCGTCCAATGCTCAGCATTTCTTGCTCTTAAGCAACTGCCGAGAAAATCGCTGCCAAAATCGCCACATACTAGAAGAGATAAGTCGTCTCTGGCGGCGTGGGACAGCAGAGGTTTCGAAGAGTTAAAGCGTCGGGTTGGTGCCGCCTGCCTCTCAGCCGCGGTTATCGCATCCCCGCTTTCTTTGGCTCTCCACAACGGTGCTTTCGTATCCATTGATCGACCGTCAGCCCAGGCCCTCACGGATGAGCAGGTTTTGGTGGTGAGTACTTGGCTAGGTATTGTCACAAGCTAGGGCTAGGCCTCATCTCATTCGAGCGCACTAATGCCAAACTTGTTTCTAAATGCTAGCTATCGACAGCTCTGCGTAACTTAATATCTACACTATCTACAATATTGCAAAATTTCCATAGTTCACTCTATCATCTTTCTGATCCTCTCAAAAACTACGATTTCGGAAGGTGGATGTATGGCGCGAAGTGAACCGGCAGTTCGTCGACGGCGACTTCGCGGGCCTGGGCAAAGATGGCTGGAAAGACCAACAAAAAGCGGCGGTGAAGCAGCTGACGTCCGGCGACATGGGTGACATGGAAAAGACGTACAAGGTAGGGCTTTAGAATCGCGTGAGTTGTACAAACTCAACCTTTGTAATTTCTTTTGGTTTCCCTCTTCTTTTCACCAAGTCCCTCGTCTTGATTTTACGCACAGGTGATTCGCACGATGCTGTCGTCTCTGAAGGACCCCTACACGCGCTTTTTAACGCCCGACCAATACGATACGCTAGCGTCGGTGGCACGAGGCGGGTCCGCTGGAATTGGCGTGCAACTCCAGGTAAGAAACAGCAAAATTGATTGGCTTGTATATGTTTGTTTAGCCTACTACGTTTTTGCACAGTGAACGAAATGCATGTCTTTCCATCGCCCCTCTCTTTCGCGCACACACGTACGCAAACAATTGTCCTTTATTGATTTTCAACTGCTCCCTCTCCTCAATCCTCTGCCCTCGCTGCTGTTTCAATTGCTTTTTGCGCAGGTGGACCCCAACATTGGCGAGTGCGTGGTGATGTCAACCGTGGCCAACGGCCCCGCGCAGATCGGGGGCGTGCTCCCTGGCGACGCTGTGCTGGAAGTCGACGGGCAGGTATTAAACCACGGAAATACACGCCTCAAGGGTACTGGCAGAGAGTCACAGTCAGACGAGAACTTGGAGTTTCGACAGCCAATAGTTGTTATAGACAGCCCTTTGTTTTTTTGTTTTCTTTTTAAGAGAAATGGATAGGAATTCTTCAAGTCGCGATTTGATTACCTCAGAATTCAATCTCTCGTCCTCTTCTTCGCATCTCTTCCTGCCACTACTCCTGTACCTCTTTGTTTCAGGCCATGGCCGGCCAGCCCGCCGAATTGGTGGCGCGGTTCATGCGCGGCGACGCGGGCACTGACGTGAACGTGCTGGTGCGACATTTGGGGAAAGTGGATGCCAATGGCAAAGCCAGCAAGGGCGCCACCGCGCGCATGACGCTCAAGAGAGCGGCCGTGAAAGTGTCTCCCGTGGAAGCCAGGCAAATCACCCTCAAGAGCTCGAAAAGCGGCGGGAAAGACGGCGGGGACGTGAAAGTGGGCGTGATTACCGTGCCGTCCTTCAGCCAAGAAACCGTGGGGCAGCTGGTGGAAGCGCTGCGGACCGTAAAACCGGGGAGCGACGCTTTGGCGATTGACTTGCGCGGCAACGCAGGCGGCTACATGCCGGCCGGTGTAGACGCGGCCAAGCTCTTTTTGCCGAGTGGGTCGAAAGTGATTTCGGAAATATCGCGGGACGAAAGTGCCGCGCAAGTGTTCCTGGCCGAAGGCGTGGGCGCAGAAACGCAGCTCCCCCTGTACTTGCTGGTCGACAGCCGCACGGCCAGCGCGTCGGAAATCATGGCGGTCGCGCTCCAGGACAACCACCGCGCTACTCTTGTCGGAGGAAGCGCCAAGACCTTTGGGAAAGGCCGCATTCAAAACGTGCAGCAGCTTTCCGACGGCAGCGGCATTGCGGTCACTAAGGCGAAGTACCTTTCGCCCACCGGCCGCGATATTCATGGAGTAGGGATCACACCGGACACGGTGAATGTGGCGGGATGTGCGCCGGCATCTCCAGCTGATGCTTGCCTTGATGGAGTTTTGTGATTTCAGAAAAGAAAAAAAAAAGCCCTAACACACAAAACAGGTATAGCCTTGTGTGCGTTGGAAATGGTAGCAATATCAATATCAAAGGAAACTACCATAAGGCACACTAGCAATATAATGGGATAAGCTATATGCTATATGCCCACAGAGAGTTTGCTGCTGGTTTCAGGAAATTTTACTATACATATGTTTTTTTCGCAATTTTATTCTATGGGGCTTTGAGTCGGTTTTAATCGGTGTGAGTTGCAGGGTGATTCTGGTTCCTGCTTTCTCCACTTTGGCGGCCTGTCCTTGTCCTTCCCAATTCGCGATTGCAATACAATCCACAGAATCCTTGGTGATCTAAGACGCCAGTTAAAATTCACACAAGGCAGCGGCTTTATCAGCGCCCTCCTTACCCGTTACCCTCGAAGATCTTCGTGTGAATTTTTAGATTTGGTAGTGCTAGCATGCCAGCTAGGCGGTGCGCTATTCATAAATCAGTGAGTCGTCGGGAGTCGGGAGAAACTAAGGACTAAGGACGAGAAACGAGGGACGAGGGCCCTATCTGAGATGCCAGTTATAATGCCAAATTCACACAAGACAGCGGCTTTGTCAGCGCCCTACTTAACCTGAACGATCTTCGAGTGGGCTTTTGGATGGGGTTGGGCTTGAAAGCTAGATATGCGGTGCGCTATTCATAAATGAGAGAGGACTGAGGACTGAGGACGAGAAATAGAGGGACGAGGGCCCTCTTTGTTTTTCTACCTTCGAATTTGTCCTCGACAAACAAGGCCATCATGCAATTGCAATTGGCCAATAGACCAGTTATGCTTTAGAATTACAGTATAGACATTCTTGACGACGACGCCAGATCAAGAACACGTACCTCTCCACCAAGAAGAAGAGAAGTGCGCTTACTGATGATGCACGACGAGTTCTGGGTCATTAGGATTCCCCGAAATGCTGCACTTGCCTCCTGGGATAATTGAAGGGCGAGAAGTAAGGCGCAATTTAGCATTAAATCGTGTGCCAATGATGTCATTTGATCCAGGTATATCTTTCTAAGAAGAGTGGTTCACTTGCGTAAAAAATGCGTTTGCACCATTAACGCTTGTTACAATCCCTCACCCTCTTGTTGTCGGAAAGGTGGGCAAATGGTCATAATATTGTGAAGTCTTAACCACAACGTCTTTCGTTTGGGGCATCATCATATGTGCCGCCAGCAGTGCACGCGTGCACGCAGCAGCCGATCACTCTTCAGCAAGATTGCTGCTGGCTGGGAAGGCTGATGATAAATCATGTTCCACATTAGTCCTCGCAAAGCATACTCTAGACCTATAAATAAAGGTCTGCTCGTATAGTCGGTGGTTACTCTAACTATCCGGGCGTTCACTGTTCAGAAGTTTGTTAAATCAATATTCAGTATGCTTGGCTGCTTCTTCTAAAAAGGCCTAAAGAATAATTGATATTACACGATGAGCCTGACTCGTCATTCCTAATCCTGCTCTCCAACGTGAGTTGAGTTATTACAGAGCGAGGGAGCATTGCTCGCATGAAAGGATGGTGCAAAGAAGGGGGTTACTCACCTATCTCTTACTTACAGATCGGTTGAAGCCAGAACTCTTGTTCTTCTGGATGCACAATTTTTGGGTCAAAATTCGGCATCTCCACCACTTAAAAGGCAAGTGTCCCGGAACGTCGCCGTCGCCAGCTTGGTCATCCTTACATTGCGATCGAGGTAATTATCCTCTTGATTTCACTGAGTGCGAGTAACAGATCAGAAAGTGTGTGCCACGTGAACCCTGCCAGCTATCCAAGGTCCAAGGTGGGTTTCAACTTCTTGCATTACAGTAGTGTGTGCGGAAAAATTGTACTTCTGTAGTAGGGATCGAAAATTCGACCTGTGAGACTGTGATTGAGTGGTTTGTCAGCATATTGGCAGCAGACAAACTCCTGGTGCGTGCGTCACGTCGCGCTTTAACCTCTCTTTCCCCGGGTGCACCCTCGTGCTCGTGCATGCATTGCTTTGAGGTTGCACCCGATATTCAATCCCATAGCGACACCCCCACAATTTTCCCACCCCTCAACTTTTTCGGTGTGTCGGCATAATTCCAGTGGCGCGGCCAGAATACGCCTGAGTTAATGTGGCAGTCACCCTCTGTTTTTTATTTCATTGCGATTATTCAAACGCGCTTTTATATAAGTATTTTACGAGAGCTGTTTGTTGGCATTATTCTTTGTCAGCGCTGTGGGGTTGTGGGTATTTACTCAGCTTCCCGGCGGCACAACGTTGTCGCCGATTCGTGAGATCACACACCTGCATTTGGCCCAGGAATTAGATGCCCTTGAATAATGCCACAACATATACTGCAAAATGATGTCTCGATGTTTTTTTCACAGACGAACCCATGGCCGATGTTTTAACCAGCAGCGATCCGTTGCCGAAAGGGCTCCAACAGTCCATTCTGCAGGACCCCCCTTCGCCGACTCCTAACATGGCACACAGCCAAGGCGCTGAGAAGAAGAATGGCAGTCCGACGGGAAGCTCTGAAGATATAGGGCGATCAAAACGTCGGCGGCGGCAACCTCCAAAAGATCATGACCTAGATGCTGAGGACATGAAGATTCTGCACCAAGCTATCGACAATTCGCGCACCGAGAACGTGAACGTGGATGTGCAAATCGAAGAGTGCCCGGTCTTCTACCCTACCATCGAAGAATTTGCATGCCCAATCAAGTACATCTCGAGCATCATGCCAAGGGCAATACGGTTTGGTATCTGCCGCATCGTGCCTCCAGAGGGCTGGGAGAACCCCACTCAAGTTGATTTTGACTCGAAGAAAAAGTTTGCGACGAAGCTTCAACGAATGAGCTTGATGCAGGAAGGGCGGGCGATGGGGGATGGGCAATTTTATAATGTGCGTCAGTACGAGAAGATGGCCGATGAATTTCGAGCGAAGTGGATCGAAGAACATCACGAAGACCCGTCTAAAGTGACTTACCGAGACTTGGAGAATGACTACTGGAAACTGATCAAGGGAGTTTCTGGTGAAGCAGTGCAGGTATTACACAGAAATCATATTGTCGAGCGTCGTTGACCAGATTACTTTGTTCTAACTTGTTGGCTTGTTTGTAAATTTTCTGCAGGTTGAGTACGGCAACGACCTGTCGACGTCTGAATATTGGTCAGGGTTTCCCCGACGGCTGGTAAGCACATTTATCTAGCGTATTTGAAGTAAGTAGGTCTTCTGCTCAGTCTGATTCTTCGCATTACATCCTATATAGCCATCGGACCCACCTTTGGGCGATACTAGCGCGCCTTTTGGATCACCAGAGTACTACCGCACGTGTGGCTGGAACCTCAACAACATCTCGACTTGGCCTGGTTCGGCCATTCGCTGTGTCTCTCACTCGATCGACGGCATCAACAAGCCTTGGCTATACTTGGGCATGATGTACTCGTCGTTTTGCTGGCACCGCGAAGATATTTATCTCGCGTCCATCAACTACATGCATTCGGGCGATGGCAAACAGTGGTATGGCATCCCTGGTGCGAAGGCGAAGGCGTTCAAGTCGGTCATGGAAAAGATCATGAAGCTGCGGCTTAAAGAATGCCCCGATTTAGGTCAGAGCATGCATCAACCTGCATCAGATATTGTAGCTTAATGTGGATGTTAGCCTTTCTATCCTGACTTCAGACTTAACTTTCCTTTCAATTGCTTACTGCTACATTTCAGAGCATCACATCACAACTCAAATTTCACCATCGACGCTTCTGAGCAACAACGTTCCCGTATACAAGACACGGCAAGAAGCCGGCCAATTCATCGTTACCTTCCCTCAAGCTTATCATGCAGGGTTCAGCTATGGGTTTAACTGCGCTGAAGCGGTCAACTTCGCTACGGCTGACTGGATTCAGCACGGAAGTGTCTCGGTGGTAGACTATCGGCTGAAAGGCAAGCGCGAAGTGTTTTCGTTCGACCGCCTTCTCTTTACGCTTACTTACCATCTCCCCGAGCTATCTCTTGAAAGTTGCAAGATGCTCTTGCGGGAGTTGGAAGTGCTACAAGCAGACGAAGACTACTTCCGCAAGTTGCTCTACAGCACAGGTGTGCAGGACGTCTCCAAAGTCGCGCAGCTGCCTAATGAAGGCCGAATGGCTTCGGAAATTCCAGAGGAGCTTGCAAATTATGATGACCAGCGCATGTGTCACACCTGCCAGCATACATGCTTCTTGTCCGCAGTATGCTGCAATTGCAGTGAGCAGGCTGTGTCTTGCCCAAGGTGCTGCGACTTTATGTGTGGCTGTCCGCGCACCAACAAGTTCATGCTCGAGTGGCACACCGTTGCCGAAGTCGAGGCAGTGGTGGCTATGACCCGTGAGCACATTGCGAAGATTGAATCTAGCTAGTCTGAGTATACGAAAATTGTCGGCGTCGTACTTAGAGGTTGGGGCTACACTCGAGTCCGTTCGTCAATGCAATGAAAAACAAAGCAGAAAAAGTTAATGAGGACATGTAGGCATTCGTAGCCCTAGGGGCAATTTGAGTCAGTTCCACCGCCCTTGTGACAAACGAAGTTGACTTCACAGCCAACCAATTGCCCACACGCCTCAATACAAATGATACGTTCTAATGGCGAGATTCTAAGCCACTAGTTTTTAGTTCAAAATTTACAAGACACCAGTTCAAAGATACCGGTCACCCCGGGTTAATAAATAGTGCATTGAGCTCAATGTTTCATGTTTCGAATTAATGTCGTGCGCAACTGGCGTCGGTATGTATCCGAAATGCATGATATATATAGCAAGTTAGCAGCTCGCACTTGGCGCTTAAGGTTAGCGCAACCAACAAGTTGAATGCAAGAAAATCTAAATCCCATGTTTAGCGCTAAATGTTATGTGTGAGTGAGAGGACAAGCAGGGCCTCGTGTATAGGGCATTTAAATTGTGAATTGATGTGAATGGCTGAAGATAAATCGTAAACTGAGTGTGCTGTACATCAAATTAATTCATGCGAATGCTCGAAGACAAATCGTGCCTTAGCTGCACCACGCAGATCGGAGTGTTTGTAATCTCCTTATGGAGTCTGCCCGTATGGGCCGTGCTGTGAGCGCACAAGCCAAACTTCATCTAGAAGGCCGCCATCTTGGTTTTCTACGTACTGCAACCGCGCGTGGCTGGTATTGAAGGCTTTCATTCGCGAGTAACCATATTCGTTGAAGCGAATTGCCGAAAAAGGCACAGACGTATTTTGCCACACGTCAAAGTCCTTTGGAGTGTTTTAAGATAAGCAGAATGAACGTTTTTTAAGGGCTTGAGAACATGAGAGAGAGACGCATGAGCCAGAACAGGGCGCATCCCTAACACCACACGGATGCTTGAAAACACACGAGAAAATCAAACCTCAGGGCAGCCTGCTGCGCCAGTCAAAATGTTCACGGGGGCATCGTATTCCACGTAAGCTTCGGGTCCTGTACTACTTGACGCGTTCCACTCGTTTTGGTAGATAGGGTAAAACCGTTCGTAGGCGTGCTCTGATATGAAGACATCAATGAAAATTCATGTGCAAAAGTAGTTTGCAAGGAAAACTTCAGGAATAAATCGCAAAGAATGCTTAAACTGAGTGTGATGTGTAAATACAATCGTTCATGATTGAAGTCAAACTGCTGAGCATGTTACCATTACATGCAGAGCGAGAAATGGTGAGTGCCTCAGAAACTTACTCCACTAAAGCGCAACAACTCACGCACCGTGTGCACCGAACACGAGATCAACTCCGTACTCGTACGCCAAGTCTTCCAGGCCACCACCCACGCCGGGATAACCGTCTCGGGGAGGATTGAAATGCACTGGTTTGTGGCAGGCATCTGCGTCATCGTTAGGGCTGCAGTAGAAAGGCTGGTGGAGACCAATGACAACCCATGGCGTTACTGAACGATCAACTGCAGCGAGATCGGCTTCAAGCCAAGCACGTTGCTCCCGCAACAGGCCTAAGCCATGGGGCTGCGGAGTAAAGTACGACTCCGAATTGACAAAGGCGAAGTGAATGAGGCCAACACTCACACTGTGAAAGATGCCCGAGCCGCCTTGTGAAGGTGCGCCCTCAGCGAGGGGCATGGCAGCACCAATGCGTTTACGGTAATGAATGAAGTCCAGGAAATCCTCATGATTGCCAGGCCCAGCGTGATATGGCAGGTTGGCAGCTAAAGGCGTTTGCTGGACCATGAAAGAATCTCCACGGGCTCCGTTATCATCGTGTAAGTCGTACCTTAGTTGTAGGAGATTGATGCAATTCGTGTTATGGAGCTCGGTGTTTATAAACAATGCAGGGGAATTCTTCTATCGAAAGTTAAAAAGCAAGCAAGAAGCGGAGATTGAGGATTTACCCATGGTCTCCAATGTGCGCAATGAAGTCGATGGTGCCCTCATTGAGGTCTTTCAGGAGCCAAACTAGAGTGTCTTGTGCGTTGGAGCTGATTCCCATGTCTCCGAAGATCGCGAGTGTGGGCGTCCATTCTGTAGACGACGACGAACCTTCAAAAGCCGTGGTGAAGTGAAAGACATCGCTGGCATTTGTTCCTGATTCATCGCTGCACACTACATACGCGTACTTGGTGCCAGGTTCAAGCTCAGTGAGGTGAACAAGGTGAAGATCTTGTGGGAGCGCTGTGCCTGGAGGCTGAAACGTGGTCGCGTTGCCAGTCGCAACCTGGTCGAGCTGCGCATCTCCCCCTGAGTCGAGACCATACAGCACCACAGTATTTGGGACAGGCTCCCGCGTAGACCATCCAACAGTCATTGTCGTAGCTGGATCTGCACCATACGCAAGGTGAATGCCCCAGGGCAGCGTTGGGCCAACAGGATCTTCCCCTCGGGCCTTGGCCATGATCATCAGCAGAACCACAGAGAAGAGTGTTGACCAAGTCATCTTCTTCTGCTTGAAATATGAATGAAGACAGCTGCCTCGTAGGAGCTTTTATGTTGGGCCTGCGCAATCAAAGAGCAAAATAAATCGAGAAATCAAGGAAACAAAAGATTCATTATCTACACACAGGGACTTCACGACGGCTAATAGCCGAAAGCCATGCCTACCAATAATTTCAACATGTTAAAGTAATATAGGTCGTGAACTTCAAATTGAATTTAAAATCAAAGCTGAATTTATAAAACAAAAGGATGTTAGCAGGAGGGCTTAAGTCAACCAGGCACGGCAAGGTTCTCGATTTGCGAGAATCTCAAGTCTCAGATACGAACAACTCAGATCACAGATGATGATCAAATAATAATAGATCAACGAAGAGTTGATGACCAGAAAGTGCCTACCAAGGATTTTTGTCCTTCCGTCACATCACAGACACAAAAAACCCTTGCGTGCTTGTTCTGACACGTTGTCATACGCTAGCACGTGCTTAATAACATAGGTTCACTAACATACATAACGTTGCATACGTATTATTCATGTTCTGCACTGTAGTTTCACAGGTCAGCTCCTGTTAGCTTTCAAATAACATCTCCATGGTAGGCTGCGTGCTTACACTAACGTCTCACAAGTGTAATATCACCACAGCGTTCATAGAAGAGGTCGATAAGATAGAGCGCAAGCAGTGTGACAACGTACATAGTTGATGTTTTGTACCGGCATCCCAAAAGTGCTGTGTGTCCGTCACTCAATCACTCTGTTACATCACAGACACAAAAACCCTTGCGTGCTTGTTCTGACACG
>Ga0307930_1004200_pt1 | contig 10129 bp, 7 predicted proteins | sample OrgLakmetageno46_FD_203161 | JGI IMG/M metagenome (GOLD analysis project Ga0307930, IMG submission 203161) | Saline water microbial communities from Organic Lake, Antarctica - #46 | ecosystem: Environmental > Aquatic > Non-marine Saline and Alkaline > Saline | place: Antarctica: Organic Lake... | reverse complement strand
CTCTGTATGCGCCGGCAACTCCCTCTTCATCACCGAAGCCCGAGGCAGCACCGGCACCACCAGCAGCTCCTGTAGCAGCAGCACCGGCGGCACCAGCGTCAGCTCGAAAGTCGTACTCACCATGGAGCGCGGAGTCGCCTTCAGCTCGCAAGAGTGAGCAGCCGCTGTATGCGCCGGCAGCTCCCTCTATTCCACCGAAGCCCGAGGCAGCAGCACCAGCAGCAGCAGCACCAGTAGCTCCTGCAGCACCAGCGCCACCAGTGTCAGCTCGGAAGTCATACTCACCATGGAGTGCGGAGTCGCCTTCAGCTCGGAAGAGTGAGCAGCCGCTGTATGCGCCGGCAACTCCCTCTTCATCACCGAAGCCCGAGGCAGCAGCACCACCAGCAGCAACAGTAGCTCCAGTAGCTCCTGTAGCAGCAGCTCCTTCACCAGCAGCACCGGCGGCGCCAGTGTCAGCTCGAAAGTCGTACTCACCATGGAGCGCGGAGTCGCCTTCTTCAGCTCGGAAGAGTGAGCAGCCACTGTATGCGCCAGCAGCTCCCTCTTCGTCACCGAAGCTCGAGGCAGCACCACCAGTAGCTCCTGCAGCAGCAGCAGCCTCTGTAGCAGTGGCAGCTCCTATGGCAGCAGCGCCAGCTGCCCTAGCAGTTTCCACCTCAGCAGGAGGAATTGCTCCTGTCCCAGTATCACCAGCACCACCAGCAGCAGCAATGGCAGCACCTACTACCCCCGTGCCAACGGAGGTGCCGTCAAAGGCGATGCCTTCGTCGACCTCATCTGTTTCGGCGGAGGCTGTCAAGGCAGAAGCACCACCTGCCAAGATGGACTCGTCTTTGAGCGCAATGAAACAAGTCTTCATCGACCGCGCCGCTTCTTTCCTGGGCGAAGGAAATCCATCCAAACAGGTCTGTGCAGCATTCTTTCTCTTTTTTTGTTTGTTATCGCCTTACTTCATATGCTCCAGCCTATTCCGATTGATACTTTCACGTACCTCCTACGCGTAACTATACCTTGGTGTTGATAGATTTGATTGAGGACTTGCTCACCAGTCTTCCCTAATTGCGTACAGGGTGAATGGATGAGCGACGATTTCGAGTTCGTGGGGCCTGAAGGTGGCGTGCTCACGAAAGCCGAGTATTTAGAAGCTATTGGCACCGTGGACCTTTCGCAAACGGACCTCAAGAGCTGGTAAAGGCTGCACACACGCATGCACATTTGAGCGGCCATTGATACGATGAATGAACACTGTTCCTTAAGATTATAGTTCATGCACTTCTAATCAGTCCAAACTGTCTTGCAGCTTCCCTAGAGTGCAAACAATACAGTAAGCATGTATCGTGTCTGTGCTCTTGCTCGTACTATTCCTTTACTTTTTGTTCTTTCCCTGGCTTAGGTACAACGGCTACAGGACCGACCCCCTCGACTACCGCCGGGTTTGGGCGCTGACTCGCGGCGCCACCACTGCCAACCGCGACGCATCTTCCATGAAGCGCAGTTTCAACGCCCCTACCCAAGCGGTCTCCGTGACCTTCAACAAGGAAGGCAAGGTCACCAAGCTTACCTTAGGCCACCTCATTGACAAGACCAAGGCCGAAAAAGCGCGTATGAAGAAACGCCCTCGAGCGCTTCAAGCGTTTGGGAGCGCCCTTGGAAAAGCTGTCAGTGGATTTGGATCACTGCTGTCGCCTGCTAAGTAATATGGAATACTTGATCACAGATGGGTTTACTTGATTTATGAGGCGCTAGTTAAGGTCTTGAGCACCTCAACAGCGCGAGAAATACATCCCGGAATAAACAAAAGGAAAAGGAACAATAAGTTTCAACTACAGATAGTAGACTAGTGACGAGTAGTGAGTTCTTCTTGATTGTTAACCGATAGTTCTAGAGAGCGAGGCGGGTGTTGGGTGTTTGTGCAATGCCACTAGGAAAGAGGGGCATCTGCAGTATATCAGAATTCGGCCTCATAATTATTTCCTAATCCCAAGAGCCAAGAGCCAAGTGACTGGGATAATGGCTAAATCAAAGAGAAAATCATTTCGTTGAATTCGAAGGCCGAGTAACGCTTTCTTTGTTTTGATTTATACTAAAAATTATCCCATCACTGGAAATCGTACTTCCATGGGATAGGGACGAGACTTCTTCCATCTACTCGCCCTTCAAGTTCCGGATGGAGTTGAGGCCAAGGTCGCTGAGGGCGCCCATGCTGAATTTCTTCCCGAACGTCACTTGCAAGTCTTGCGGAGCGGCCCACGGCGCAGACACCTTCGCGTTCATGTCGCCGCTCAACTGCGCAACAAAAAGAAAAATGAAGAACGCGAGATGGGTGACGAGGAAGCATGTGAGAACACAATATGCCATGCAAAAAAAAGGCTCCAAGGTGTGCGCATGACCACCTACACCCCTTTCTTTGCCTCATGAGGGAAATGCCTCACCTCCATGGCCACGGTTTCGTCGCGCTGGTCCACGGTGGTCGTGAGGGCGCGCTTCTGGTCCAGCTCGTGGCGCCACTCCAGGCTGAACTGCTTGGTGTCTGCGTGGTAAGTGGGCTCGAAGCGGTCCGAGCCGCCCATGCGCTTGGAGAAACCCACCTGGGGGTACAAAAGAATGGGAAGAGGACGAGGAATGAGCAAGGAGAATCTAGTTCAATGCAAAACAAACGCAAAAAGCTGGACGGCCCGCTGTGACGTCAAGGAGAAGCTAAAAGGCAAAGAAGGAGAACAACACTTCACACTATTTCCGCCGCTATCGCATCGCACCTCCAAGTGGCCGAGGCCCGATTGCGTGGACACGCGCACCGCCGTGTCCGCATCAAGCTCGTGCACCACCTTCACCTGTGAATATGCAAATGAAGGCAAAGAAGGAAACAAGGAGGGAAAGGGAGGTGAAAGGAGATGGCGAATGTAGAAAGGAAAAGAAGAAGAAAAAGAAAAAGTAATGGCCTTATATAGAAAAGAAAGTTCCAAAGAAACCCAACAAAAAGACCAAAGCATGATCGCTGGCACATGCTTTGTCTTCTCCTTCATCCCTGAAAGCAATAATCTTCATAGTACAAACCGTGGCCGCGCCGCCGTGCTTGCAGTCGAACGAGGCCTTGGTCTTGTCGCCCAAGCTGGTGGCCGCCAGCAGGTCTACCTCGAAGCCTTTCGCGTGCACCGTAGGGGTCACCGACCACCCAGGCCCCGACCGCGACAGCTTCACCTGCACGCGTGGGGTAAGTGTTCCAAACACAAAGGCGAAGTGAAAGAAGGGCAATGAGAAATAAAGAACAATAATACCGATAGAGAACCATCATGGGATTAATCATAAAAATCTGAGGTATTAGAAAGCGTGACATCTCTCTTCGTCACTCACTTTCTCGAGGAAGGGCATGGTACCGTGGCTCGAGGCGTCCGTGGAGAGCGTGGCCTCAAAGCCCGGGGCGCCGCTCGCGCTCGCGCCCACGTCAAGAACGCCGGAAATGCCGTTGTCGGCCAGGGAGGCCTAGAATAGAACAACAACAAAGAACAACAACCAAGAGACAAAGTATAAAGGGCGTGCAGTAACTACATGTGCAGCAAGGAATGAGGCATGGTTTGATGTGCGTGTCCAAGGCAGTGCAAGGAAGCATTGCAGAGCTTCGGAGAGTGTACATAGAGATAAGCGAGGCACCTTGACGTTGGCCTTCACATTTCGGCCCAAAATCGTGTCCGTGACCCTCGCAAACACGTTCTTCACTGGCAGCTCATTGGCTTCCCCCACAGCGAGGGTGGCACCGCAGGAGACTTGGTCAGTCAGCTGAGACTCTACCTTGAATTCCCCCGTCAACTCCTGCGTGCGTCAATCAAAGGTGGGGTATGAACTTGAGTAAGAAGATTAGTAGGTAACATAAGAGGGTTTTGACTCAAGGAGGGTAGAGCTAGAGCAGATAAGTAGCAATGATCAAAAATTTTCTTGGGAGGGATGGGTATCAAATATTTCGAAAACAGCAGAGCAGAATGGCCACTTTGATTATTGCCACAACAATATTGAAGCCAATGCAATGCTTTCATAATCAAGCCCTTCGAAGACTTTAAGCACCTCAGGCGACGGATTCGAGCCGAGTTTGCTGTGGCCCAGGGTAAAGTCAACCGTAGGTACACGGTTGGCTGCGGCCGGCCCCGCAAGCAGAAGAAGAGCAAGAATGACGTTGCGGAACATCTGAGCATGACACACCCGTGAGCAAAGAACAATGGACATATCAAAGGGAAACCACACAGGAGCTCTTGAGTGCAGGGATTCTAAGATATTTACCAAACTCGAGACAAATTGCAATTTACTCTTCAAAATGGTGCCAAGCTCTGCGCCTTCACCTCGAAGAGTTAGGAAGCGGAAACTGGGCTTGAAGTCAAAGGTCCCGAAAACCTTGACACCTCCCGCAACTGAAATCCCTGTGCATGCGTGTGTGTGTCAACGTGTCGTCAACAACTTTTAAACTTACTCTAATGTGTAGATACTGAAAATAATCAACTATTATAATATCATGATAGGTAAAATGGGGTCACGCAATTGCTCGGGGATGGGCGACTCTTCTTCTGGATCGCCTGAGGGACTTCGTTGTAGTCCCCTCCTCTGCGGGCGGATACTCTTCTTTTGAGCTGCACTCTCAGAGCATGGAGGAGCGTGCCACTTTGGACCGCTACCATCACTTCCATGGCCACTCGGGCATGTGCGCCTGATTAGCTTCTTAGGTCTACTTTGCGCTGCTTTGCTTTTCTTCTCTACCTGTTAGTCTTCTAATTCCGGCCCTTCGGGGCCTGTCTCAAAATCACAGAGCCAGACAGGCTTCAATCCGGCCCAGCCAGCGCAAACTAGACGTTAATAGCACCCCCCTCTGCTTATAATTAAAACGAACCCATCCCGGGAGGGAGAGGGGAGGCACACACAAAAGTAACTTCTCAATGATTTATGTGCGACCCGCGAACTCGAACTCCTGCTAAGCAACCCCAAATGAGTGCCTCATTAGCTTTCCTTCTACTGTAGTGTATAAGCCGCATTGCCTCGTTTGCTACCCCAAACCCTCTTGTCCCAGCCATTCAGGGCCTTCGTTAAACGGCATAAAAACAATTTATTGGTCTTACGCACATAAGGCTGGCGCAAGTCGAAATCGTAAGGAGTTAGTGTGTCGAGGGTCGAGGGAAGGAAATTTACGATTTCCAATCCCTTCGAAAGCGGAAAGTGTTCATAGACAAAATATAGACTCGGTACTCCCGTCTCCCGAACTCTATACACCGAACTCGATCTCGGTGTAATATAGAATACAAACCCGAATGCCGCAGGAGCTAGCCCTCCTATCACATTCGAGCGATTTACCTCATCAAGTATTTCGGCGCCCTGAAGACCGCTTTTACTGAGAAGTATCTTTCTGAGGAAGTTAAGGGTGAAGTATATACAAGTCCCATATCTTGCCTACTCTACTTACATGAAGATCTATTCATACGCCTTCGAAGTTTCCAAGCAGGTGTGCTCACTCCATATGCCGTGTGGATGTCCATCTTATCCTTTCGCTACTATACATATTCCTTCATGGTGTCTCTACCGCCGTTTGATCCTCCTCGGCATTGACAGCTGCTTTTACAACCGGGTTCTTCGTTGGGCTGGCGGCGTTGAGCGTATGCCCATGAACCGGGTGCCACGGCAGTTGCTGGCCACAGACGACTTGAATTAGGACGTTGAGCACCCTCAAAAGTAAGGGCACTTTTAAAGATTTTAATGAGTACTGTCTGTTCGCCTTCTCGTTCCGGTCCTTTGGGGCCTGTGTCGAGCGGACACTCAGACAAGTCAGACTTGCCCTGAAATTTACACTTGTTTTTGCTCTATGCTACAAGGGCGTTTCGTTGTATTTGGCTAGTATTGAGTAGACTGAATTGGACTAGACTAGCAGTTTGCGTTGCTCGATCTCCCGACTTACTGGATTAGATTAGATTAGATTGTACTCCCCAACTGCAAAGAAACAACAACAAATAGCATAAAGCTGCGTTTTGGTGAATCCCCCAGAACAAGTCTGACTGGGCTGAGTGTCCTTTTTAAATCACAAAAGCCATATAAGGCTAACAGACAGAGATAAAAAACAAAGCAGCTTAAATTAAGAAGCTAACCAGGCACACCCGAGTGGCCATGGAAGTGATGATTGCAGCCCAAAGCGGCACGCACCTTCGTGCTGTGAAAGTGTTGCTCAAAAGTAGAGTTTTCGCTTGCAGAGGAGGGGGCCACTACGAAGTCCCTCAGGCGATCCAGAAGAAGAGTCGCTCATCCCCGAGCAATTGCGTGACCCCATTTACGTGAACCCTTCTGCCTGAACAAGACTTTGGCTTCCGAAAAGCCGATGTTGTCGGGTGCTTTGTCTTTGCAAGCCATTTTCCGAGTGGTGGCGTCCAAGATGAGACTGAGCTCAGAGGAAGAGGAAGCACCCTCGTTTAGCGAACCTTAGACTGGGGCGTGTGGTATGACTTTCCAAGCACTTGGAAATCTTAGAGATACCAAGAATTCCCATGTTTTGAACTCGGCTTTGGAGATATATTGTATAATGAGTAATATAGCTAAGCACATATGAATAGGGGAATATGGTACTTCAGGGAAGCTTCTTGATTTAACCCGCTTAAATTTTTCTTTAGAGAGACAAATTTGTTGTTAATCACTTGGTGGTTATCTCAGTACCTCAAGCGTTTCATCGCTCAGTCGCGGTAGTGGTGATGCCAGTAGTAGCAATAGTAGGAGTTTGATTTATGGCCAGTGCTGTGTCAGAATTCATTGTAGAAGCATTGGCGCTGACGTCGTTGCGTTTACTTGTCGCTTCAGAAACGCTATCCATCGTATGCGAGACCACGCTTCTAGTCAATGAAGGCCACGCAGGGGCATTGCAAGAGGCTACCTCCTGGCTCCATACCTCGATTAATACTGCATGTTTGAATTTGAGATCGCTGCCTTCGAGTTCCGCTCTTACGTTCTCAACATCTGCGTCGAATCTTTCATCCAGAAATGGTTCTACTGGAGCCATTTTAGACGATTTTCGCGGCATTAAGCATTTTGTGAATTGCTCGTGATTAGAATCATTGCATGAAAGAGATCGTGAACTTTTATCGTCGACTTTACACGAAACGTGTTGCGATTTCGTCGACAACCCGTAGTCGGTAGGAACTAGTTGAAATTTGCGCGCTTTCAATCTGTGGATAAAAGCAACAAAAACGCACATCATCAAGCAGTAAGGAGTCAATCAACCTTGAAGCAAACAGATCTGCCGTAACTGCTGTGGCAAGGCATCGTTTACGCACCCAAGAGCTCTGCACGATCCATGCTGTATTCGTACACATCCGTCACTGCCGTTGCGAAAAGTATGAGCTCGTCCACCGAAATGAAATGTGTTTTTAGAATCGTCGTCAGTACTACATGATGGTCCTAAGTTTTCGGGGTATACTAAAACTAATGCAGTACAATCCAATGCTGAATCCAGATTGCCATTATGACTATGGGCCCTCTTTCGCTTTTTCGGCGTGTAAAGCCAGGCGTGTGCTGTACCGGGCGAGGCATCTTTCAGCCCTCCATTCAATTTCGAGTACACTTTGAGCGCGGAGGTATTAGTCATAAGATCCGGGTGCTTTATGATAGCGGCACCAATATTATTTGTTGCCTTACTATTAGAATACTGGTGCTTCAGTTGATCCACAAGTTCGTCCACAGTATCTGAACCTGGAACATCGGTGGCCGAAGAGATTGGCGCAGAAAGTGTTGACCCTGATGAAAGTCGGCTAGAATCTCCTGCCGTACTATCTCCTACTTGTACATCTTGCGGTGCATTTTGCTTGCGTCCTTTCACATTTGTTTCGCACTTCTGCATAGAGTTTATTGAGTTGCTAGCGCCTATAGAGAATCCTGAGGCGGCGCTCGCTCGAATTGCACCATCTTTATGCGAGTTATCTAAGAGCCAACCAGTTTCAGGATTGATTGTATCTTCTTGCCTAGACATGCTCTCTAATAATTGAGCAAACGATGGCACGGAGTCCATGGTCGCTCATCGATGATGTACCGAAAGGAGAAGAATAGGGGACGAGTCCGTCTGGATACCTCTGGTAGCTAGGGCTAGCTAGTCTAGCTACTAGCTACAGTAGGGATGTAGGGATCGGATGATCGGATGCAGTATTGTGCGACCGACAGTCCGACAGAGTGCGACGTCACGTCGTGTTGTTGTCCGTTGAAGTCAACGTAACTTTCTCTAGGGCCAATCAGCAATCAGTCAGTCAGTCAGTGCTAAAGTCAGCGGAGTTACCGGTGCAATCTTTAGACAGGCCCCGAAGGGCCGGAATTCGAAGGCTAACAGGTAGAGATGAAAAACAAAGCAGCGCGAACTAAACCAATGAAGCTAGTCAGGCGCACATGCCCGAGTGGCCATAGAAGTGATAGTAGGAATCCTTCGTTGTGCCTGATCTTCGCCTCCCGTGCCCACAGGCCAGTTGCCTGCTAGTGAGAGAAGATAAAGGAGATAGGCGCGCGAGGAATTACAGTCGCTTATCTTACTTGCTTTTTGAGACAGGCCCCGAAAGGCCGGAATTAGAAGACTAACAGGTAGAGAGGAAAGGCAAAGCAGCGTAAAGTAGACCTAAGAAGCTAATCAGGCGCACATGCCCGAGTGGCCATGGAAGTGATGGTGGCGGTCCAAAGTGGCACGCTCCTCCATACTCTGAGACTCTGAGAGTGCAGCTCAAAAGAAGAGTATCCGCCCGCAGAGGAGGGGACTACAGCGAAGTCCCTCAGGCGATCCAGAAGAAGAGTCGCCCATCCCCGAGCAATTGCGTGACCGCATTTGCGTGCAAGCTTCTGTCTGAACAAGGCTTTGGCTTCTGAAAAGCCAATGTCGTTGAGTGCCGTGTGTTTGCTTTTTCTTTTTGTTTCGTTCATACGTTTGTGGTTCGTGTCCGACGTACATTTTTGAGACAGGCCCCGAAGGACCGAAATTTGAAGGCTAACAGGTAGAGAAGAAAAGCAAAGCAGCGCAAACTAAACCTAAGAAGCTAATTTGGACGGACCCGTAAATATGGGGAGAGAAGTGTTTTTGAACAGTCCACTCGCACGCTAACGGGGAAGGCGCACCACGGGCACGAGCCAAGGGCTACGGGCCATAAAGAACGTTCAACAAAACACCAAGAAAACACACCTGCTATGCTCCCCAGCGAACTCATTGCGCCCTTGAAACGCGCATCGCGCGGGCACCTGAACTCATCTAACCTATTTAATCGTTGTTTCGTTCGTTCGTGGTTCGTTCGCCTGTGTGCCGTCGCGAACTCATAGCGCCTCTGAAATGCGCCCCGTAGGGCCGGAATTAGAGGACTAAAAGAGCGAAATACAAAGCAAAGCAGCATATACAAGGAGGGTTGCTAGTACTAGAAGAGTGACTAGCTAGGTAAACATTCCCGAGTGGACATAAGACCAGTGATGTGCTCTTCCGGAGAGAGATCAAAACACAGCCTCCTCGCTGACGCAACCGCACCTGAGTGCCATACGTTCCTATTATTACGGCGAAAGAGACCAAAAATTCGAGGCTAAGGCAAAGCATTATCACCAAGTCCTGTTCGCGCATGGGCACTTATGACAGTCACTTATCACCAACAATCATAGATAGAACTTAGAACGCCTTGTGCTAGATCGCCGGGGGCCTCATACAGTACAAGCCCCGGTGCAATGAATGGAGACTTTCTCGGCCCTGATCTGAATAACATGTTGTCCTGCTCGGCTCTTTTCTAAATCCAGAAACCTTTTAAGCTCTGCGGAGCAGTAACGGAGAAAACCCAGGGATTTCTAGGGTTCTACCCAATTCCCAATTCGTCCACTAATTCTGCGTTTTCCGACCGAGCCTCGTCCAATTCAGCCCGTGTTACCAACTTAACTTGAGCGGTCGGCACTGGCCTAGGGACGCGAGGGACGTCCTTGAACTGTGGAGCCAATGAATAGAGAGCACACCCCAGTGGGCCTTAATTCGACTTAGGTACCTAATTAGGCGAATTAGGTACCTAATATAATTAGGCTAGATTAGGCGAATTAGGCTCCAGGTACCCCCAAGAGGGGGGGTTGGAAAGCCAGGGGGGGGGTTCTTAATCAGGTACCTAACAAAGACCTAATT
>Ga0307930_1004195_pt1 | contig 10140 bp, 9 predicted proteins | sample OrgLakmetageno46_FD_203161 | JGI IMG/M metagenome (GOLD analysis project Ga0307930, IMG submission 203161) | Saline water microbial communities from Organic Lake, Antarctica - #46 | ecosystem: Environmental > Aquatic > Non-marine Saline and Alkaline > Saline | place: Antarctica: Organic Lake... | reverse complement strand
TAGAGGCCTTCACGCACAACTTTATTGCAGCGGTCCAGAGGATATTCTAGGCGGCCGAATCTTTTAGAATCTCCGCCATCGTCGAATATTTTACACGTATAGTGTAAATGTATGAACGGAGCCTAGACACCATATGGTCTTAAAAGATGCCATTCTTATCGTCACGAGCCAAAGTCATCCTCAATGCTGGCGTTGCTTTAGGCCTTTCGGTCTATCACCTCGTAAGCATTGCTGTCGCAGATAACGCTGATCAAGCAGCCGCTTCGCCGAGGCCCCTTCCTTCTTCTTTGTCATGGATAAACTACAAGTGGATCCCACTTATAATTCAGTCAGTGGACGCGCGTGTATTTGATCGTTATCGGCTTTAAGACTACGCGGACTGCTTGTGGAGAAACGGACTGCGTCTTCCTGCCTGGGTGCTGCGCTTTCGTTGACGAAACTTTCCACAAAACGACCGGCCTGGCGCTGAAGGATATAATGGGCTACTACAGCGTGCTTTTTACAGTGAAGACAAAAAAGCCCACGGCCTCGTATTTGAAATGATTTTGTTTCCTGATGGCATAGTCGGTCGCGCTTTGGGCCCCGTAGCAGGTAGGCGCCATGACCTCTTCTTGGCAAAGGTAGGCCGCCTTCTTGCACTTATCACGCACGGCGCCCTTTAAGGATTCCGCCTCTTCGGTGATAAGGCATATATTGGATTTCGTGCAAACATCCTGCACCCTTTTCTTGATCCTGATGAGGGCTCCATCGAGGCTCAGTGGAATGAGTACACTTCGGGATACCGCATTGAGGTCGAGCACGTAATTGGTAACATTTAGTCGCGCTGGGCTTGCCTGCAACATGAACAAGGCATCGAAATGCACCATCCTGTGGTTTGGTTTCAAGCGAGTGCGCTGATGAATAACATCCATGTGTGCGCCACGCGGAGCTCCCAGAAAGCACTTCGTTGTGCTATGCCCATCCTGCCTCTCCGAAAATGCATAGTGCCGTAGACAAAACAAGGGGAATTGCTCGGTAATAATTTAACCTTTTGGTCTAAGAAGCACTAAGCACTAAGCACTAATAGCAAAATTAAAACATGGCTGCGGAGTGTTCCATCAATGCGAGGTATATCTTATATAATGAAAACCGCGGTGTGCTTGTTGGTTTTGGGTTTTAACTAAAGTACAAGAAGAGTTTTACGTAAAGGCAAAAGTCAAAAACCGCGCTTTGCTTGCTTACAAGAAGAAATCCGAGACGCTATAACGCGGAGTTCTTCAGCGATGTTTTCATCAATCGCCCCGATCGCGCGCAGTTCTTGAAAACTTCGCATCTCTTGCAATAAGGCGGTCGCGCTACAACCCTGTTGCCGAGGCGTAAGCGCGGCAACGAGAGCGGCGGAGTGCTGCTGTTGTTGTTCCGCTAAGGCTGCATCGAGCACGCGAGCCTGCTCCAGGATACCGGCCAAGAAGGGATCGTTCGCGCCCCCAACGCTCCGAAGGCTGGGCGGAGCGCCGCCGTTTTGGCCTACTGAAGCCCAGTGGGCACGTTTCAGAAGTGAGCACGTTTCAGGGCACCAGAGCGGCGGCGCCGCCTGAGGCCGGATTCGCGTTTTTCATCGCGTTCTTCATCCTGTTCTTCGTGTCGTAATCGCCTTCTTCTGCCTCATCAATCACACTGCCGCGGTTGCGGATGCCTTGATAGGACATCGCCTCGAAGTCAGCCATAGCGGCCCCGAGGTACATGCGCTCACACTCACGAAGCTCTTCACGTGCGGCTGCTGCGACGCTAGCTGCCTCCTGGCCAAGTGCTGCTTCCGTTGCATGCCGGTTGAGTTGCTCCACTTCGCTCGGCGTTGCCCGTAGCACCGTCTTCCCGGTCCTCAACGTTGTATTTACCGTCGCCATTTTTGTGAGGCGCGGCCTCAGCCAACAGCCATCGCAAGATGGTACTAGGACTGGGCTGTCTGCCCAAACCAGGGCACTTCTCGAAGAGAGACTCGCAGATAGCTACGCGATATGTGACCAGGACTTGCCGTTCCAGTTGTCCACGAGATTTGCTGAGTTTGCAAGTGTCAGCAAACACACTGTCTACGTTCATCAGCGACGATACCAGGCGGCGCAGGGGCTGGTCGTACATTGTTCACACCTACAAGAGACCATAGAGCAACCGAAGGCGACAAACGATTATCTTAAATGATTCATACATGATGTTTTGGATGATAAAATTAAAGTGTTCAACGCGCCGCACCACCTTCGGAGGCCATTATCCGCAAACACTGTGTGAGATTCGAGGTGGAATCTCAAGTGAAGAGGTGCTCTGGAGAGGTCTGGAGCCTCTCCAGAATTTAGAGAGGCTCCAGACCTCTCCAGACAAATCGGACTACAGAGGGTGATTTTTGCACCCTAGAATATCCTCTGGACCTCTGTGATTAGAGCGTGAAGGCCTCTATTAGCACAAAATCACTCAAGTTCTGAATGTTTTGCGTCTGGACTGCTGAGATTTTTTTCAGGATCAGGATCAGGATCATCGACACCGAGACCGATTTTCGATAAAAAGAGGTGATCGCGCTGAAAATTACTCTAAAATTGAAGAACTATATCCCAGCTTACCTTTCGATTTACCTGTCTTGGCTCTCTTATTGGACGTCCACCCTGGAATTCATGTAGAAACCCCAGTCGGACTTGCTCTGGAGTTGGTGTGCCCATTAAACCATACTACCCTTCTGGATTGCCCGAGAGACTTCGTAGTAGCCCCCCCATTTTGTGGGCGTAAACACCCCTTTAGAGCAGCACTCCCAGAGCACGGAGGGGCGTGCCATTTGGGGTCGCTATCACCACCTCCATGGCCGCATGGGCATGTGTTCCTAAAATTTAACTACAATTTGCTTGCTTGCTGTTCCCTTCTTACTTCTTGTATTGGCGTTGGCCCCTCTGCTAGTATAAGCCGCTTTGCTTTGAGTTTCTGCCTGTTGGCCCTCTAACTCCGGCCCCACGAAGCCTGTGTCAAAGAAGCCTTCTGCTCGATGCTGCTTAAGCTTTTATGAAATATCGGTGCAGTATTAAAGTGAGCTACTAGCATCCAGGAAGAAAGCGAAAGCGCTTTAATCCGGTTCCTTGATTTGTAAGCTGTTGATCTGGGGAGACTGGGAAGTGACCAGGTATCGCTAAGGAGGTAAGAGCAGAGCATCGCCAACAACAGGAACCCTCCCTGTATAGCTCTGCAGCTCCTAAAGGAGACTTCAAACCCCACTGTTCTCACATGAGCATCATGGGTGCACAACATCCGAAAAACACGGGGTTTCGCAGTACTCAAAAACTTCGTCATCCATTCACAGCCTCGCTGGCTGAACTCTCCAGGGTTTCACAGAACCGTTCCCGCGTCCTGAAAAGAGGTTAATCTGCTACTCAGAGAAAGCCGGCCCGAACTGCGCTGCCGTCTTGGCAAACATATTTCTGAGGGACTCAACTATAGAGCCATATCTCAGCTTGCCACCATGACATCAGCGTTCCACCGGTAATACTGTGGGGATCTTACCCACTAAACCTTTCACGCAGCACACGCATGGTGCAACTTCCTTCTTCTACTTCGCTTCCTTGCCCGCCTTGCAAACTTCGTTCACCGCTCTAGCATCTCCAGCTGGCCCGGCATGCGTTTTCCTCACATGTTGTTTCCTGAGCCTCCCACTGGCACCGCCGCCTTGTTTCTGTTGTCCACCGCACTAGCACCCCAAGCTCTTCTGCCTTCATCTCCTTCATCTTCATTTCTCCACCTTCACGCTCTCGTTCCCGAGTCTCGAACTGGCATCGCCGCCTTGCAAACTTCGTTCACCGCTCTAGCATCTCCAGCTGGCTCGGCATGCTTTTTCCTCACATGCTGTTTCCTAAGCCTCTCACTGGCACCGCCGCCTTGTTTCTGTTGTCCACCACACTAGCATCCCCAGCTGACTCAACAACTTCCGACTGTAGCCGTTGTAGCTGCAGCCCTTGTCTCCCGGAGATAAATTTCCTCCACGGGGTGCGAGATAGCTCCAGAGCTCCACAACCTAAGCCCGTCATGCTCATCTCGTTTTTCTTCATCTTCTTCTTCAAAGCCGTAGCCATTGTGTCTCCCGTAGATAAACATCCATCCACAGGGTGCGAGAGAGCTCCCGAGCTCCACAACCCAAACCCGCCATGCTCATCTCGTATGTCGTCAACCGCCTCGTCGTCTTGTCTTCACTCGCTCGCGCCGCATCCGCCCACGAGGCCTCCCGAGATAATCTTTCTTCATCACTTTTCCGCTTCTTCGGCATCCGCGCTTCTCAACATCACGTCTTCAGCATCGCGCCGTCCACACTTTGACCGTGGCTCGCCAAAATTTCTCACGTGTGCATCGCTAGCATCCACGAGGCCGCCCCGAGTGAACTTCCCACAGCATAGGTATCATTCGCGACAAAAACTTCCTTCTCTTCTTCCCCCCTTCAATCCATTGAACGAATATGCGGCCGTGCATATTTCGCTCCCTCCTGCGCACATCCGAGTGCGCAACATCCCTCTCCTTCCCATGATCCTCACGTGTTCGTTTACGAATCGAATGGACTGAAAATTTGACCACATTTCAACCATCGAACGCGACGTTACAATCTACCGCTTGTGTAACACCACCGCAGGGTGCGTAACTACGAGCCCATACCTGTTGATCTAGGGAGACTGGGAAGTGACCAGGTATCGCTAACGAGGTAAGAGCAGAGCATCGCCAACAACAGGAAACCTCCCTGTATAGCTCTGCAGCTCCTAAAGGAGACTGCAAACCCAACTGTTCTCACATGAACATAAGCTCCGGGCTCAAGACCCTGGGACCGAAACTTCGAACACTAAAAACATTTAAACATTACACAAAAAAAAAGAAGCAAATTAAGTACCAGGGCCAGATAGTAAAGATTAAGATGATTGTGCCTGGTAGCCATAGCCAGGTGGCAGCGGACACTGCGAATATTTGGCTATGCCTGTTCGGGTGTCGCGATGTCGCGTTCCGCCAACGAATTCCACGCACATTCGTCCACTTAAATGAAAAATTGCTCCACAGTCACGCAATCATTGTAGAATTTGCATAATTGCTGCGAGTGCACTGGAGACATGTCCGGACTTGATGAATGATGCGCACTGGTCGTGTTGTGGAATTTGATGGATAATGTTGGCATAGATCGAAAGGACATTCTCGACGACTCACCTCCGATGCCCCTTGCTAAGGATACACAGCAGCAATGTCTACTTCACTGGTGTCTTGATGCCTACTGTCGTTGGTACTTTCGCTGAGGTGCTCTGAGATTACCGATAGGCGTAAACGATCCGACATTGGTGACACTATCGACTCCCGTGATGTAGTCAGTTCGATAGTGTCGCTGCCTTGATGGCACAGAGCCGCTTTGAGCTCGAAGTGGCACCACTTTCCGAGCGCTCGAGCCCGGAGGTCAGCGTTGGCCACAAGGCACATGACGGTGAGAGTCACGCTGAGCTGAGGAACTTGGTAAAAGCATAACGGATAAAACCAAGGCGATGCATTATTATCGTATAATGACTCGTCAAAAGTTTGTGCAGACCAGCTCCCTGCGCGCAGAAGGCATGTCGCAAATAGCACCAAAGCAGCCCAATAAAGGCGCCGCGAATGCATCAGCGCAAATCTCCCATTTGTCAAAGATTCTGAACCACCTCCTTTGTCGATCCCGTCATTGGACAACGAAGAAACAGCCAGGGAATGCCACGCTTCGATAGTGTTGCAAATTTTACGGGCATAGTACAGCAGGCAGAAAGCCGATAGGACATAAAATGCTACCATCAGAGCCCCAATCATTCACAGAAGTTATCGATGCGGACAGGTTGAGGGAAGTAAACACGTTAGCATTGAAGCGAAGACAGGGGGAAACAGAACACAACAGCTTACCGGAAACAAACGCGTTGATGAAATTATAAAAGGAGAGTGAAGCTTTCCCAGAGTAGATATAGTATGCCGTGCCCATGTAAAAGCCAACGAATATGAAAAAAATGGACAGTAGAGCGTAACCCATTCTTGACTTGTGCTTCCATCCGAAGATTCGGCCGCACAACAACGCCCATTGCCACGACACTACCAAAACTGACGCATACGTGAAGCACATAGCCAAGCGACCCACGAACCCGGTGGCCACTTCAAGGTCAAGTGATTTGTCTCTGAGACTCTTCATGTAGAAATGTGCTGACTGCAAAAGACATGAGGATGCCTGAAGACAGAGAGCCGAACAAGCGAGAGTCTGCCTTTGTTTGTGAACTTCCGGCGTCTTCTTGTGTGGGCGCTCAAGGCCGGCGAAAGCAAAGCAGATAACACCAAGAATGATTGCCATTATGGCGGACACTTGCCAAGTAAGCTTCAAGTCTGTCATTTGTCCTAAGTATTATAACTTTATAACGGCACATCGATATCCATCTCTATTTCCATTGTATCTTCACTCCCCAAAACCCAAAGAATTCAAGAACGAGCACACCTCCTCCTCTTCCACCTTTCACCTTTCACCTTTCACCTTTCACATCTCAGAACATGAAAAGTGACAAATCCGAGAATAATGTCACAACCTCCTGATTTTCAGAGAGCTGGTACGTTTCAGCTCATCATATCAGGCACTTACACTTAATTACATCGGTGTCTTGGTCTTGGGCTAGCCTAAAACACGAGATCTCTTGATTTGGCTCGAAATGGTATTAAAAAGAATGCGACCATATGAGCAGAATTTGTGTCGATTTGGAATCTCTTGCTAGGATGTTCGATGTGCCCGCAAGATTGTCAGTCGTGGGCTTGATGATGTGTTATAAGAGGTGCACATGAAATTTACCACTACGCCTTTGATAAGTAGGCTTTGAGGTATTTTAAGCGTCATAGAATGAATTCATTCTTGCTTGCCTACGGAATTTAGGCCTTCTCCCGGCAGAAGATTGACCGAGACGCTCTGCCGCGAGACGTTGACTCTGATGATGACAGCGAGTGGCTCGACGACCCAGTGGCTATGGGATTGCAGCCCTTGAATGAAAACGCACGGCATGTCATGGCGAAAGGTGGAAGCCAACGCCAAATTCTTACGCCGAGGCAACAAGAACTTTCAAGTAATGCTTAAGATTTATAGCTATCACCGGGCATCTTTCAAGACTACCTTTTGAAGTGTTCTTAGGGTACTTTTTTGGGTTTTACTCCTACTGCTGATACATATTCGCTTGATGTAAGACTCTTTTACACGATACGTACTTTTCACTGACTCTCTCCCTCGTTTATATTCGTAACGGGGCTATGGGCTGCGCTGCAGACATTGAGCGGCCAAACCACGTGAGCGAAGCTACGCATGACTTGACGTTGAAGACGATGCTAGGCAGCGACGGGTGGCAGCAGCGGAAAGCGGACGACGACGCAGTTGTGGCGCTGCGCTACCAGCGGCTTGCTCAGCTTCGCGCCCGAGCTGCCCTGGGCGGTGCCGACGGTGTTGCGGCAGCGCTCGTCGCGCGCGAACTTGAGGACTTGGACGGGGAACGCCTCACTCGAGTGCTAGCTACTGCCAAAGTAAACGACGCGCTTGTGGTGCGTGGAGTGACAAAACTAGCACGCTCATGCTAGCAAAATTGGCCAAATTTGCTGGACTATTACATTCTTGTGGTGTACCCCACGGCCTTGGTGCATTTCACCCTTTTTATTGTATACGCTGAGACGTCTGGGTATGTGGTGGGATATTTTTTTACTTTCTGTTTTTTTTTTCCTTCAAATTTGAATCTGTGTTGCATGTTCGTGCGATTCATCGGATTCCTTACGCAGGTGCATGTTCACTCACCGCGGGTCAGTGGGGCTGCTGTCACAGACGCTGCGGCTGCCACTCTCTCGGCTCGGCACCACGAAGCTGCTCTGCAGCGAGACGCGAGCGCTGGGTTGGGAGGGAACCCACGCGACGTGCGACGGCTCGCGGGGCAAGGGCAGTCTCAGCACGGAGCTCCGATGCTGAGCTTTGCTCGGCTTTCTGCTGCCGACGCGGGCGTCACGGCGCGCCTTGACGTGGTGGACGAATCGGCACTGCCGGCCCTCCTCGTGTACCGCGGGGGGTCGCTGATCGCGTCCCGCTGTAACGTTTGCTTGCCGTCAGCGCATGACCGCCTGCTCGCACGGGAAGAAGCCTGCGACAAGCGCGAACATATGGGGGACACTAGCCGCAGTCCTGATGCGATAGCCGATTGCGTGAGTGCTGATGATGACCTTGAAGTGCTGGCCGACGAGTTGGAAGACCTTCTAGATGAGCTCGGGTTGTATGATTAGAACTCAGTTGTGAATGTGCGGTCTCGCGTGTCCTGAGTGACCGAACAACATCAAACTCCTCAATGAAGATAATAATTTTTTTTTGAATTTGGCCATTTAAAAAGAAGTCAAATGGTGCACTTCTTGATGGTTTATTTGCGGCTGCGATATTCACGCTGGGGGACTATCTACTGTCGGCTCACCGGCCCGAGGGTATCTTAGGTCGGGTCGACCTGCTGCCGGCTGTACTCTGCACTGCAATATAACTGCAGCGGCGCGGGTCCGCCGCACCACTATCAACGAAGGTGTTTTCTTAGTTGGAGAGCTGGGGTCAGCGATACCCTTTTCAATACCTTGAAATTGAAATTGAAATGGGCGTCTTGAGGGAGGAAGGTCGAAATGCGCAATGGCACGTGCCCCAAGGTGCTTCAGGGCGGGGCTGTATTGATTGGCCTTGGCCTGTATTTCGTTTGAAATGGACCAAATTTCGTATCGTACTTCGCTCCAAAAAGACCCAAAGTTCGATATTAATTTCGTTTTATATAAAAATAAATCGTGCATTTCGCATAGCTTAAAACGCATTTCGCAAAATTTCGTAAAATTTTGCGGCATCTCGATACCAGAAACCAGTATTTAGAGCAGTGCACGTAGAGCTGTGTATGGTAAATAACAAAATGGCTTCCATATAGAGAAATTGTATGAATTAGGGCGCTAAATGGATGGCTGTGGAGTAGAACCGGAACGGCCAGTGGCACGTGACCAACCCCCCGTAAAAAAAATTCGCGCGGTGAAGCCACATTTCGCGTGAATTTTTTTCGGGTGCCCAGAACGAAATAAATTTCGCTCGATTAGGCACTATATTTCGCATATTTCGCAAAACAATTTTTTCCTCGAAATACCCCCCAAATTTCGCGAAACAGCCAAGGCCAATGTATTGAAGGCGATCGTTTGAAGGTACTAAGGTGCAAAAAGTGACAGAAGGTGTGAACTTTGAGATCGTCTCGGAGTGCACGCACTTTCTTCCACTCGCCACTTCGTACCTCTTGACCATTTAGCTCTAATTCAAACCATGAAACTGTATATGTTATTCTGTATTTTTTGCTTCCTGATGGTATCTTGTGTCCTCGTTCAATATCTCTGTTACTCGTCCGCGTTGTTCGTTGATGAAAAAGTACCACACATGTCATCGTCTCGAAGTATATGTTGTCACAGTCTTTGCGCTCTATCTTCTCCACCTCTTCTTTCAAGCAAGTCACGCTACAGATTACTGTACACTGCGCACTTACTCGCGGTATCCGCCTTGCTCAACCTTCAAACCGATCTCGAATGACACAGAAGGCAATGCTGCCGGCAGAAGTGTACGCGCGTGCGTTGCGCGCAAGTCAAAATCTCACACTATAACAACACCTGTAGTACTCCCGGGGCCACTTCAGAGAAAAGGCAAAAAAGCTGTCAACGAGCTCGCAACAGTTACGACACCAAAGTCGTTGCTAACGCCTATTAGATGGCACCCTTCCTGTTAATACTAAATCCAGTCCCCCCTCGGGGGGGATCAGAAAAAAGCTGTCAACAAAGAGTATCATGATCGCATGAACAAGTAGTGTCGACCGCCCGCTCATAGCCCGCTCCTAACAGAGATCTTAAAGGAAAAAGATTGGGAGGACTCTGCCTCAGAAAAATTTGAGGGAGATGGACCAGGATAAGCAGAGCAGCAAACACGCGTTTGGTGCTTGGAGCGATGATCCAGCCAGCAAATTTGTGGGTGGTCGGCTCGCCATAATTCGATCGGTTATTCTGGTCCAGCTCCCGGATGATTCCTCCTTAGCGGGGAATGGGAATAGTAACTGTTCTTCTCGTTTCTCGTCTTCGTCTTCTCTTCTC
>Ga0307930_1004194_pt1 | contig 10142 bp, 2 predicted proteins | sample OrgLakmetageno46_FD_203161 | JGI IMG/M metagenome (GOLD analysis project Ga0307930, IMG submission 203161) | Saline water microbial communities from Organic Lake, Antarctica - #46 | ecosystem: Environmental > Aquatic > Non-marine Saline and Alkaline > Saline | place: Antarctica: Organic Lake... | reverse complement strand
TGCATTTAATCGTGTTGGTCAGAAATACTTTCGCGCTTGAATAGTTTTTCCACAGAAACTTCAAAACTCATTTTTCTTCCAATATATTCAATATATATATAGTTGTCATATCCCAACAATAGGAACTTTTCACTCAATAGTATACCTCTGATAGATATATAACTGATGCATTAATCATATTAAAACTATCTCAAGTTTCTAGATTGCCGTTAACGGCTGTCATGGCCATTTACCGTACGGAGGTGAGTCCAGTACTGTTGAACCAGTGCGAGGCATCCAATCCCAAGGAAGTTGCTCTATCGAAGCATACAGTGCACCCATGCAGAGTAAGGAATCGATCTTGCCACTCGAGGCGGCGTAGTAATGTTTATGGTTTTGTAGTTTTTCTGTGAAGGTGAGTGCCTATACTGACGAAGTATTCGGTTCATTCTTGCGCCCTGCGGACATGAGTATATCGATTCAAACGAGTGAAGAGCGTCTCATGACACAGTGTTCCAGAATGGTGAGGCATGGTCCCTAGTCCTATAATCGACAGAGGGAGAGTGGTACGACTGACAGATGCCCGAGACATCTGTTAGTGTGGACGCGGGCCAGAAGGCCGGAGTCGGGAGGTGTTGGCGGGTTGAGCCAACTTGAAAATCATCTGGCGCTGCCTGGCTAGGGAGCGACGGTTCAGTGCTCTCTCACGGGAGACAAGGCGTAGCCAATGTTGACGATCTTCAAGAGGTTTCTGTAGAATAACTTCGCGAGACTCGCGGAAAAGGTACTGCGAACGCTGGGGGATATCAACCAGACCCATAGCAAATTGCTCGCGGATGCTGATATCAATCTCCCGCTTGCGGGCGGAGTACCAGGAGCTATTTTCAGAGTGTGCCAGGCGGTTGCGGTCCTGCCACATGTGGTGGCCAATCTTGATCAGCTGCTGGATCAGCCGTGAAGCCCAGAGGTTGGCAGACTTCGTGGATCCAATGCGGGACAAGTGGAGGGCTTGAAGACGGCACCAATGATGAGACAGCAGTCCCTCCAGGAGGCCCTGGGCACCCAGCTTGGCTTGTGAGGCGATAGCTTGCTGGAAGAGAGACGGGTGACGAGACCAGACCCGGACAGTTGGGACGCCAAGAGAGGGTTGGCGGACCGTCTTCAGGTATTCGGAGAGGAACTCTTCGATCTCTGGGGATGTCGCATTGACCTGCATCCATGAACGGAAGGCGGCGTGGCGCTTGGACCATTCAGCGGTTGCCGTGGGGCCAGGGCAACGAGGGACATGCAAGTGATCTTCAATGGGGCACGACGAGCAACGGGGGCACGCGCTCTTAGCGCTGGATTGCCAAATTGCCAGAAATTTCCCAACTCCGGTCATACCTGAGATGTGCTTTGGGGTCCAGCGCTGTAAGTTGGCTGGCAACGCTTTCATGGCCCGAGACAGGGATAACCAATCAACCTCAGGGATAGTAGACGCCGAAAGTCGGCCTTTTGCAGCCCAGTAAGTACGGAGCGCCGGGAGGGAAACCAGCTCCATGATGTGGGAGTGGTCCAGGCGAGATGATTTGACCCCATCGATGAAAAGCGCAGCTGGTTCATGGAAGAACCGGGGGTTCAGTGCAGCAGAGCGGCCAGTAGACTCCAGCATCCTACGGTACGCCTGAGCCTTGGCGTCAACCTCAACGTTCCTCTGTTCCCACCAGTCCAGGTGAGAGAAGGGAAGAAGCTTGTCCGTGTGTCCTTTGACGTGCCGAGAGACAAGGGTCACCGGAAGTGAGCGACGGACGGCGCGAATAGTAGAAGCCAGGTCGAATTGAGCCCCAGAAGACTGGAGATGATACTCCGAAAAGGACTTATCCAAGGCGATTAGGCCATCACAGGCAATCTCGACAGACGGGCGAGGACCGAATGGTTTCAAATTGGCTACTTGTGCCATCCATTCCAACACCATAAGGGCGGCAAGCAATCCAATGAGTTCACTGCGAGTCGAACTCTGATCATCAAACTGTCCCGGCGTTTGACACGTGATCCAGATAACATGATCCCTGTCGGCTGTCAGGATTTGTGCGCACGCAGTACCCACTTTTGCCTTGTAAGAACCATCGCTGACGATGCGGAGAGAACCAGAGAGGAGGGCCTGGATCAGTCGCGCCTCATCACCATCGATAGTGATGTGTTCGGGGACCCATCCAAAGGAGCTGGAAGCGGCTCGGTCAGCAAATGAATGCCAGAGCTCCAGGATGGAAGAAGGTGGACCGGTATCGTCAGTTGGTTGGTGTGGACCCAAGGAATGAAGCATAACTCTGTGTCGGAATTGAGTGGAGCGGACAGGTGACCAGGTCACAGATGCACGAACGCAGTCAGGTGGAAGATCCATGGTAGGGGAGGGGAGGTTGTTGCAGGACGAAGAAGGGTCCGTAGAGAAGCAGCGTGGCATGTGGAAGGTACGTAGGCGACTCGAGGATGAAGTGGAGTGCGCTGGTATCCACAGTTGGCCTTGACGGTGGAAAAGAGAGCCGGTAGAAGGGGAATACTGCCACCTCCAGGACAGATCCGGATGAAACCAAAGGCCCAGAGGAGAGCTGAGACGTCGGCGCGAGGAGTGGCCAGTAACATTATTCGAGAGCCATTGTTGCCAACATCGCCACCATTGGTTGGAGGGTCGGGCCGTTCGAGGCCATTGGTACCGGTCAACCAGATGAGAATCACGTACGCCAGTCCATGCTTTCATTGTAATCGCCGCCCCATCGGCTGTCACAATGTCCGAGAGAGTAACAGCATGCAAGTAGATCCGGCACCAGTTAAGCCACTTCAGTGTCTCTTGATCCACCAGGGACTCAATGAACATATCCACTAGGAGCTGGTCGCCGTCGCGCTGGGTCAAGACAGGCGGAGAATCGAATTCAAGGTGAATGGACAAATCATCCAGTTCCTTCCAGGCCCGCTTGACCCATGTGTCCGTAGTGAGAATGGCTGTGTTTGCGTAGACTTGTTGGAATAGGCCATAAGACGTCCCAGTCTCCAGTTGGTGAGCCTGAAGAGCTGCCTCAAGAAACACTCCTGTCTTAGTAGCATTCGCTGGGTGACGAAGAAGCATATCCAGATGCCTGGTGACTTGCAAGGCATAGGGATGTGGAACACCAACACCCTGCAACGCAACAGGAGCATAGACCATCGCGCGAGGGAAATTCCGACAGATACCAGCCTTGGGTAGGGCAGCCATCAGCACTGGCGACAGAATCATCTCCCACTCTGTTTTTGACAGGAACGTCAAAGCCATCGGATACTCCAAGGTTTTTTGGATCGTCGTGCGAAGCATAGGAAGGACATCGTACCGATGGAGGAAACTAGGACTGATTTGGTCAGCCCATGCGCGGGCTTTCAGTTGGAGAGCAGCATGCTGTGGTTTGTGGTTCGAAGAAGGTGACATGAGGATGCCAAGAGTCTTAGCAGGTTGGTCAGACTCGAGCCAGTCCAGCTGAACTTGTGTGCCATCAAGGTCATTCATCACCACCGCTATGTCAGCCATGCCCGTCGGTAGAAGAGAAGGTTTGAAGTCCCTTTTGCGACGGAACTTCCATGCCCCCTGTTGAGCATTCCACTTGAAGTCGATCAGATACCAGAATGATTTATCCGGTCGAATCGCGCCCCCTGTAAGGCGAATGCCATTGGTCCACCACCGAAGTGCTGCTGCCACTTCAGGAACGATAGCTTCCCCGGACGTATCTGGAGATGAGGCCGCTTGGCACACGTCTGTGTCGTCCACAAAGCAGAAGCAATCAGCTGCAGCTGGCGCCCAGGCAATCGACGTCAGAAAGTCAAACCCAAATCCTTTGCTTATCATCACCCCCAGAAGAATAGAGCTGATGGAGACCCAAATCGGCGGGCCAGCGCCATTTCCTTGTCCACAGCCCTGAAAAGGAATAGAAGAGGGCGGACTGAAAACCCTCTCAGAGTCACCAAAACCCGTCCTGACGCGGTGCTTAGACTGCATCAAAGTGTCAAACATGGAGCGAAGAGTCTTCCATTGGATGCCAAAGCGCATGAGGCTAATAATTGCCACCCAGTGCACGATGCGATCAAAGCAGGACTTGGCGTCATTTGAGATCCATCCGGCTGGACGGCGTTGTAGATGGAGGAGGTCCCACGTCAGTCGCTTTGTCAAAGCCAAGTCAATTGCCTGATGCTGTTTGCGAGAGCCAAATTGTCCCTTGGGGATCAGTTGGTGAGACTCAGCATACCTCATGGCGGCCTTCCCAACACGTTTATTGTTGGCCTGAAGTTCTGAATTCATCATTTGTATTGTGCGCATCAAGTCAACCCGGATCTCACCCGGTTTCTTTTCAATGGCGAAATTCATCAGATGACACCACTGAGCTGGAACAAAACCGGTCGCGAAGGGGATAGAACGAAACACCGTGTCGCAACAGGCCAGTAGGTTGGAAGTAGCCCCTGCTTTGTAGTGGCCGTTGTGCAGGCCATGGGGTTCGGATCCTTTATGTTCGCCCATCTTTGACCAGAAGCTGACATGATCAGACAAATCAACCGTCAGGTGTTGGTCCGGAAGGCCCTCTGGGCGTCGACAATGGTTCAAAAAGGATGACAAGTAGGGGTCAGTGCTCATAGGCGCGTAGGTGCCCTGAAGGAGGGCCTGGCTGTTGCTCTCCGCAAAAGGGCCATTGAAGTCGGTGTAAAGGGGTTCTGTCATCGGAGGCGTGGGAAAGGGGAACCTAGTCTGGTCATAGCGAAGCCGGTTCTCCTGCATGCATCCCTCTTCCACCAAGCGACGTGAAAGACAAGTTACCCACTGTGGTGAACCCTCAGGTGCAGGGCGGGACACCTTGATCTGCTGAAGACCACCAGAGAAACCCTTCCCCTGCGCTTTCCTTCGGCGACGGGTCTCTTCCCTTTGGGCCATGCGTTGGACCCGGTTGTAGCGAAGGCGTGATTGAGAGGAGCGTTTCTTGGCTTTGGTGACCTCAGTGGACCTAGTCGACAAATATTCTGTGCGCCATTGGAAGGCCAAGTTCCGCTTTGCTTCCTTATACTCGCGCTGTTCAGCGGCCCAATGTTCCTGTAGCTCAAGCTCTGTCATCTTCCATGAATCACTGAGGCCCGTACTCTTCATCAACCGGCGAACTTTCCGGGAGCTCGTGCGAACTTGTCTATGGCCCAGTAGGAGAAGATGATACAAGTGTAGACGGTCCCATTTCTGTTGCATTTTTGGAGACCAGTGGACGCGTCCCATGGACAAGCGCCGACAATTGCGTTCGGCCTTCCGACGAATTTCATATGCCTGGCGATGTACTGTGTTGAAGAGCAATTGTTGGTTGGCAGTAAGATACCCCTGTTGGATGGAAATATCGTCAGCCAGACGAGTCAGCCTGCGGGGAATATCAAATTGCCGGTAGCCTTCTTCAGCTGCCTTCAAGTATCGTTGAACCGACCGACCATCAACCATAGTGAGTCGGCGAGGTTGAAAGGTTGCGGATTGTCGGGCCACACCCAGGGTGGCCTCCAAGTCGATGTCAATCCAGATTGCACGATGATCCGATTTAAGATACTGCTGGAAGTCGAGGTATCCGCCTGCTTTGACAAGAACGCCGTCGGAAACAAATAGGCCATCAATGGGTTCATTCGAGGTATTCGTCTGAGTTGTGGCAGGGTAAGGGCCGTGGTGGCGGCGAAGGATAGCCTCACTCAGACCCACTTCGCGCAGTTTCTGACGAAAGGAAGAGGGTTCATTGTGGGAGACATCTTCATTTGCATCAACGCCGACGATCACTTCGCACCCATCTTTCTTCCACTGTCTGATCTGGGTCACTAAGTCTTCAGTAAACTTTTCGCGAGGATTTGTTGACACCCCTTGATCCAACCAATAATTGCGCTGGTAATTCCATACACTCCCCAAGTTCGTGCCTTCCTTTGAAGGGCGGTAAGCCGAAACAACTACCAAGTCAAGTGGACCTCCTGGAGGACCATCAGCCTGGGACTCCTGCTGTCGGATGTCGCGTCCCCGGATCTTGATCCACGAAAACCTGCCCAACCCCGTCTCATCTACCCCACCTGATTTCGCTCGTCGTGCAACCTTGTGAAGCAGAGTTGCAGAGCATCCGCCCCACTGAAATGCCGACGGTGTAGGGAATTCCTGATGCTCGTGATATGCTACCGCGGAAAAGTGTCCTTGATCGGTAAAGGACTTAACGCGATCAAACCACTTCTTCCCACGTGGCACTGCGGACCATTGAAGGTTCATTTCGGCCAACAGTGCAATGCCCACTTTCTCTTTCGTCCAGCATTGGAACAGTCCTTTCTGTTTTTCTTCATTCATGGGGAAAGGGATGCCATGAACATTCTGAAACAGAATCCGGGTAGATTGATGTGATTGCTGGCGAGAATCATCACCAAAGAAGTTCCCAGGGGAAAGAGAATTCAAATATGCATCCAGCGAGGAGTGGGCCGCCTGGCTGGATGGTTGGTTGCGTTGGTTTCGAATCCGGCCTTCCGTCTGACGCCGCAACCGTGCGTGACGGGACCGTTGGTGGTTAGGGACCACCGGTGGGGGGGCCACCCCCACTATCGGCTGAGTTGGTCTTGCTGGAAGAGCAGGGACTAGTCCCACGCGGTCGTCCCTTCGCAAGCTGTTGTTGGGACATCATGGCCTCAAGTTCACGAATTCGAGCATCCTGAGCCTCCGACTTTGCCTTACTAGACTCGAGCGCCGATGTAGCAGTCTCCAGTTCGCCACAGAGATCCGAAACGTCGGCCTTCATTGCCTCAAGTTGGACGGCGAGTTTGGCAGCGCTGGCGACAGTAGCCCCATCATCCATGTCTCTTGCCGCTGGCATAGATAGGTCGATCACCAGAGTGCCCTTAAAGGTTTCAGACGACTGTTCGGCCTCAAGTAGTCGTTCAATCCACCCGTTGTCATCCTTCTCTACCTGTTCATGTAGCTCCACATTCCGATCATATTCCGACTGAGCCCGATGGGTTGCTTGGTCCCATGTCATGGCATCCGACACTGTGCGATTGTAGTGGTCCAGACAAAGCCAGGTGCGACACGTTTTCCGTTGGTGGGTAAGGTCCTTCCAAAGTTCCAAGTACGAGATCAAAAAGGCTGCCAGGTTTTTCAGAACTTCTTTGGCCAAAGATTCAAACTTCTTTCGGACAACGAAGACATAAAATCCATGGATGGGGCTAGGAAGAATCATTTGAAACAGGCCAGCTGGGCCCGAATTGAGCTCCGCATCCATCGCCGCCAGCCAGGCGCCACGATCAAAGTCCTTGGCAGGTAGAGCTTCGGAGGCAGTTAACTTCGCGCGTGCTGATGGTGCACTTGCACTCGTAGTGATTTCGGATGAACCAGGTGGGGAAGCGGATGATGGTTGCTTGGTACCCGGCGGCTGAACCGGCGCAGAGTCAGAAGGTGGAGACTTGGGTTTTTCCATAGACTTGGTGCGGGGCGGACGTTTGGGACGAGGTGCCACAGCCGCTGCTGACTCAGGAGGAGACGATTGGCCTGGAGTCGCCGGTTGAGCTTCACCTGAGGGAGGGGCAGGTCCTGTTGAAGTTATAGGTGGGGCTTTTTTCCGCGCAGCTGGGATGCATTGGATGGCGTATAAAAAATGCAACAGGGACTTCGTCTTGCCCTGCTTGCAATATTTTGGTACGAACACTTTCGTCAACATGCCTTGGAGTGGGAACTGGGGAGACAAGATCGCGCAGGTCTGAGCCGACGTATCATGTGTGTTAATAAGTTTGGCAATAACCGGACTGAACGTTCCAGGATCTGCCAGTTGGCCAAGACGATTCTTTGAGACAGCCTCCCATGAAAAGACGAACTGGGTGCGTGCACCGAATGGCATGTGGCATTTCTTGGTAGATGGACTTAGCCAGAGGAACAGGCCCTTCGCCACCGTGTCTACATCCGCAGCTGCCACCCAGACGTGCCATGCCTTCGGTCCCCTAGTAGGTACCCATTTTTGTCCCGAAGTGCCTGGCTGTTGGGGCCATGAAGGTTCCAGTGCGATCGCGATCTTGAAGCCAAAATGGCGCATCAGTTCACGCTCCAGTGCTGGTCGACTGATGCCCATTGGATAATTTAACAACCAACCAATACGGACCGGATCACCCACCTGCAACGGGGAACGGTAGACCCCTGCATTAGCACCAGTTGTGGAGAAGCATTCGCCCAGCAGTCGAGACATTTCTTCGCTGGAGGAGTCATGTGCCACGCGGATGCGGGTGCGAAGAGTCTTGGTACCTGGGGATTTGGCGTTGTACCCAAATTTGGCGCCATTATTCCAGTTGAGATCGATGTAGGGCTTCAAAGTCTTGAAAGTGAGAGCTTCGACCTCTTCCTTGGTGCGAAGCCAAAGGCGCTTGGAGCGGACCCGAAGTTCACTGACAGGAAGGATAACTAAATCCTTTTCAGCATTTTCCATCGCCATGCTCAAGACTGCCACCATATCCTCAGTAAAACTATTTTCAATACTCCCCCCTGAGGTCGTGTCACCGTCCCATTCATAGTTTATTGTCACACACAAGAATTGTGCGTTTGTCCCAGGTAGGCCGTCAAGACGCATTTGAGTAAGTTCTTTAGCCTTGATTTCTTCGGAGAGGTACTTGGCGCGGTAGGACGCCTTCTTCTTGGCGGCATCAGCATAAGTTAAGTTTTTCTTCAATCGAGGAGGGTCAGGCGGTGGTGACGGTCTCTTCAGACTCGGATCGTCCGTCGAATTCAGTACAGTGACTGATGGATCGTTCATGAGTCTGGTAGGAGTAGCAGAAGGGTCACCCAAGACAACCTCAGAGGGGGGCTTATCGGCTTGTCGTTGGTGGCCTACTGGGGGAGGGAAGTCACCCTCAGAGTCTGACGCGCTTTCGTCATCCGAAAAGTATTGGAGAAGCTGCTTGGTTGGCTGGTTGGGGTCCAGTAATTTACCAGGTGGACTAATGATTACAGCTGCCGGGTGTTCAGAATCAGACATGTCGACATCATCGTTGGGAGGACGTTCTTGGACAGGTTTGGGAACGGCCTCAGGGAAGTAACCACGGTCAGGGGATCGAGGGTCCACTGGAGCCGGTCGATTGGCTAAGTCATCTCCATCACGATCTCGTTTGCGGTCAAGTGTGGATTGTTGTCGCTCTGCACACTCAGAAGGGACTGTGGTCGTGGCGGGATCAACCCAGGGATGACCGAGTATTGTAGATGCAAGCGCCCAGACCATTGCCAATGGACGGGCTTCCAATAATAACAAAGGATCATCTTCTGCAGTGAAATCCCAGTATCTATTGCAAAATGTAGTTGGATCCGCAACCTCCGTCAGAGGGAAAATTACCAAAGGATCCTGCACTGCCAGGCCAAGGGCCAATCCACGAATCCGGTCCACCACTTCCAATTCTTTTCCCACGAAATCATCCCTCAACGAAAAATCGAGAGCACCTTTTATGTTATTTTCAACCTTTGTCCAATCTCCATTGCTTGCTTTCAACAGTTCATTCGCCTCGCGTTCCCAAGTAGAACTGGTGGGGGGATCCGAGAAGAGCTCCAAATAGCCTTCGCACCAGGGCCAATGGAAGTCGGGATCGTCATCCCAGTCCGAAAAGAGAGAATTGCCGAATAAGATTTTGTTGTCGTCGTCGCGTCTTGCTCTTGCATTGCGAATCGTGCAAATGTTGGACAGGTATTGCAGATTCCACCGCGAGGGATCAATGGTAGAGAAAACCTCGTCGACCGGAAGAGTCTCGACTTCTTCCATGACGCTGTCGTCGCTGTTCACGATGGGGTCAAGATCGTCGGATTCCATTTTCGATCGACTTTCGGCGGTTTCAACCCTAGTTTTTTGCGCAAAACTGATTCGACTTTGATTAAGACTGGTAGAAGAACTAGCTTTAGAAGGCTTGGCTCCTTTAGTTGACTTCTTGCTCTTAACCATGGTCGATTTTGACAGCAAAAGGCTCGAATTTCGCTTCGCTACGCGTAGACGAAGTACCGAATGTGATGGCTTACGGACCCGGATATGAGTGTTGGTTTTTTATTTTTGTTTTTTCGGAATATTGGATGGGTTGATGCCTGATAGAGGTACTTGAGATGTGTTGGACTATAGTTGAAAGGTGAACTTGTAACCTATTGATGGTAGGTCTTGATTTCGGTGGTG
>Ga0307930_1004193_pt1 | contig 10143 bp, 4 predicted proteins | sample OrgLakmetageno46_FD_203161 | JGI IMG/M metagenome (GOLD analysis project Ga0307930, IMG submission 203161) | Saline water microbial communities from Organic Lake, Antarctica - #46 | ecosystem: Environmental > Aquatic > Non-marine Saline and Alkaline > Saline | place: Antarctica: Organic Lake... | reverse complement strand
TAATACTGCCGGAATTCGTAGCACCTTGAAGAGCCGCATCATGTCCCCTTGAGAGCGAAATCTGTACTTGGTGGGACAATGATTTTCAATGTTGATCAAAAGGCGCTGAGGTGGCGGACGACCACTCATTCAACTGCAACTAGCTTCAAATACCGAGCGAATAGTACTTCAGCGCGGGCAAACGCAGCAGGTTTAGCCGAGGGATGCGCCTTTTGGTAAAGCATGAGCTGGAGCTTGTACAGTCGCAGGGTCCGAGACGCGAGGCAGTTTTCTCTAGTGGGCAAATGAAGAAGAAAGTAACCATGAGGATTGCATCACGACAATAATTATAAGCACGTATGTCCGCGCTCTCACAACGAAGAATGTGTTTCGTTTGGCTTTTGTTATCATGGTGGTATTCTACAGCACAAACGCACTCACTTTAAAGATATAGAGTAGTTGTCCCGAGCCCAACCGCTGTTGAGATAATAGCGTAACATCTTCTTCTGAAGTGGTGACCTAAGTGTGGCAAGCACAGCGGCGACCGCAGAGCCCGCATGCCCGTTGTTCATTTTTGGTGTGGTACGATCGAAAGCCGCAAAGGCAAGAAAAACTTGCGGCTTTTTTGCAAAGAAAGCCGCAAAAAAATGTCTTGCGGCTTTTGGTTGCGGCTTTTCTGTTACCCCCGACCATAAAAAACGCAATTTTGCGGCTTTCGCAACCAGTCTAATCACTGTGTTTCACGAATCTGACGACCGAGTTGTTGACTTTTTTGTTGACGTGTTGTAAAGCGAGGAGATGCTATTGATGATCTCGTAGGCATGCAACTGATGAAATCGTCAAACGGAACCCGCTCTCGGGCCCCGTTTAGGCTCGTATTAATTGCGCTGGCTGCCTGCCTCTCGCTGGTGCATGGCTTTAATTTTGGCAAGCTGCACGCTCCGCGGATTACGAAGTCTGCGATTATGAGCGTTCCTGATGACGCGCAGGTAAATGATCAAGCATTTGGGCTCTATTCATCGAATATTTCCTTGTCTCGATCTAGTTCAAGGCATTCATTTCGTTACAGTAGTCAAGCCGCTCCTTAGTCGATAGTGCTGAGTTTATGGAGATTGGTATGGATGTCTTTCCTCGCTCCTATCCGCTAAACCCGGCGGGACATTGTTTCTTCAACAAATATTCTCAATTGCCTTCCCGCGCTTCTATTTCACAGGCCGCCGCGAACGCCCTATCGCTAGACGTGTGCGTTGGTTCAAAGGATTTGCAAGAGCCTACTCCTTACAACCAATGGGACTCGCCGCCCTTCAAAACGATCATGAGCGCCAACCGTGCCGAAATCGCTGTTCGCATCAACCGCGCCGCCACCGAGCTAAACATGGAAACGGTGCGCTCTAGCCCTTGCCTTTTCGTAACTTTTAGCCTAGAGAACATAATAGCACTCGTCATGGCAAAATCCTGCGTTGGAGGGAGCCCTGACCATCATTTGCATCCGGAGCTCTATTCTGCACAATTCTCGTTCCTCCAACCGGCCCTGTTTTCCCATCTAGCATTTTCTACGCCACCACTTTTTGTCTGGCTCATCGTGTTCGCTTTCTAAACGCGCACTAGGTGGCCATCTACGGCTACGAAGACCGCCACGGCGCTCACCGGTGGGGCGCAGACCGATCCTACGAGCTTCCTGCTTCCGGCACCCCCGCAGGCGCCTACTTGAACATCGCCAACATCATCGAAGTGGCCAAACAGGCAGGCGTACAAGCCATTCACCCGGGCTACGGCTTCTTGTCGGAGTCGCCGCAATTCGCGCAGGCGTGCAGCGACGCTGGCATCGTGTTTGTGGGGCCTACCGTGGACAACTTGAACGACTTCTCCGACAAGACGAAGGCCCGCGCGCTGGCGATTGCCGCAGGAGTGAGCGTGGTGCCAGGCACGGATGGCCCTGTAACCAGCGTTGACCAAGCTGAGGCCTTTGTGGAAGAGTTTGGTTTGCCGGTGATTATTAAGGCGGCCATGGGTGGGGGCGGCAAAGGGATGCGTGTGGTGTACCAACTCGAAGACTTGGCCCCCTTCTTTGCGTCGGCCTCGTCCGAAGCTAAGGCCTCGTTTGGCGATGGGAGCTGCTTCATCGAGCGCTACGTGTCCGACCCTCGGCACATCGAAGTGCAAGTGGTGGGCGACGGCAAAGGCGGCGCCGTGCACCTCTGGGAGCGCGACTGCTCGGTGCAGCGGCGCCACCAGAAAGTCGTGGAAATCGCGCCGGCGTGGAACTTGCCTGCGGAGACGCGGCAAGCGTTGCATGCAGATGCGCTGAAATTGGCCACCACGGCCAAGTACAAGAATGCAGGCACGGTGGAGTTCTTGGTGGACAAGGAGGGGCGCCACTATTTCATCGAAGTGAACCCTCGGATTCAAGTGGAGCACACGGTGACGGAAGAGGTGACCGGTATTGACTTGGTCCAAACCCAGTTCTTGATTGCGGCTGGTGCGAGCCTAGAGGAGCTGGGCCTAGTACAGGAAAACATTCACGCAAGAGGGGTCGCGCTGCAGTGCCGCATCACCACCGAAAACCCCGAGCGGGGATTTGCCCCGGACACGGGCACCCTGGCGGTGTACCGGCACGCGCAGGGGGCGGGGATGCGGATCGACGGGATTGGCTACAGCGGGATGCAGGTGACCCCATACTACGACTCTTTGCTGGTGAAGTACACGGCCCGCGCCCCGACCTGGGAAATGGTTGTGCGAAAAATGCGCCGGGCGCTGCTGGAAATGCACGTGCGCGGGGTGAAGACTAATATCTTATTTTTGATCAACGTGCTCAACCACCCTGACTTCATTGATGGCGTCATCACCACCAGCTTCATCGACACCAATCCGGAGCTCGTAAAAACTACGGGTTCGCAGTGGCGCACCGCCAACTTCCAGTCCTCCCACGAGCGCGTTTACGCCAACGAGAAGTACCTACGGTACATCGCCCACTTGGCAGTCAACGGCCACCCGAAGGAATTGGGCGCAAACTTGGCGTCCCTGGCGCAAGTGCCGCAATCGGTGCGTCACGCGGAGGTGGTGCCACCCAACCTCGACTTGATTGCGGCCGCGCACAAGGCAGACCATGCCAAGACGACGGCAGGCAAAGGTGGCGAGGCATACGCCGCTGCCGTACCCAAATGGCGCACGTTGCTCCGCGAGAAAGGCCCCGCCGCGCTGGCTGCGGCCGTGCGCGCGCATGACGGCGTGCTGCTCACCGATACCACCTGGCGTGACGCGCATCAGAGCTTGCTGGCCACTCGGATGCGCACGGCGGAGCTCCTGACCTCGGCGAAAGGCACGCGCGCTGCTCTTGGCGCCAACTTGTTCAGCTTGGAAATGTGGGGTGGCGCCACCTTCGATGTGTCGATGCGGTTCTTGCGGGAGTGCCCGTGGGAGCGGCTGGAAAAATTGCGCGAAGCGGTGCCCGACGTGCCTTTTCAAATGCTGCTCCGCGGGGCTAATGCCGTGGGCTACACCGTATACCCTGACAATGTGGTCTACAAGTTCTGCCAGCAAGCCTTCGATTCGGGAATCGACATTTTCCGCGTGTTTGACAGTTTGAACTACGTGCCGAACATGGAGCTCGGCATTAAGGCGGCCAACGCTGCCGGTGGGTTCGTCGAGGCCGCCATCTGCTACACCGGTGACGTCACCGACACCTCCTCGTCCAACCAGTACACCTTGGACTACTACCTGTCCTACGCGCAAGAACTCGTGGATTTAGGCGCGCATTCGCTGGCCATCAAGGACATGGCGGGTTTGCTCACGCCTCGGGCGGCCACCATGCTCATCTCGGCGCTGCGGGAGAAATTCCCGGACACCTTGCTCCACGTGCACACGCACGACACCGCGGGAGTGGGCACGGCGACTTACATGGCGTGTGCCGCGAGTGGGGCGGATGTGGTGGACGTGGCGATGGACGCCATGGCGGGCATGACGTCACAGCCGGCCATGGGCGCTGTGGTGGCGGCCCTCCAAAACGGTGACTACAACAACAACGCACACAAGGACAGCAACAATGGCGTCGGCGGCGGCACCGGCGTGTCCCTGGCGGCCATCCAAGAGCTGAACCGATACTGGGAAGACGTCCGATCCCTGTACTTGCCGTTTGAGTCCGGTCAATTGAGCGGGTCGTCGGACGTTTACCAGCACGAAATCCCTGGAGGCCAGTACACGAATTTGCTATTTCAGTCCAAGCAGCTCGGTTTGTCGGGCCGTTTTGCCGAAGTCAAGAAGGCGTACCGGGAGGCCAACTTGCTCCTCGGGGACATTCCAAAAGTAACGCCCAGCTCCAAGACGGTAGGGGACCTCGCTCAATTCATGGTGTCGCAAAAGTTGAGCCCCGACGACGTCCTCGAGCGCGCCGAGAAGCTTCCGCTGCCGGCTTCGGTAGTGGAATATTTCCAAGGGGCTCTGGGGGTGCCGCCATTCGGGTTCCCGGAGCCGCTGCGGTCGCGCGTGCTGGCGGGGAGGCCACTGGCAGATGGCTCGCCTTGCTATGCGGGAAGGCCGGGCGCAGACCTGAAACCCTACGATTTCGAAACGGCTGCCGCGAGCCTGCGCCAAGCCTACGGGGAGGCCTCGATTTCCGACAAGGACGTGCTGAGCCACGCCATGTACCCCGGGGTGTTCAAAGACTGGAAAACTTTTTCGGCAGTGTTTGGGCAGGTCTCACAGCTCCCGACGCACGTGTTTTTGAACCCCATGGAGGTGGGGGATGAAGTAGCCTATGAAGACATGCCCGGCCGCCGCACGTACCTCAAACTCGCGGGGATATCCGGGATCAACCCCCAGACCGGCAGCCGCGACGTGACCTTCGAAGTGAACGGCGAGCGGTGGTTCATTGCGACGACGGATGACGGCCCGGCAGACGGTGGCAGTGGCGGCGCGGGCACTGCAGTGCGCAGGCCGAAAATCGACCCCACGGCCACGGGGGACGTCGGGAGCCCCATGCCAGGCGTGATTGTCGACGTGAAAGTGCACACCGGCATGAAAGTGCGCGAAGGGGAGCCCCTGTTTACCCTGTCGGCCATGAAAATGGAGACGTCCATCAAGGCGCCCCGGAGCGGCACTCTCGCCAAAGTGACCGTGAACCCTGGCGACAGCGTCAACGCTGACGACCTTCTTGCGTCTATTGAGTAAACATTTTGACGAGGGATGCACAATCGGCAGTGAAAGTTTCCAACAAGACCATTGGGGTTTGTTGTTTGTTGGTCTTACTGGCCAATTGATCTATCGAAGTGTGATTGTCCTACATCCCTAGAATACAATGGCGGCCTAACACTTGAGTTTTTTATTTCCCCTTGCTTTGAATCCTTCGTCCTTCGTCCTAGTCCTAGGTCCTAGAAAGTTATAATCACAAAAATCCAAAATAACATACGGATTACGTATATCTACTAGTATATAAGATAAACTGCCCATAAAATGGAAATTGGCATACCGCTGTATAGTTTCCCTATTTATATTGAGAGACACCCTTAAAACTTAAATGCTTAAAAGGCAAATGAACACCCAGTAGAACGAAGAACTTACTTCAAGGAAACTTAGGCCTTAGGCCACTTTAACGCCGGAGAAGAGATCAAGATAAAAGAAGAAAAGATTAAGATAAAAGATTTCCTTATTCTTTAGGCTGCCATGCTAATATATATATATATATATGGCTTTTTTTTGTTTTTAACCGTACAATGCGCAATCATTATTAGTTTCTTCCTTCATGCACAACAAGTCACACCGAGAAAAAGCACAGGAGGAATATAACATGCCGCACAACAGTCTTTAGTCTGATCTTCGTCATCTCAACGGCCTCAGCAGTATCCCAATTGTCAGCAAATTCCCGGGCACGCACACGCGCCGCCTGAGCTCGAGGGCGCAATTCAGCAATCACCCATCCGGTAAATTGGTTCAGCTTCACGAAGCATCCGCGCAGCGCCTGTGGTATGGTTGCTACTTCGCGTTTTGCTTGCACACTAACGAGGTCCTTCTGGCCCCGCCATTTTGGGCGAGAAGGCACCGGGGCAGGCGGGGACGGAGCATCATCATCCTGAGGCTGTGACACATGTGAAGATGCTGGTTCCGTTTCCAAAGGTGTCGTCTCAGCTTCTCTTTGGTTCGATGAAGAGGTGGGTATCGCGACGGAGCTAGAGCTCACGTAATTGACATCCAAATCTTCTTGTACAATCACGAACTCACTGGGTGAGCTCTCCAATTGCGCACCACAGTCAAGGTCTAAAGAGTCGTCTCCCTCATAGTCGTCATCAGCGTCACCAGGAATAGGCGCTGGTTCGTGAGGTAAGCTGCCCACGGTCTCTATGGCACGGGCTCCTTCTTCAGGCACGTAAACAAGTGTTGGCAGAAATTCTGAGCTGTCATCGAACACGCGAAGCTCGCTGTCGGCATCGTCGTGGTGCATGGTGTCACCTCTGACAATCCACGACTGCGTAGAAGCAGGCACCATGACGGCTGTGCCGCACGAGACGACCCACCGCCCGCCGACTGCCAGAAAGCTAGCAACCGTCTCCACCAGTGCTAATGCCAATGGGACTTGTGGAGCTGCTGTAGTAGCCTCAGTCATCGCTGTTTGAATTGCAGTATTCAAGTTGCTAGTTGTTGCTGCAGTGCTGCTACCCACGACAGCGACTGGAGCTGCGTTTGTTCCGGATCCTCTACCAGTCTTCGGCATAATTGCCAAAATGGCCGCAACTAGGGCAAAGCCTACTATCATGGTTAAAAAGATCAATCCTTGTGACCTGCGGGATCTACTCTTTGCCCATTGCCAGCAATTCTGCAGTTGTGTACATCGCGCATGGAGAAAGGTTGAGACGGCACTGGTGACGTCACTGTGAACTTGAGAAGATTTTGAGGATTCATTCTTGTTATCCTCGACGCCATCGTTGGGCGGAGATGGAGGTGGCGTGCAATCTTGGGGATTGCCGCCACACTGGCGCAGCCCAGCGACGGTCTCTAATGTTGCAAGATATGACGGTGACTCCACTTCGTCTCGCTGCGTGGGAAGCCCCTTACGTGTCAGCTCCGGACTTTTGGCTGAATCGTGTTTTGTAGCATCTGACGCCGGATTTGATGCGACGCGTAATAGATCAAGATAGCTTGATTGACTTTCTCGATGAAGAGATGCCGCCTGTCAATGAATTTGAGGTGTTATGAACGAGAATGATCGAGAATGTGAAGCATTCTAATCCTTCATCGAATGTACATAAGTTCTCCCCTTCGAGCGTTAAAAATAAATAACAAACCCTACCTTTGTATGAGGTGTTTCTTGATTCACTTGACCAGCGAAAGCTAGCACATCCAGTAGCGTGTGCTCTTTGTTATCTTTGACCTTGTTACGCCGCCTTTCACCTCGCAAGTATTCTAGGGCCATCAACACACGGTCCTCAGACAAGTCCGACATCATCGCAAGCGAACCCGCGAGCCTGCGAGGCAAAATTTAATAGTTTTCTTAATGTTCGATGTAAATTTAATCCGTGTTGAGCCCTCGTTGCTGTTGTATCTTGCGCTTAAGCGGAACGGAAGCAAACAACGTGAACTATACAGAACGTGGAACGTGGAATGTTTACCAAAAAACGGTCGCGCCAAAATAAGGATTGGGTACTTTTGCCTTGAGCCTCGAGAATCTTTACGAGGAGGAATAAAACACCCCGATTCCGACCTGAAAATTTTGCTTCATCATCGCTTGTCGTTTGTCGCGAGCTATCGCTCAACAAAACTCTTGTGCACCAAAAAATGTTTGTCCTCAAACGCACCGACAATGCTGGCTCCCTTGGCTCCACCCTGAGGAACCTTTCTTCCCTGAAGTGGGTTGGTGCGTACATGGTTATCATGCGCGTAGCATTCTCGTACCAAAACGGTGGTGGCTTCTTCACGAGCCACCGCTCCGCTCCGGTCGAGTTCTAGACATTCCCAGGAGCATGTATGAAGAACGACATCAATTACCTGATGCACGCGAGTGAATTATTCTCCATACCGTGCCGTTTTGGAATGAAAGATACTATGCTGCGGGGTCCTCATCGAAAGTTGTGCGAATACCGGTGCGTGTTGTGTTTTCTTCTGTTGTGCTCACGTGTTCATGTGCCACCCTCTGTGTGAGCCAATTCCAAGTGATTACTGAATTAGATGACGAAGCTGAGGCTGGAACTAATTACTCCAAACTTCTGTGAAGATCAAATTCTGACGAGGCATTTGTATGATGGATTGACTCTCATTGCGAGAGATCATTTCTGTAGTGATAGTTGTATTTGTGTGCACATGCCTGATCATTCTTTTCTGTCAATTTAAATCAGGTCCTCGGCCGTTGTCGCTTTTCGGAGGAGAGGATTGGAGCATCGTACATTTGTCGCGGTGAGACCCTCTGTGGACCTTTATTGTTCTCCTTTGCTATAGCGTCGAATATTAGTAGGCCCTACTGTGTTGACATGTGCGTGACGAAACCCGGATGAAAAACTATCTCGTAGGTCTCCAGCCTAGGACGATTAAACAATCTGACTGCCTTCCAACTGAGCACATATCTCCATTATTTTGTCTTGAATTATGTACGCCTCAAGCTTCCTCAGTCTTTGAACCGTAGAAACGTTGACCCTGGCTTCCCTCCTCTTGGTCTCTTGTCAGGCGTCCGTGTATGGGGGGGGGTCGAGCTGGCGTCTGTCTTATCTCACCACTCAACCAAGGCAAGCCCCGAAAAGGTGAGGACCATTGGGCAATTTGATCCGTCGAGTCCGTTACAGTAGGGGTATACCTCTTGGTAAAAGAGAAGAAAAAAAAACGATGTTGGAATGATGCCTAACAACCTTTTTAACCTTAGGACACCTTAGCAGGCGTTTTCCGCCGGTGACTATTACCTTTGTTTTTGACCAGCATCGTTTTTAAGGGTAGATTGGAAAACAGAATTTTTCTCCTTGATAATGTTGTTGCGCCTGTGAAGATTTATCTTTACCCATTTAATCATAATGCCTTCTTGCGCGGGTATTGCCACCTCGGCAGTTCACTGTTTTGAGTTGTGGGGCCCGCGTGAGAGGCCTTCGTGCTGACAAATGCATACTCAAGGACGTTTCTGAGGCCACACGTGTTGTTGGAGAGAAGCACTTGATTAATACGCACGTGCTTTTGATTCCTGTTCAGTTGTGCCGCTTTTACTTTGCACACTCCGCAATAACTTTTTTTCTTTTACCTCTGTCTTTGGTTCTTTTTCGTGCACAGACAAGAAGAAACGGCTGTAGTCTCTTTGGCCGATTCAACAGAAAGAGACTCAAGAATTTTTCCTGGTGCGTTTACATTATAGATAAGTTCTCATCTCCTGTTTAGTACGTTGAAAAGCGCAATTATATCGAGTGTGTTATGTTAGTATCGAGATGATGACCTCTACACCTTCTTTCCCCGGCATAACGACCTTGTTGAAAACGAAGGACTCCCTCCTATAGCCAGTGAGTGCGAGTATGAACTGATCGATCCACACACACGTGTATACATGTGCATTATACCTCTCTCTGAGTACAGCCCAGTGAGAGAGATAAACTAGGGAGGACTCCTGCAATGAGGAACTCTGCAAATCTTCTCTCTGAGGACAATGGTTGTTCCCCTGACGAGAAAACTGTCAGTGTCATCCTTGTTCTGAGCTGGCCTCTCTTTTTGCTGCATGTTTTGGCTCTAGGCTTCTTGCTTTCTTTTTGTCGCTCACCGAACCTGTGCTTTGTTTGCCTCTTTCACGTGCAGGTAATTGGTTCAGCGATGGCGTTGAATTCCTTGCCCATCTGCATTTGAAGAAAACTCTCATTGCGAGTTCTCGGTGATTTACGGCGCTCTGCTTTTGATGTATTTCTGTGCTTAACCAGCTAAAGCAATTATTACTTAATATCGGGTCCTTTTCCTTTTATATTTCATAGTTATCACATAGAAAATGGTGTCAATTTCGAGTCTATATATGCAGCAATTCAATACAGGTATCAGAATTAATGGAACATGCATCTTATATCCAATCCGCAATCCGTGGCTCTTCGCTGGCGGGAAGAGTCGAGGTGCCAGTTTTAATTTGGGTTTCACTGTGGTTCAAAAACCACCGCGTTTTTAGTTTTGAGTTCGAATTTGAGTTGAACTAGACCCCCCGGACCCAGATAGGTCCATTTTTCAAGT
>Ga0307930_1004192_pt1 | contig 10144 bp, 13 predicted proteins | sample OrgLakmetageno46_FD_203161 | JGI IMG/M metagenome (GOLD analysis project Ga0307930, IMG submission 203161) | Saline water microbial communities from Organic Lake, Antarctica - #46 | ecosystem: Environmental > Aquatic > Non-marine Saline and Alkaline > Saline | place: Antarctica: Organic Lake... | reverse complement strand
TGAGTGCCGGTTAAGAATTCTACGCGGTTTCGCTGCACCGAAAGCTGGGTCTCCGCCATAGCGGCTCGGAAATCTTCGAGGGCGAGGCTCCAAACCACCTGTTAAATACATGCAGGCACCACCGTGAATGAGAGAAAAAATCAAGGTGAGTCAATTTGAAAAGGGGGCAGAAAAAGAGGGATATAAATGACTAGAATACTTGGGAAGCAAAGAAACAGATTAATGAAATCGTGTGCAGGTTATTCAATACTGGATAGCATCAAAAGGGGGGGGATAGACTATAGTAACGCACCGCGCCGTTTGAAGCCGCCACCAAATCCACAATGCTTTGGTCTACGCTTGGGGGGTTGCCACCACCCACCAGCCCAAGGGCGTTCAAGCATTTGGCCGTTGGCGTCAATTGCTCCCCCTTTGTGGTAGGCCCCGCCGCCGAAGGCTCTGCACTCTCCTGCTGTTGCTGTGGAGTTCCGGCTGACAGAGGTGACGACGAAGTTGAGGACGGTGGGGAGGTTGAGGAGGCTACTGCTGCAACCGTGGGCGGTGAGTCGCCAGACAGAGGAGACAGCGGCGGCATTGGCGCATCAGCAGATGTATTGTGAGCACTCCCCTCCAGCTCGAGGGCGCCTTCCGTCAGCACGTAGCAAGCATGCAATTTATCGGGCGCCAAAACAGACCCACTCCCTGAGCGCGCCACCACTGCGGAATTCCTGTTGCCATCGCCATCGCTGGATTGATCTTTAGAGAAATCGGTTCCATTGCCTTGGTTGCTACCCTCAAGCCGTGGGAAAAGCCGCTCGCCAGGAGACAGGCGAGTTGGAGTACACACCAATACCAAAGCATCGAGCTCAGCGGCTGAAGCTCCTGACAACAGGAAATGAGACGCTAGCGCAGCCCGTACCAGAGGCGAAGGCTCAGACGGGAGCCCGACAGCTTGTGCGATGTCCATAGATTTCTGAAAGGTTGAGGTGTGAGGAAGATAGCACGACAGGCGTGAGGTTGATGGCATGATTTGACACCTTCTCAGGTCGCATGAGTGACCACATGTGTACAAGATAGCGTGGCCTAAATTAGTGTCGTAGTAAGATGCAAGCGCCGAGGATAGAACATACCCTACGATTTCGCTTGTTCTGAGCTTTAAACTCGTCGATATTTGACGATGACTTTTCATTGTCTGCGTTGAAACGATTGCGCCGTGCTTCTTCATCGTCCTGATCAACAAATGATGGGGAAACATTGGTACCATGATGTGCTACTTCCATGCTCATCAATCTGACAGAATTTGCCCTCTGTGCCCTCCGATCAGGAAAGACTAGTCTTACCGTATTCATCCTCTGAACGGAAGCTGAATTGTCCAGTTGAGAGGGTTGTTGAGTAGGATTCTCTTTCCAGGAAGCAGGCAACAAGCACGAGATAGAAAGGCGAAATGGTGACAGAAGACAGAAGATACAGCGTGTCGAATGAAAACGAGGAAGGAGCAAAGGATGAAAGGATACAGGGAGCATTTTTTCTGTTTTTTACGGTACATTATTTTCGTAAGAATCAATAATGAATTCCAAAGAATGAAAGCAGACACGATTTTTATATGTTACACCACCGAACACTTCCATTTTTTCCCAGTACTTTTTACGGTACGGTCAACGCGCTGTACAATGGGCCTGCTTAGAGCGTGGGTGTTCCTATGCTTGGTTGCGATATGCGGCGCCCAGGCACCATGGCAAGGAAAGTCTAAGAAAAAAAGCGCGTCCATATCGACGTCATCGTCGCCGTCGTCGTCGCCATCTTCTTCGTCGTCTTCGTACGCTCCCTCGTCCTCGTCCGCCACGAAGACTTCCTCTATGAAGAAGAAGACCAGTACAGCCAGCGCCAACACACCTACCAAAAAGGCGCCAGCTTCCACTGTCCCAACTTCCAAAAGTAAAATGTTATACTTGAAAGGGCAGTGCCCAACGAAGTTGTGTTCCGGTAGCTCAGTGTCGAAGGGGCAGCTAGCCAACTTCAAAGGCAGCTTCATGGCTGCGAGTGATCTAGATATTGCTGTTATGCACCCAGATTGGTCTCTCGCTGAAATTCGAGCTATGCAAGGTAACATCTTGTGGTGTACTTAAATTTCGCCATCCTAGTGCGTATTTCTTTAAAATGCTCGGTAAAGATTTACTTTTTAGTTGTTTCACACTTTCACAGATTGTCTGTTACGTAATCGAGCTTCAATTGTTTTGTTACCCCACCCCCTTTAACTGGTTTTACTTTATGAAATGGGCAGGCGGCATCTGGCCTGCGAACGATGCAATGCAAATCTGCTACGAAGCGCGGTGCCCGAGCTCGTCAGACATTGATGCGGCCATGAAGATGGCAACCGGCAAAGATGCCCTGGCGCTCGCGCGGCAGTACCCCAACATTCCCCTTTCCAAGTTTCAGAAGGCGGTGGGGCCGAGTGGCACGAAGAGCAGCAGCAGCAGCAAAGCCAAATCGAAGTCCAAGAAAGCGGGCGAGCTTTAATGGGAACCTTTTGATGCTTTCTGCTGTGCGACGCAGCAATGAACGATGGAGTATATGTTACTTGAGAGTTGAGAGATGCGTGACGCGCTTGTTGGCGTGGGTGCTGTAGCCCCCATCTGCTCCATCGGCACTGCTGAGCGCTTACAATGGGCTGACCTGTACATGGCCTCCTGACCATTTTCTGCAAGTGGGAATTGACATCAGCGACTTGAGTTGGCGTTATTTATCTGAATAAGTCAGTATTCTACAGTAAAAGTAGAAGGCGAAAATTCCAATTGATTTTTTACGAAAATAATGGCAAAAGGTGTGATCACTCCTATTTTCGGAACCCCGGCTTTGCCATGGTGAAACCTTGGAAGTGAACTCACATTTCTAATTGCACTTATAGCAGTGCGGCCGACTGTAAAATATATGCGCGAGATGCTAAAGAAGGAGGGAACTCATAACACCGTAACACCGACCGAACGGCGACGCAGCGACGCACAGACACAGACGCACACAGGAACTCGCCGGTCAACCGCATTGAACCAGTTGAATAAGCGAGACGGCTGGTGTCTTTTTATGGTCTCTTCATTAGCTAGAACGCCAGGGAAAACTCACTTTTTAATAAGTATAATACTCATTATAAAAACTTCGAAATTGTACTGCTGTACTGTTAGAACACCCGCGCGAGAAGTCAGTAAGCGCCAGTTCGGGCCTGCGACTGGAATGCCTCCACGTCCGCAGCCGCTGCCGTCGCTTCTTGGGCGCGCAACTCGTAAAGCCGGGTGGCCAGGGCTGGGGGGTCGAACCATTCGGGTGCGTCCTCGCTGCGACTCGGTGGGCGCGCTTGCCATATCTTTTCCAGCGCTTCTGCGGCATCCACTCCGTCTAGACCAAGCTTCTTGTATTCCCCTGGAGCAGCGACTCCGAGCCGAGCACGGACTTCGTCGTGTGCCCCCTCCTTGAGCCGAGGGAGCCAATCCGCACTGAACTCCGAGAGCCATTCGGAGGCTGCCGCTGCTGCTGGAGGCGCGAGGGACACCGCGGCTGTTGCTGCGGAGGGAGTTGTGCCAGCTGATTCTCCGCGCGCGAGAGATCCGAGTTCTACTTGTAGTTGGTTGATGGCGCGGTACAAGCACAAGCGGTGGAGCGCCCGCACCGAGAGTTTGTGCAACGGCGTGTCCTGGTCGTCGCCTTCGCCGCCGGCTACCTGGCCCTGCATTTGGGTGATACACACGGCAAACACAACAAAACAAGATATTCACATTCCATTGATTGAACGCATGATAAAGAATGAATATGACAGTCAAAAGTACTGCATCCACGTACAATCTCGTGCTCTCAAACTTCCCTTCGTTCCATCGACACACGTATATCCACCTCATATACCCACTCCACACTACAGTAGGCATGTCATCCCACCGTAGCAGCTTTGCCCTCAACCGAATAAAGCTGAGGCACCGCCGAATCACGAGCAGCCCGGGCGGCATCCGCCACTGCCAGCGCGTGCAACTCCGGCACCCATTCTTTCGCCACGCACTCTGCTGTGACCAGCAAGGTAGCGGCCAGCCGCGACGGCTCAATGGTTTCCTCGTAACTGCGCCCCACGCTCGCAGCTTGGGCTAGGTAAGGGTTACGCTGCTGAGCCGCTGTCAGCCGTGGTGCCGCGAGCTGCACAGTAACAGAGAAAGGCGGTGCTTCGCGCAGAGCTGCCAAATAGCTGGCCCAGTGGGTGTTCAAACCTTCAAGCTGACCGTTGGTGCCCTTGGCGTCGAGATGAGCGTGACCCAGAAATTCTTGCAGCCATTTCCCCGTTGGCTCTAGATTAGCAGGAGAGAAAATAGAAGCATTCAGAAGCAAGAAGGTGAGGTTTAAAAGAGTTATAGTTCGGGGTTTACTTCTTTTGGAGCGATCATTTCTTAAGACTCTTTGATTCTTGGTGCTCGATAAATGCGTTCGTGCACCACAGTGGTCAATATGTCGTTCAAAGAGCAAACGCCATCAGCTCGGTCCATGAATCTTACCATCCCGAAGATCATTCAAATAGTACAACTGAGTTTGGATTGCTCGCTGAAGAAGCAAGTCGATGACATAATCGCCGCTGCCATCTTCAATGTTACTCGAAGTATCGTCCATCACAGCAAAAGAAGATCTTTGCTCGAGAGCCCTAGTGCTTTGCCATACGCCATCGCTACTGTGAAAGCGCCGCTTTAGGAGTCGAATTGAGGGATACAATCCAAAGATGGTTGGCACTCCCCAGAAAAATAGCGCGATTTGACGCCCTGGCATCATCGTTTGATGCCGCTACAGAATCAAATGAAAGGATCGAGAATATCCTAACATCGGTATCTCGGTATCCATCCATGTCTGTTCACAAAACAACTGCTTTCTCCGGCCAGAATTCGGATTCGTTCATCGTTGATTCACTTGAATGAGACAGGCTACACTTTTTGAGAACAGACTGACAGTAGCCAAGAAAACCGCGGGTTTTCCGGGTTTTTACCGACTTCGGCTCGGCATAAGATCCGGTAAATTTCCATTTCGCTGTAGGAAAACCCAGTGAACAGACTACTTGAGACAGGCCAGGCCCCGAAGAGCCGGAATTAGACGGCTAACAGGTAGACAAGAAAAGCAAAGCAGCGCAAACTAAGCCTAGGAAGCTAATCAGGCGCACATGCCCATCTCGGGTCTCGCTCTGTTTCGTGAGATTGATCAAGCCCACGCCCCATCATGACTATGCCATCAAAAGTGGTTCTTCATTCTTCATTCGCCCTTTTCTTCGCTTTTCTCCTCACTTAGCTGGTGCCCATATCCAGCCTTGTCCGATTCGCTTTTCTGGGCTTGTCAGAGCTCCCGGAGCTGGTGTTTGGTGTTGCTCAGAATTATAAAAGAGGAGAAGAAGCAAGTACAAATAAAAACATACCATGCATTTGCCATGTGCGCTTGGATCCAACTCAGGACTCAAGTCAGAACATAAACGCCAAGCCTCCTTGCGACTTAACTACTACAAGTGAACCAGTTATGACCAGAGAACATGACATCCCTGCTTATACTGTGTTCCATATGCCAATTCACTTCCAGTTGATCATTTCTTCCCGCTCTTTTTCTTTTTTTTGCCGCCGCCCCGAGATGGCGCGGGCTCTACTGCGGTTGGGATCGCATTGCCGGAAGGCACCCCTTTGGTCTCCTCATCATTGTCGCCACTCATTTGAGCGGAAAAAGCACTATCCAGTGGTGCAGTGGCAGCAGCTGCAGGAACAGCACTCACTTCAGGCGCAGCTGGCACCGCTGAGACGGCATCTACGGAGTCAGGTGGTGATGGTGCAGCCGCTGCTTCGGCCGTGGGCTCGGATACAACTGGTGACGCCTCAGCTCGTCCCGCTGAGGGTGAGGCTACTGTGGGGTCCGAGGCAGGTGCCTCCTCCGTTGGTGGCGCTGTTGCAGCAGAAACAGCAGTTGCAGTCGAGGTGGGCTCTGCAGCTGCCGCTGCTGGTGCACTCGTTGTTGTTGACTTGCTCGACCCGAAGCCGAAGGCACTGAATAAGCTGTTGCTCTTCTTTGGTGCTTCTTTCACTGGTGGTGCTGCCGGTGCTGCTGCTGGCGGAGGGGGTGCTACTGTTGACGCAGGCGCTTTGCTTTCATGCGAAGGCGCTTCAACTGGAAGAGGAGCGTCTGTGGGTAGGACCTCAGCCGCTGCCGCTGCAACAGGTGCTGGTGTGGACTCCGGAGGTGGCGCAGGAGGCACAGGTGGCGCTTGAGCACCTCCTGCACCAAGAGGGGATCTACTAGCACCACCACCACCACCACCACCACCAGTCGTGAATTTGGCTAAGAGAGCAGCGGCTTCGCTTTCGCCGAGCGTGTAATTGCCACCGCGGTCGGCGCGCCCGCCCAAGAACCCGAGGGCGGTGTAAAACTCGTGCAAGTGCGGCGAGCTCTCGAGGTCTTTCGGGGACACGCACAAGTGTGGCCGCACGCCCGACAGCAAGCCAGGCAGCAGAGCCCCCGCTCCGTTGCCGCTCGAAGTAGCGTGGCTGCCGCCCGCGCCGTCAGCTTTTACGGTCGCGTTTACCGATTCAATCACGGCCACGGCTGCCACTACGAGAAGCTTGCCGAGGCCCCGGCGGCGGAACGGGGAGTCGACAGCAACGCAGGGCACGTACTTGTTTCGCGGGTCAAAGTAACAAGCACCAGCAGCAGCACCCGTGGCCGTATCAAAGACCACACACCTGATGCATGCACAAACCAGCAAGTGAATAGAAAGGTCGTAATGTCATCAATCCAATGTGCTGGACGGACAATGATGACTCAACTGACGATAAAGGCAAAATCTATATAATGATGAGGTAGCCAATAGTACGGATGGTGAAAAACGCACCGGAAGGCGATGTCAATGTCCCAGCAAGTGGTGGAGCGCGGCATCGCACGGCGCCATAGTGACGCCACCTAGGCATTGCAAGCGTACGACGGAACCACACACAAATGATCACGTAAGGCAGATAATCTATCTTGGACAACTCTCCCCCCCAAAAATACAAGAATAACATTGCCACATAGATTCATTGTGAACGAAACAGGACTGGACAAATAGCGTTCGCATAGTGAAGATGGCGCGTATCATAAACGAGTTTCTAGAACAGTTACGCTTGAACGGAAAAGATGATCAAATGCTGAGGATCTCGTACGCGCTTCCTACAGTAGCATATATACCTCCGCGCTGGCGGCCATGGTGGTCTTGGCTGGAACAGCTGGGTCATCAAAGCTCACACCACGACTACTCGCAGCCACCAAGAGCCAAGAAGGCAGCCATGCCCCATGCACGGTCGGCGAGTGCGAAGTGCGGCGGCCAATCGCACTGGGGTTACCGTTTGAGCCTAAGGTAGTGACGAACTCGGCAGGCAACGTCACACCCCACGCAGCGCTCCGTTGAGCGGCAGCGGCTTGAGCAGCAGCAGCTTTCTTGTTTTCTTTTTCAGTGTCTACGCCGCAGGACTTGCAGTGCTCGGCCGACTTGGCTAAGAAAGCTTCCGTGATGGCAAAATTGTGTTTGGCACAATAGCTGCACAGCAGGTGCGGCTTGCCAGCCACCGGCGCTGGCAGCTTTAAATCGCTGGAAGAAGGTGGCGAGCTTTGACCAGCCGAGGCCATGGCGAACGCGGAGCTTAGATCTCTCCGAATGTTGCCTTCTTGTCCTTCTATGGGGTGATGGGGTGATTCGAGAGGTACACAAGGCGAGGATGGTTCAACTGATACTGTAGAGATTTCAAAAATAGAACCGAAGGAAAAGAGAAGAAGCAATTTTCGAGGTGTTGAATAGTGTCCACGAAATGCGCCTATGCACCTGCACCCCGCACCCTCCCCACTCCCCAACCAAACTACAGAGGCACTGGCACTGCAGAATCTACAGACTCGAGCTACGGATATGGATTGAGGGGGGTCTTGATATGTTTACGGGGAGGGGCCACTTCTAACTTCCTAAGCCTCCCGAAACGAAATAACAAATAAGAGCCAACTATCGAGGGAACGAGGGAAGGGGCCGTTCAGCGCTTCTGCCTTAAAACGCGCAGTGTTGGTGTGATTGGTAGCGCGGTATGCATTGGCGGTGAATTTATAGATGTGCCTACTGCTAACTAACTGACCAGGCAACCCAATCCAATTGCGAATACATACCATTTGAAGAAGGTATTTGTTCGTGGTGTATTAAGAACGCAAAAGCAAATTATCATCGCATCGAGCCGACAGGCACGAAAATATTTTGCTCTAAGAGATGGCGCCCCTAACTATATTACAGCTCTGATGCTTCCTTTCCCGGATATCAGGGCGGCAGCGGGAGCTAAATCTCTCCCCGTCTCCAGTATCAGCACCTCTCTCGGATGGCTCAGGAATCGGAAAAAAAAAACAGATTTGCAGCTGCGATGGACCCGCTGGGAAAGCTTCGAAAGCATTTACACTTCTAAACGACTACTTCTTTTTGCCCTTCGCAGGTGAAGCTCCTCCAAATAGCTCAGCTAAGCAGTTCGGGCACCCTTTCTTCGAATTGACGTTGTACTTTTTCTTGCAATCCTGTTTGGCATTGCAGTGATTAGAAAAAGATAAAATGACTCCTTGCAGATAAGCTAGCATTCCAATCAAAACATTTTAAGATTAAAAGACCTTGCATGTTTTCATCACTGGGCCGCCACCTAATGGAGGACCTCCGCCCTCCGCTAACTCAGCCGCTTTGGTAGCATCCTTGCGTGCTTTGGCCTCCGCTGCCGCCTGAGCAGCTGCGTCTTGCGAAGATGTGTCCTTCGCGCCTACCTCCCTGCAAAAGCAAATATATGGAGTGCCTTAGCACGCTATTAATCCATACCAACTATCATGCCATTTACTACTCCATCGCACATTCAATCAAAACCTCTATTCTTAGATGTGATTTTTTTTAAAAGGTATGCTCGACCACGACAAAAAATTGCCTCATCAACACGATATCATTGGTATCTTCATTACTACTCTACGTCTTGTCGTTAGTGCAGTCAACCGTATATCATCGTTCAGTATGTGATTTGCGGTCGACAAGTACTTGCAATGATGCACCTATATCGTACCTACCAGATTTTATCCTTGGCAGCCTGCTTTTTCGCATGCGCTGCCTCCTCCTTCGCACGCTGAGCTGCTTTACTAGCTTCTTTAGCTGCTATCTGTCCAGAACTCATGAATGATTACCAGAGAACCTACTGTCGTAGGATGCTACTGTAGCTTAGTCAATAGCGTGATTGCGTGTACTACTGGCTAGCTCAATCGCTAGATCACTGCTAATCGAAAAAGTCCAGTCACAAGTTTTTTTTTATTAAAATATACGGCTGTACCCAGCTGTAACCGTACTTGGAAATATCGAGACACATACCGCATACCGCGGACCGCAAGAAGTAAGTAAGGTAGGTACAGCTGAAAAGGATGCATGGCACGGCGCACTGATTGATTACATACCGCTTGCTACACGAATCGGGAGGCAGGGAAGGATTCTTGGTAGCACACTGCTGCACATTAAACCAATCCGATGTTAAAGCTAGGTCGTTCCTGCAGCTTAATCAACACTTTTGGAGCACGCCATTCCTCGGTACTTAATTGCCCTGAATGCCAAAGCAAAAGCACAACCACAACCACAAGCAAACGATGCGGCGGACGCTAAACGCTACATTCGCTTAGCGCTTTCACTCAGCCCAGTCAGACTACTCTGGAGGATTTATTAAAAGGCAGCTTTATGCTTTTTGTTGTTGTTTCTGTTGGACTGCGATTAAGCAGACGACAAACCAACTGAGCCAAGTGCGCACTTCAAGCAGTGCGGGCCCTAGCGGCCCGTTTGGTGCAACGTCAGCGCATTTTTGTGACAACCCCGTGGTTGTGGCTTTTTTGGTGCTTTGTCTTTTCGGTAAATACACTCTATTGTGTATATATTAGTGCTCTCTCTGGCAGCATCCTTGTGTGTAGAGTAATCATTCTCTTGGAACTTTCCTAAGTTCCTCTGTTTGAGCCCGTGGCTTGGTCTGTTCGCACCCAGCTCGCCGTGCGAGCGTGATGCTCAGTGGTTGGTTGACGATGTCGGCCGCAATTAGGAATCACATTCCGAAAGTTTCTTCGTAATTTGCAATTGCAATTGGGGGGTATAATCTATTCCTAATCTAAT
>Ga0307930_1004189_pt1 | contig 10146 bp, 4 predicted proteins | sample OrgLakmetageno46_FD_203161 | JGI IMG/M metagenome (GOLD analysis project Ga0307930, IMG submission 203161) | Saline water microbial communities from Organic Lake, Antarctica - #46 | ecosystem: Environmental > Aquatic > Non-marine Saline and Alkaline > Saline | place: Antarctica: Organic Lake... | reverse complement strand
GGGGTGGAAGTATTATGCTTCCTGCCCTCTACACACTATCCTCTTTACGATTTTGACTTGCGCGCAACGCACGCGCGTACACTTCTGCCCGCAGCATTGGCTTCTGTGTCATTTGGGTTTGTATTAATTCGAATTCGAGTCAGGATTTATGGCTGCTAAGGACGCCAAAGTAATTGGAGTTCGCCTAAGAACCAAACTCAATCCTGTGGTTCAACTCAGCGCGAGATCAGGCATAAAAAAGAAAAGGCCTTGCTATTGAGAAGTTTCCGACCCGTACTTCAGTGCACCGGCAGTTGGTGACGAAATAAGTGCTTATAAATTCATTTATTGATCTTTATCTCGAGAATTGAAAAAAAATGCTCTAGGATACTCGCCACTTCCGTGTTTTTGTTGTTCGGTAGACTTCAGATTCGATGTCGAGTCGCTTCTAAATACTAAATTCGGAGTTCGAGTTAGTTCCATCAGTGCTGCCATCTCCACCATCACATCACCATGAAACCATAGTCCTCTTCTTCAATACAACAAATACAAGTACGTGCCTCGATTGAATTACGCAATTGCAATTGGCAATCAGCCAGAACCGGAAAACTTAGTAATTACGTAATTCGGAGTCTAGGAGGGAGGAGGGTCGGCAGTTAGGGTTAGTTGCAGTTGCAGGCATCGCGGCATTAAGGGACACCCACGTTAAGAATCTAATGATTAAAAGCAAGTGATTTCCAGAAGATGCCGCACTCTTTTTTCTTTTCGAGAAATCTTACGAAGCGGAAACTGCAACAGCCGCATGGAAATGGATTATGCTCGATTTGCATTTGGGAAACCAGCTACCTCACTCTCTTCACCCAATGGGCCCTTCTTTAATGACTGCAGTACAAGGACCCGCGGATGTGTTCATTTGGGCTGGCGCATCGTCGCCCGTGTACCATGCTACTCCGTCCGCATCTGTGGCAAAGCTCCCACCCACTTTATTCCAACTTTTCACCGCACGGTTTCCCGCATCAACAGGCTCGGATGCATGACCTTCAAATGTAACTAACTCGCCGACTTGAGCGCCCTCAGGTGGAACCACTAATTGAACCTCTGAGTGGTCACTGCTCGAAGCGCAAAGAACCATACCGTTCGACGGGGTTCCCTCCAGGTCTCGAGGCTTCAGGTTGGCCAGCACAAGGCAAGACTTTTCGAGGAGATCTTCTTTCGTCAGAAACCCTTGGAGACCAGAGCAGATGGTACGCGGCCCTTCAGCTTCACCCAGGTCGATTTTTTCGACGAAGATCTTTGGAAGCGTCGGGTGCACGTCCACTTCAACGATTTTGCCGACGCGAATCTCTAGGCGCGATACTTCAGTGACAGGTGCGGGCACTGGAGGTGCAACATCCTCAAGTCCGTCCGCTACGGCATCGGAAAATCGATGAGTTAGTGTAAGCTTTGACAACACCGTTGGTACAACAAAAGCCTCAATAGTTGGAGATAGGAAGACTAGAAAACTGTAGATGCTCTTCATCGTTGTGATTTTGATCCTCGTGCCGTTCGCTTTCCTTCACTCTTCAACGTCTGACAAGAATGTAGCACGTGGGTTTGATGTGGATGACGTGGGTTAGAAATTCTCAAGAACGTATCTTCTTGTTCTGAGTTGCTCTTCCGCTCTCCCTCGGCGATTATCGATCATCCATCATCCAGCGATGGAACATTCATGGACCATGTTATACCTTGTACAATAGCAATATTATCGCTTGCAACACGCAGTAAGATCCAACCGTGGCCTCTCATAGGCTAAATAGAAAGCGCGAGTTTATTCTTCAAAGGTCGGTTCGAACGAGGTTCATGTGCGGCGCGCTAGCCGAAAATTAGGTATACCTATTGTAGAGGTGGATACACGTAGCAATTTCTCACCAGTAAAAATATAATCAATTGTAGTAGCTATGCCATCTTCCTGCTCAGAAAAGTCCATCAATTACTTGATTACATTCGCTCAAAAGCATGAGGATTTCCGTATGGCAGAGCTGGAAGCAGTTCTTATCATGCAGGGTTTGAATCCAGACACCTGTCTCAGGCGCGAAGCCTATCGCAAGGACTTGCCCTATCTCGTCGCGTCATTCCCATCCGAGGCGGCTGCATCGGCCGTTTGCGACCGCGCTATTTTGATTAAGTCTATCATGGAGTTATGGGGAGAAGCTTCCAGACACGATGAATTGGCAGCGGCTATTCAAACCCTGCCCGATGCCTTCGTCAACCCTCATCTCAGTGCGGACGTGTCATGGTCTGTGACCGTTGACGCTTTCGGAATGTCCATGAGTCTAGATCGCCAGGAAGAAGTCCGCGCACACTACCGTCATTTGGCTTTCCAAGGGCCGGTCCGATGCAAAGGCCCCGACCAAATGTTTTGGGCAATCGAGCAGCACACTCCATTGCCAACCGGCCAAGTTGCGCCCAACTCCATCCCCGAAAAAGTGTACTTTGGGAGAGAAGTCGGGCGTTCCTTGAGCCGCCAATTAGTGACGCGCTGCGATTTGAAGCAGCGTAAATACCTTGGGCCTACATCAATGGACAATGAGCTGTCGCTCGTGATGGCTAACATGGGTCTTGTTCGGAAAGGTAGCGTCGTACTCGATCCTTTCGTGGGCACTGGTTCTATTCTTGTCGCTTGCGCCAACTTCGGAGCTTTCTGCTTTGGCACCGATATTGATACGCGCGTGCTTCGAGGGAAATGCGACAACAACATCTTTTCCAACTTCGACCAGTAAGTGTCACTCGGAAAGTTCTAGCTTTGCGTTTGGTGGGGTGAGTGTGTTTCTTTTAAACAACCACGAGATTTTATAGAGTGAGACTTGAATTTCGATGTTGTTTTCTGCATGCACAATCTCCATCTTTCGGAGGACAGGTATAATTTAGTGGCGCCAGAAGTGGTACGCTGCGATGTTTCGATGTATAGTCGACACTTTCGGCGGGTGACACTCTACGACGCGATCGTTTGCGACCCGCCATACGGCATCCGTGCGGGCGCTCGCAAGGCGGGCAACCGACATGGAGCAGACAAGGTGCGACCAGTCCCGGCTGAACTTCGCGGAGTTCACATCCCACAGACCCAGCCTTATCCAGTCGAAGATGTGTTGGTAGACTTGCTTAATCTCGCAGCTGAATCATTGGTCTTGAAAGGCCGCCTCGTCTTTCTGTTGCCTACGACCTACGACTTCTGTGATGCTGACCTCCCGCAGCACCCCTGCCTGACCGTAGTCGCCAACAGCGAGCAACCGCTGAACCAAAAGATGGGCCGCCGGCTCATTACCATGGAAAAAGTGCGCGACTTTCAAGACAGCGACCGCGCGGCCTATGCCGAAGTCGCAACGAGCTCGGCGTCAAGGCCCTTCTCTATGCTTCGAGAAAAGATGCAAGGAGACTCTCTCGCGGGCAGTCTCGATCGCCGCGATGCAAAGCGCCAAAAGATTGCAACACCTCCAGCTATAGATGACGACGAAAAGACTGGTTCCTGAGCACAATAACAAACAGCGCCCGTGCAGTAGCGCCCCATATCTATTTCGGAATTCATTCAAGAACACCACGCCACCAAGTATAAAAGTATTAGGGGAGCTCGGTGCTCAGCTTCCATTCTCAGGGCTACGCCGTAAGGTGCATGATGTGTGCGTGTTGTCTAGGTGCGGCGTGTTCCTTCTATGCGAGATGCGCATATATGGTCTTTAACTCAGTATATATGCTTCTTTTCAGACCAGGACACCAGGACATCTATCTTGGTTAACCCGAATCGCTGAATCGAAATCTGAGAACTGAGAATGGGGATCATATTATATGTGCAGCCCCATAGCGCATAGCGCGACAGCACCCATAGAGAGCATCGAAGATCAGAGTCACCAATGCCCACGTCGAAATAGCAGTGATTCTGCCATTGCCATCTAAAGACACCTCACATTCGAGTTATGGAGCCTCGAGTTCGAGAAGGCAAGCTGTAAAACTTTGGGTTTGGGATTGGAGTGGAAAAAGTTGACAATCCGAGATGTGGTGCACGCTCACGTCGAGCTTTAGCGCAAGCGAATCCTTTAAGCCAATCAAGATGATTATAAAGTTGAACTGATAATCGAAGAAATGTTACACTCGAGCTTTAAGCGCGAACAGTGGCGCGCAATGTGTTTGAAGGCATCGTAGCTTCTCTTCTCTAGATTTCCTACACGCTGCTCACCAGAGGATGTTCACACGTCCACACTTGTGTTTGTGTACTTATGAGTTTTAAAATAGAGGCATCTTATTTCGTTTTGTAAGATCCAACCGACCATCCATGTGGTTGTAGGGCATACTCGTATGTCTTACGGTGCATTTCTATCTATTTTTGTTCAATCTACAATCTGCAACGAAGCAGATGAAATCTTGCTCGGCCCAATTCGCAATCTACGGACTTTTCAGAGGGGCTTAAGAGCCCTTTTCCAGAGACAACTAAGGTTAGTACTAACATAAGTAAATAACAGAGCAAGGTGTAACCTACCAGTAGGCCATTGTATTGATATCAGGCGGATTTAAATTTTCGGACACCATCTCACCAGCCCCAGCCAAGATCGAATAATTCAGGGAAATTTCTCGTTATAGCACCATCTAGGAGCTAGCTCGTTGTTCTTACATCCCTTTTTAAAAAGAGGGTTGCGGGAACCGAAGCTTAAACGAACTAAGAGCACGAATTTTCATCACCATTACCATCACCAATCACCAATCACCCATCAAACATCACACATCGCCACAACCACCATCACCACACCACTGCACTCATTCAGGTCACTCGGCACACTTGGGGTGAATTAGATGTTAGATCGGTGGCCACTTGCGAGTTGAATGCTATGTGCATCAAATTCGCCACCCTTCCCAGAAGTCAGGAGCCCAGTGCTAAAGCCCAGCCATCGCAATACAGGGCACTTGGCACAGAGCAGAGCACAGGGAACCACTGAAATATGCCATCAATCATCAAGCGACAAGCGAGATATTTGGCACGTGGGATGTGGGACATTATCATATCTAATGCCTGCGCCATGAAACCCGCATGACTCATGGTTCGTAGTTGCAATTCCATTTCACTTCCTTCTCCAGGTCCAGGTCAGGTCCAGGTCCCCAGCCCTGTCATGTGCTGCCATGGAAGATTATAGCCATGGCACATCGGAACTAGAACCAGTATCCGTAAAATGAGTAATTCGGACACGGAAGTCCACGGCCCTACTTTTCTCGTGGTGATTTTATTATGGGGAGATTGGTATCATTTGTTATATATTATACACAGGTAGACCCGGACGTGGGCTAGACGACCAAACGAAAGGGGGTTATCGCCGCCAATTTACAGGACCAACCAGCCAAGGCAAAAGTTTAAAAGGAACGGTGGCAATGTCAACTAACTCGTCCTTCTTTAATGACTGCAGTACAAGGACCCGCGGATGTGTTCATTTGGGCTGGCGCATCGTCGCCCGTGTACCATGCTACTCCGTCCGCATCTGTGGCAAAGCTCCCACCCACTTTCTTCCAACTTTTCACCGCGCGGTTTCCCGCATCAACAGGCTCCGATGCGTGACCTTCAAATGTAACTAACTCGCCGACTTGAGCGCCCTCAGGTGGAACTACTAATTGAACCTCTGAGTGGTCACTGCTCGAAGCGCAAAGAACCATACCGTTCGACGGGGTTCCCTCCAGGTCTCGAGGCTTCAGGTTGGCCAGCACAAGGCAAGACTTTTCGAGGAGATCTTCTTTCGTCAGAAACCCTTGGAGACCAGAGCAGATGGTACGCGGCCCTTCAGCTTCACCCAGGTCGATTTTTTCGACGAAGATCTTTGGAAGCGTCGGGTGCACGTCCACTTCAACGATTTTGCCGACGCGAATCTCTAGGCGCGATACTTCAGTGACAGGTGCGGGCACTGGAGGTGCAACATCCTCAAGTCCGTCCGCTACGGCATCGGAAAATCGATGAGTTAGTGTAAGCTTTGACAACACCGTTGGTACAACAAAAGCCTCAATAGTTGGAGATAGGAAGACTAGAAAACTGTAGATGCTCTTCATCGTTGTGATTTTGATCCTCGTGCCGTTCGCTTTCCTTCACTCTTCAACGTCTGACAAGAATGTAGCACGTGGGTTTGATGTGGATGACGTGGGTTAGAAATTCTCAAGAACGTATCTTCTTGTTCTGAGTTGCTCTTCCGCTCTCCCTCGGCGATTATCGATCATCCATCATCCAGCGATGGAACATTCATGGACCATGTTATACCTTGTACAATAGCAATATTATCGCTTGCAACACGCAGTAAGATCCAACCGTGGCCTCTCATAGGCTAAATAGAAAGCGCGAGTTTATTCTTCAAAGGTCGGTTCGAACGAGGTTCATGTGCGGCGCGCTAGCCGAAAATTAGGTATACCTATTGTAGAGGTGGATACACGTAGCAATTTCTCACCAGTAAAAATATAATCAATTGTAGTAGCTATGCCATCTTCCTGCTCAGAAAAGTCCATCAATTACTTGATTACATTCGCTCAAAAGCATGAGGATTTCCGTATGGCAGAGCTGGAAGCAGTTCTTATCATGCAGGGTTTGAATCCAGACACCTGTCTCAGGCGCGAAGCCTATCGCAAGGACTTGCCCTATCTCGTCGCGTCATTCCCATCCGAGGCGGCTGCATCGGCCGTTTGCGACCGCGCTATTTTGATTAAGTCTATCATGGAGTTATGGGGAGAAGCTTCCAGACACGATGAATTGGCAGCGGCTATTCAAACCCTGCCCGATGCCTTCGTCAACCCTCATCTCAGTGCGGACGTGTCATGGTCTGTGACCGTTGACGCTTTCGGAATGTCCATGAGTCTAGATCGCCAGGAAGAAGTCCGCGCACACTACCGTCATTTGGCTTTCCAAGGGCCGGTCCGATGCAAAGGCCCCGACCAAATGTTTTGGGCAATCGAGCAGCACACTCCATTGCCAACCGGCCAAGTTGCGCCCAACTCCATCCCCGAAAAAGTGTACTTTGGGAGAGAAGTCGGGCGTTCCTTGAGCCGCCAATTAGTGACGCGCTGCGATTTGAAGCAGCGTAAATACCTTGGGCCTACATCAATGGACAATGAGCTGTCGCTCGTGATGGCTAACATGGGTCTTGTTCGGAAAGGTAGCGTCGTACTCGATCCTTTCGTGGGCACTGGTTCTATTCTTGTCGCTTGCGCCAACTTCGGAGCTTTCTGCTTTGGCACCGATATTGATACGCGCGTGCTTCGAGGGAAATGCGACAACAACATCTTTTCCAACTTCGACCAGTAAGTGTCACTCGGAAAGTTCTAGCTTTGCGTTTGGTGGGGTGAGTGTGTTTCTTTTAAACAACCACGAGATTTTATAGAGTGAGACTTGAATTTCGATGTTGTTTTCTGCATGCACAATCTCCATCTTTCGGAGGACAGGTATAATTTAGTGGCGCCAGAAGTGGTACGCTGCGATGTTTCGATGTATAGTCGACACTTTCGGCGGGTGACACTCTACGACGCGATCGTTTGCGACCCGCCATACGGCATCCGTGCGGGCGCTCGCAAGGCGGGCAACCGACATGGAGCAGACAAGGTGCGACCAGTCCCGGCTGAACTTCGCGGAGTTCACATCCCACAGACCCAGCCTTATCCAGTCGAAGATGTGTTGGTAGACTTGCTTAATCTCGCAGCTGAATCATTGGTCTTGAAAGGCCGCCTCGTCTTTCTGTTGCCTACGACCTACGACTTCTGTGATGCTGACCTCCCGCAGCACCCCTGCCTGACCGTAGTCGCCAACAGCGAGCAACCGCTGAACCAAAAGATGGGCCGCCGGCTCATTACCATGGAAAAAGTGCGCGACTTTCAAGACAGCGACCGCGCGGCCTATGCCGAAGTCGCAACGAGCTCGGCGTCAAGGCCCTTCTCTATGCTTCGAGAAAAGATGCAAGGAGACTCTCTCGCGGGCAGTCTCGATCGCCGCGATGCAAAGCGCCAAAAGATTGCAACACCTCCAGCTATAGATGACGACGAAAAGACTGGTTCCTGAGCACAATAACAAACAGCGCCCGTGCAGTAGCGCCCCATATCTATTTCGGAATTCATTCAAGAACACCACGCCACCAAGTATAAAAGTATTAGGGGAGCTCGGTGCTCAGCTTCCATTCTCAGGGCTACGCCGTAAGGTGCATGATGTGTGCGTGTTGTCTAGGTGCGGCGTGTTCCTTCTATGCGAGATGCGCATATATGGTCTTTAACTCAGTATATATGCTTCTTTTCAGACCAGGACACCAGGACATCTATCTTGGTTAACCCGAATCGCTGAATCGAAATCTGAGAACTGAGAATGGGGATCATATTATATGTGCAGCCCCATAGCGCATAGCGCGACAGCACCCATAGAGAGCATCGAAGATCAGAGTCACCAATGCCCACGTCGAAATAGCAGTGATTCTGCCATTGCCATCTAAAGACACCTCACATTCGAGTTATGGAGCCTCGAGTTCGAGAAGGCAAGCTGTAAAACTTTGGGTTTGGGATTGGAGTGGAAAAAGTTGACAATCCGAGATGTGGTGCACGCTCACGTCGAGCTTTAGCGCAAGCGAATCCTTTAAGCCAATCAAGATGATTATAAAGTTGAACTGATAATCGAAGAAATGTTACACTCGAGCTTTAAGCGCGAACAGTGGCGCGCAATGTGTTTGAAGGCATCGTAGCTTCTCTTCTCTAGATTTCCTACACGCTGCTCACCAGAGGATGTTCACACGTCCACACTTGTGTTTGTGTACTTATGAGTTTTAAAATAGAGGCATCTTATTTCGTTTTGTAAGATCCAACCGACCATCCATGTGGTTGTAGGGCATACTCGTATGTCTTACGGTGCATTTCTATCTATTTTTGTTCAATCTACAATCTGCAACGAAGCAGATGAAATCTTGCTCGGCCCAATTCGCAATCTACGGACTTTTCAGAGGGGCTTAAGAGCCCTTTTCCAGAGACAACTAAGGTTAGTACTAACATAAGTAAATAACAGAGCAAGGTGTAACCTACCAGTAGGCCATTGTATTGATATCAGGCGGATTTAAATTTTCGGACACCATCTCACCAGCCCCAGCCAAGATCGAATAATTCAGGGAAATTTCTCGTTATAGCACCATCTAGGAGCTAGCTCGTTGTTCTTACATCCCTTTTTAAAAAGAGGGTTGCGGGAACCGAAGCTTAAACGAACTAAGAGCACGAATTTTCATCACCATTACCATCACCAATCACCAATCACCCATCAAACATCACACATCGCCACAACCACCATCACCACACCACTGCACTCATTCAGGTCACTCGGCACACTTGGGGTGAATTAGATGTTAGATCGGTGGCCACTTGCGAGTTGAATGCTATGTGCATCAAATTCGCCACCCTTCCCAGAAGTCAGGAGCCCAGTGCTAAAGCCCAGCCATCGCAATACAGGGCACTTGGCACAGAGCAGAGCACAGGGAACCACTGAAATATGCCATCAATCATCAAGCGACAAGCGAGATATTTGGCACGTGGGATGTGGGACATTATCATATCTAATGCCTGCGCCATGAAACCCGCATGACTCATGGTTCGTAGTTGCAATTCCATTTCACTTCCTTCTCCAGGTCCAGGTCAGGTCCAGGTCCCCAGCCCTGTCATGTGCTGCCATGGAAGATTATAGCCATGGCACATCGGAACTAGAACCAGTATCCGTAAAATGAGTAATTCGGACACGGAAGTCCACGGCCCTACTTTTCTCGTGGTGATTTTATTATGGGGAGATTGGTATCATTTGTTATATATTATACACAGGTAGACCCGGACGTGGGCTAGACGACCAAACGAAAGGGGGTTATCGCCGCCAATTTACAGGACCAACCAGCCAAGGCAAAAGTTTAAAAGGAACGGTGGCAATGTCAACTAACTCGTCCTTCTTTAATGACTGCAGTACAAGGACCCGCGGATGTGTTCATTTGGGCTGGCGCATCGTCGCCCGTGTACCATGCTACTCCGTCCGCATCTGTGGCAAAGCTCCCACCCACTTTCTTCCAACTTTTCACCGCGCGGTTTCCCGCATCAACAGGCTCCGATGCATGACCTTCAAATGTAACTAACTCGCCGACTTGAGCGCCCTCAGGTGGAACTACTAATTGAACC
>Ga0307930_1004188_pt1 | contig 10147 bp, 8 predicted proteins | sample OrgLakmetageno46_FD_203161 | JGI IMG/M metagenome (GOLD analysis project Ga0307930, IMG submission 203161) | Saline water microbial communities from Organic Lake, Antarctica - #46 | ecosystem: Environmental > Aquatic > Non-marine Saline and Alkaline > Saline | place: Antarctica: Organic Lake... | reverse complement strand
CGATTTCCGCATTATTAGGCAATGGTTTCAATAAATCAATTGCCAACCAACCACCTTCTTGTATTCCAGTTTTTATCTCGAACATCTGAAATTCATATCCTTTCTTTTGTTGTTCTTTTGTTTGTGTATTGATGAAAATATAGGTTTTGCCTTCCTCGGTTATTATTGCAGATTCAGGTAAAGCCATTATATTCTTGTTTTCCGTGAAAATCTTCCCTTTGATGTACATTCCTGCTATTAAGTCAAAATATTTTTCCTTAATCTCAGCATGTACATGAACAGCTCTTGGAGATTCTTCAAAACGTTTCCCAACAGAAATGATTTCTGCATGAATGGGTTGTGCAGATGTTGCAACTGTAAATTCAATCTGCTGACCTTTGCTCACATACGCAATGTCTTTTTCAAATACCATAAAATCTGCGTGTACATGTTCTGTATTTAGAACTTTAAACATGGAAGTCTGTGCATCAATATATTGTCCAAGTTGAACATCAATAGCCTCTATAGATCCAGATATTGGACTGATTACTGGGATTCTGTTATACAGTTTTCCTGATTGAATGTGCTTTATACTGAGGTTTAATTGCTTCAATTGTGCTGAATAACCGCTCATGTCAGCTTTGTTAGATAAATATTCAGCCTTGATTTTTTGTAACTCTTTCCCAGCACCTATTTCAGCATCTGATAACTTTTGTTGTCTCTCCAATTGCTTTGCAAGGTATTCATCATTGTGAAATGCTTTGATATAAGCCGTTTGAATATTGATGAAATTCGGATGACTCAAATAGGCGATGGTCTGCCCTTTCTTAACATTCGTTCCTTCAATGACATCAATAGAAACAATATTTCCACCTAATATAGCGGTGATTGTTGCTTCGTGTTGGGGTGGAACGCGGAGATTTCCGTTGGTGTAAACAATACCTTCAAAAGTGTGGCTTTGCATTGTGTCGAGTTCAATTTTTAAACTCTTGAATTTTTGTGGAGAAAGATGAACTTCATCACTTGCATGGTCTTGGTGTTCTTCCTGCTGTTTTGTTTCGTTTGTTTCGCTCGTTGTGCATGCAGAAAACGACAACAGCAAAAGTGAGCTTATTATATATGTGAATTGCTTTTTCATTTTTAATATTTTTATGTCAATTATTTCGATTCTTGATAGTATTCAATTAAATAGCGTTGGATGAGGTATTTATCTAAAGCGCTCCATGCATCAATTTCTATGCGAATTGCAGTCCTTACGGTTTGTAAAAATTGTGTGTAATCAATCGCGCCTTCTTCAAATGCGGTAATTGCACTTTTTCTTTGCAACTGTGCCATCGGTAAAGCTTCTTCTTGATAATAAACCCAAGTGTTTCGCCATTTTTGGTAGTCCTCATAAGTGGAATTAACCTCCATCTCAAACTCCATTTCTTGTTGCTGATAATTCTCTTTAGCAATTTTTCTAGCAATTTTTGCAGCTTGAGTTTTCCCCAATTGACGATTAAATATCAATGGAATGTTTACACCGATTTGATAGGTGTAAAAACCTTTTTGTGCGGCTATGGTTTGCTCTCCTAATTGACCACTAAAAGTGGGTAAATATTGAGCCTGTTGCTTTCTGATTTTGGCATCTGCAATGTTAATTTGTTGCGCATAATAGGACAGCAATGGATGATCTGAAATACTATCGGCATTTAATTCTATAATACCGATAAAGTTATCTACTTCGATTTTTGGAACAGTGAAAACTGTATCACTCACCAACCAAAGATTTAACTTTTTTATGGCCATCAGATAATCGTGGTGTTTTTGATCTCTTTTTATCCTTAATTCATTGGCTTCGTTGGCCGTTGACAAATACGAAAGATTGGAAATATCTTCGACCTCATACCGTATTTTTTCTGTTTCTTTAATTTTAGAAAAAACAGAATCTAAAGCCTGATAAACCTTATAAATCGACTGACTGGTATAAACTTCTGCCCAAGCTTTTTTCACTTCATATCGTATAGAAAGCTGAGATAACTCCAGTGCTTTTTCTGCCAGCATCACTTGTTGATTTTGTAGTTTTATTGCTGGTGCAATTCCAAAAATATCGATTCCTTGCTGCTGTATTCCAATTCTTGTATAAACACCATCAGTTCCATTTCCAGCTTCTTCTTTTCCGCTGTAAATCATGGTGTTACCAAAATTCCAAGCGGTTTTTTTCAGGACTTCTTGTTGCTCGATTTCCAATTGTTTTGCTTTCAACATGGGCAAACGTTTTAAGGCTTGCTCTTGGGCTTCTTCAATTGATATCGGTTGCCATTTTCCTTCGATTGTATTTTGTGCTTTTACCATCGGAGTTAGTAAGATAAATACAACTCCAACTCCCATTGCTAGTGATATGTTTTGCTTATTTCTTGTCTTTCTTTTTTCTAAATACATGTAAAGAATAGGTAATATAATCAGCGTAAGTAGTGTTGCGCTAATCATTCCGCCAATTACAACTGTAGCGAGTGGACGCTGAACTTCAGCTCCTGCAGAAGCAGAAAAAGCCATTGGTAAGAACCCGAAAATATCCGTTGTTGCAGTCAGCATAATCGGACGAATCCTTTCTCTGGTGCCCGTATAAATTCTTTCTTTAATGTCTGTTATTCCTTCTTTTTTTAGTGAATTAAAACGATTTATTAAAACCAAACCATTGAGCACGGCGACTCCGAAAAGTACAATAAACCCAACACCTGCAGAAATACTAAAAGGCATATCTCTCAACCATAAAGCATAAACTCCACCAATAGCCGCAAGCGGAATGGCAATATAAATCATGACAGATTGTGTGACTGATTTTAAAGCGAAATAAAGTAATATAAAAATCAAAACCAGTGCAATTGGAACAACGACCATTAAACGTTTACTTGCACTTTCTAGATTCTCAAATTCTCCCCCGTAGGAAATATTATATCCAGGTGGAAGTATTAATTCATCTGCTACTTTTTGTTGAATGTCATTGACTACCGATTTTACGTCTCGACCTCTTGTGTTGACCCCAATATAAGTTTGACGATAGGTGTCATCTCTTGAAATTTGCATTGGTCCAGGTTCGTATTCAATCTTTGCAAATTCCTTTAACCTCACTTGAGATCCGTTCGGCAAATCAACAAATAATTGTCGAATATCATCAATTGACTGACGGTGTTTTTCGCCATATCGGACCACCAAATCAAAGCGTCTTTCTCCTTCGTAAATTGTTCCTGCAATACCTCCTGCAAGCGCAGTGCTTAAATAGGTGTTCAATTGTTCAATAGAAACTCCATACTGTGCCACTTTATCTCTATCAAATTTTATATTTATTTGAGGTAATCCTGAAGTCCGTTCGGCATTTACATCTCCAACTCCATCTATGGTTTGAACCAAAGTAGCGAGTTCAGCAGCTTTTTCATTCAGTATTTCCAAATCTTCACCATAAATTTTAATGGCAACATCTTCTCTAACTCCTGTGAGTAATTCGTTAAAACGCAATTCAATGGGCTGACTAAATACAATATTCACACCGACAAGAACTTCCGACAATTTAGCTTTCATTTTCTCGATGAGTTCCTCTTGTGTAGTTGCCGTTACCCATTTATCATGGTCTTTTTCGAGAATGATAAACATGTCAGCGATATCCATAGGCATTGGATCTGTTGGGATATCAGCAACTCCGATTCTTGAGCCTGCAGATTTTACTTCAGGAAAGTTTTCTAATAAAGTCATTTCAATTTTCTTTGAAGTAGCTATCATTTCTTCTAAGCTACTACCTGGTCGAATTAAAGCTTGAATCGCTAAATCTCCTTCTTTCAATTGTGGAATAAATTCTCCACCCATCCTTGAAAAAGTAAAAACTGTCATTCCTAAGATAAGAACTGCAAGTGCAATAACTGCTAACTTGAATTTCATAGCAGCTTCCAAAATCGGATGATAAACTTTATTGATTCCGCCGATGATTGCATTACTAAACTGCTCTAATCGTACTTCAAATTTTGCGTATAAGCTTTTCTTGTTTTTAACAGGACGCATAAACAAGGCAGACATCATTGGAACATAGGTTAAACATAAAATAATTGAACCAATCATTGCAAATCCAAATGTATAGGCCATTGGTTGAAACATTTTTCCTTCAACTCCCGTCAGGAATAAAATAGGCATAAAGACTATTAAAATAATGATTTGACCAAAAAATGCAGATTCCATCATGGTGTTACTCGCTTCAATTGCGACATTGTCCATTTCTTTTTGTGAAAAGTTGACGGTTCCTTTCCGCATTCGTTTTTGAATTTCGTAAACTGTTCCTTCAATAATTATTACTGCACCGTCGATAATAATTCCAAAATCAATAGCACCTAAACTCATTAAATTGGCCCAAACACCAAATTGTTTCATCAAGATAAATGCGAACAATAAGGCCAGTGGAATTGTCGTGGCTGTAATAAGTCCACCTCGAAAACTACCCAATAAAATCACTAAGGCAAATATCACAATCAACGCACCCTCAATTAAGTTGGTCGCAACTGTAGCTGTCGTTCTGCCAATTAATTCACTTCGGTCTAGAAATGGAACGATTTTCAATCCTTCTGGCAGCGATGATTGAATTTTATCAATGCGTTCTTTTACATTGCTAATTACTTTGTTTGGATTGGCGTCTTTTAGCATTAAGACCATTCCACCGACAGATTCTTCTCCATCTTTTGTGAATGCTCCATAGCGAACTTGGTGTCCAAATCCTACTTTTTCAGCAACATCTGCAATTGTAACAGGAATACCATTTTCAGACTTTACTCGAATTTTACGAATGTCATCCAAAGAACGAATCAGACCTTCACCACGAATAAAATTCGCCATTTTATTGCGTTCAATGTAGGCTCCTCCAGTATTGGTGTTGTTTTCTTCAAGTGCTTTGTAAACATCGCCAATGTTAACATTCATTGATTTGAGTTTATTTGGATCAATACTCACTTCGTATTGTTTGACATATCCTCCAAAGGCGTTAACTCCTACGACTCCCTCAATTAGTGTTAATTGTCGGGCAATAATCCAATCCTGAACAGATCGCAAATCTGTAATGGTGTAAAGTGAATCGTAGCCAGATTCCACTTCTATGTTGTATTGATAGATTTCTCCTAAACCTGTTGTGATAGGACCCATACTAGGTGCACCAAATTTATTAGGGATATTTTGACGAACGTCAATGAGTTTTTCTTGTACCAATTGTCGGGCTTGGTAAGTCCCTATTTCGTCCTTAAAAACAATAGTCACCACTGATAATCCGAATCGAGAAATCGAACGAATTTCTTCAACACCTGGCAGATTCCCCATTTCTAATTCAACAGGATAAGTCACGAATTGCTCGATGTCTTCTGTAGAAAGATTTGGTGAAACCGTCATTACCTGAACTTGATTATTGGTAATATCAGGCACTGAGCCTAAGTTGATGGTGCGCATGGAGAAAATTCCAAAGCCGATAATAGCCAAGGTCATTAAACCAATGATTAACTTGTTTTTTATGGAAAATGATATAATTCTATAAATCATTTCTTCTTGAATTTATCGCTAACAAATCATTTTAAGAATGTTAGCAGGAATGTTTGGATGTTTAAATCACAATTATTCAATTAATATTTATGAAAATACGGTAATGTATTTCCTGTAATTTTAGATTTTATATTTATAAAGTCTAAAGTAAATCGCCTGAGAGACAATTTAAATTACACAAAAAAGAGTGGGGGACCACGTTGCTGCTGACCTAGTCGGTCGGGTGGAGAATAATTAGGAGTAGAATAATCGACAAGTTCTTTAGAACTTTCAAATTCAGGAATAAAAGACTCAGGATGTTTTAAAATAGCTACAAATACCAATGATTTAAAATCAGGTGTATGGGCATGAATACTTGCGAAAAAACCAAATTCGCATTTTTCTTTTGGATTATCTACATCATCAAAAATATGTTGTAAAATATTGATTAATGAAGTTTTATCGTCGTGGTCTTCATGACCAATATGTGCAATTCTATGATTGTTGTTAGAGGTACCGTGAAAGTGGTTGGTGTGAATAGAAATAATGTGCTTTTGGTGCTCATATTCGCTTTCACATCGCGGCATAAGATTATTGGTAAGTCCAACCAAATAGCCAACAATTAATAAAACCGATATGAACCAACGAATTGTTTTCATGTTATTGCAAATGTATGAATTAATAAATACTATTTTCAAATCAATAATTTGCTTTAGTATAATTTGTTCTGATTTTAAATAACTTTTTTCATCATTAACTCGATCCAAGTTGGAATTCCGCTAATTGCACCTATGTCCCAAATGTTAGCATTTTCAGCAATGGCCTGTATACGCTCTTCCCAATCCTCAATTTTTGAAATATCATCACCCGGTTTATAATAACCTTTAAACCAGAAAGGTATATTTTTGGTACTAATTCCGCTGATCTCACCTTCTAAGTAATTGTCATTCTCTGCTCAATTGGCAAAACTCCCCAACATCATGATTTCTTTCTCAAATAAATCTGAATCAAAATCAAAATTACTCAATGCAGTAACTTGTCTAATTCCGGCTTGCTTTATTATGTCTAGCATATCATCTGCTATTGGAATTCGCTTGCTTACTTTACCAGTTGTTCCAGAACTTAATGCAAAGAATTCAGGTAATCCCGGCCACGTTATATTTTCTTCATCATTGTGATAGCGATGGCAACATTCTCTTGTGATTTTATCATAATCAAAATAGGGGATTGAGTTCGAAAAGGCTTCTTCAAAATGCTTAGATTCCAAAATTCCGTCAAAATTGTAATGTTTTCCAAATTATGTGTTTTTGGCTTGGTTGAGCATATCTTTAAGTACAGCTTTTTGCGCTTCAATAGGATTAACTTCGCGGGTAATAAAATCCTTGAAGTCGATCAATCCTTTTATCATGTTTCCAAATACAGGCATTTCGTTATGTGTTTTGATATGAAAATTAACAATTTAACACTAATTTATTCAGAGAAATAAAATATCATTATACCAAGTTAAATTTATAAAACCAACATTATAGGTTTAAATTGATTTTAGATGTCAAAAAAGATCAAATTTTAGATTTAGCTAAATTTTAAAAACACTTTATTTATTCTTTAATTATACTTTTCATATTTTACCAAATCACTCAATTTCCTTCATCATTAGTGCTTAACAATCTTTAACACAGAACAGATTGGGCTTGACTTAACATTCAACATCTTTGTGATTCAGAATAAAAAATTATGGAAGAAAATACACCATCTTTAGTTACATCTGCCGATTCAATTCGGTTGCTGACAGAAAAAATTCAAAATGAATCTCCACTTATTGATATGATTAATAGGGAGTTGTCAAGTGTGATAGTTGGTCAAGATAGAATGTTGGAACGCTTGTTAATAGCACTTTTGGCAGATGGACATATCTTATTGGAAGGAGTTCCAGGTTTGGCAAAAACCTTAGCGATTAATACCCTTGCCGATGTAATTGGAGGACAGTTTAGTAGAATTCAATTTACTCCAGATTTGTTGCCTGCCGACGTTACAGGAACGCAAATATATAATCAAAAAACACAAGCATTTTCCGTAACTAAAGGTCCAGTTTTCGCTAACTTTATTTTAGCAGATGAAATCAATAGAGCTCCAGCGAAAGTTCAATCGGCTTTGCTAGAAGCGATGCAAGAAAGACAAGTTACAATTGGAGACGAGACATTTAAATTGCCGAGTCCATTTTTAGTAATGGCAACACAAAACCCAATTGAGCAAGAAGGAACTTATCCTTTACCAGAGGCTCAGGTTGATCGATTTATGTTGAAGGTAAGATTGGATTATCCGAATCCTGAAGAGGAAATGCAGATTTTACGAAGCAATGTCAGAAAAGGAGGTTTAAACAAAGCAAAAGCAGTCGTGAAACCAACAGATATTTTGCGTTTACGTGAATTAGTGAGAGAAGTCTATTTGGATGAGAAAATTGAGAAATATATCATCGATATTGTTTTTGCGACGAGAGATCCAGAGAAATATGACCTGACGAATCTGACACCATTAATTTCTTTTGGAGCTTCTCCCCGAGCAAGTATCAATCTTGCCTTAGCTGGGAAAGCGAATGCTTTTTTACAAGGACGCGCTTATGTTATTCCAGAAGATATTCGAAGTATTGCTGTTGATGTTATTCAGCATAGATTGGGATTGACCTATGAAGCGGAGGCGGAAGGTGTCGATGCAAAAGCAATTATTGAGAAAGTATTGGCGAGAGTCGAAGTTCCGTAAAAAGCGAAGATGGAAACCAAAAAGCTGCTGAAAAAAGTACGAGAGATAGAGATCAAAACGCGTGGACTCACCAAACAGGTGTTTTCAGGTGAATACCATTCTGCCTTTAAAGGTAGGGGAATGACTTTTTCAGAGCTTAAGAACTATCGATTGGAATGTTACGGCACGATTCAACGAGCCATTTGTTAAAGTTTTTGAGGAAGAACGTGAGCTTTCGGTGTTTTTGGTTTTGGATATTTCAGGGTCTAGTAATTTTGGAACCACTACGAAATCAAAAAGAGAACTTATGCTAGAAGTAGCCGCTGTTTTGGCTTTCTCAGCAGTAGCAAATAACGATAAAGTCGGAGCTGTTTTAGTTACGGATGAGGTAGAGAAATTTATTCCACCGAAAAAAGGGCGTTCACATGCATTAATGATTTTAAGAGAATTGATTCAATTTGAACCTAAAAGCAAAGGAACACATCTCAACGAAGGGTTACGGTATTTTAGGAATGTAGTTAATAAAAGAGCTATTTGCTTTCTGATTAGCGATTTTTACGATGAAAATGACTTTTTTGAAGGTTTGAAAATAGCCAATAGAAAGCATGATATGGTTGCTTTACGCTTGTATGATCCTGCTGAAAAAGAATTACCCAATTTGGGATTAATTAAAATGTTTGACGCAGAGAAAAATGTCGTAAAGTGGGTCAATACAAGTGCTAAGAAAGTACGAGAAAAATATAAAAATCAATATCTTGAGTTAGAAGAAACTTTAGATATTCAATTTAGAAAATCAGGAGTAGATTATGCGAATCTTTCTACAGAGGGGAAATATTTAGCAGAATTAAACAAACTCTTTTTAATTAGAAGCAGATGATAAAGTGGTGTTTAAATATCATTTTTATGTTGGGGATTTCATTTTCCTTCGGACAACAATTGAACATTCATTTGGATAAGGAAGAAGTTCAAATTGGTGAGCCATTTATATTAACTTATTCTGTCATCAGTAAAAGGAAACTTGATAGTATAATTTACTTCTCAAATAAAGAATCCTTTCCAGGGAAAAATAGTGCTGCGAATCAAGTGGAAGGAGTGAGCACAAAATACAATTTAGAAATATTAAAAACGTTTTCCGATACCAATTATCAAGATGGAAAAGAATTTATTTGGAAGGGAAGTTATCAATTAGTCGCATGGGATAGTGCTTATGTGGTAATTCCGCCGGAAATAATTTATATTGAAGATAGCTTACATTTATTTCCAGCAGGATTGATTTACGTCATGAGTCCAACAGCTGATCCAAGCAAACCAATTTATGACATCAATGAATCCTTTACTGCGTTGCCAGATGAAAGCGCTTTCCTGAAATTTATAAAAAGCAATTGGTGGTGGTTATCAATTCTAGCCATATCACTTATCGGTTTGGTTATTTATATAGTTAAGAAGTCAAGGAAAGAGCAAGAACCATTAAGTCTAAGACAAAAAACACTTGTTCAGATAGATCAATTGGAAAAAAGCAAGGCCTATGAAATCAATTTGAAAGAATATTATTATGACTTATCAATAATTTTAAGAAGATTTTTCGCTTCTCATTATCATTTAAGAATTATGGATAAAACAACCATAGAAATTGAAGCTGTTTTGGCGGAAAATGAATTAGATAATAAAATGATTCTATTGACCAGAAAATTATTAATGCAATCTGATTTGGTGAAATTTGCTCAATCTGTTCCTGCATTAAGTGAAATTGAAAATGTGACCAACGATGCACGACGCGTGGTAAATAAAATTGCAGATTTAGACCTCAAAAATGAATAACAGTTTGTTTCTTCATATCAGATTTTGGGAATATGAATTCTTAGCTCCACAATGGTTGTGGCTATTGCTTTTGGTTCCTGTTTTATTGTTC
>Ga0307930_1004187_pt1 | contig 10149 bp, 10 predicted proteins | sample OrgLakmetageno46_FD_203161 | JGI IMG/M metagenome (GOLD analysis project Ga0307930, IMG submission 203161) | Saline water microbial communities from Organic Lake, Antarctica - #46 | ecosystem: Environmental > Aquatic > Non-marine Saline and Alkaline > Saline | place: Antarctica: Organic Lake... | reverse complement strand
ACGAGTAAAGCTATTCAAATATTGAAATAAGCGCAATTTTTTAAATTTTTTTGAAGCCACATCATGTAACAATCGTATACCAAACTTCTGCCCCGAAACCGTGCATTGCACGGGCACCTGCACTTGTTCCATTTAAGATAAAGGATCAGCGATTTTGCACCCTAGAATATCCTCTGGACCTCTGTGATTAGAGCGTGAAGGCCTCTTATATTGTTGTACGATTGTATCTGTACTACGACTGTAGCGCGACATAAACTTAGCCCCGTACCACCCAGAAGGGTATCACCGTGTCAGCCTTCATCTCAGCGTCTCAGCATCTCAGCTCTTGCTAGCATTACAGTATAGCTTTGTTAGCGTCGCGTGAGGCATTGTAGGAGCCGTGAACATTATACCTTTTTGTTCAAATGAGCAACAAAGAAGCAACCGAACACCCCCTCAAAGCTAGTCCCTCGGCTGAACTATCTTCGAATGACGAACTCTTCGGGTACAATTTAGATAGAGTAGTCTTGAATCCTTTAGAGCTTACAGTAGCTGGGGTCTGGCTTGGCTTCGGACTCGGTTTTGCAAAGAGCTGGCGAACGCCAGCCTTAACGACCACTGCATTGCGTCGAACTGCAGCTATCAAAGCTGGGGGTTACTTGGCTGCCAAAGTGGGCGCGTTTGCCTTCGTCTACTCGGGGATGACTCTGGCCGCTCGTGAGCTTCGAGGTGTAGTGGGCCTGGCCGACGACAGCTTGCAGGGACCTGCAAACGTTGACGTTCCTAGCTCTGTGGTGGCCGGGTCAGTTACGGGTTTAGTCTTTGGCGCGCCTATGGGCGCCTACGCAGCGTCGGTTGGGCTGTTGCGCGGTGGCGCCCTGGGGTTTGGCTTTGGAGCCATGCAGTTCTTGTCCGCGAGTGCCATCGAGCGCCTTGAAGGCCTTGATGAGCAGATAGCTCAGGACGCAGCGGCGTCTGAAGCGGCAGCAAAGATCGAAGGCGACGGCTCGCACACTCGCGAGTTAGCTGCTCACCTTGATCAGATGGCAAAGAGAATGAGCTCTGTTCCTGCGCCTGCGCCACGAGAACCGGAAAAGTAATATATGGTTCTGCCCTTGGTTCTGCCGAAGCTTTTACTCGCCCGCAATTTGCAGAATTTTTTTACCTCGGGCTAACTGGGTGTACATTTGCCCAGTTTTTTAGCACCTAGCTCATTCTGCCTTTTCTGGGGCCCTTGGGATGCCGACCTGCGGAGGAGTTTCATCGGGATCTAGATATTATTAATGCATGCTACTGCTGAACAACTGAACAACTCGCAAGATTTGCCGATTTACTTGTATAGGTGCTTAGTTCAACAGTTGCAGTTGAGCGCTACTTTTTGAGTCCAGTAGCTAGTACAGTTCGAATTCCACGGGCCTCAATTAACTCCCTTGAGCTTCAAACCGGAGATACTCCGTTTTTTGTTTCTTTCTGTAATTGTAATTGCAGTTACTTATAGCTAGACCACATCATCAGCTTTATTAAGTAGAGCTAAGTTTACCCCTTTTAGATTTGATTATACTCCCCACTTTCAAAGAAACAAAAAGAACTAGCATAAAGCTTCGATTTGATGGATACTCCAGACCAAGTCTGACTGACTGGGCTGAGTGTCCGTAGCCCTTTTGAACCGGGCTTCTGGCTACTGTGCTGTGAATTTATACAAGATATACAAGCACCCCGTCGTTTCTCTTCGCTTCCTCCCTACCAGCCTATTGTTGTAGTCTGCCATCACAAATCGATTTAGAGCAGCGCATAAGTGCATGCAGTACTTATGGATAGTGGCTATCGAGTACAGCTGCTGCGGTGCTGTTGGCCAGGCCACTGCAAAAATGAAAGAATCCCCTGTACTGTAGGCATTAGAACAACTTAACTTACTTGTCATTGTCATCGTCATGTTGTTGTTGTCACCATGTTTTTGAACAGTTTGAACGCTGCGTATCCTAATAAGAGAAGTAGCCAACTTACAGTAGCTTCCGTACCTCGAATGCCTCGAAAGTTCGAGCCAATATTGCTCTCTGAATCATCTAGAGAAGAAGAAGTGCAGCCGAAGAGCAACGCTGATGTCACGCAGGAAACGTCTCCACATAACATGAGCATGATAGTAGTGGACTCCGATGATTCCGACGACTGCGTCATCATTGATGGCACAAGCTCGCAGACTTTGCTCACGGACTCTCGTTCCAAGGAACTAAATCTCAGTAAAACTTCTGGAAGCAGTAGTAGTGACCCTCTCGGCGAAATTCGCCATCAGGCAGAAGACGAGTGTGTCGACTGTAAGACATGTGGGCGGCGCGTTCCTCGGGCAAGCATGCAGCTCCACGAGGGCCGCTGCAAGCCTGTGGCAGCTTCGTCCTCAACCAATGAGTCGAATCCTACAGTCAATTCTGCAGCGACTCCAACGAAGGCTGGTGCTGATTTGACTTCTATTACCTTCTTGAAAGGCTTGTTGCCCTTTTGGTCAACAGAACACCTCCAGGCGCTCCTCGATTCGCACAATGGTCAAGTAGAGCAAAGCTACGAGGGTGCCTTGGCTCTGGCTTCAAATGGTGATCCTGATTCAATTCCAGTCGCTATGCGTGATGCAATTTTGCGTTCGCTGACTTTGGGATTTGCAGGCAGCCGTAGCCTCGATGATGATAATGATGATACCCCAAGCAAGAGACCTCGCTACGAAGCGTCGACGTCATCGTCATCCAACTCCTTGAATCCACCCGAGTTTTCAAGTTACGCTTTTCGACTCCTGCTGTCAATTGGTGTTTCCGCTGAGGGCAATCGAGAGGCTACTACACTAGGGGCTTTGGTACCCGACAACGGTCGCTTGATTGGTGCTGTAGTATTTAACATGATGATTGATTTTGATTTCCTTTGCAATGAAATACCAGCGCTGCGTCGACTGCGCGGTGAACAACTCACAATCATTAGTGGCCGCGACCAGCTTGTTGGGAACATTCCTGAAGGAGTGCATGTGCATTACCCTCCACTGCCAGAATACGGATCCCACCACAGTAAAGGACTGTTGTGCTACTATGAAGGGGGTGACAAAGGGCGAGGCACGAGGGATGGCCCTCACTGTGTTTTTGTAGTGTGCACAGCGAACTTTCTTCACGTTGACGTTCGCATGAAAACTAACGGCGTTTGGGCAGCCGTAGCGCCCATGAAGGGAGCCACTTCGGCTTCGTCGTGCGAATTCGAGGATGATTTATACTCTTACTTCGAGCACTACAACGCGAGGAACCATGCGGTAAAAACGATCAGAAGCAAAGGTGAACTCTCGTCCACTAAAGCTTCTACTTCGTCTACTCGCCAAGAAGTTGTTGACTCGAGTCGCATTCGGAAGTATGACTTTTCGGCAGTTCGAGGCGTCAAGCTGATTGCGTCTGCACCAGGGATTCATGCAGGTGGTTGGCAGGGCGTGCACTCGGGTCCTGAAGCGTGGCGTTGGGGACACCTAGCCGTGCGTCGATTCCTTGCTTCGCACAACAGGAAGAAAGCCAGTAGAGTAGGCAGCATTTCTAGTAGTAGCAGCAGTAGTAGCAGTAGCCGTGTTGATAATGACGAACCTCGTCGCCTCGTCTGCCAATTTACTTCCATGGGAAACGTGCACGAAAAGTGGTTGTACCATCAGTTTGCTGACTCGATGGTTGGTGCACACGATCAAGACACAGATATGCGACGCTACGGGGCCAAACTCAAGCCACCGCAGGGGGGCAAGTGGGCAGCAACCCTTCCAATTGAACTCGTGGTACCGTCGGTTGAGAAAGTTCGGTCCTCAACGGAAGGATACGCAGGTGGTGGCAGCATCCCGTTGCCACACAAGAACATCGGAAAGGTTCGACTACACTCTACGTCATCAGCATTGTTCATCTATTTCAGGCGTTGTTCTTAATGTGTGCCATACTTCTTTTGCAGGATTTTTTTCGGCCGCTCTTGCATCGTTACGATGAAGGTTCAGGCACGCTAGGCCGCAATCGTACTCTGCCGCACATCAAATCTTATTGCGTGTACTCCCATGCCCAAACATCGGCAGCGTCATCAACATCTCCAGCTGCGTCATCGTCGGTGCATCTCGACTACTTCTTGCTGACTTCAGCCAACCTCTCTATGGCGGCATGGGGGCAGCTTCAAAATTGCGATAAATCAAACGTCGCAGAGTTGAAAATTCTCAGCTACGAACTGGGCGTTCTTTTCTACAACGATCTAGATTCTCCTTCTGGGAATCTTGTGCCTGTTACCCCAGGCAAAACTCAAAAGCATGGTGAACAGGCTTGTCCGGTGCCCTATGAGCTGCCCCCGAAGCCTTACAGTTACTACGATGAGCCATGGGCCGTTGATGGACGTTACTTGGAACCGGTGCGTTTTAGTGCTATATACTCCTATAATCGACGCAAACCTAACTGCTTCAAACATTTCCGTGTTTCGCATACTTTATTACAGGATGGGTTCGGACAGCAATGGCCAATTCATATTCAACTGTACGGCCCGGACTGCACCTCAAGACGAGGGATAGCGCCGCCACCTTGAGATCAACGCCAAAGTGAAAAGGGCAAACGGCTTTGCGCAAAGATACCCATATAAGAGTGACATAAAGCGAACTGCCCAAATCCGCACATGTGGCCTGTGGCTATGGCTTTAGCGCCTTAAATTATTTCACGTATGAGATCCGATTGCAAATAAATTTTGAACTACGGCCGTCAAGGCCGGGGGCCGGGTAGATTTATTTAAGTTAAAGAAATAAAATCAAGGAGAGATCTTAGTCCTAGTTCTTCGAATTGAAGTTAAATTTTCCTCTTTATCGCTTATAGCCTATACTATAACTCACAGCTGCTAGCTGGAATCCGGCGGCCGATAGTAAATATGGGGTCGGCTTCAGGCTTCAATGATTACGAACCAACTACCCATCTCAGCGGCGATATATCTCCAGATAACCCCCTTTCCCTTTATTGCTTAGCCTCTTCTGTCTTTCTGGTGAGCTCCGTTCTCTATCCCAGTTCGTTCTTTCCTCTATTTTTGATGATTGATGAGACCCCATCGCCATCAACCATGAGCGCAACCATGCTGCCGAGACGCTTTTGCAGGCGCTACTTTTGTTGGAAGGTGCCGTTGCGCTTTTGGCTGAGCAGGACCTACTCCGCAGCTGCAGCACTTTCCACTGCCTCGGCTTCTTTCTTCGCCAAAGCAGCAGCTTTTTCGGCCTTGTTCGCCGCCGTCTTGATGGCCTTCTGCTCTTTGTCAGCAGCCTTCGCCGCCTGAAGCAAGCATATTAACATCACAGAGGAAAAAATCGAATTATTGGATCGATCACATAACAAGAAGAAAATCGAGTTGAAGCCTGGAAGAAGACAATAGTGGATATCAAATGCATATTACTGTTCTTGCCTTCTCGATTGTGAACCAATTGTTGATTGGGTTGGCGGCCACAGCTGCTTCGTACCTACGCACATATTTGAAGAGAAAGGTTTGAATTGGCCAGTAACGTGGAACGGGTGGAAATCCGGTATGGAATACAAGATATATATATTTTTTTTAAAGGAGTGATACCGCTCCAAAATAAAATAGTGCAATCTGTAGCTCAATAATGAGGAAGCACACACCTCTACAACCACCAGTTATTGTAATACTCACCGCTCCACGTCAGCGGCGGCGCGCGCGTCGTAAGGGGCCCTCGCGGCTTCGTCCATGGTGCTCCACATTTCCCCCAGTTTCTTGGCCGTCAGGGTGGTGACCGTGCCCCCCTTCTTGGGGGCGGGGGCCTCTTCGCCGTTGCCCGCGGACGACGACGTGGTTGAGGCAGCGGCGTCGGGCACCGCGGGCGCGGCCGGGGCCACTGCGGGGGCCTCCCCAAAGACCTCGTTCACTTCCGCCGGGTCCGCCGCCTGCTTGGCCGCCAGCGCAGCGGCCGCAGCCGCGTCGAGCTCGGCCTTGATGGTGGCGGCCATGGCCGGCCGCCGCTCCATGGTGAAGTGGAAGAAGGCGCCCAGGGGCTTCTTGATTTCGTTGCCTAAAAATGTAAACGCGTGTGGTGGGTGTTACTTCGTCATTGCTCACCACATACACGCACACGCACGTGGTACACACAAGGTCAAGTTTGAAGGGGAGAAATTGAGACGAGATTCGAGCCTGCCTAAACGTCTCAAAGAAAACTCTGCCTTCAGTACTGAAATAGTAGTATGCACCTTCGAGGTCCAACAGTTTCGGCTTTTTCTTCTCCACGCCGCCGTGCTCGCCGCCGCCGCGCTTTTTGCTGTCGGCTACGTCGCTGAGCTTATTCGCTTTCTTGGCTGCAATGGTGATGGCGTTCTGAGGGTTCGAGGCCACGGCGGCGTCGTGCTTGGCTCGCTCCTCGGCAGCAGCAGCGTTGTAAGGGGCCTGAATCCCGGTCGGATAGTTGGAAGTGAACAAGGGAAGGAGGGTGAATAATTTACCTCGGAAGCCGTTGCAAAATGCATGGGTTGCATCTCTTGCAAAACTACTTCAACACTTCCTCTCGTCCGACTCCCGTGCCTTTCTCCCTCAATTTCTTCCTTAGTTCTCTCTTTTGTCACACCTTCTCCGAGTCCTCGAGCGCCGCCCACATTTCCCCGAGCCGCTTCGTCGTCGCGCCAAACAAACTCATGTGCTGCTGCTTCTTGTTCAGCGCCATCGCTGCGTCGTCTCCTTGTTCGCTTGAGACCACCCCCTCGCCTTCCTCTTTGGGTGCAGCAGATTCAGCAGCGCCCCCCTCAGTCTCGTCCGACTGCCGCTCGGCTTCCACTGATGCTTTTGCTTCAGGCCGTTTTTCGGAGCAAAATATCTACGGGGGCCACAAGTAGAAGAAAACACAGACGTCCCCAAGCAGATGCACGCAGCGCACAGTACTTGATGAGAGGAGGCAGCACCACATGAAAAAAGGGCCTTCGTTCAAGGTACTGGCCAACTCAATCCTACCGACGTGTTTTCAACCGCCCTCACTGTCGACACTCACGCTTTGTGTTTATTGAAAAAGAAGGCCCTCTCAAAAAGCTGAAACAGTTTTCTTCTGCGGCAATCAAAAATCTCACCAGGTAGCCAGTCCGGGCCGCTTCAATCACTCGCCCCTCGGCATCGTAGAGGGTCCCCTTGCTGGCCTCCTTGCGCTTGTTGCCGCCTTCTGCAGACGACGCCTTCGGCTTCCGAGCTTTGCTTTTCGCGGCGGACAGGGAAGCAGCTGCTGACTCCACGTCGTACCTGCAGTGACGAGAAGTGCGATAAGTCGAAAAAACACGGACTTGAACGCGAGGTGGTGCATTCGTTAATGCTTACCGTCATGAATTGTACGGCTCGAAAGCAGGAAGACAATACCGAAAAATATAATCAAAAAGTCAGCAGCAAGACTACAGTTACAAGAGTGGACTCGATTCAAAACCCTCTTTGGTAAAGCCTCACCCATCTGCGCCAGCGGCAGCCACAGCGCCCGCGTCTAGCGCCGCCTTTTTCTCAGCCTTCGAGGCCTTTGCCGCGGCCGTCTTGGACTTTTCGGCGGCGGCTCCGCTCTGGACATCCTTGACGTTGCCGTTTTCGTACAGCGTCACCACAGCCGTCTCCTTGGACTCGCTCATACGGGCCTGGTAAAAGCACGTAAAAGCATGAAGCAACGGCAATATAACATGCGTCGATACAAGGTTCTAAAACAAATGATCGAGTTAATCAAACAAGAAGAAAGAATGACAGGAAAGCTTGTTCTAAAGGTGCACTAAAAAAACAAGCACAAGGGAAGCTCTTGCCTTGTGCCATGCATCAGAAAAGGCGCGCCGAGCATCCATGTACGAATCCGAATCCCCATTTTCAGTGTTGAATGTTACAATTTCCTGTGAGTATATAGTAAAAATAAAGTGAAAGACGCCAAGATTCAGGCTCCTTGCCACCTCTGTGATTTGCGCGCCATATCTATAAAAATCGGTTTACCTCTTCAGATTCCGCCGAAGACTTGGTGACAACTTTGAATACGGGGGGCATAGCCAAATTTAGGCAGGTGAGCTGTAGACTCTGTCGGTTAGTGTTACTGGCGAGAATCGAAGCACGTCCAGTGGGTGAACAGAGGCAGCTCCTGCGGCCAGTTTGACCTGATGGGTCACTCTTTTCGTTCACTGAAGAGAGAGAGGTGGGACGACAGTTCGACCACAAGTGGTTCGACTGTTGCTTGCTTGCTTGTGATATGTGATATGTAATTTTCAAATCAGGACTAATGTAATATATTTTTTAAATTGTGCTCGAACGACAAAAAGACAGGAAGGCTTTTCGACGCGATCAATGTGCCCACATATACGTACGTACATGCTCCGTTTTCGTGCGCTCGAATTGATTGCTGCTGTGGATGACGAATGAGTAGGAATTGGTTGAGTTGTTGATTGGTTCGATCATGCGCCGTACGACGCAAGTTTGAAGACCCTCGCTGAAGACGTGTAGCGAATTTCAAGTTTGCAAAGAAGTAGACGACGTTACGTAGACCTACAGTTACATACATTTGAGTAGTACTCTAGCAATCAGCATCCTAAATCTAGACGTCAGATTTCGAAACGGTCTAGACCTTATCGTCTTCTTTTTCCCGCTAAAAGCGCCATGTATCTTGTGCAAATTAGTGCTTCCCTGCGCCCACAAACTTATTTCTCTGCCATCCGCCGGAGCTTAGTTGCGACAGCGGGAACGGCTCCCAATGCTATCGACGTTGATTCGGTTGATGCTTGGCCAACCAACCCCGACTTTGAGCGTCTTTACTTTGACCGTGCACCCCTCGTTGTAAAAGGTGGAGTAAAGCATTGGCCAGCCATGCACAAATGGAGTTCTGCGTACTTGCGCGATCGCTGCGGCAACCACGAGGTGCCAGTGGAGATCGGCGGCAGCAGCTACCTCGACCCAAACATGCAGCGTGTCGAAATGCCGTTGGCCTTGTACCTCGACTATTTAGACGGTTTGGAAGACGACTTCGCGCCACCGCCCAGCCACCGTGCCTACATGGCTCAAGCTCGTCTTCCTGGGCTTCTAGACCTCACTGGCGGTAGCCACGGTGGAAGCTCGACCAGCAGTGACGACAGTAGCAACGACATCGATGAACCAGCTGCTGTGGCAGCCCTGGGCCGCGGCGACGTGTACGCTCGCATGGCGTGGTTAGGGCCCAAGGGCACGGTGACGCCTTTGCACAGGGACCCTTATCACAACATACTGGCGCAGGTAGGAGGTTTACAGATCATTGGAGAGAAAGCATCCGTGTGCACTGTGTGCTATCTTATACCGCATGGCAGTGAATTTTAAGAGGCTGATTAGCCGGTTACTCTTCTCATGCGCTCTCGATTGTACTTGATTGGTGGTCTGGTTTATGGTCTGTGAAGGTGCATGGATCCAAGCGCCTGATCATCTTTGCACCTAAAGACGAATCGAATCTTTACCCTTCGAAAGACCCGCTGCAAACGAATTCTAGTCAGGTGCGTGTTTGTCTGCTCTTACTAGTGCAAGTATGTTCGTTGTACTAGACTGGGCGCTTGACCTGATTTCTGCCCAGATGCAAAAACTGAAGTTTATTTCTATTCTAATTTCGTCGTGTACTGTACCTTCTTTCATATATACGTTGACCTCCTCCCTGTCCTTCCGCTGTGACGACCGCTTGAACGCAGCATTACGATTGACGTACCTTCCGCTCTTTTTTTAATTGCCTTAGGTGGACGCCGAAGCTCCAGACCTTGTGCGCTTCCCCAACTTCGCTCGAGCCCAGCCCTGGGTCGCGCACCTGGCTCCAGGCGACCTGGTTTACATTCCCAAGCGGTGGTGGCACCACGTGCGCGCGCTCACCAAGGCCACTAGCGTGTCGATATGGTGGCTGTGAATGCGTTTCTCATTTCATTTCGCATTAGCACATGATCTCGAACTAATTTAGACCAAACTGGCACGGATGACAAAAGCGCGACTGACAACTAAAGCAAATGCTGCTGCTGCTGCTGCTGCTGCTGCTGCTGACTGCTGCTGCTGCCGCTGAAGCCGCAGAGAGTAGTTGTAGACGCCATGCATTGTAGTGTGCGTTTGTGCAGCGCAATGAACAAAGATTTTAGTGTCCGTGCACTGGAATTACGAATTCCGAGGCGTCTACTCTGCTCTACACTTCCTGACTTCCTTGTCCTTTTCCTT
>Ga0307930_1004179_pt1 | contig 10169 bp, 10 predicted proteins | sample OrgLakmetageno46_FD_203161 | JGI IMG/M metagenome (GOLD analysis project Ga0307930, IMG submission 203161) | Saline water microbial communities from Organic Lake, Antarctica - #46 | ecosystem: Environmental > Aquatic > Non-marine Saline and Alkaline > Saline | place: Antarctica: Organic Lake... | reverse complement strand
TGGTGGACTCTTCGATCCGTTCGGTGGCCACATAATTGGCTTCAACCACGTAGTGGCCTGCGCAAGGTTGTCGGACATCTAGAACCCCAAGGGCGTCGACTGCCAGTAAATAAGCACGGTGTTGCGACAGAGATAATTTTGAATCGTGGCGGCGAGATAAAGGCGGTTGTTCTACTATAGGTTCGACTGCCGGCTTCGCCGGCATAGTTTCTTTACTGCCGGCTTCGCCGGCATAGTAGTTTATGTACTGCACTGCGCTGTTCTACCGGCTTCGCCGGTACACCGGTACTGTACAACTGTACTGCACTGTACTGTACTGTACTGTTCTTTTTGTACTGTACTGTTGTACAAAGTTGTACTGTACTGTACTGTACTGTTCTGTTGTGCAGAATTTTTTGTTCTGTACAAATTTCTGAACAGCAACCGTACAGTCGGTAAAAATGTTCCGTACTGTTCTGTGTATGTTCTGTGTTCTGAAATGTCACGTGACGTGACGAACGGGTGGGTGAAACTATAGAGGCGGTTGTTCTACTATGGGTTCGACTGCCGGCTTCGCCGGCATAGTAGTTTCTGTACTGCACTGCGCTGTTCTACCGGCTTCGCCTTTTGACTCTGTCGGTAAAACATTTCCGTACTGTTCTGTGTATGTTCTGTGTATGTTCTGTATTCTGAAGAACAAATGTCACGTGACGTGACGAACGGGTGGGTGAAACTATAAAGGTGTTAGAGTACTAATAAGTACTACGTACCTATAGTAGATAAAGGTGTGGAGGTACTAATATGTACTACGTACCTATAGTAGATAAAATTACCCTGTCACAAAAAAAGGCAGTACGAGAGTGTGGCGAATGTAGAAATGAAAAATGGTAAAATGAAATTCTTTTACCATTTTTCATTCTACCCGACGACAAAAAACGACCTTGTTCAAAAAAAATTGCACTAGTATGGTATAAAAAGGAAAAAGAGACCTTGTGCAAGCTCCCCAAATTACAGAGGGGGTGACACAACCCATCAAGAATCAAGAAGCGAAAAGAACAAAACAAGGAAGTGCTGCTTGCGGCTCGCTCTCCGTCTTCTCAGTGACGAACGGCAGCTTTCGATATGAGTAAAAGTTCACGAGCGTGAAGTCGTACGTACCTCAGTTCAATCGGTCAACTAGCTATCAGCCATCTGTCAATCAGTCTACTCCATGGCGTAGCTTCGTCTATAAGTTATCATTCGCCTGGTACCCTAGCTTCAAACACAATTTTTAGTGTTAGCAGCAGAACATGAGCGCGAGAATGGCCGGTTACCTCAGTCTAGCAGTAAGTAAACTCATGAGTGTCCCATAGCTTATGGCATCAAGCACTCAAACGTGTCACTCTACCAATGCAACCATAAAGGAAATTTGCTATGTACATAAGAGGCGTACTATTTGAACACTTGAACTACTGAGCAATTATCAATCGTCTGAGTCGTGTGTCCGTAGGTGTTGGTGTTTCAAAATTCAATGCTTGCCTTGATGATGAGATTAAGTCGGACCACGGATGGAGATATGTACTACGCATCTAGTGCGGTAAACAGCTTTCACTACAAAATTCTTCTCTACAAGTACCACATTTCATGAGCTACTTGTGTGCAAATCTACTGAATGAGGCTGTTCTCTTTGATTCGTTGCTAGCTCTCTCTCTTTATCCGTCCCCATTGCATTATGCCCAATGTTCAGGTGGTGATTTGCGAGGTTCTGAAGCTCTTAGTGTCCCTCCATTTCCTTTCGAAGGAATTCCCGGTAAATATATATAATCAAAAAGAAAGCTTCGTAAGTTTGACTGAATTTGTGGCCAGATTGCGGCATGCGCACTATTGCTTTGAAATTGCAACCCCCACCCTAAATTCCACTTTTGGTATTACTTTGCATCCTACAAAACATTTCAGTAGTATCATGATTTTGAACTTCTGCATCTCTGTTTCGTGGCGTGTCTCTGCTCTGTCCAACTCGTGGTGGTGTGCTCTTGACTCTCTTCTCTGGCGCATTCAAATAATGAAGACTCTGGGGCTTGGCGAAGTGCTTCACCAAAAAGTCTATGCCGACCCGCGAGACGTGGCACGGCTGCTGGTGCCGGCGGGGCTTTACACGGTGCAAAACAACTTGGCCTACTTCGCCATGAGCCACTTGGTGAGCTATGCATACATGTAGCACACGCTCCCGTGAGACATTCCTTTGCTCTTCTAGCACTCCTACGTACCATGTTTTCAAAAGAGAGCGTTCAGGCAGTTGGTCGCATGTCAGGCCATGTTCCACTCAAAGAACACGTCTCACACGCATGTGTGTGTCTACGTGTGTACTTGTTTTGAGTATTTTATTTTTCCTAAACGTGAGCAGGACGCAGCCACGTACCAGCTCTTGTACCAGCTCAAAATTTTAACCACTGCAGTGTTCAGCGTGGTGTTGCTCGGAAAGCAGCTCGCGCCGCGGCAGTGGGCAAGCCTCTGCGTGCTCTGCCTGGGCGTAGGCCTCGTGCAAGCCAGCGCCATTTCCGACAGCAGCAGCAGCAATAGCCTAGGCAGCACGGATGCCACCGCGGCGGAAGAAACCAAGCGATCGAATTCGTTGCTCGGCCTCTTGGCGGTGGCGGCCGCCTGCTGCTCTTCGGGGCTTGCCGGGGTGTACTTCGAAATGGTGCTGAAAAACGCCAAAACCTCGTTGTGGGTGCGCAACTGCCAGCTGAGCGTGTTTGGCGCGATATTAGGGCTCTTGCCGGTGGCCAAGGACTGGTCAGCGATGTACGGGCCCGGCGGGCAGGGCTTTTTGCACGGGTACAACCACATCGTGTGGTGCGTGGTGCTGCTGCAGGCCGGGGGCGGCCTCTTGGTCGCGCTCGTGGTGAAATACGCCGACAGCATTCTCAAGGGCTTCGCGACCAGCCTGAGCATCGTGATCTCGTGCATTGCGTCGTACTTCCTCTTCGACTTCGTGGTGACGCCCCGCTTTGTGCTGGGTGGCAGCCTCGTGCTGTACAGCGTGTATGTGTACGGGTCTTCCGACGCTGGATCGCGCTCGTCTCAGACCTCAGCAGCGCCTACCAACGGCAGCAGCACTGGCAGTGGCAGCAGTAGCAGTAATAGCAGCAACGGCAGCTCATCTTTTGACAAGGGTATCGAAGTCGCGCCCTCTCCAACTTCGATGGACAGCGACTACAACAACAACAGCAACAGCAACAGCAGCCATTCAGCGGAAAGCCAGCACGGCTCCTTGCTGCAGCGGCCTGTTAGCACGCAGCAAGTGTCGAATGTATCGTCGCGCACTCGTGCTCCATCCAAGGACTACGACAAGGGGACATAAGCGACTTTGAGGGCGACTTGACACTACAACTGTCCGTTTATGTTCGTTTAGAAGTGCTTGAGGCTCCAACAAGCCCAGCAATACCTAGCAATACCATCTCGAAATCGTTCTTTTCTTATTGACACGGCAAGCGAGCAGTGCTAAAGACGCGACGAGACACCACAGCACTTCAGAATTCTCTCCATCCATCGGCGGTCTATTTGCCTACCTGCCATCTGAAGAGTTCGAACTCACATGATACAATGATATACAGGGGGTACTTTGAGATACCGAACACCTCACTTTTTGTGCACAATGTCGTCATGTTCTGGTACTAGCGCAAGGTGTGAAGAACTAACTTAAAAGAAGGGAGACCTACATGGTAGTATGATATAGGTTTACTTATGGTCATATTAAATTCTGGGGACATTCCTATGTCACCTTCTTAAGCTAGCGTCGATATGCGCCGCGACACAAATTTGAGCTGAAATCGTGTTTCTCTTGAGTCACAAACATTGATCTAGTGAGAGTAGATCGATGCGCGTGAAAGTAAAAATCATCGCAAATTCTCAATTGATACAAGAACTTTCCAACGCGACACTGTGGGCCTCAAAGCTCTACGAGGGGCGCGCGCAATGATGATGAACGTGATGGCAACACTCGGGAGACGCTGAGATCGGGCCCAGTGTACTACTAGAAGAGCTAGAAACTAGACGAGCCGTAGAAAATGGCCATGCAACTCAAAAGAAGGGAGACCTACAAGGCCGAATGATAATGGCATGCTTTCGAAGATGTGAAAGTTTGAGACCGATTCTATGTCACGCTCTGAGCTACGATACATTCCGCAACGTGTTCGGCAACAAAACATACCCCCTGTAGCCACAGACAGCAGACTACCGCAAATATAGGTAGTAGGTAGGATTACGTATGAGTATAAGGTTTATTATTTATTATGAGATTTAATGTGATTTAATAATTAAGTATACATACGCATATCGATCAAGCCAGTACGTATAATGTTGTTTTTAAAAGTTCTTATGAGAATATGAGCCACTCTTAGTGATATTGGCACTAAAGACTGCTTGAGACACGCTAGTTTGATGCGAATATGCCGTGCGCTGCCTTCAACGTTTCTTTTCATTTGTCTTCCTATGCACTTCGGACTGCCCCCCCTGCCTGAGATCCAAATTGAATCACAACAACCACCCAAGCCCCGCAAGGCCCACGATCACGCCTGCTGCTGCCTTAATCAGCGACACACCTCCCTTGCCCTTGTCTTTCTCGTTTTCTACCACTTTCTGGTTGCCACCAAATCGCGGGAGGCCGGGCTGCGGTGACACCAGTGTTACACCCACCAGCGCCACCACCGCCAACTTACGGAGGTCACGCAAGAACTGGCTGAGGCCATTGGACTGGTCCACCACTGGCGATGAGCTGGTGGCAGTGCTCACTGCCTGACTAGCAGGAGCAGGTGCAGCAGGTGGAGGGCCTGAAGGCTGCTGCTTCGCTTTGCGTGTTTGAGTCCAGTAGTCCTCAGCTGGGGCAGGGCGAGGAGAAGCAGAAGAAGCAGATGATGAAGAAGAAGAAGGCGCCTGCATTTTCGTGAAGCGAGCACTGTCGTGGGCTGCGCGAGCTGCCGAAATTTCCTGCTTGTGGGTTTCGTACGCTATGCGGGCGGCGTCTTCGTTGCACTTCACGGGTGGCAACTCCTCACGGCTCAAAGCAGCGTTAGTGGTTGGGTACCCATGGGCCGCTGGCACGTACGGCGAAGGTTGCGGCGGAGCAGCCTGAGGCACTCCCTTCAAGTACTTGGGCTGCGCAGGCACTTTGCTGCTGTGGTGGGCCACAATGTCCCATCCGGGGCGAGTGGGCTCCTGCAGCGCCGCAGCGATTTGTGTTTTGATGGCGTCAGCTTTCTCGTAGTCTTGCGCTTCCACCGCAGCCCGTTTCTCGGCTTCGAGCGCCGGCAAGATCGACGCGCGGCGGCGGCGGCGAAAGACAAAGGTGAAGCGTGCAGGCACGTTGGAGGGTTTTCCATCAGCACCAGGCAGCACGAATGAATAGTAGCCCGACGCAACCGCAACGTCGCCGTCGATGGTGATGGAAGTCTTGTACGACCCGGGGACCAGAGCTAGGCCGGGCACGCGGGCAAAGTAGTCGAAGTAAGCGCGGATGTCCTTGCCCGTGTATCGCAACTCGTCGCTTACCTAATACACCGCAACAAAGAGGAGGTGTTGAAAAGAGGAGCACCACTGAAGCTAACCCAATATTCTTGATACCTACTTCACTATTCATAAACTTTTTTCACGTGTCTTATACGATGTCGTCCTGCTTAGCTGGCGCGGCATGTAGTCAATAAAAAAATATACTAATAAACATCATGTAAAGCAAGTTTCTAATCGAAGCTCTCGAGCTGTTGTATGAATATTATCTCCCAACACGCATGCGTGTTCAAAAGGTTTTGTTCTTACCGTGCCCCAAAGCTTCGCATCGGGTGCGTAGAGAGCGGAGGTGGCTTCAGGCGCATCGGGTTTGCCAGAAGTCACGGTAGCCAACCAATGGCGTGTCGCAGCGTCTACTGAGGTCACATCAGCGCTCGAAGCTGTGCTGGAAGCATCCGCTGCCTCTTCTGCAGTGACAAAAGTGTTGTCCGGCCCTTGAGCGGTGCTTCCAGCGCGAAGCCTAAGCACCGCCGAGGACTTTCCTGAGAAAGGCAGAGTGGGCGATCTACCTTCAGCTAACGAGAGAGCTGCCACAACTACCAACTGAAGCGCCGAACGGCGCGTAGGAGCCATGACAAGACAACACGTATGAAGGTTTGTGATCCCTCTTCAACCCTTTGAAAAAGTCCCGCGGGGATGAAGGATGAATCCAAAAAGTACAGGGTCTGTTCTCTGTTTCTGGGTCTGTCGTGTTTTGAACACGCCTCGGGCCACGAGCCACGAGCTACGAGCCACGAGGTGCCGAGGTCATATCTTTAAGTATAGTATTTACGTATAGGATCATGAACATGGGCTTACGTGGGGTGAGGGGAATATCCTCCACGCTCTTACTACTACAAGGAGACTCCGATCGCAGCTGTACTGCTATTGCTATAACCACAAGTTTCCATTAGCTTGAGGGTCCATGGTTTGTCTGACAGACAGACCCTCCTCTCTTTGTCGGTTCGTCGTCTCGTCGGGTGTTACAGGAATATGTAAGCCCAGAAGGATGCTTCGAAATATCTTTTTAGCGTAAATTCCAATTTCAAGCCCTCGAGGAGTACCCTCCGCCTGACTCTTGGCTTGGAATTCGCGCTTCAGTTGGACACAACATTACTAGATTACTCGATCCCGACTTTTCTTGCGTAGTGGAGGAAGGATTATAGATTACACCAAGAGGATAATTTTCTTGTGAAAATAAAACGCGAGTGGGCTAAAAAAAACTGGTTAGAATGTCTCCAAGAACAGGCCCAGAAAATCCTCAGTCAAGCTTCGCTAGTTTAGAAATCTTTGAACTTGGCGGATTCAGCTTAGCCTTTTCTTGTTGTGACATCGGCGCCGGTGGTGCATCAGACGGCGGTGCATTTCGGCGGCCCAGCCCTCGAGTAGAGCCAGTGCCACCGGCCATCCAGCCAGACAGCAGCTTTCCAGCTTCCGTTTCAAACTCACCCTCGTCTTCTTCTTCGCTTTCATCCTCGCTATCACCTGCCACGACTGCGGCCGCTCCAGCCACCCCACTGCTGCTGCTGCTGCTGCTGCTGTCTGCGCTTTCGCTGGCGGCTTTGTTTCGGCGAGCCAGGCGGCGAGCTTCACGGCGCTGCAAGCGAGCCCGCTGCTTGCGGGGGTCGGGCGCACCAATCACCGTGGCGATCGCTGCGGAAAACACCAGGGTGAGCAAGATGGGCGACCGGAAGCAGCCTGCTGCTAGGAAACCCACGACAAAGACAGCCATTGCTTTCGGGGACATGATGTCTCCATATTCCCAGTCCGCGGCCGTCAAAGGCGATAACTCGCTTGGACTTGATTCATTGCTTCGTTCTGTGGCCTCCCCTTTTGCCACCTCTGTTGTCAACTCTAAGGGATCCTTTACTGTCGTAATTGCACTCGCAGCTGATGCAGCTGCAGTAGCAGACTGAGCCGCTTGTTTGTCACATGTAGCTATCAAAGCGCAAAACTCTTTGACCCATGGCGGCGGCGGTGATGATGCTGCTTTCGCCTCTTTCTGCTGGTTTGTAGCAGCAATGTCCACATCACCACTGTTTGGAGTTCCGGCTAGCGTAGTTATTGCGCGCCGGAGTACTTGGACAGCTGCCGCAGGCTGATTGCTGGCCTGGAGCGCAGAAGCTTCCCGGAAATGCGCTTTGGGCCACTGAGGCGCGCACCTAAATAGAAGCATTGGAATAAAGAGAGTACAAATCTGAATTTAGGTATCAAACACTACATATAGCGTACTGCAGTATACCTGAGCATATAACAGGTTTTTGTCTTTCTCTCACCTCTTCGCCAATCGAGCGTCTCTCAGTGCGTCAGCGGCGCGTCCCAGCCTCAGGTTGGCGAGGCTCCGATTGGCCAATAAAGCCGCGGCAGTCTTAGCATGGGATACCAAGAGATCACGCTCAGCGGATGCTTGCGCTTCGGGTGATACCTCAGCCAAGGAAGGGGCAGCGGCGATGGTCGCACCTCTTCTTTTCGATGATGACACTGCAGCATTCGCAGCTTCGTCATCATGTTCCGAGCTGTTCTTAGCCGTTAAAGCCTCAAAAGCTTCTTGCGTAGAACCAAAACGCCCTGAGGTGGTGAAGGGTACTTCTGCAGGACCATTAAAGTATTTCACTTCCTCTTCTTCTTGCTCCTCTTCGTCATCAACGTCCTCGTCGTCGTCATTAGAATTGTCGTCGTCGTCGTCACTTCCGCTGTCACCATTGCTATCATCCTGACCGTTACTGACACTCTTACGACCCGCTCCTGGGCCAATCTTTTCTCCTTTCTGAACTGTAGTCTCGACCGTAGTAGGAGCAGAATGTTCCCGGAACCTTCCTCCTCCAGCTTCCACGAGCTCCAGAGCTTGCTCCACCCACAAGCCTTGCCCTAAAGCAGAGGTGTAAGCAGCTACAGCGCCGCTGAAGTCTTTCTTTTTCAGGCATGCGTTGCCACGATTCTTCATTTCTTCGACCATGACTTCATGCCTCACTGGCGCTAACAAGCGAGAATTCACCTTGCATTCATGAGCACACATGTACAGAAAGAAGAAAAAGAGAGTACATGGATGTGACAAATGATGACAACCAATGGAAAAATGCATAATGGCTTGCTTGATACATAGAAATACCGAGCTAAAGCAGTAGGAAGTGAAAAATCAAGTAGGGGAGATTGTATTCGCGCCACTTTCATTCACGCCTTTAGATGGGTGAAAGAAAAAAGATACACCTTATTTCCCTTGAGGCCGAGCTGAGTCACTAAATCGGAGCACTTTGCGACTTCGTCACCGTAGCGATCAGCGTCTAATTGTGCGTCATCGCCGACGTCGAAGACTTTCCCACCGCTTGCGTTTGCAAACGCACAGCTCGGCGTGCAGTTCACTAACAAGCCCGTCAAGAGCTGAAAAGCGTGCCCTAGAAGCCGACACCCGCCGAACCGCAGTTCGCTCTTACTGCTCTTGCTGCTGTTGGGTTGGCTGGTCAGGAGTTTGATGAGGTGATCGGCAAAGGAAATGAGCGCTTTCGTTTCGTCGGAACCGCCAATTACTTCCCCCGCTACACCTGCCGAAGCAGCAGACTTGGCTGACGGTTGACGCCGCTCAATGCGCCGTACCGTGTCTCCCTTGTCAGCGGCAGCGAACCTGAGGAATGCTTCGGCCGCCTTGGCCAGACCACTAGGCCCGAGATCGGCCATGGCACTCAACAAACGGTCAGCTAGGAGCTGCGAATAAATTTCAAAAAGAGATGATGAATTATTATGATACAAGGAAAATGGATTATGACTATCAACTTCGGCCATGTATTGAGTAAAAAAGGAGGGATTGATCGGCTCAACCTAAGTCATGAAATTTCGCGGAGTCAATTTGGGCCATCAAGGCAAGCACAAAATGGAAGTGCAGAGCATACTATGGTTCTAGCCAGAGGGATAATCATAGACGAAGCTCGCACCTAGCTATAATGCAGTATTAGAATAAAAATAAGCATTGGAACATGGTGGCAAAAGTAGTAGCTAGCGCGAGCCAAGCCACCTGAGGAAGATCGACATCGACACCGCGCTGGTCGGACATGCACAGCCTCGCCTCAACTTCAACCAGCGTGCTCCGACAGTCCCGATGCGGCATCTCTCGCAGTCGCCGAAGTGCTCCCTCGCGCAAGTCGGCCCCGGAAGAAGCACCGCCTTTGCGTGGGCCTAGCGCAGGATACGCGGCTAGGAGCTGCTTGCCGCCACGGTCGCAGCACATGAGGAAGGACAGAATGGCTTCAGTGCGTGGCGATGCCAAGCCTGCTCCACCGTCGCTACCTTTGCTGTTCAATGGTTGCGGCTGCTGCTGCTGTCGTTTCTGTTGCTGCTCGTGTACAAGCACACTCTGAACAGTGTTCAGGAGCTCACTCCGAGGAATGCGGTCGCGCCCCTGTGCCACTCTATGCCACGCTTCTTCGCTGAAATCTCCGCCAACAGCACGGCGCAAGTCATCCTTGGAGATCAAGTCGTGGACTACCCCAGCTCCTATCGACATAATTGCTTCTAGGCAAAGTATTCCACTATCAAGGGCTAGCTACAGAAGCTACAGTAAGTAGTAATGATATTGAATCCTCCACACGCAAGTAAAAAGATATATCGAAGGAGAAAAGGCATCAGGCGCCCGGATTTCGCTACAGTAGTAAAATTCTGAGAATTCAGAATTGTAT
>Ga0307930_1004175_pt1 | contig 10175 bp, 4 predicted proteins | sample OrgLakmetageno46_FD_203161 | JGI IMG/M metagenome (GOLD analysis project Ga0307930, IMG submission 203161) | Saline water microbial communities from Organic Lake, Antarctica - #46 | ecosystem: Environmental > Aquatic > Non-marine Saline and Alkaline > Saline | place: Antarctica: Organic Lake... | reverse complement strand
CGAAGATGAGCAAAGATGTGACTGGACCCCCTAATAAGATCGTCACGCGATTGGAAGAGAAGAACACAGTCGTCTGCGAAAAGAGAAGTCCAAAGTTCCGTCGGAGTTTACAGTCCATATACTCTAGTCTAGTCTAGATAATACTCTCCCAAAAACAAAGAAAGGCAAGTACACAGCAGTCACAGAGGCACATAAAGAATGCACTTGAGCTGCAAATGCGCTAGCAAATTCGCCCCAGAAGGCCAATTAAGGCTCCAACTGGCGCCTTTCCTCCGAACAAGTCGGCGGGACTGAGTGCTCGTTCGTGTCTCCTCGAAATCATCCCGGATAACCACACACAGACGAAGACTCATATACGGAGTTAATTCAAACGTGTTGTTTAGCGGAAAGGCATACCGCGTTATACTTTAAGGCGACGCGACTACAAGTCCGTGCGGTGGATCTTGCGCCAAGGATTGGCGCCTTGAACGTGATGAAGAGGTGAAAATTTCACGACGGGCCGTAAACGACCGGCGATACTCTAATCATTCCGAGACGACCTCAAACTGTACACATTCTGTCTGCTTGAAGCACCTTGCGGCGAGTGGGGGGGGGGGGGGTTCAAACTTCCTCGCCTCAACACACAATTCCTATTCACGATTTTGACTTGCGCGCAACGCACGCGCGTACACTTCTGCCCGCAGCGCTGGCTTTTGTGTCATTTGGGTTTGTATTAGTTCGAGTTCGAGTTCAGCACATGCCATTTCGCATTTCGACCTTCGTCACGCCGCCCTTTACTGCACTTCCATTCCTCGAATCGCATCTCGGATGGGGAAACTTGACTGGGTGGCTTGGAACTATTATTAGCAGAGCAGTGCGGGCCCTAGCGGCCCGTTTGGTGCAACGTCAGCGCATTTTTGTGACAACCCCATGGTTGTGTCTTTTGGTGCTTTGTCTTTTCGGTAAATACACTCTATTGTGTATATATTAGTGCTCTCCCTGGCAGCACTCTCTTGTGTGTAGAGTAATCATTCTCTTGGAACTTTCCGAAGTTCCCTTGTTTGAGCCCGTGGCTCGGTCTGTTCGCATCCAGCTCGCCGTGCGAGCGTGTTGCTCAGTGGTTGGTTGGCGATGTCGGCCGCAATTAGGAATCGCATTCCGACATCGCACTCCACGCTCCCTCACGATGCCCATTTCATGGTATCGATAAGGTTATCGGCGATCGGCGATCGGCGATCGGCGTCTCCAACTGAACAAACCTTCGTTAATCGCGGTGCGGCGGTGCGGCGGACCCGCGCCGCTGCAGTTCGAAGCGGAACATCGGAACACGGTCCGTCGGTTCCGATCGACTTGTCACACATATTGAAGGGAGGGTATCCTATTTACGTAAGCTTAAGTTCTCTACACGTATCTCCCACATTTTACGACATCATTGAACTACTAAGTTACTAGTCTCGAGTATCTATCCAAGGTGGTGATGGAGGTTGGAGCACAGCAAGGTGTGGATGTGCGTCGGCGGCGAACGCGACGTCGAATTCGGAGCAAAGCTGGAAGCAAGCTTTCGGGTGCCATTTTGCAAGAGGCCTTGCACTTGGCCTTGAAGCAAATGTAGGTTCACTATGCATGCTTGCGTATGCGTATGATTCCGAATCCAACCTGCAGCCTTCCTCAAACGTCGTTTCCTTTGCCCTTGATCGCTATTTCATGCACGATCTGGTCAACATCATGCTGCGATATGAATGCCCTCACGGCGGCCATGCTATTCCAGTGAATTTTACTTCAGTGACGAGGTGATCTTTCTAGCCACTCCTTATTGAACTACGAAATTTCCCGAGCAGCACGGTTATTATGCACACGAAACTGGAGCATTCATGCGGGGTGCTATCAGGCTCTTCTACCTTAGCATACTTACTACGTCATCTTAAGCTGTTTATTTATTTTTTTTAAAAATCGTATTTCTTTCCTCTGTTTGTGTCTCACTCTTTCGTCCTCGTGTGTTGTCGTCTGGGCTCTCGTGTTGCTGTTGATGCCGCTAATATCCGTCTTTGTGGGATAGAACCTCGTTCAAGGTATGATTTCAGGGCTGGCCTCTTGTATCCACTTCGGGATTATATTTTTTAGAAGCGTCTCAATTGAAGTGTTATTGTACCGGAAGCTCGATGTAGTCTCCAAAGATGAAATTGTTCGTAGTTCAACGTTGTCGTTAGGTTGACTCTTTCATCTTTTCATTCTTCTTTTCTCTCCTAATCACTTTCCTCCACTAGATTTATACCTTCGAAGCAACATGGATGCGTCAGGTTACTTACCCATTGCTATGGTAGCTGCTTTTCCGAAGGTACCATTTGCAGGGTTAGATTTCTCTGAGGACTTCAACGAGCCTTCCTTGTGTGCACGCTTCAGCCTCTATTTATTAGGGTTGGTTTCTTATTGTGCACTCTGCATCGATGGGTCTTCATTCATGCCTTTTAGGTGGCGGTGCTGGGAGCGCCTTGGGAAGACCTGTTGGAAGTGCTCAGCAGTTCACATGTACTAGAAGTGAACCTGGAGCATGCTACCTTGCGGGCCCGAGACCGCCCTCTCAGGTGGGTATTTCCGCAGCCGCAGCCGCCGTGGCAACACCAGCCGCCGTTTCCCACCCCTTCGCAAGGCACATTACACACCCCTGATATTTCACCGGAGAAGGGCCAAGTTGCTACAGCAGCAGCAGCAGCAGGAGTAGTAGCAGCAGCAGCAGCAGCAGTCCCTTCGCCAAAACATGCGTCTACTACCTCTGCCGCCGATGTCCGTCCAGCAGTTCAGAACAGACGAGGCGGCAGTGGCAGCAGGGATATTGGCAAAGACAGGGCTGCGCCATCCAATTATAAAGCCCAAATCGGCCACCGCAGTGGTGGTAGCAGCATTTACGTGGAAGCCAGCACTGATGCCGCAGTGCCTGTTGCTGCTGCTGCAGTTACTTCAGCTCATGGGGCTCCCGCTGGGGCTGACGGAAACGAGGACGACGCGGCTACGGACGTCGAGGGCAATGGGAGCAACGCTGACTCGTCCGATGGCGCGGTAGGGTACTTCATTGCCCTGCGGGCTCACGAATTTCGATGCTGACATTTTCTGCGTCTTCTGCGCTCATTGATTTTGCATATGCATTTTTTAACTGTCACTTTTAAGACTCATTTCCTCGTTCGTTTCACTTTGGCTCGCAGGTGAGCGTGATCACATGTGCGCCGGCTCATGAGGACTTGGGCGACGAACCAGCGGCAAGTATTACGCGACCAGAGGCCACAACAAGAACGACAGTTGCCTCACCAACGGCAATGAACACAGAGCAACGAGGCAGCCAACGAGGAGTCAGCGTTGCTCTCAGCACGTGCGCGGACGCCGATGTTCGGAGCTTGCACGCGGAATATTCGGCGCCTGAAGGCGGTGCTAGCGTTGAAAACGGAAACCGGAAATGGGCATCAGTTGTCGCCAGCAGCAAGAGCAGCCCCAGCAACAGTAACAGTGGCGCAGGGAGCAGCCTGAAGAGCAGCAGTCACGTGAGGAGTCATTCGAGCACCAGTGGCAGCGGCAGCTTTCAGTCAGGAAGTGTAGACCAATGTTCTAATTCGAGCAACGACCTAGGAAACGAAGAGAAAGGAAGCCAAAGCAGTGGTGCCTCCAGCGAGGGTAACACCTCAGGAGAATCGAGCCACCCTCCTTCGTCGCTGTCTTCGTCTTCGCACGGGTCTCCTTCTACGCCGCCTTCGTCGTCGTCGTCTACGTTGCAAGAGCCACCAAAAACAAAAGCGACTGCTGAGTCAGGAGCAAAAAATAATACAGCACCAACAACAGAAGCAGCAGCAGCTAGCCACGTCTCGTCTCTTCGGAGTACAGGGCGCCGAGGCTGGGAACAGCCAGGGCTTGCTTCCTCAGCAGCACCTGCTGTAGCAACTACTTCAGCTCAGAGCGCGCCTGAAGGGAAGAACACGCTGTTGTTGCCTCATTCACCGCCTTCTGTGCATGCTGGTGCTCCGGCGGAGTCACACAATTCCATCGCAGCAACGGCGGTAGAGTTCCAAGCATCAAAAGAACCGAGCGCGCCTGCAGTTGTGAAGAAGGCTGCCAATGCCTTTACGTGGGCTGCTGTGGTCTCAAATGCTCTTCCAGTAACGTAAGCGCCGCCATCGAAACACACAGCAATTTGCAAGTTTGCAGGTGAAGTATCCTTTGGAGACATTTGCAACTCTGCGACTTCTTTTTGATCTCACGAGTATACAAATAGTTCGTCTCCAATTCCGATTTCTGAATTCAAATATGATTCGCGTTTTAACTATTCACTTCCTTTTATTAATTCATGTCAACCAAATTTCTGGTTCTCTTTCGAGATGAGCAAGCGCAGGATCCTTAAAGCACACGCCTGAGTTCTAGTTATGAAGTCTGAGTATGCCACATGGATATGTATAGATATGCAAGCCGCAAGCCCGGCCGCATATTTAAAACGAAATCGATAAAGAAAAGGGGCTGAGAGAGCTAGAATTTCTAGTGGAAAGCGATAGGAATCGGTATAACGCGAGTGTAGTATTTCGAATTAATTGGTAATTGGTGCGCGCTTCACTATAGACTGCACTAAGATATCGAATTTGGGCATGTGATGAACGGTTCTCCCTTGCGTGAAGGCCTGTGCGTTTTGCAGTGGGCTCACTTTCCGTCGCCAACAAGCCAAACGAGCCTTAGAAGAATCATAACTTTCCGAATGTTAGCCGATTGGGTAGAAACAGGCTTTTCATGCCAAGTGATTTCGACTGATTGCTCCAACTCCAATTTCGAGACCTGTATCAACGTCAAACATTCGACGACGCTTCCACCACTGTGACGCCGGTCACATGAATTGGCTCATTGTTCGCACTGCTTGTCATCGGCGATGCAGTCGTGGCAGCAGCAGTAGGCTGTGACACGAACGTGGTATTGTACGCTTTTCCTTCTTCAAGTAAGGCTTCTCCACCAGTGCCCGCTAGATAGTTGCCACTGCGCTCCACTTTTGCCCGCTTCGCTAATTTCATGTATGCCACAATTTTGGCCGCTTTTGAAGCAAGCACGAAGACCATGACAAGGGACATGAGGCTGACTTTCCCTCCGACAGCAAACTCGGCGACGAGATAAACGATGTACCTAAAAGAACGCCCGGTGTATTGTAGTGTGCAAATGAGTTTTTAAAAACGAAGAGTTGGACGAAAGACTAAGGAAGATAACCGTGTCTCTTTTTGCATAGATCTTTTGCGAATTTGGCACGAACACCATAGAAGAGAGAACACCATAGAAGAGATAAGGCAATGTTTTTGTTTACAGGCGCACTCAAGAGCAGAGAGTATTGCGGCAAAAAAAGAAATGAAACAGAAAAAAAATAAGTCAACAACAATGATCTCATTTCTTAGAATCGATTCAATTCCGAGAGATAATAGAGATACTGACAAGATAAACGTAAGCACGTTGCAGATCGTGTTGCCCTGGAAAGCAGAGTCGGGAATGGTGTACAGAGTAGACGCCTTTGTAACGTAGTGTAGAACAACAGCGTCGATTATGTACCTATTGAAAAAATTTTGTACAGGCAAGAAGGGAAAAGTTTGATGCGAGCGAGTGCTGTGCTTAAAAAATCGCAAAATGAGTAGGCACGAAGATATGGAATGAACACAAAAGACAGAGTTAACTTCGACCTCTCGTTGGTTTACCGATCTTAAAAAAACTTATAAATTACTTTCTTCCTCGAAACCCAAAAGCTCAAGATATGATAATAGGCCAAGCCATGGGTGAGAAATTCGCAAGAGTAAAAGTTATGCAAAAAAAAAGTACATATTTCTTACGAGACTGCAACCGCAACTGCAAGCACATTGATGGCAGCGCTTGGGTAATCGAGGAAGAATCCATCGTATGCATAAAATATTGCGATGATCATGTCAAAGATGATGTACCTAGACGAAAAGTTGAAGAAGCATCGAATTGATTGATAAATTTATGTCTATGCATTAAGAATGATCACACAATGTAGGCATGGCAAGATGCGTACCGGCGGAGGTTACGAGCGAATAAAGGGAAAGGCATTCGATCACCCACTTCGCCTGCGAGTCTGAACGCGCTGCACATCGTGAAGGTGTTGCACAGGAGCACTAATGTTACAAGCTGGACAAGCTGCGACGCTACTACAGATACTACTGCTCCTGCTAGCTAGCTCCTAGCTAGCTCCTTTCTATAGCTCCTATCGTATCCTACTGTACGAGCTAGCTAGCTACATAACGCTGATTGGTGCATATTTCCCACGAACTGCTGTATCTTTTATTGCAGCCGCCTCCATGTGAAAGAAAGGAAGAAAGGCTAAGCTTATACATATACATGATGCTGTGATGGATGATGGTGCTATGATGCACACCAACCAAGTAGCTAGAAGGCTCAACAGGCTCAGCTGAAGCTTAGCTCTAGAGTTCTATGCACCCTTGTGACAACTACCGGGTTACTCCTAGCTTCTTTTCGTTTTGTTAATTGTCCCGCTAGTATGATAATTTAGTTACACTACAGTATAGCTAGCTAGAGTTTCAGCTACCTGAATTGGCTTCCACTGTTATAACACAAGTACGAGGAGCACCCCAACTTCAGTAAAACGTTGAGCACCCCAACTTCAGTAGAAAGTTGAGTGCCTGACCACGTCTCTTTTTCTCTTTCTTCATACTTTCGCAGTTCTTCCCTAGTTTGAATATTTTAAAACTTCTATCAAAAAGCTAAGCGATGGCTGAACTTTCGGACGAAGACATTGCCAGGAGATTCTTCTTCGGTGGTTGCCTTGGCCTTCCCTGGCTTTGGGCTGTGAATTGTTCGTATTTTCAACCTAAGGTAGCACAAGGCACCCTTTCGCCAGCGGCTGCTCGATGTAAGATACTACGAATTGCTTCACATTTCTTTAGCTCTTGATGATGGTACCTTGAGGCCATCATATACGATGCCTATCTCCTTGCTTTTTCAAACTGCACTTACCTTTTCTATCTCTCTATGGCCACGTTTGAAGATTAGCTTTGTAAATCGAAGTTGATTATACTGCGCTGTAGCCTTGTAAGATAGATCACTCGTGATCGTGCGCCTCTTTGTCGTACACCCCTTTAATTCCCCATTCATTTGCCTGTTCTGACTGTCCTTAGGGGTGGCACGCTCGAAGACGGGCGCGCGAGGTGCTGCGCTCCTGCTCGTCTTGTGGATCGTTTACTTCCAAATGCAGTGGCGGTCCTGGGGCGGCTGGGTGGTAGGCTACATGGCCACTATCCCACAATCGGACGCCACTAACTGGTGATGTGGTGGGTATCTTCCGATGGAGAGCTTTGGCACTGAACATGCTTGGCGAAATACACTAAAACATAAGCTTCGCGGCATACAGAAAGTTATGAATCATGCCAGTCAGAAGCTTCAAAATACTTAAAAGAGAAGCTCTGTTTATCAAGTCGCCAGAAATGCCCAATCAAAATTCTTCATGGAGAAGGCATTGCTCAAACAAAGGAGCCAAAATTGTGAGGGACAACTGAAGCCGCTTGTCCTAATGGCCCTTCGCCATATTCCATATATATATAAGGTCCACCTTCCGGCCGCAATCGGCCATAACAGCAAATCGAGAATATACCTCTAGGTGAAACACAAACACGCCAGCTCGCCGTGCCTGTGCCCTTCATATTCATAGGGCCATAAGTTTATAAGGTCTTAAAAGAAGCGGGAGTCCTTGGTCAGGAGCTTGGCTGCTCGAGAGGAATTGAATTCCACGGGCGGCATCTCGAAATAAGTACTGACCACCGTTTATTTTCCAAGAAGTGGGCGAATGCCGCCCAGCACCTCCTTCGTAGCTATAAACGCTTCGAGTGCAACCGGGATCTCAAACTTAGTGAGGTAAGGTGTTTAGAGTATCGCCGGTCGTTTACGACCCGTCGTGCAATTTTCACCTCTTCATCACGTTCGAGGCGTCAATTCTTGACGCAGCATCCACCGCACGGGCTTGTAGTCGCGTCGCCTTGAACTGTAACGCGGTATGCCTTTCCGCTAACGCGTTTTAATTGACTCCGTACATGAGTCTTTGTCTGTGAGTGGTTGTCCAGGATGATTTCGAGGAGAGTATAGACTGAAAACTCCGACGGAACTCTGACACCGGAGCTCATGGCTTTGAATCCAAAATCGTATTGAAGATCTTCAAAAGTGGCGACAATATCCCACGGCCAGTCTGTGAGACACAGTCATGCACGGTGGGCATCAGGGGAGGGAACGGATTCCTAGGAACTCCGGGCCACCGACGGATGATGGACCCTTCCGTTATGAATTTGCAGCACCGCTTGGTAATTGAATTATTCGTGGGACCCTCGTTTGATCAAAGGCAGGCACAATGGAGGATAGATTTATTTGGTGGCAGCTACAAGCATTGTCAGAACTATCTTTCCGATCACTAGCGCGGAGCCTGCACTCTTCGGGGTAAACACAGACGACATGCTCTCAAGGTGGAGAGCCTTGCGAGGGTTTCGAAAAACGCTGGAGGACGGCCACGACTAGCGTCCGTGGCGTTTGATGGAAGATATATGGGTTTAGCTCTATGATAGAGAGGGACCGCTAGGCCACAAGCGGCCCGCTTGTATGTTGTTGTTTGTATTTTTGAGGGAAGGGCTTTTCTATTCACTGACACTCTGCGGACGAGGAAGGAGTTCCTGCCCCGTCAAAGCCTCTTATGGCTCAAGGGCAGAACAATAGGTGCCTTGCGCGCTGAAAGGCACACTTTGACCTCTGCCGAGTAGGCCTTGTGTTCCGCATGTCACGAGCTTATTTGCTCGCGCACCTTCCTCAATATTGTTCTGCGAAGTGCGCAACACCCACAAATACCTCGCTTTTTGCAAAGATTTCCGAGGAATTTGGCCAATGCCCCTCTCCCTCCTGAATCATCCCGCACTTGCTTTGTTTGCGCAACGCACGCGCATTCCCACTTCTGCCCTCAGCATTGGCTTTTGTGCCATTTGGGTTTGTATTAGTTCGAGTTCGAGTTCGGAATATGGGCAATAATTTTTCGCTTCACAGAGAGGCAGTGCATGTAGAAGCTTATGTCCCTATATGCTATAAATTATCATGGATTAACGAGCGCCGAGCGCCCGCGCAACGTGTGGCGTCTCCCTGTTGGCCTTTCTTTGCAGGCTACTGATTCGGCCCTTCGAAAAACAGCTCCGGCAGATGTTACCGTGATGCAGAGAAGCAGGGAAAGTGCGAAGTGCAGACGCTACACAACCAGCTGCAAAGGGCGCTCCCCCTGTATTTTAAGAACCCCGTTTCTGTTGCTCAGTGCGCCAGAAGGTACTATGCGAGCAAGTGACACTGCTGGGGGAGAAGAGCAGCAGTGGCGCGGGACATCGTCTATAGGGTGATCTGCAATACGACAAGTATTCTCAGCTTCAGCTCTCGCTTTCGCTCCCCCCAAATACCCAAACGCATTAGGTAGCTACAGTAGACAGGTAGGGAGGTGAATGGGTTTGCCCCTCCCTGTACGTGGGTCTAACTCCGTGCTTCCTGTCCCATCGAAGTCCCCCAGCTATCTACAGGTAGTTACGGTGTCCCCTGGTTTCGGGTGTTAAGTCTAGTCTAGTCTAGTTAATACTCTCCCAAAAACAAAGAAGGGCAAGTACACAGCAGTCACAGAGGCACATAAATAATACACTTGAGCTGCAAATGCGCTAGAAAATTCGCTCCAGAAGGCCAATTAAGGCTCCAACTGGCGCCTTTCCTCCGAACAAGTCGGCGGGACTGAGTGCTCGTTCGTGTGTCACGTCCCAGGTCCACGAGGCAATTCTCTGGGCTATTTTTGCCCCAGCTAAAAGGTTGCCATGTTAAGAGACTGAGGCTAAAAATTTGGTCTTTTTGCTAAGAGCGCGAGGGTTCTCGAAGTCGCCTCCTTGTCCGTAGTACTTCATCGATCCGCGAGCGTAAGTGCAGCTAGGAACACACCGCGCCTCGCAAATAAGAGCTTGAGAGTTTCGCGCAAAAACTCAAGGGGCAATCTAAGAGCGCGAGGGTTGAGAGTTGAGAGCAAATTTTGCCGAAACTACCTGTATTAGGCTGTATTCTACGGGGTTAGAAAATTCTCAGTTATTTTTTGAGTTTCGAGCCTCGGATCCAAAAAATAATTTGGCCATTCTATGGGCTGAGTTTTTATTTCTTTATTTTCAGTG
>Ga0307930_1004171_pt1 | contig 10181 bp, 10 predicted proteins | sample OrgLakmetageno46_FD_203161 | JGI IMG/M metagenome (GOLD analysis project Ga0307930, IMG submission 203161) | Saline water microbial communities from Organic Lake, Antarctica - #46 | ecosystem: Environmental > Aquatic > Non-marine Saline and Alkaline > Saline | place: Antarctica: Organic Lake... | reverse complement strand
GACGCGGGATCGGCGCAGCACTGGCGGCGGTTCAACCAGATCTTCTTGGGCTGGATCGCGCTCACCCTTGCGGTAACTCTGCCACTGGTAGGGGTAATTTTTTTGTTCGCGGAGCCTCTGACCGCGCTCATCCTTGGGCCCGATTTCGCCGATAGCGCACATCTGATGCCCTGGATCGCGCTCGGCTACGTGTTCGCCATAGCCTATCAGCCGGTCCAGCGGGTGCTGCAGTCCTACCTTTTAACGCATTATACGCTCTTAATCCAAGTGCTTACAACGATAATCGGCGTCGTGTCGATCATCGTCGGCGTCCGGTATGGCGGCCTGTTGGGGGCAGCAATTGCCCTACCGGTGTATTTCGGCAGCCAGTTGGCGATCGCCGCGGTCATTCTTGGCTGGTCGAAACAGGTGCGAGAGACGTTCCTCAGATTTCACACGTCCGGCTCAACAGAAAAGTGACACGCCAGTGAGGATTGAAAGACTGCTATGATCGTTTCCCACAAACACCGCTTCATCTACATCAAGACGCTAAAAACGGCAGGGACGTCGCTGGAAATCGCGCTGTCGAAATTCTGTGGAGCCGACGACATCATCACGTCCATAGATCGTGCCGACGAGGTGATGCGGGTTGGCCTCGGGTATCGCGGCGCGCAGAACTTCCGCCCGCTCCTCTGGGGACTGCCCAAAGACCTGCGCCTCTCGGTACGATCAGGCACGGACCTGGTCAAATTCTTCAACCATATGCCGGCGACAATGGTGCGGGACCGCGTGCCGAGTGAAGTATGGAACAGCTATTTCAAATTCACCAGCGCCCGCGACCCCTACGACCTTGCCGTCAGCCTGTTCTACTGGAAAAAGCGCAGCGACCCGACACTTGTCGAAATCCCCGACTTCCTGCGCCGCTATGGCACTCAGCTCTATCGCAACACCGAAATCGTTTCAGAGGACGGTTCCTTTCTACTTGACGATTTCGTCCGCTTCGAGAGTTTCGGAGCCGACCTTGAACGGATTGGGCAGAAGATCGGGCTTCCCGAGAACTTGTGGGAAAGCTTCGACGGAATCCGCGCCAAAGGCAACGTCCGCAAAGAGCGCAGTTCAGCCGGTGGCCTGCTAGGGCCGAAAGAGCGGGATGTTATCCGATACCTGAGCGCAAAGGAGTTCGAGTTCTTTAGTTATGACTAGAAAAAAGCCATTCAACGTCCGGCACTACGTCCACTCTGTAACATATCGCTACCACTCGAATCGGTGGCGATGGAGCCCATCGTTTTATGTCGGGACAGAGATCCCGATCGACAGGCCGATCTTTCTTCTCGGTACGCAAGGCGCGGGTTTGACCCTGCTGTCACGAATTCTCCAACGCCACGAAGACGTCGTGACGACCACGGGCGGGAGTTCCTATTGGACCGGATCCGACGAGATGCATAACCTGCTTTTTGGCCTTCTTCCCAAAGATTATTCTTGGCATCACGTCCCGGCGCAAGGCGAAAACCACAACGGGATATTCGCCACCGACAACCTTCTTCCGCTTTACGCTCGGGGCCGCGATTACATCGACGAGGGCGCAGCCCAACAGTATCGCAAACGCCTGCAAGGTGTGCTTCGCATGCACGGAGCCACCCCAGCGACGCCAAAGCGATTTCTCGACAAGAGCCAGACCAACTCCTTGCGCGTTGGTTTGCTGGACGCGACGCTCGCGGGAGCCGATCCGCATTACTTTCTTATGCTTCGCAACCCGTTCGTGATGATCTGGCGAGCCACATCAGGGTATGGGGTGCTCGGCTCGTTACCGATTAGTGAAGAAGAGCGGTTGGGGCTAGCGATCCAGCATTGGCGCAACTTGTACGAGGCGGCGTTGGCCGAGGAAAAGCGCAGCCGGTTATTGGTGTTGCGCTACGAGGATTTCCTGGCGACGCCGGAGACGACAGTTCGCGCTGTCTGCGATTTTGCAGAGCTTACCTTTGATCCAGCTATGATGCCGCAAAAAGGTGATCGGATGCCATTGGGCTCGGCGCCAGATGCCCGCAAAGGGTTCAAATGGTATCCGATCCGGCCAGCCAACAACGCGAAGCATCTGGCGAAGCTGCCTGATTGGGCTCGCGACCAGATCGCCGCTCACTGCGCGCCACTGATAGAAAGGTTCGGCTATGGGCCAGATGCCTAGCGGCGCCGACCGACGACTGCGCATCGCCATCGCCTCGACCGGGCGATTTCATGTGCTTGATCTCGCGCGGGAACTTTTGGCCCGCGGGCACGAGGTGCGGTTCTACGCCCACGTTCCGCCCGCGCGGGCGGAACAATTTGGGCTGGCGCGAGAAACCGTGGTGCCACTGACAGCCGCTGCCGCGCCTTGGATTGCCTGGCAACGCTACCTGCCAAAGCTAGCGCCGGCGCTGCGCAAGCGGCTATACTTCCGGACGCTCAACCGCGCCGTGGTCCAGCGTCTCACTCCCTGCGACGTCTTTATTGCGATGTCAGGCGTCTACCTTGAGGCTGCGGAGCATGCGCAGAAAACGTTTGGCGCGAAGATTTTTCTGGAACGCGGTAGCATGCACGTGGACGCTCAGCAGGAGATTCTATCTAAGGTGACGACACTCGGCCGCGATGCCGAGATAACACGCCAGCGCGAAACCGCAGGTTATGCGCTGGCCGACCGAATCGTGGTGCCGTCGGATCACGCCGCCACGAGCTTCAAGCGCGAGGCGGGACTTTTTTCGAAGGTCGTGACCGTTCCCTACGGCGTAGATCTCGACATGTTTCCGGCTCGCACCCCGCCCGCGACGGTGCCGCAGCAGGTGCTATTTGTCGGCAATTGGACATACCAAAAAGGCGTAGACTACCTCGTCGAAGCAATCGATCGCCTCGAGGATGTCGAGCTGATGCACGTAGGCAGCCTCGGTGATGCACCTTTTCCCAACCGAAAGGGTTTCACTCACCACGATCCGGTTGACCAGAAAGCTCTTGGCGAGTTCTACCGGGCGGCGGGCGTATTCGTGCTCGCATCGCGCCAGGACGGGTTCGGTCTCGTGCTACTGCAAGCCCTTGCGAGCGACCTGCCTGTCATCGCCAGCGACCACACCGGTGGGCCAACCATCCTGGCGCAATGGCCACGCCTGGCCGACCGGGTGCAGGTCTTCCCGGTCGGCGATGTCGCGGCCCTGTCGGCAAAAATTAGACAAATGTTGTGCAGTCCCCCGGACCCGATTACCCCCGAACTCCGCAAGTCAATCGGCTGGGTCGGTTACGGGGTACGATACGAACGCGCGCTCTTCGACGCGTTGGGCGAAGCGTAGCAATGACCGCAAAGCCGACCCTCCTAATCGCGGGACTTCGACGTTCCGGCACGACGGCGCTATGGGAAGTGTTGCGCAGCGCGCCGGGGCTTGTGGCATTCGACGAACCGTTCCACCCTCGGCTTTGGACTGGTGTGCGCGACAACCACAAGCGCACCTGGGGTGAGCTCACGGCGCTCTGGCAGGTCGGCCCCACCGATCTCGTGCCCGGCGTGACTCCGATCGAACCGCTGGACGAGCTGAAGCCCGGTCTCTCCCCTGACCAGACCGCCTATCTCGTGAGGCTGATGGGGCAGGATCGCCCGGTGGTGATGGACGTGGTGCGGCACTGGAACAAGCTCCCGGCACTCGCCGCCGCCGGTCCTAATGTTCATGTCGTCCTCCTGGTTCGCAGCCCGGTGCCATGGGTGCTGTCACACTTGATCCCTTCCGGGGGCGAAGGGTGGCGGTTTTCGTTGGGAACGCGCTTCAGGCGGGTCATGGCGCTGCAGCGCCAGAGTGGTTTCGACAACTGGCAATATGAAACGATCCTGAACACCGCGATCGCGAAACGACATCCTGTGCTGGAAAGCTTGGCGATTGAGCCAGACGCCTTGGCGCGCGCGCCAGCCTATGTGAAGCTCCTGGCTTTTTGGTGGGGGGCCAACCGGCATGCATACTGGGCGCTCCAGCGCCATGGTGCAGGAAGGCACGAACTCCTCCTCGCAGAGGATTTCATGATCGATCCAGCGACCGTCGCAGGCCGACTTATGGCGCCCCTGAACCTCAATCCGAAAACGCTCGATTTCAGCTCGGTGCACGCCCCCCGACGCGATCCGTTGGGAGGCGCGGATGAATGGCGGCGCGCTTTCGCCCAACTTGAGATTCCCGGAACGCTGCTACCAACTGCCAAGCCTGACACCACGGCGCTGCGTGCCGCTTTTGATGAGGGCGCCCTGTGACCGAAGTAAAACGGGTCCTGTTTGTCGGAGGGTTGCGGCCTGGGGGCAACGGGCCAGATTGGATGCGGGCGATAGAGGCGCTAGGGTTCTCCGTAACGCCATTCGACACCAAGAGCTACGCCAGCCAAGGCAACCGTCTCGAACAGGCGGTCGCACTTCGCACCGGGCTGGGCCGGCACATCTCAAGTCTTAACCGCGACGTCTGCGACCAAGCGGATCAGACAAACTATGATGTCGCCTTCGTCACCAAAGGGGTGCAACTGCGCGAACGTACCGTCCAGCGACTTGCCGCCCGAGCGCGCAGCGGCGAGGTCTTACACCTGGCCATCGACTCCATGTTCACCGACAACCGTTCGCGGCATTTCTTCGGCTCTATCCCGCACTACACGGCTCTGTTCACCGACAAGCGGTTCGAAGAGGGCGCCTACTGGACGGCCGGGGCGCGTCGGGTGTTTCTATTCGACCAGCCCTACGGACTCCGCTTCGACGCCACAGACAAGATCCACGCGGCACGAGCGCGGGTCCCGGAAAGCGACGTATGCTTTATAGGCCATTGCCAGCCGCATTATCAGACAAAATTGAAATCGGTCGCGGATATGGGAGTGGATCTCAAGATATGGGGCCCTGGTTGGTCGTCGTTCGCAGAACGCGAGACTTGGGCTCGCGGCTTAGTGATGGGCGAGGGCCTCTGGGGCGCCGACTATCCTGCTGCTCTGAGCCGCGCCCGGATCGGTATCGGCCTGCTCAGCAAGCGCATCCCTGAGCAAGCCACAACCCGGTCCGTCGAGATCCCCGCCGCGGGCACCTTGCTGCTCGCCGAACGCAGCGCGCGCCACGCCGCTATGTTCCGCGAGGGCGTAGAGGCGGAGTTCTTCAGCGATGAAGATGAAATGCGGGCCAAGATAGCGCGATACCTAAAGGACGAACCAGCACGGGCCCGGATCGCGGCGGCGGGCGCGGCGCGAACGCGGAGGAGTTACAACATGGTCGACACGGTTCGAAGCATTTTCGATACGGTGAACCTGTCGCCCGATAGCCCGAGAACGGAAAGCGCATGACATCGCTCACTAAGCGAGCACTAAGCGAGCGGCTGTCCGTTTGGCTCCGAGCCCTACGCGGCAAAGCACGCGGCCGGACCATGGCGCAGCAGTTCACGATCATCCACGAAGACAACGTCTGTGCTATCTATGTGGACAATCAGGCAGGGAGCACTTGCCTCGTGGCTTTTACGGGCATCGGCCATGGCACAGGTGGTATAGGCGTGCAACGCCCGGAATTTGTGAAGGCCGGTTTAGAAGGCCCCAGGATCTTCGTCCTCGACAAGACACGCAGCTGGGGAAACGCGCTCGACATAGACAAGATCTGCGGGATGATCCATCCCTACGCGCAGGGACGCCGACTGGTGACGCTCGGCAATTCGATGGGTGGCTTTCTCGCAATCCTATTCTCCGGCCCTCTCGGTGCGACGAACTGCCTCACCTTTTCACCGCAATGGTCGGTCGATCCAGCGATAATCCCGAGCGAGGATCGCTGGCTCGCGTATCGTGCGAAGATCCGGATCTTCCATTATCCAGACCTCTCCGACTCCTTTGGCCCATCATGCCGCTACGACATTGTCTTTGGCGACGGAGCGCTCGAACTCAGACATGCCGAAAGGTTTCCCGCAGACCACCCCAACCTGTCGTTGTTCCACGTTCAGGGCGCAGATCACAACGTGGCAGCGGCCCTTAAGAACGCTGGCGCGCTGAACGAGGCGGTGGTGGCGAGCCTAACGGGCCAGCCGTTACAGGCCCTACTTAAAACGTCCGGTTTCGCCGTCAAAACGAGCAATTAACCGAAAGGGTGATGATGTGGGCGTAACCGTGCATCAGTTTCATCGCAAGACCTACCCTGGAGCCTTCAGCATGGAGCGGGTATTTGTTGATATCAATGCAGCCCTCCCGGATGACATCGTTATCACGAAGATCCAAAACCAGTTTCACTCCCGCGGGGTCGTGCCACGATTCAAGGATGTGCTTCGAGCCCGCCGACTTCGTGGGCAGGTGAATCATGTCGTCGGGGACGTGCATTACCTTACCGCCTTCCTGCCGCGTCAGCGTACCATATTGACGATCCACGACTGCGAGATGATCGACCGGAACCGGGGCCTAAAACGCTGGTTTCTGAAGCTTCTGTGGCTCGACATGCCTGTTCGGCTTGTTGGCACCGTAGTTGCAATCTCAGAACGCACGCGGGACGACATCGTGCGCCTCTCGGGAGTCGACCCAGCCCATATTCGCATAATTGACAATCCCGTGTCAGCGCGTTTTAAACCAGCCTCGCCTCCGCCCGACAACAGCCCCGTCACAGCTCTTCATATCGGGACCAAGGCCAACAAGAACCTTGAACGTCTGATCGAGGCATCGCAGGGGCTCGCTCTGAAACTACTGATCGTCGGACATCTGTCTGAGCCACAACGTGCGCTTCTCGAGAAGGCGGATGTCTCCTTTGAACTGTTTAGTAATCTTTCGGACGACGAAATGCAGGCAATGTATGTCAAAGCGACATTCCTCTCCTTCGTGTCGCTGAGCGAGGGCTTCGGCCTGCCAATCGTTGAGGCCCAGGCCGTGGGTCGGCCCGTGCTGACAGCAAACCGGGAACCGATGATGAGCGTAGCCAGCCCTGATGGCGCCCTTTTTGTTGACCCGGACGATGTGACGTCAATCCGCCAAGGTCTTGAACGGTTGGCCTTTGACAAGGCCCTGCGCGGCCAGCTGGTCGCGGCCGGCGAGCGTAACGTGAAACGCTTTGACGCCGGGACGGTCGCGGCACGCTACGCCGAGCTGTACCGAGAAGTGGCCACCGCGTGAAACGAAATCCGCACCACTAGCCCCTGCTCCACCCCGTTGCGCCCCTGGAGATCATTCCAACTCCAAACAGTCCGCATGTCACACACCCTGTCGGACCGATGACCTGATCAAAGAAAGCCGCTGCCTTGACCGAACCGCACCCAGTTTCAGATGCCAACACGAATCGCCCGCTCTCGGTGCTGCACGTGATCCCGAACTACTTTCCAGCAACCCGCTGGGGCGGACCGGTGTTCTCGACCAAGGCGATCTGCGACGGTTTAGCGGCTTTGCCGGGCGTGACTTTACGGGTGGTGACGACCGACGCGGCTGGTCCGGCCTGGACCGATACCCTCCCGCTGACGGCCCGACAGGTGACGATGTCGGCGGGCTATGAAGTAACATATTACCGTAGAGTCCTGCGCCACTCGATCTCGCCGGGGCTTCTCGCCGCATTGCCGGGCGCGATCCGGGCTGCCGACATCGTGCACGTGACCTCGACCTATTCGTTCCCTACCCTGCCGACGCTAGCGCTGGCGCGGCTCATGCGCCGCCCGGTGGTATGGTCGCCTCGCGGGGCGATTCAAGCTTCTGAGGAATGGAGCGCGGCGCCGCGGCAGGGTCTGAAACGCGCTTTCGAAGCGATCGCGGTCAGGCTCGCACCAAGGAAAACGGTGGTGCACGTCACCGCAGAGAGCGAGGCTGCGGCGACCGCGCGTCGGCTGATAGGTATGCGCACCGTGGTCATCCCCAACTCTGTCGACATACCGACCGAAGCGGAGATCGCCGACCGAGTCTGGCGCCCAGACGGGCGGCTACGGCTGCTCTTCCTCAGTCGGGTGCATGAGAAGAAGGGGCTCGACGACCTCCTGACCGCGCTAGTCGGGCTTCCTGAATTAGTGGAGCTCGACATTTACGGTACCGGCGAGGCGAGCTATCTCAACAAGGTAGCGGCCCAGGTCTCCGGCCTCGGTCTCAGTGGGCGGGTGCATTTCCACGGCCACGTGGACGGCGCCGTCAAGGCCAAGGCCTTCCGCCAGGCTGACCTATTTGTATTGCCTAGCTACAGCGAGAATTTTGGCATCGTTGTCGCCGAAGCTCTGGCTAGGGGGGTGCCCGTTCTGACAACCCGTGCTACACCCTGGTCAGGTCTTGAAACGCACGACTGCGGCCGCGCAGTAGATGTGGGGGCCGAGCCGCTGGCAGCCGCAATTTTCGATCTCGCAGATGCGAATTTGGCCGAGATGGGCGCGCGCGGCCGGGCCTGGATGGTGCGCGATTTCTCTGCTGCCAGCATGAACGCCGCGATGTTCGAGCTGTATCGCGACTTGACGATGGCAGACAACGGTCAGGATAGGCACCAATGAGCTGCAGAGGCAAATTAGTTCCGCTGCCGCCAATTGGTCTGACCAACCGCCTGCGGCGGATGGTCTGGCAGCTTGCGCATGCGTTGCTCTACCGGCCGACACCTATCGCGGCCCACCGCTGGCGCAGTCTGGTGCTCCGATCGTTCGGAGCCAAGATCGAGGGAAGAGTTTATCCCTATCCGAGCGCACGTGTCTGGGCGCCGTGGAATCTCGAGATGCGACGCGGTAGCTGCATCGCAGGAGAAGTTGACTGCTACAACGTTGCGCGCGTAACCCTCGGCGAAGGCGTGACAGTCAGCCAAAAAAGCTATCTCTGTACCGCGAGCCACGATTTCGACGACCCGAAGTTTCCGCTGACCGGCGCGCCGATCTTGATCGGGGCGGAAGCTTGGGTCGCAGCCGATACCTTCGTCGGCCCCGGTGTAGAGATCGGCGACCGCGCTGTGGTCCTGGCCAGAGCCGTTGTGGTGGGCGATGTCGCGCCCGGCATGGTCGTTGGCGGCAATCCTGCGAAAAACTTGCGCGTGCGCGCCGAAACTGGAACGACCAAAAAGGGATAAACATGTTCTTGACTTGGCAGACTAGCCCAGCCTTCATCGCACTTCGTACCATCGCCCGAAAGGCCGGCCTGAACCGCTTGATCGGGCGCTTAAGACCCAATCAAGGCTACGAATTTACCTTCGATGACGCAATCTTCTCGCACTTGCGCGAAGGCGATATTGTCTGGGATGTCGGCGCCAATGTGGGTTATTACACAAAACGCTTCGCCGAGACGGTTGGACCGTCGGGTATGGTGTTCGCCTTTGAACCGTTTCCGGACACCGCTGCTCGGTTGTGCGAAAATCTCGAAGGGGTCAGCAATTACGCCCTCGTGCCCGCTGCGCTCGGGGCTGAATGCGGCACTGTCACCATGCAAACGGGCAGTGACGCTCTAGGCGCTACAAACCGCATCGTTGATGATTCTCAGGATGGCGACGTTACTATCCAGATCGAGACCGGCGATAATGTCATCATCTCTGGCCGAGCGGACGCTCCGACATGCATCAAGATCGACACCGAAGGGTTTGAACTTGATGTCCTGCGGGGGATGGGTGCGCTAATCGAAGAAACACCCACGTTGCGGGCTCTCTTTATCGAGGTTCATTTCGGCCTGCTGGCCGAGCGCGGCATTCCCAAGGCGCCAATAATGATAGAACAAATGCTGAAAAAAAATGGCTTTGAGACGACCTGGGTGGATTCTTCACATATTGTGGCAGTGAGGGGCTGATAGCGTGGACAGCGTCCGCCTTCCCCGAACCAACCTGACCGTCACCCGATTTACCTTCGGCACAGCAAGCCTTCATCACCTCGGATCAGCCAAGGCACAAGCCGCGCATGCAGCAGCATCCATAGAGGCAGGGTTCACACATTTTGACACAGCCCCGCTCTACGGTTTCGGCAGCGCAGAGCGCGTCTTGGGAACAGTTCTGGCCGGCTCACCCGAACTTACAGTAACAACCAAGGTTGGGCTCTACCCTCCCGGCGCCTCCGAACCGAGCCGTGCGGCAATAACCCTGCGAAAGGCAGCTGGCAGGATCTGGCCCGCCATGTCGCGGGCTATCGCCGATCTGAGCGTGGATCGCGCCCGCGCAAGTCTGGAGGGCAGTCTGCAACGTTTGCGCCGGCACCGCATCGAACTCCTTCTCATTCATGAACCTAATGCCGCTCTCCTTAACACAGACGAATGGCTCCGTTGGGTCGAGGAAGAAAGGGGTCGAG